>APMI01006197.1_pt1 | contig 28778 bp, 32 predicted proteins | sample 667938 | NCBI WGS metagenome assembly APMI01 (sample SAMN01084076, study PRJNA167559) | wastewater metagenome | biome: Wastewater | place: Denmark: Ejby Moelle, Odense | collected 2011-11-28
TCCAGCTTGCGATGCTTGGCGGGCTGGTCGCCTTCACACAGATCGACTGGGAAAAATGGCTGCAACCCCGTTCAGCCCCCGCGGGAAAAAATGGTGCTGCCGGTGAGGATTGAACTCACGACCTCAGCCTTACCAAGTCTGTGCTCTCAATCCACCTAGCATGGCTGCAATTGGATTGTGCAGAGCTAACTAACGTTAATATCGCATTTTTTGTGAAATGAGATGGCTTTGGTTGGCGTTGACTTGATGCAAGGTGATTGACCGGTTATTGATCAGTGATGGGTACGGGCAAGATTACAAAGAGGACTGTGGAGGGAATTGCGGTCCCCGGTCGGGGCAAAAATCATCTGTGGGATGATACGGTCAAAGGGTTTGGCGTTTCGGTTACATCTAACGACGTGCGATCCTATCTGCTGCAATATCGTATGGGTGGACGAGGTACCCCCACGAAGACTTTCACGATCGGTAGACATGGAAGCCCTTGGACGGCGGAGTCAGCGCGCAAACGTGCGTTGGATCTCAAGGAACTGGTGCGGCAAGGCATTGACCCACGGGTGGCGCATGTCGACAATCTCGAGAAAGGGATCGCCGACGCGACCCTGCGTCAGAGACTAGCCTTCGATACGTACGCTGACTTCTTTGTCGTACAGCATGCCGAAAAACGCGGCTTGCGAAGCTCGGCCGAGATCCGTGCTGTTCTTGATCGAGATGCTAAGCCCTTCTTCAAGGGAAAGGCGATCTTTGAGCTAAAGAGGGCGGACATCACACGTTGTTTGGATGGTGTGGGAGAGCGAAGTGCATCTGCCGCCAACAAAGTCCACAAGTGGCTCAACAAGCTGTTCAACTTCGCGGTCGATCGAGGTGATGTCGCTGCGTCGCCTATGGACAGAATGCGCGCGCCGTATCGTCAAAGCTCACGAGAGCGCGTCCTGAGCGACGCCGAGGTCAAAGCTGTGTACCGGGCATGTGAGGAGATGGGCTACCCATTTGGCCCTATGATCAAATTGTTGCTGTTAACGGGCTTGCGCCTGAGGGAGGTCGCTAATTGCACCTGGAACGAACTTAATCTCGAACGGAAAGAGTGGGAGATACCAGGGCGCCGAATGAAGAATGGCCAGACTTACATTTACCCGATCAGCAGCGCGATGGCCGAGGTAATCGCATCGCTTCCCCATGTGGACTCGACATACGTGTTTTCAACAAAGCCGGGTCGACCCGTCAGCGGTTTTTCGAAGGCGAAAATGCGTATTGATAGTTTTGTTGAAAGGGCGGGGGTCGTAAGTGCGCCGGGCACGTTCGTCGCAGCTTGGACACTTCACGATCTTCGGAGAACACTGGCAACTGGCTGCCAACGGCTGGGCATACCGATTGCTCATACGGAAGCACTCCTCAGTCACACCGGAAAGCGCTCGGGTATCATCGGCGTGTACCAACTCCACGAGTATTACTCGGAGAAGGCCGAGGCGGCGGAAAGATGGGGTTCGTTCGTGCGAGGACTGACCTCTGAACCTCAGTCTTGACGCTACGTGGGGTTGCAATGTGGGATCCGAACTAAGAGTACGGTCGACACTCATCTCAACATCGATCGCCAGTGTCTCTACTCAAAATACGCAAGCTGTGTAGTCATTTGCCCCTGGGGGCAGTCGAGCCGCCGGAGTGGTCGATCTGGGCGAGCTTGCTGTGGATTGCACATCACGACGCTGAACTCGCCGACAAGGTGAACATATTGATGGACGAAGGTGAGGACACTGACCGCGGTGCCTCTAACCATTTGGCCGCGTTTTACCTTTCAATGCCCGATTACGAGTCACACCTTCGCGACATAGCCCACCTGGCCGAGCAGGGAAAAATTGCCTCGTCTGGGATCGAATACACAAGTGGTCGACGCCAAGATATTATTAACACGGAGTGGCCAGACCTAAAGCCCTCCGAACGAGTGGGATTAACGTTATGGCCCAAGCGTCGACCTTCCAAAGAGCCTTCGTATACTGGCGTCACCTTTGATCGATCAGCTGTAATTGCTCACTGGCCGCCCCCCCCGGCAGCACGACCGAAGCACTGCAAGTTGACCGATAGGATGCGAACGTGGATCCAGCAGAACGTTCCGGCCGTGCTCGGCGCCGATGACGCACGAGCCTACTTTAATGATCGGGCTGACCAACATGGATTTCCGACTGTGGGCCGGTCGGAGTTCCGAGAATATTGGCAGAGCATTCACCCCAAATTGCGAGGCCGTCCAAAGCCACCCCAGTTTATAAACCCAATTCGCCGTAAAATAAGCGGCGATTAATCGGCGATTTAGACAGCGATTTTCTCGTTCTTCAACGCCTCCGTCATCCGCCTTGATTGGCTCTGACTGGAGAAAAGAAGTGAAGATGATCGATAATCGAAACGCGCCTGCGACCGCGCGAAATGCAATACCATTTGATGATAGCCTGACCGCTGTGGACACGACTGAGGCGGCAAGGCTTACCGGCCTGTCGCGCGCGACGTTAGAGAAGCTGCGCTGCAATGGGGGAGGACCCAGGTTCATTAGCTATTCGCGTCGAGCAGTTCGCTATCGGATGCACGACCTCGTGGCTTGGATCGACGAGCGTGTCATGGGCAGCACGTCCGAAGCGCGAGCGGCCGCCTTATGACTGCGGAACTTTCACTTCGTCGACAGCATCACGAAATGGTCGGATGGCTGACATCGCTGCGGATTACCAACGCTGTTACTTGGAATGTGAATCGAGACCTATCGCTCGGTAATCTAAGGAATTTGTTCGGAAAGTTCTGCCTCGATGTGGACCGAATGATGCTGGGTCGGCGACGCGTCCGCAGCATCAACATCGATCAACGATTGTTTGGCATTGCCATGCCGGAGCATTTGTCGACGAACATTCATCTTCATGGGGGGCTTGGCATGCCGAAGGGCTTCGATCCCGATTGGATCACCGACAACATTCGACCAATTGAAAGTATTTGGCACCGTCTCACGAAAGGCGCAGGGTCCATCGATATCAAACGTGAGCCAGATGCCCACTGGTGGTTCTATGCGACAAAAGAGTGGTGCAAAAATGAGGGGCAGTATTTCCTGTCGAACGATTTTCATCCGAACAGAAATCTGGTATGATCGTGATAGGGTCACTTAGACCCACCCAGCATCCGGTGCGCCGCACGGACTTGCTGCTCGAACGGCTTTTCACGCCGGACTTCGATACCGCGTCTGGTGCGCGGTGCGAAGCATTCCAGAAGCTCCATCTAATCGGGTGAGGAAGGCGTGCTGACGAAGGGAAGCAGTCCTACCCACTAGGGATCGAACGAAGCCACCCGACTCCAACCAACGTTACAGTCACAGTGACCTCACCAGCAACATGAGGTCTAAGATTATGAGATTGTTTACGGTGTTCTTTGGAGAGGCATACCACGTACCCGTCTTTGCGTACTCCTTCGATGGAGCGGCCCTACTGTTCGAGCAGTGGTTTGCACTCAATCGAAAAGGGGAAGTACCAAGCTTCACGGTTACCAAAGTGAAGTTCACTCGAGCACGGCGCGAGGATCCCCATCTGTCGGATGCGTTGTCTCGGGGAGTCTGTGGCATCGGTACTCACGATCCAGAAAAGGGGTGGGAGATCGAGCAGTACTGACCTGGGTTTGGAGCAACGTCATTCGTTGCTCCCTACTCAAACGGCGGGATGCCAAGGTTGCGCCCATGGTTACAATCAACGTTTTTGAAGTTTGGCGCATACAGGGAGATCGTAAAAAATGGCGGAAAGGCGCCATTCCTGAAGGTTCCCTATAAAAGGGCAAGGTTACGTGGAACCTTCGTCCTCGCCGCAGGTGAGTGTCTTACTGGGCGGGTTCGACGTAGGGTAGGACACAGGTCACAAGCGCTTCGCCCAAAGCTCCGCGGTACGATCCATAGTCATCAACTCCGGCGGGAAACATCGATCTTGGAAGCTGCGCACATCATCCAGCGATCCATGCAGCCACTGGTCGTATTCATCTTCAAATAGGAGGACGGGCATTCTGTGATGTACGGGCGCCACGAACTCGTTGCAGTCCGTCATCAGTCCCGAGAATACGGCACCCCAATCATCGCTGTCTTTCCACATGCCTGCCCATGCGAAGAGGGGTCGATCTTTCAGTCCGAACCAGGTGCGCGTTTTAGCACCCTTCAAGCCCTCCGCTTCGGCGTAAGCGGTCACGGGAATGATGCATCTGTTCTCTGGTCGAGGCGCAACGAACTTCCACATGAAGCTCGAAAGGTCGGCGATGTTGTTCACCGGCTTGGGCTTGCTCTCGGGTTTCATATTCTTGAGCCGCAGGGGGAACCCCCACGTCATGGCTTGGATGACGCGCTCGCCGTCCTGTTCGCGCACAACTAAGCCTGGCCCACCAGGGTACACGTCACCACCGCCGGCGTTCACATTCGATGGTTTGCGGGCGGCGAACGCCGACGCGATCTCGCTTGCTGTCACTCTTGCCGTGAATAGATTGCACATGGTGGTATGGTATCGAATTGCTATGGTGCTGCAACGGCCGCTGAAATAGTGTATTGGCGATATTCAAACCTCGGCGGCTAGGCGCCACCATCCCGGCCATTCCTGACGCGCTCAACCGATCCCGAAAGCCGTCGCTGGTTTAGATCGGGCTGGGTTGGCCGATATTGGGAAAATTCCCGTTAATCCGCGACTGCCACGAGGCCGGCGTTGTTGCCATCGGGAGCCTTGTCAGTTGGTGGGAAACGCGTGCCATAGCTGACTGACGGCCGATTTGGCCGAGCTCGCCGGTACGATGCCTCTTGACGTCGGCACGCTGCACCATGGCGGACAAGAACTCTCGTGCAGAAACTTAGGCGACGGGTTCGGCCGTTCCATGTGCCTGCGCCTGCGCGACCTGAGCGCGAGCCTTGGGCGGAAACAGATGGCCGGCGATACCCACGATAATCGGCCGGAAGGCGTCCAGTTCTCCTTCCGCCAGGTCGGCCCTCATGTTTGCCAGCATGCGCGAGACAGCGCGCTTCCCGCGGTCATTGAACTTCCGCTGCAGCCGACGGGCATCCTCGGGCACCAGCGCGGCGAACGGGTTCGGCGCACCGGCCGCCATTTCATCAATCATCCGCTGCGTCAGCAGCTGGCTAAGGTTCCCGCGCTCCTCGAGCCACCCGCGCTGCTCGGCATGATCCCACATCGCGTCCGTGTACATCGCCTCCAGGTCAACAGGCACGTTGAACCCCGCCCTCGCCAGCGCGCGCAGCCTGGATGGCGTGCCGAGAGAGAACAAGCGCAGCCCGAGATTTCCTAGATCGAGCCGCGTCATCTCCTCCCCGAGCGTCCTCCGCTCGGCGCCTCCGGTGACGTCGGCATCGAACAGCGCTGCTGCTCTGACACGGTCCGCCGTGGCGCGGTGCCGCAGCGTCAGCATCCAAGCCAGCGCCCTGCTGCCCAGCGCCGAAGCCCCGCCGTAGGCACCGTCGCCAGCGCAGATGTTCACGCGCTCGAGCGGCAGGCCGGCGAAGAGTTCCCACGCGCGCTTAACAACCACACGATCGCTGTCGCCTTCAACAAAAACGGTCGGGCGGCGCTGCGCCGCGATCTCGCGCACCGCGACGAGCTGCGCCTCGATCCGGTCGTAGCGATTCTTTGCTTGGGCGACGTAGGGAGCCACTATGGGCATCAACCCCATGCTCTCGTCCACGTCGTCCGGTGCCCGCGTCTCAATGCCGGTCTCGTGCCCGTCCTTCGACACGAAGTGCGAAGTGATCCACTCCGTCGCCTCGGGTCGCTGTCGGTCGAGCCGGTAGAATATCGGCGAGTGGGTGGTGACGAACAGTTGGTAGCGATCGCTTTCCGCAACGAGATCGACGAAGCCGTCCCCCATCTTAAACGCGGCCGACATTTCGACGTTGTTCTCTGGCTCCTCGAACCCCCACAGGTGGGTGTAGCGAACGCCACCCTGCGCCATCAGGTTGTCGCGTTTCTCGGCGATGAACCTCAGCATCATCGGTATGTGGCGGATCTTAATGCCGTCGCCGCGACGCGACAGTGGCACCTCACCGGAGTTGATCTCGAGGTTTTCAAATATCTCGCGCAGGTTCTCTGGGAGTCGCATCGTCGCCTCCGCGCCGAACGTGCCCTGGAGCGTGTCGAGAAGCTCCTGCAGTTGCTCGCCGAGCTGCGCTTGGAAAGCGCCCGCCGAATCCTTCAGCGGCTGTTCCGCCACCGACGCTAAAACATCGTAGAGCCGCCCCTGCAGATCGGCGAAGAATGCCTTGTCCTTGATGGCCGGAATGTAAGTAAACTGCACGCGGTCGAGCAGCGCCGGTATACGGCTTCGAGGCGGGAATTCCGCCCCGCCCACGAAGTGCCGCTGCTCCAGGTCGCGAACCTCGCCCCCGCGCCGCCATACCTTCCGCCACTCAATCTGCGTGGGCAGATCATCGCGGTGGTAGCCCTCGGGCAGGTCGAAGACGATCGCCACTTCGATCTGGGGTGCCTTGCGCTGTCGGACAGCCGCGAACTGATTGTAGTCGCGCGAGAAGTCGAACGGCTCGTCCGCCGCGGTGCGCCCGTTGAAGAACAGGTTCAGCGCGCGCAGGACGTTCGACTTGCCCGCGTCGTTCGCACCGACGAGGGTGGTGATCCAGTTGGCCTCGACGTCTGCGTTCGCGATCGAACGAAAGTTCCTGATCGATATGCGCCTTATCATGCGCGCTCCCCTTCTTGGAGACTTAGCCGCCCCGATCGCGGCTCAAATGAGAGTGCGGTCGATCATCGACTTAAGCAGTTCTTCCCGCACTAGCACCTTTCCGTCTAGAATTACTTCACCAAAGGTGTCGTCAATGATGCGGTCGGTACCACAATGAACGTGAACATGTATTCCGTACTCTTGGGGCCTGCTCGCGGTCCACACTATCGCTGGGGTCGAAGCCCAAACGGCGTAGCTATGTCCTTCGTAGTCATCGAGATTTAGAGTTCGACCTGGCAAAAGACAGGTAAGATTGGTTGCGGTCCGTTCATGTAACGGCTGTAATGGAGTCGAGATAATAGGTCTTTTGCTCCAAGTGCTGTCTCGTCCGCAGTTGGCGCAAAAGTGTTTCCGGTGCGGTGTTTTTCCGAAGTCGCCGAGGTCTAGGTGAGCGCATCGGCAATATGAGCAGTTTATACATCCCAGCGCCATATCCGCCTCGAGTGCGCAAACAAAATCGAAAGCTGCAGGCGGCGTAATATCAACGCGGGTGATGGCGCTGTCGCTTAAAAATCCTTGCCGGATAGAGTAAACGACGGATAGAGCCGCAAAATCTTTATCTACGCACTTCTGGGCTTCAGGGGTGTCCCGTATGTGTACGTGAATCTTTGGCGGGCGGGCTTTAATTTCAGCTGTCGATATCGCGGCAGGTAACGAGCACCAAATGCCCACCTCGTCGTGAGCATCAAGGTTAATCGTATAGGGTTCCATCTCATAGTTCATCGGCTGGGTATGATTGGCGCATTGCATTTGGTTTGAACTATGCAATGTTGCCAGATCAGCTTTGGTGCCCCAATGACATTGATGTGTCCGGCACCACCACCGATTGGCGCCGTGCCTATATTTTCCGGCATACACTAGGTCGCACGGCAATTTGACATTCGTCGCGCGTCGTTCTTGAAAATGGTTAAGCAGTTCAGGCGAGCGTACTTCAACGTTTCCTAGTGTCCGTTTTTCAGCCCAACACAACGCTCTCCGTTGCAAAGGTACGCTCTGGTTTTCAATCTCCAATGGTTGTTCGTCCGCAATTTTGCTGACGAGCGTGCGTTCTCCCTCAACGCCGTCGCGGGCCCACCAAAGTTCGACACCTCCGGATGTAGGATTGATTTTTCTCTCGATGAACATTGGCTTCCTTACCGGTCAGTGTCGGGCCAGCCGCCGCCATTCAAACTAGACTGCGGGTGGACCCGTAAGCGTCAGCCGTTTTTACTAGGCACGGTCATTTAGCAACATTACGCCACAGCGCGCGTAACCCGCGACGTCGACCCACGAATCGAGATGGCCCGGTGTTTGAACTAACCGCGCCACCTTGGTGACAACCATTGCTAGAATCTCTCGAATTTGCGGATCTGGACATTCGTCCACAATGGAGCGTAGAGTTGCGATACGACGATAGGTTTCCTCTGGCGCGCCGTATATTTCGCGTCGGTCAAGCGTCACATTTGCGTAAGCGGCGTCAAATTGCTGCAGTAAATTATTCGCACGTTGAACATCGCTCATTTCATGTTTCCTTTATGATGCTGGCTGACCGGCACAGAAGAAGTCGTTTGCGATGTCTGGTAAGAAACCACCACGGTCCCGCATCTGGTTGTAACCCGCGAAAGCTTCAGCGCATTGTAGCAGAGATGCTGTAACGGCGAGCTTCAAAAGGCGAAGGCTGCCCATAACATTTGGTTGGCCGAGAAGGTTAGTTGCTAGTCGACGCGCGGCTGCGTCGTCAGTGCAAAATAAGCAGTTAGATGTCTCGCAAACAGCGATTGATTCGAGTTCGCCATCCCCGATGTCGTGATCGGCGACTAGCTCAAGAAAACGATCCGGCGAAATTTCTTCGTCCGGAACGAAACGAATGCTTCCGGCAGCCTCAAGTGAAATAATCTCGGCGGCGCAATCCAATCCGCATTCGGAGACGACTATAGGAGACATCGCGATCTCAGTGTCTGGCAATTCACAGACAATCCCGAGTTTCCCGCAATTGAATAGGTTTATTGCTGCGCAAGCATCAATGAGTAGTTGCACGACGCCCGCCCGTCGACGAATGAGTCTCGTAGATATTCTCAATCGAAGTATTTAGCCGGTCGGCCAGCCAAGACGGCGATAAAATCCCATTCGCCACTTTTTCATGAACGTATTTCATCAGAATGGGAGACACGGTATCAAAGTGGATCCGCTCCCTTGGGGGCAGCCCTAAAGCTTCCGCACGTTTCTCCGGATTTTGATGATGCTTGCGAAGATACTCCGCAAGCGAGGCGGCGCCACCGCGCGGCAACAGACTGAGGTCTTCACAGCGCCGCGCGGCAACATCGAATGACACGCCGTGTAATCGCGCGAGAATTAATAGCTCAACATCACCAATTTGATCGCCGTTTACGCCGATGAACTGACGTATTGCCTGTAGCGATCCCCCTACCGCCTGCGCTGGCAGAAGAAACGCCGAGGAGAAGGCGTCCGCAAAGCCTTCGGCTTGGTTACGAAAGCGCCCGATGCTGGTAGCGAGATCAAGGTGCGCGGATTCGATCGAATGGTGGGCCACGATGTGGCCGAGTTCGTGGCCGAGCGTGAACAACATTCGGGCGGGAAAACGCGGGGACACAAAGACAAAGAGGTAGCCGCCTGCTGCGACTGAAGCACCTTCGTATTTCGAATTCCTGAGCTGATTAATGATTAGCCCATCAAGTTTGCGAAGGCGTTGTGGGAAATCTATCGCTGGGCTGTCCACCTCACCCGGATAAATGAAGGCGCGAAGCTCGGCAGCAAGCCGCTCAGCTTCAGCATAGGATTCTGGCCCCTTTAAGCCGAATTGATCGAGCCAACCGGGGAGGCCTTCGCGTGCTGGAAGAACCTTAAGCGCGGCGTCAACAAATCCCGCGAGCTGGTCTAAGGTCGGTTCGCGCTCAGAATCAGTGACACCGGGCGCGCGGAAGCGGGCACCGAGCACGGGGCTGCTGGCAGGGGATCCGATCGACGTAAACGAACGCATCGAGAGTTTTAGCCCTCGAGCCAGAGACCGAAGCTCGGACGCAGTCACGGGCGCCCCGTTGAGAATTTCACTCACGCGTTCGGGCGCTAACCGAGCTCGCGATGCGATCTCGCTAGGCTGAAGTGAGAGCGACCTAAGGGTGGCGGCGACGTTTGCCATTTACGATGGCTGTGCCTTGATTCCCTGCAACCAGTCCAGCGTCTTTTCGATCTGTACCTGATCAAGCCGTGCCCAACGACCCATGATGTCAATTACTCGATTAGCGCCTGGTTTTTCGAGAATGGAGGACAGACGGTTCAGGGTTTCGTTTCGCCCGCGCGCAACCTCGGCAGGCGTCTCCAGTGCTATGGGGTTAACGCCAACCAAATAGTTTTCTATGCGTCGCGCGAAATTGTTGGGACTGTGAGTATCGAGTGGGTGCTGTTTTCCGTCAGCGTCGATTAGGATATTCCCAATTAGCTTACCTTCAGCATTCAACTGGAGCCGATTTTCAGGAAAGCGCTTGTAGGCGGCTAGAGCATCAATTTTCTCTGCTACTTGGAAACCTCCGACCACATACTGCTGCACTCCTTTGGTCGTCCCGCTGACCACAAACACATAATCACCGGGCACGACTAAGCGGCGTATGGGGGGCATACATCCGCCTAACGACGGTGATTTCCTGAAAATAGGGTCGTTAAGATTCCGTTTTTTCTCAGGGTCCGCGTTCGGACTGCTGATGTAGATGTATCCCTTCATGAAATTCTCCATCTAAACGCGACTGAGCGCAGATTAAATGGATTAAATTGGAAAGAAAGGGGCGATCAATACGAAAGGAGATTACTGTTTTTTAGCCGAGCTTCGAGCGTACGATCTTGCATTATGAGATAGAACCAGACCCGACGGTGATATCGAATGGCAAGCTTAAAGTGTGCTTTTGCGCTCTGGCGCCCCCCCTAAACAAGGCGCAAACGACTGCTTATCAATCACTTTTCACGCTGAGCCGACATTCCGCTGACGGCCCCATTGCAGGCAACCGTCCATTAAAAAAGGTGAGGCGATGAGTGCTTTTTCCGCGGGCCTTCGATGTCAAAACTGTCGAGCGGAAAGGGCGCAAGGATCTCTTCCTTGGGCTTCGTCCGTGCGAGCCAGTCGAACCAATGCTCAGGGCGCACAACCGCGACATTGCGGTCCTTGAACGGAGCGATGTCGGGATAGGCGTCTACCGTGAACACAGCGAAGGATGCGGGCCAAGAGTGCGTCGCAGGCCGCCACAGCGCAGCGAGACAGAAGAACGGCTCGGAAGTAACGAAGCGCGCGCGGTAGCGTGTCTTGCCGCTTCGGCTGACCCCGAAGTCATTGGCGATGACGAGGCACGGATTGACGACTTCCCAGTTTTCAGAACGCAACAGGCCGATCGGGCGCCCCCCCGGTTCGAACGGCTCATAGCCCCAGGTCAGCGTTTCCTCGCGCGCGTCGCCGTCCTTCCAGACCATCACGCGGGCAGTCTTTCCGACGCCATCAATGTCAGGATCGAAGTCGCTGCTCAAAACGGCATCTCCCCGATCTTGCGCTCGTAAGCGATCGACGCTTCGAGTGAGGCCACGTCCGTCCGCAGCACGTTCGCAAGCGCCTCGAGCTCTTCCGGCGTCGCGTCATTACCGTATCTCAGCTCGACGATACGGCTGACCGACATTCCGGTCGCGCGCATCAGAACTTGCTCCGGCACAGTCTGCTGGACGGTCCACGCTTCAAGCCAGTTGCTTCCCGTTCGGATCGCATGCTCGATGCAGCACCCGTCGAACCACCGGAACCGACCGTCAAGCTTCTTTTCGCCTTTGCGTCTCATCGTGCAGCGTTAACGATAGCGGCTGAGCGCGCGTTTCCATTCGTGCTCGTCCGGCATAGGCATGAGGACGTCGGCAGCTGTCTCTGGTACGAGATCGAGCCTAATAGGCCGAACGCGCCTGCCCAGCCGTGTGGCGCAAGGACGGCACCAAAACCGGACGCACGCGGCGCTGAGGCCATCATCCCAGCCCTTCCTATGAAACCGCCACCAAAGGCCGTGCGGATTGAACGTCGCGCTGTGCCCGCACTTGCAGACCGGCTTGACCGCCTGGTGATAAGCAGCCGCCTCGAAAATGCGCGTGTAGACGCGGAAGCCATCCTTGAACCGCGCCACATCAGAGCGCGAGCGCCAATTGGTCAGGATTGAACGGCTCGGGCAGCGGCGCATCCATCTCGTCAACGATGACGCGCGCCAGCTCGCCCGCGGCGGCCTCCCTCAGGCGTTCATCGGGCACAGTTAACCCGACACGCGCCCAACCTGGCGCGCGCAAAAGGATCGTTGCGATTGCGGTTTCGTCGATTCGGCTCATTCTCAAATGAGAACATATTAAGAACGCATGGGCAAGAATGAAACCGTATCGTATTACGGCCCTGCCGTTGGTGTCTAAAACACTTGCAATGCCCCGTCGCCCAACATCATCAATTGTCCGACGGCAGATGGCACATCCGACGCAAAAGCTTCCCGCGTGTGCGCAGGGATGCCGTTATTCACCCAAGCCAGCCGCCTCTGCGTGTCCTTAAAATGAGCGAGCAGCGTGTTCTCGAGGCATCCTGCTTTCTCGGCCCAAATGGCCGCACGAAGGCGCCAGTTCGCGTAATCGCCCCAACCTTGAAGGTTGGCGATATAAATGCGGTTCTCTGGATTCTGGGAGAAGCCAAGCTTCATAAATTTGCCGTCCCCGCTCTCAGCGACATACAGAAAGCCCGGGAGCAGGGGCCGCAACAAATATGTGACAGCGAATGTATTGCAAGGAAGGCAGGAGCCCGAACGGTTGCGAAGCGTGTGTCCCCTAATACAGGTCGTGACGCCGTATGCTGCCCACAACTCTTCACGCTTCATGATCTCCCGGTAAGCGGTGCGCTTAAGCCCGGTCGCGTCGAACAGACGCTCAAAGGGGATGCCGTGCTCGACACAGAACTTCCGCTCGCTCCTTCCGAGCTTTGCCATCGTTCTACCAGCCTACAGCTTGCCCCAATGCGTGGTTTAACTCAGCAAATGAGGTGGATGAATATGTCTTAGCAATATCGGCGATATATGGCGATAATGGCTGGCGTGCGTGCAAATCGGTGAAACGTTGTGGACATTCACAGTTGCACAGTGACTAGAAATTCAACGCTACATCGAGCGTCATCCCTCGGACTACACCCACCGTATGGTGCGTAACATATTGTCGAAATGACTGCGAGTTATCGTCGCGTGAATCGCACAACTTAACGCCGCCGCTACGGTAGTCTGGAAATCCGCCGCGGGGTACGGCGCGAGCGCCATATATAACTGGAAAAGAGAAGTCCTAGGGACTGAACCTATCAACCATCCGGGTGCTGCCGATCAGGCGGCATCTATGCAAGTTTACCCATCCACAAACGCGTAACATGACCAGCGATCTATCGCGTAGGATTAGCCTCGTGAATGTTGCGAACAAAAGCCTTGATGCGCAGCAATCCGAAAAAATCCAACATCAACGGCAGTGCGGTGTGGAGCATTTCGGCTCCCTGCTCATCGTCGATACGTCCAGCACTTCCCTCCAGGAATACCTTTGCCTCGCTACGGGCAACCAGCTCAGCAGCTTCTCGATAGAATGCGATATTCTCAGGCGGAAAGCCGGTCTCCTCGACAAAGCCGGCCGAGCGGATGCGCCCCCAAATTTCCACCAGCCGAGCGTCAGTAATGCTGAGAGAGGGGCCATCGTCGGCATCTACAACCGTCAGCATGTCCATCTCGGCAAATGCTTTCGCGTCCCGCGCTGCTGCCGGAAAGCGTTCGGCCAAGTTAGCGATCGTCACCAGGGGAGATTGATCGATGCCGAACCGGATGGCCAAGAGCTCTTCTAGGCGATGATACACCGATGCCCCATTTCTGCTGGCAAGTGTTTGACCGTCGATCGCGTTCCTGATTTCATCGAGCGTCATCCGGCTGTTGTGCTGTAATGCGCGAACAGCCTTGATCGCACGCACATGTGGCTCCCCATATTGCGCAGCATTGCGCGCTGGGCGTTCAGGCTCTGGCAGGAGGCCCTTTCGGAACATGATCCGAATAACTTCGCGGTTTACGCCAGTGACCGTTTCTAGTTCGCGCATTTTCATTTTCGGGCTGCCTACGGCCTCCATGTCGACCAAAACGTGTAATCAACACCATCGTTGAAAAAGATTGCGATGGCGATTTTGTGCGTGTACCGTGCACGCATAATCGCGAGCTGTCGAGCATCGCAAATTAGGAGAGCGGAAGTGGCGACCATGCCGGAAGAAATCCCAGCAACGATTGCACGATCGATGGCACCCAGGCCCGATCACGTCCCTGCCGACCGCGTGTACGAGATCGACATGTACGCGCTCGATGGAATCGAAGAAGGTTACCACGAGGCTTGGAAAAAGGTTCAAAAGCCAGGAGTGCCGGACTTGATCTGGACACCGCTGACGGGCGGTCACTGGATCGCGACGAACGGCGATACGGTCAAGGAAGTCTATAGCGACCCGACGCGCTTCTCGAGCGAGGTCATCTTTCTGCCCAAGGAGGCCGGTGAGAAGTACCAGATGGTACCAACACGCATGGATCCACCGGAGCATACCCCATATCGCAAGACGCTCGATAAGGGGCTCAGCCTCGCGCAGATCCGAAAAGTAGAAGGCAGGGTCCGTGATGTCGCATCGCAACTGATCGATGGCTTTGCCTCGCGCGGCGAGTGCGATTTCTCCGCGGACTACGCGAACGTATTTCCAGTGCACGTCTTTATGGCGCTGGCAGATCTGCCGCTTGAAGATGCGCCGACACTTAGCAAGTTCGCAAAGCAGATGACGCGACCGGAAGGCAATACGCCCGAGGAGATGGCCGCCAATCTCGAAGCCGGGAACGACGGGTTCTTCGCCTATGTCGAACCGATCATCCAGGCGCGGCGCGGCCGCGAGGGTGACGACCTGATCACTGTTATGGTCAATGGCGAAATCAACGGTGAGCCTATGCCGCATGACAAGGCGCTTGGGTTGATTTCACTGTTGCTGCTTGGCGGCCTCGATACCGTGGTGAACTTTCTAAGCTTCATGATGATTCATTTGGCGAAGAATCCCGAACTCGTGGCCGAACTTGCCGAGGACAATCTCAAGCTGATGCGCAGCGCCGAGGAGATGTTCCGGCGCTTCCCGGTGGTCTCCGAGGCTCGGATGGTCGCGAAGGATCAGGAATATAAGGGCGTGAACCTGAAGCACGGCGACATGATCTTGTTGCCGACGGCACTTCACGGTCTCGATGAGAGCGAGAATCCTGATCCGTGGAAGATCAACCTAGAACGCCGAGGCATTTCCCATACGACGTTCGGGGGAGGTCCGCACCGTTGCGCGGGTATGCATCTCGCCCGGATGGAAGTCATCATCACCCTCGAGGAATGGTTCAAGCGCATTCCCAAATTCAGTCTCAAGGAAGGCGCCCAACCGATCTATCATTCAGGCATCGTCGCCGCGGTCGACAACGTTCCACTCGTCTGGCCAGTGGGAAACTAAACGATGCTAACCATTAACGTAACGACGCGCGAAGGCGAAGTCCGGCAACTGGTTGCTGAGCCGGGCCATAGCGCAATGGAAACGATCCGCGACGGTGGCATCGACGAGCTTCTCGCGCTCTGTGGCGGGTGCTGTTCGTGTGCAACCTGCCACGTCCACATCGCACCCAAGTTTTTCGACGGTCTTCCTGCAATGAGTGAGGATGAGAACGAACTGCTCGAATCTTCGTCACATCGCGACGCCTATTCGCGTCTATCCTGCCAGATTGTGATCACCGAGGCATTAGACGGCCTTGAACTGACGATCGCCGCAGAGGACTAAATGTGTTGCAGGCGTCAGCCTGCTTCCGCTTGTCGCGGGCTCTATCCCTTTGAGCCCGCGACAAGTTTGATACCGGTTTCGACCAAGGCTTGGCGCGAAACGACTGACAGGCCAAAGCCTTGCAATGCGGCGAGCTTCCCAGAGCTCGAGGTCAGCAAAATCATTTCCCCGACATCGAGATCGCGCAAGATCTGCGCGCCGATACCGTAATCGCGGTATCCGTGTGTGTCGGCGTAGACTTTGCGGTTGCCCTTTACGCGCTCAGAAAGCGACTGCGGGTCAGGGTCCGCAACAAAGACTGCCACAGCGGGACCATCGTGGTCGGCAAGGGTACGAAGCGCAGCCGGAACGTAGTCCCGGTGCGCCGCGCGCCAGCCGAGAATGTCAGCAGTAAGATCGAGTTGATGAACCCGAACTAAAGTCGGTTCATTCTTTTTCGGCACGCCCCGGACAAGGGCTACATGTTCACCGCCATCGATCTGATTGCGATAAACGATGATCCGAAAATCTCCGTACCAAGTATCAAACGGTCCCTCGGCAACACGTTCGACCAGAGATTCCGTTCTACGTCGGTAGGCGATTAGGTCTGCAATAGTTCCAATGTTTAGGCCATGCTGTTTTGCGAACTCTTTCAGTTCGGGAAGGCGGCTCATGGTTCCATCGTCATTCATGACTTCGCAGATAACGCCCGCGGGCGTCATGCCGGCGAGACGTGAGATATCGACGGCGGCTTCCGTGTGCCCGGCGCGCACGAGAACGCCACCATCGCGCGCGATGAGCGGGAAGACGTGGCCCGGAGAGACGATGTCGCGCGCACCCTTGGTTTGATCGACTGCAACCGCGACACTGCGAGCACGATCATGAGCAGAAATGCCCGTCGTGACACCCTCTCGCGCTTCTATCGACACCGTAAATGCTGTGCCGTGTCCGCTCTCGTTTCTCGAGGTCATCGGGGCGAGCTCGAGCTGCTTTGCCCGATCTGCCGTGATCGCTAGGCAGATCAATCCCCGCGCATATTTTGCCATGAAGTTTATGGCGTCCGGCGTGGCGAACTGCGCCGGAATGATAATGTCGCCTTCGTTCTCCCGGTCAGACGCATCGACCAGGATATAAGGGCGCCCATTGCGCGCATCTTCGATTATGGTCTCGATCGATGCGATATCAACGTCTGTCATGATGTGGATTCCATTTCGAAAGCGCGCGCGATTGTTGCGGGCAGGGTTTGGGGTTCGACGTGTCTGGAAAAATCCCGAACGTAGCCAATGACGCTGGTGCCGCTTGCGAGATTCTCGCCCGTGTAGCTGAAACAGGCGCCCTCCATTCCCGCAGCGGACGTCAACGCAATCGGAGGGAATCTGTCGACGAGGTATGGGCGTGCGCGCGCAACGAATACGCCACGTTGAAGCATCAACGCCGTTTCAAATTCAACGTCTGTAAAATGCTTTCGAGCCCAGGGTACGAAGCCGCGCATCAGCGGTCCACCGGCCAATCGGTCGGGAGCGATGATCCTAAACCCATCTATCAGCCAGCGATGCAGCATCTCGCTGTTTCGCGAGATTTCTATCCAAGCAGGCGCCACAGCTTGGTCGGGTATTATAATGGAGTATTCAGCTGACGATCCGCGCAAGGCAGCCGATGATGCCCAGCGTGCCAGATCGCCCAAGTGCGTACAGTTCAGCTCGGCGGGCAGTCGGTCAGCGAAATCTGCGGACGTGGCCGACAAAGATAACCCTGCCAAAGCCGCGAGTCCTTTAACCGCGCCCTCGCAAACGGTTGTTGGTCGGCGCGAGAAACCGGCTGCGACGTCGGCGATAGTTCCGGCATCGTGCGTGAGAACGAGCCACATCGCGTGATGAGTGTCATCCAGAGTGGCGAGGCACTGATTTTCCCGGACCACAAATCTCAGCCGGCGCCGATAGACGCCCGTCCCGAAATCCGGGTTCGAAGGCATATGGTCCAAGGACACGACTGATCTCTCCTGAATCCTTTGTACTCAAATAAACGGATCAATCAACACATATGTTGACGCAAAACGAGACTTGCGGGCACTCGCTTCACAGAACAGAGTGTTTGCGTGCCAAAAGTCAGCAATTACTCCCGCCGCCGCAGTTCCGCGCAATCAGACGGCAGCGCAGATTATGCGGCCAAGCGCAGCGAACTCCTGAAAATCGCGGCGACCCTGTTCAAGGAGCAGGGATTTCAGTCGACTAAGCTCGCCGATATCGCACGCGAGGCCGGCCTCGATCGCGCCACCGTGTATTACTATGTTGGAAGCAAGGACGAACTGTTTCGGGAGACCGTCGACGTCGTGCTCGACTCCAATATGGAGCGTGCGACCGCGCTTGCGGCGGATGCGAAAATCTCGTCGCTGGAGAAGCTACACGGGATCTTTGTGCAACTGATGGTGAGCTACGAAGAGAATTATCCGGCGACCTTCGTCTACATCCAGGAGCAAATGCATCAAATCGGTTCTGAAGAAAGCGCATGGGCGCAGGAAATGATCGCGAAGACGCGCGCGTTCGACAAGATGCTGCTCAGCTTCATCCGAGGCGCGATCGATGAGGGTGATCTACGGCCTGACATACCCGCCCGTCTGATCGAAAATTCGCTTTTTGGCATGCTGAACTGGACGCACCGCTGGTTTGTCCCCGGAGGGGGCATGTCCGGCCAGCAAATCGCTGAAGCATTCTGGTCGATCTTTATCGGCGGAGCGCGTGCAGGAAGTGAGACAGCGGCGAAAGCATCAACCTGACGGGGCGGCGCCTTAGTCCGGTTTGAAGAATATTTCCCAGGCGTGCATCGTGTCCATGTATTCGCGGACTTTGGAAACCTTCTCGCCCGTCACTTCGAACAGGAAATGGTAGCGCGGGCGATACTCGCGACCGCTGACCATCTCGACAAAACCGTCGGCTTCAACCGCAACATGCCTTCCTTCGGCGATTATGCTTGTCGGTATTATCCGCAAGGCGCCGCCAACGTAGAGTTTGAAAGCCTCGCGCAGCAGGGCGCCGAACGGCTCGCGTTCGTAAGTACCAGACATTCCTTCTACTTGGCCCGAGACCCACCACGTCGCGTCGTCGGTCATCGATCCGAGAATGGAATCGACATCCCCTGTCGAGAATGTTGCAAGATATTCCCGCGCGACATCCTTCGGAGACTTCATTTCAGTTTGGCGAGACGCTCGCGGAGAGCGCGCTTGTCGATCTTGGTCGCAGACATTGGCCATTCGCCGGCCAGAACAAAATGTACTGCGCGAGGAACCTTGTAGCTCGCTATCTGGCCTCGGCAGTGCGCGATGAGTGTCTCTTCGTCCGCGAACTCGTCATCGTAGAGTTCGACAAATGCGACGGGCACTTCGTCGAGTCGGTTGTCGGGTTTCCCAACGACCTCGGCTGTCTTCACCGCCTTATGCGTGCACAAGAACGCCTCGACCTCGATTGCGGCAACGTTTTCTCCGCCGACTTTCAACATGTCCTTGTGGCGGCCGCCGAAGATCAGGTTTCCGTCGAGATCGCGCGTGTAGAGGTCGCCCGTTTTCAGCCATCCGTCAGCGGTGAGCGCTTCCGCCGTTTTGTCCGGCGCTGACCAGTATTCGTCCATGACACTATAGCCGCGCACCCAGATTTCACCCATCGTCCCGTCCGGCAAATCAACTCCCGTGTCGGGATCGACAATTCTGACCTCGACGCCGGGCGATGGGCGGCCCTGTTTCATCGACCGGTTGTCTGGGGTTTCTCCTACGTCGGCGAGCGCAAAAATCCCGGCGGTCTCGGTCATGCCGCATGCCTGAATCACTTCGGTTTTCGGGAATAGGGCCTGCACTTCTTCTACCAATGTTGGTGGCGCGATGATGAAAAGGTAACGAAGGGACGAGAGGCGCGAGGGATCGAACTCTGCGTGACCGATTAGGCCCTGCGCGATCGCCGAGAACCAGGGCCACACCAGCGTGACCTTGTGATCGTACATGAGCTGCAATGCCCGTCCGGGTTCGAAGTAGGTGTCCGTTAGAAATGTCCCGGCACAGCCAACCGATCCGATGAAGGGCGCGAGCGTGCCGATGTGAAACAGCGGACCCGCACCCCAAGTCACGTTGTGATCGCCAACGCTCAGCCGGTAGCGTGAGCGCTCAACGGGGCCGCGGGTCACAGCTTCGTGAGACAGCACGCACCCTTTCGGGTTTGCAGTCGTGCCAGAGGTATAGATGATGAGCGAAGGGCCCCGGACGCGAACACGCTGGCGAGCCGTTTCGACCTCTTCATGTTTTACCGACTGCGCTGAAGCGCGGAAGGTCTCGGGGTCAATGGCGTCCCCGTTCGCCTCGCCGCGGACCAGCGCGACGAATTTCAAAACCGTGGGGCGCGCAGCCGAAAAGGCATCCGAGAGTACATTACAGAAATTGACGGGATCGTCTGCGTGATTGCTCGTGAGCAATGCCGTTACGCTGGCATTGTGAATGATGTAGCCAAGTTCGGCGGCTTTGTGCCTCGCATTAAGTGGGACCGCCACGCACCCCAGAAGAGCGACACCGAAGAGGCACTCGGCATACTCGACGCAGTTGGGAACCAGAATTCCGACATGGTCTCCCGGTTTAACGCCGTTGGCGAGCAGGGATCGAGCCACGCGAATCGCACCGTCCCGCAGGTCGGCGTAATTCGTCTCTTGCTTCGGCAAGACCAAGGCGAGTCGGTCCGGTTCCTGGTCCGCGGCGCGAAGCAGAAGATCCCCTAGGGTAGACACTTCGGTGGCCACAAGCGCCGCCATTTTCCTCTCCAACCTATCGCGCCGTAGCTCGGCATCGCGTCTGTGTAGACCGTTTTTCAGGAAATATTCCGTCCAGTCAACACATGAGTTGACAACTCGGATGCGATGGTGCGATCAAAGGGTGCCGGGATAGCCGGCCCACGCCCGACGACATGAGTGATCGGGTCAATTAGGAAGCGGAGAGGGCATGAAATTCCACCTGATGCAGACCGGCGTCGTCGGCCGTCGCAAGGAAATCGAGCAGGGTATGGCGGGCCAGCGGCCCGAACTCTACCAGCGCTTTCTCGAGGAGGTGGCAGGCTACGTCCGGCTTGCGGACGAACTGGGCTTCTACGGTTATTGCCAGCCGGAACATCATCTTCAAATCGAAGGGTTCGAGGCGAACAACCATCCTGGCATGTTTAGCCTCTTCGTCGGCCAGCACTGCAAACGGATGCATGCCGGGATCATGGGATACACCATGACCACCCATAATCCGGTCCGTGTTGCAGAAGAGATCGCGACGCTCGACCATATGTTGCAGGGGCGCCTATATTGCGGGTTCACCCGCGGCTATCATGCCCGTTGGGTCGATGCCTACGGCATCAAGGAAGGCGTCGGCGCCACGACGCCCGACAATGTTAAAGCGCGGGACGAACAGGATGCGCGCAACCGCTCGCTCTTCGAGGAGGGCGTCCGCGTCATCAAGAAGGCGTGGACGAACGACGTTTTCAGCCACAAGGGCGACAATTGGCAGTTCCCGCCCGAAGGCGGCTCCGACGGTCACCCCGCCTATGCGAAATACGGCAAGGGCCAGGACGCCAACGGCCGCGTTCAGCAGATTGGCATCGCGCCGCTCCCGTATCAACGCCCGCACCCTCCGATCTACGGCGGATTCGCTGCGTCGGGCCGCACGATCGATTTCTGGGCTGAGGAAGGCGGCAAGCTGATCGTCCTTTCCGACAATCTCGAATTCTGCGAGAAATTGAACGAGCGCTACATCGCGACCGCCGCGCAAAATGGGCGTCAAGTCACCGGCGCTGATGCCTCCGCATGGGGCGGGTTCCTGATGCTGACCGACGACAAGGATCGCGCGGCCAAGCTGATGGAAGAGCATATGTGGTTCTGGGATGAATGGTTCATTCCACTGGGCCAGCGTCCCCCAAACGTCCTCATCGGATCGGCCGACGAAATTGCCGACAAGATCGGTCAGGCGCACGACCGGCTGGGCTTCAACGAACTCTTCCTGATGTTCGGGCAGGGGCATCTCGAGCCCGAAGAGAACCAGGCCGAACTCGAGGCGTTCATCAGCAAAGTCGCACCGCGCTTCTCAACGAAGGACGCGGCAGGGACCTTCGTCTGACATCCGGCAAACCAGAAAAACGCGAATAGGAGAGAAGTATCATGCCAATGCAGTGCGGGATCTTCATGACCCCCTACAACCCGCCGAGCCGGACGCCGCGCCAGGTGTTTGACTGGGCACTCGATATCGCCCGGATCGCAGACGAGTCCGGCTACGTCGATTACATGATCGGCGAGCACTACACATTAGGCTGGGAAAACATCCCGATGCCCGAAGCGATTATCGCTGCTTGTGCGCAAACAACTAAGAGCATCCGTTTTGCACCAATGGCACACCTGCTTCCGTATCATGATCCCGCGACACTCGCGGTACGGATCGGATGGCTGAGCCAAGTGATGGAAGGCCGGTACTTCCTTGGTGTCGCGCCGGGCGGCCACCATACGGATGCCATTCTACACGGGTTTGAGAACATCTTTGATCTGCCAAAGCGCCAGCTCGAAGCGCTGCATCTCATGGAACGAGTTTGGGAAAGAAAGCCGTTCGTCGAGAAGGGTGAGTTCTTTCAGGCAGGCTTTCCTGGTCCCGACACGATGCCCGAATACGATGTGATCATCGCGGACAACAATCCATATGGCGGTCGCGACAAGCTCGAGATCGCGGTGACGGGGCTCTCGCAGAATTCGTCGTCAATGAAGTTCGCCGGCGAGCGCGACTATAGTCCGATCTCCTTTTTCGGCGGGACGCCGCAGATGAAAGCGCATTGGGACACTTGGGCCACGGCGATGGAATCAAAGGGCCGCACTCCCGATCGTCGCCGTTACCGTGTGTGCCGTGACATCTTTATCGCTGACACCGACGCCGAAGCGAAGCGCCTGTTCCTGAAGAGTGGGCTCATGCAAACATGGAAGCACTATCTGAAGGAAATCTACGTCAAGTTCGGCCTGTTCAACGGCATCATCCAGGATTCAGGGCTCGATGTGACACCTGAAAGCATCGACGAGGACTTCTTGGCGGAACATGTCGTGCTTTGTGGTTCGCCCGAAACCGCGATCGAGAAGATTGAGGCGTTGGCCGACAAAGTCGGCGGATGGGGTCAACTCGTCTACAACCAGCATGACAGCCTAGACGATCCGAAGCCTTGGGAAGAATCGCTGCGCCGTTTCGCGACCGAGGTGTGCCCGAAGGTCCGCATGCCAGGTATCGACTGACGCTCGTGCAAAGAACTGAGGCGGCCTGCTGCGACAGGCCGCCCGTTCAAAGGAGAGAATGAACATGGCAACCGGCCGCGCGACCGTCCTCGTCGAACCGAATCGCATCGAAACCTGGGACGTGCCGATTGTTGATCCTGAGCCTGGCGGCGCCTTGGTTCGCGTAGTTGTCGGCGGTGTCTGCGGATCGGACGTTCACATCACCAGTGGCGAAGCCGGCGTCATGCCGTTTCCAATTATCCTAGGCCATGAAGGGGTTGGAAGGGTCGAGAAGCTTGGCGGTATCGAGACGGACTATGCAGGGGTTCCAGTAAAGCCAGGCGATCTTGTTTACTGGTCTCCGATCGCACTTTGCCATCGGTGCCACTCATGCACCGTTCTCGACGAGACGCCCTGCGACAACTCGCGGTTCTTCGAGCACGCCGAAAAGCCGAACTGGGGCAGCTACGCAGATTATGCGTGGCTTCCGAGCGGTCTTGCATTTTTCAAGCTGCCGGATGGGGCCGACCCACTCGCGGTCGCATCGCTCGGCTGCGCACTACCCACGGTGCTGCGTGGGTTCGACCGGTGTGGTCCGGTTCGCATGGGGGAGGCGGTCGTCGTGCAAGGCGCCGGGCCGGTTGGACTTTCCGCCGTTCTCGTTGCCCGCCAAGCTGGCGCACGCGAGGTCATTGTGATCGATGCGTTCGACAAGCGGCTCGAGATGGCTCGATCATTGGGCGCGACCGCAACGATTTCGCTCAGTGAAAGCGCCGCAGAGCGCAAACGCCAAGTGTACGATATCACTGGAACTGGCGGTCCTTCGCTCGTCGTCGAGGCAGCGGGCGCTTTGCCGGCGTTCCCCGAAGGCGTCGATCTGACAGGACCTCACGGGAGGTACGTGATTCTGGGGCTCTGGGGGGCAATCGGCACACAGCCGATTTCGCCACGCGACATGACGACCAAGAATATCACGATCGCCGGCGCGACCTTTCCAAAACCGAAACACTATTACGAAGCAATGCATCTCGCCGCGCGCCTTCAGGAGCAGGTGCCACTCGCAGCTCTCGTCACGCATCGATACGCGATCAAGGACGCGGAAAAGGCGCTTGATGCCGTCCACAAGGGCGAAGTGATCAAAGCGATCATCGATCCCGAACTCGTTTGAACCCCCAGAATACAAGGCTGCTCGATGGGAAACCGGCTGGACGACAAGGTCTGCATCGTAACGGGTTCAGGCAGCGGGATGGGCCGGGCCTGTGCCATCGAGATGGCGACGCAGGGCGGCCGCGTCGTCGTGACTGACGTAAACGAGGCGGCCGCGAACGAGACTTTGTCGCTTATCAAGGAAGCCGGTGGAACGGCCGCGCTCTTTGTCTGCAATCTTCGCAAGCCCGACGAGATCAAGGCGCTGATCGATTTCACCGCAGAGACGTTCGGCGGCATCGACGTGCTTCACAACAACGCCGCGGTCCATGAAACCGACCTGACCAGCAATACGTCGATCGAGGAGCTCCCCGACGACGTCTGGGACACCGTCTACGAGATCAACCTCAAGGCGCTCTGGCTCGCGACGAAGTATGCTGTCCCCTATCTCAAGGCGTCGACGCGCGGCCCGGCCATCGTCAATGTCGCTTCGACAGGGTCATTCGTCTCCTATCCGCAGGCAGGCGCCTATTGCGCGACCAAGGGTGGCGTGTTGATGCTGACCAAGGCGACGGCGGTCGACCTCGCGAAATACAGCATTCGCTGCAACTGTTACTGCCCCGGCGCGATCGACACGCCGATGGTCCAGAAATATTATGAGGCGGCCGAAGACAAGCAGGCCATCATGAACGTGCTCACAGGCGCTCACCTCATCCCACGGCTAGGGAAGCCCGAGGAAATCGCGAAGCTGGCGTGCTTCCTCGCATCCGATGACAGCAGTTTCGTGACTGGTGCCGCCTATGTCATCGATGGCGGCACACTGGCCTGGCGCGGGGTCGCCGCCTAGCGCGTCCCGACGTGAAGAGGCGCCGCTGCGGCAAGTTCGAGTGTGCGTTCGATAGCGAGACGGCCTGCGCCAAGCTTGATTGCATTAGCGAGGTGGACGCGAAATCCAGGTTGGAAGCGATGTGTTGGGGTCGCGTCGGACGCCATGGCGATCAGTTCTTTCAGCCGCGCACGGACTTGGCCGCTATTCCAAGGAACTGCACAGTATGTGAAAAACGCCTCGAACTGATCCGGCGAGAGGCGGAGCATCGCCGCGAGAAAACCCGGCATCTCAGCTTCGAATGATTTCCAAAAAGGATCGTCACCGACATATTGATCCCACAATTGCCGCTGATGCGCGGATAGTATCGGGGAGGGGGCCAATCCTCGTGCCTCGGCAAACGAAACAATTCGCGCCGCACTCACCATCAAGGAATGGACGCCGAGTCCAGATATCAGGGAAACGACTTCCTGCACTTGCTGCGGCGATGCGCCAGCGTCGAGCGAATCGCAGATCGCGCGATCGATCGCAGCGGCGTCGAGAGAGGTAACGGAGACGGCGACGCCAAGTTTGATAAGTGATTCTTCGAGCGCGCTCAACGCACCCCCGTCATCGAGATCCGCACTCTTTTCGCGGGCATAGCCCGTCATTTCTTCGAGCGTAAGCACGCGCCTCTCCTTCATCCGACAGTGCAGCAACGCAACACATGGCCGCCAAATTATTTTCTATCAACTTTGGCGTTGACGAAACGAAATCTCACTGTCAACTTATGTGTTGACTGGTTCGCACAACAATGACGGACCAGCATCACGGGACGAGTTTGATCTCTGGTGAAGGGCACCTCTCCGATTGTTCGGACGCCTCAGCCAAGGCCCAGGCTTCTGCCGTGTTGGCAAATCGGACGGCGAATTACGCCGCATCAGGAGAGGATGTGAAATGATGACTATGAAGATGCGGCTGCGCTCGTCGGCGCTTCTGGGTTCGACAATTCTCGCGGCGGGATCAGTTCCTGCCTATGCGCAGCAGGCAGCACCGCCGGCCGCTGCTCCTGCACCACAGGCTGCTGCGGACGATTCATATTCAGCAGGTGATATCGTCGTTACCGCGCAAAAGCGCGAGCAGCGGCTTAACGACGTGGGTCTGGCCGTGACGGCGATCGGTGGTGATCAGCTGGCAACGCGCGGTATCACGTCACTTGCTGATATCGCGCAGGCCGTCCCTGGCCTTGTGTTTTCGAACAGCGCGTCGAACACGCCGGTGTACACGCTTCGAGGTGTCGGCTTCAACGACACGACGCTCGGCTCGTACCCTGACGTCAGCATTTATCTGGACGAAGCGCCGCTACCATTCCCAGTCCTTACAAAGCTGACGGCTTTCGATCTTGATCGTGTCGAGGTTCTCAAGGGCCCTCAGGGCACCCTCTTTGGTAACAATGCGACCGGCGGTGCGATCAACTATATCGCTGCGAAGCCGACGCGTGAATTTCAGGCTGGCGGTCATATCAGCTACGGCCGGTTCAACACGATCGACGGCGAAGCCTATGTGAGCGGCCCCCTGAGCGGCAACCTTCAGGCACGTCTGTCCGGCAAGGTCACCTATGGAGATGCCTGGCAGCACGGCTATACGAACAACAACGAAACGGGAAAGACGCGCAATTATGCCGGCCGTTTCCAGCTTGCCTGGCAACCCACTGACCGCCTGCGCATCGCACTCAACCTCAATGGTTGGCTGGAACAAGGCGACCCGCTCGCTGTTCAGCTGATTGCCGTTCGCAATCCTGGCGCGGGTAACCCCGTTACCGGATATCCGCTTGCCCCGGCCGATCCGCGCGCAGCCGATTTTACAGCCGATCTTCCACCCAAGCTCGACAACAGCCTTTATCAGGCGATCGGCCGTATCGACTACGAGATCACTGACAACCTCACTGTCACCTCACTGACGTCTTACACCGAATACAAGCAAAACATGTCGTTCGACGGTGACGGCGTGACGCTGCGTAACGCAGATTTTCGGTTCTTCGGTGGTGGCACCACGAGCTTCTCGCAGGAACTTCGAATTGCGAACGGCGGTAGCGGACCGTTCCGCTTTATCGGCGGTCTCAACTATTCGTCAGACGAAGCCCGCGACAGCTCTGAACTCGACTATCGCAATTCGACCATTAATACCGGAACCGCTGCATTCGGGGGCATCTTCCGCTCCGGTTTCCAAGCGAACCAGAACATCAAGAACTACGCCGGATTTGCAAACGCCGAGTACGATCTCGGACAGCTGACAGTCAAAGGCGGAGTTCGGTACACAAAGTCCGATCGTTCGGCGAACAGCTGCTTCTTCGGTGTCGCGGCCGAAAATTCCAATCTGCCGTTCGCGCCACTCTACACCTTCTTTGCAAATCTCCTGCGTGCGCAAGCGGGCCTTTCGCCCATCACCGTTACGCCCGCACAGACGCTGGGTTGTCTCACAATCGATAACACGGGGCTCAATGGCGCGCGGCCGACCTATCTGCCCGGCCAGTTCGTCGGGAGCTTGAACGAAGACAACGTCTCGTTCCGTGCAGGCGTCGACTATAAGCCTCGCCCTGGTCTCCTGCTCTACGCAAACGTTGCCAAAGGCTACAAGTCCGGCAGCTTTCCGTCGGTAGCTGCATCCACCACTCAGCAGAGCCAGCCTGTGCGCCAAGAATCGCTTATGTCGTATGAGGCCGGCTTCAAGGCATCGCTGATCGACCGCACGTTGCAGATGAACGGGACCGTCTTTTACTACGACTACCAAGACCGGCAGATCCGCTCGAAGCTTGCCGACGCCAACTTCGGTTTGCTTGACGCACTGGTCAACGTTCCGAAATCTGACGTGAAGGGCGTTGAGCTTGAACTCACTGCCAATCCAACGCGCTACTTTAGCGCATACGGCAACTTCACATACCTCGATGCAACAGTGAAGGAATACACCGGCATCAATCCCGAAACCGGTGCCGTGAACCAGAATTTCGCGGGCGCGAAGCTGCCGTATACGCCGAAAGTCCAAGTGTCGGCAGGATATAACTGGGAAGTTCCCGTCAGCGAGAATGTCCATGCGTTCACGGGTGCCGATGTAACTTTCCGAAGCGATACGACGGCTTTCATAGGCGGGTCGAACCTCTTCAAGATCAACGATTATGCCATCCTGGACCTGCGGGCGGGTATCAAGTCCGCGGACGACCGCTGGTCAGTTCAGGTGTGGGGCAAGAACGTGACCAACACCTATTACTGGGACAACGTCGCTTTCTTCTTCGACACAGTGACCCGCTGGCCCGGTCGCCCGGCCACCTACGGCATCACTTTCGCAACAAAAATTCGCTGACACTCCCCCTCCCCGTCCACCTCGTGTGGGCGGGGCCTTTCTTCCTGGAATTGCTCGACATGACGGACCAACAGATCTCGCGTACAATCGAACAGCAGGCGATTGAGCGCATGATGTTCGATTACTCATATCATCTCGACATGAACCATCCTGATGAACTCGCAGCGCTTTTCGTCGATGACTGTGAGGTCAGTTACGCGCCCAACTTCGGTGCGACGGGCATGGAAGCCTACAAGAAGACTCTCGAGGGGATTGGCACGTTCTTTCGCGGGACGAGTCACCATAATTCGAACATCGTCGTCGATTTCGTGAGCGAAACGGAAGCCAACGTCCGCTCGGTCGTGCTCGCAATCCATCGCTACACGAAGGAGCGTCCCGACGGCATTTTGTACGGACAGTATTTCGATACCGTCGTGAAGCGCGACGGCAAGTGGAAGTTCAAGCGGCGCGAACTGCGCACGACGATGACAACCGACTACCATGTGAAAGCTGCCAACCCGATCGGGCGGGCAGACTGATCCTCATGACAAAGCCTTATGAGACGATCCGGGTCGAGCACGAGGATGCGCTTAGCTGGATCGTGCTCAACCGCCCCGAGGCGGCCAACGCCTTGTCGCCCCAGCTTCTTGATGAGTTTGCCGGCGCCCTGAACTTCCTGAAGGATCATGGTGG
>APMI01011867.1_pt1 | contig 28724 bp, 23 predicted proteins | sample 667938 | NCBI WGS metagenome assembly APMI01 (sample SAMN01084076, study PRJNA167559) | wastewater metagenome | biome: Wastewater | place: Denmark: Ejby Moelle, Odense | collected 2011-11-28
GGTGCGGCGCAGGCAATCTTCTTCAACCAGGGGCAGGTGTGCACCGCCGGCTCACGTCTTTACGTGCATCGCAGCCGTTTTGACGAGGTGGTCGAGCAGCTTTCCGCCATCGCTGCGGGCATGAAGATCGGTCCGGGCATCGACCCGACGACGCAGATCGGTCCGCTGGTCTCGTCCATTCAACAGCAGCGTGTGATGGGCTACATCACCGGCGGGCTGGAGGAGGGGGCTTGCGCCGCCTCAGGCGGTTCGGCCGACCAGGGGCCTGGCTATTTCGTGCAGCCCACGGTGCTGGTGAACACGCGCGACGACATGCGCGTGGTGCGCGAGGAGATCTTCGGCCCGGTGGTGGTGGCCATGCCCTATGAGGACATCGACGAAGTGGCCCGCCGCGCCAACGATACGCCCTACGGGCTGGCGGCGAGCATCTGGTCGAATGATCTGTCGCGGGTGCATCGCCTGATCCCGAAGATCAAGGCCGGCACCGTGTGGGTCAATTGCCACAACATCCTCGACAACACGATGCCATTCGGCGGCTACAAGCAGTCGGGCATCGGCCGGGAAATGGGGCGGGCGGTGCTTGACCTGTATACCGAGTCCAAGTCGGTCATCATGATGCTGTAAGCACCTGCAGTCCGGCGGTGACGGAGTCCTCCGTCGCCGCTTCCCGCTTTCTGCCGTGGCGGTCCTCGTCCGGCCTTGCCTTCGTTGGCTTCCTGATTTCTGTCCTTCCCGGCGCCGGCCTTGCCGCTGCCGGAACAATCACGTCTGTTGCGTTGACAAGCAATAGATTGAATGTATGATTCAAACAAACGTTTTAATGAACTCAAATTCAACCTGGGCACTACCGATTCCAATGAACGAACCCGCAGGCAAAGCCACCGGCGACACCCGCAGCCGCATCCTTGATGCGGCTGAAGTGTTGTTCATGGATCACGGCTTCGATGGCACCTCGATGCGCATGATTACCAGCCGTGCGGCGGTGAATCTGGCTGCTGTCAATTATCACTTCGGCAGCAAGGAGTTGCTGATCCAGGAGGTCTTCCGGCGTCGTCTGACCGACCTCAACAAGGCTCGTCTGGCCGCACTCGATGTGCTGGAAGCGGAGGCCGGCGAGGCGCCCATCAAGCCGAGCCGCATCGTCGACGCCTTCTTCGGTACCGCGCTGCGCATGGCCGCCGACGTTGAGGGCGGCGGTCATACCTTCATGTGCCTGCTGGGCCGCACCTATACCGAGCCGAACGAATTCGTCCGCCAGTTTCTGGCCGAGGAATACGCCGAGTGCGTCGAGCGCTTTCTTGCTGCGTTGTACCGGGCGCTGCCGGAAGTCGAGCGCAAGGAAATCCTGTGGCGCTTCCATTTCATGATGGGCGCCATGTCCTACGCGATTGCCGGCACCGATGCGCTGCAACTGGTTACCGGCAAGTTTGACGATGAAGATCCGTCGCAGCTGGCGCCGCGGCTGATGAGCTTCCTGCTCGGCGGGCTGCGCTCGCCATTGGCGGAAGCCGGCCAGCCGAAATAGGCAAAACGCAACACCTGACATCTATAAAAGTGCGCTGCAAAGACGGCGCCGAGTAAAAGGAGATAGTAAATGTCGTACTGGTTTCTGGTTTCCCTCCCTCCCTTGGTGGTCGCGCTCGCCTACGGGCGAGCGCCCTTTTTTGCCTGGTATGGGGTGGGTTTGATCTGGCTGGCTGCATTGGCCGGCATGGCGGGCTGGTCGCCTGCGCTGACGGCGGGTGTGCTGGCCGTCGTGGCGCTGACGGGGGCGGTCTTTCTGTTGCCGGGGCTGCGTCGCGGCCTGGTGACGGCGGGCATCTTCAAGGCCTTCCGCAAGGCCTTGCCGTCCATGTCGCAGACCGAGAAGGACGCGCTGGAGGCCGGTACGGTGTGGTGGGAGGGCGATCTTTTCGCCGGCAAGCCGGACTGGAGCAAGATGCTGGCCTACCCCGCGCCGAAGCTGACGCCCGAGGAACAGGCCTTTCTGGATGTGGAAACCGATGAGCTGTGCCGCCTGACCAAGGACTGGGAATGCACCCAGAAGCAGGACATGCCGGCCGAGGTGTGGAACTACATCAGGAACAAGGGTTTCCTCGGGATGATCATTCCCAGGGAGTACGGTGGCAAGGGCTTCTCGGCCTTCGCGCACTCACAGGTGGTGACCAAGCTGTCTACCCGCTCGTCGGCCCCGGCCGTGACGGTGATGGTGCCCAATTCCCTGGGCCCGGCCGAACTGTTGCTGCACTACGGCACGCCGGAACAAAAGCAGCATTACCTGCCGCGTCTGGCGAAGGGGCAGGAGATTCCCGCCTTCGCGCTGACCAGTCCGTGGGCCGGCTCCGACGCGGCTTCGATTCCCGATGCCGGCGTGATCTGCAAGGGTATGTTCGAGGGCCGCGAAGTGCTCGGCATGCGGGTCAGTTTCGACAAGCGCTACATCACGCTGGCGCCGGTGTGCACCGTCTTCGGTCTGGCTTTCCGCCTGTACGACCCGGAGCACCTACTCGGTGACGTGGAGGACCTGGGCATTACCTGCGCGCTGGTGCCCCACAACCATCCGGGGGTGATTATTGGCCGCCGCCACTTGCCGCTCAACGCTGTGTGGATGAATGGTCCTATCCGCGGTGCCGATGTCTTCATGCCCCTTGGTTTCATCATCGGTGGCCCGAAGATGGCCGGGCAGGGCTGGCGCATGCTGATGGAGTGCCTCGCTGCCGGCCGCTCGATCTCGCTGCCGGGCTCAAACACGGGCATGCTCAAGATGACCGCCCGCAGCGTGGGTGCCTATGCCCGGGTGCGTTACCAGTTCAAGACGGCGGTCGGCAAGTTTGAGGGTGTCGAAGAGGCGCTGACCCGCATTGGCGCCAATGCGTGGCTGTGCGACGCGGCCCGCGTCATGACTGCCGGCGCCATCGACCTGGGCGAGAAGCCCTCGGTGGTGTCGGCCATCGTCAAGTACCACGTTACCGAACGGGCCCGTCAGGCGGTCAATGACGGCATGGACGTGATCGGTGGCAAGGGCATCTGCCTGGGGCCGCAGAACTTCCTCGGCCGGGCCTACCAGCAAGTGCCGGTCGGAATCACCGTCGAGGGTGCCAACATCCTGACGCGCAGTCTGATCCTCTTCGGGCAGGGGGCGATTCGCTGTCACCCCTATGTGCTGAAGGAAATGGACGCCGCCCGGAATGGCGATCTGAAAACGTTCGACGCTGCCCTGTGGGGCCATGTCGGTTACACCGTCAACAGCGCCGCCCGCGCACTGGTGATGGGCCTGACCGGCTCGCACTTCGTGTCGGTACCGTCGCACGTGGCGCCTGAAACCCGGCGCTATTACCAGCAACTCACGCGCTTCTCGGCGGCTTTCGCTTTCATCTCCGATATTTCAATGGGCACGCTGGGTGGCTCGCTGAAGCGCAAGGAAAAGCTGTCCGCCCGCCTCGGCGACATCCTCTCCCTGATGTACCTGGCCTCCACGGCGCTCAAGCGTTTCGAGGACGAAGGCCGTCAGGCCGCCGATGCGCCGCTGATGCACTGGGCGATATGGGACTGCATGTTCAAGATCCAGATCGCCTTCGAGGGGGTGATTGCCAACTTCCCGAACCGCCTGTTTGCCACGCTGCTGCGCAGGGTGGTGGTCTTTCCGCTGGGCCGGCCGTACTTTGTGCCGTCGGACAAGCTCGGGCACGAGGTTGCCACGCTGTTGATCAACCCCTCCGCCACACGCGACCGCCTGACCTCCGATGTGTATCTGCCCACCGACGTGGACGAGCCGGTCGGCGCGCTGGAGGCCGCGCTCAAGGCGACCATCGAAGCCGAGCCCATCGAAGCCAAGGTGCGTCGCGCCATCAAGGAGGGGCTGTTCAAGCCGGGTCTGCTGGTGGGCGGCGGTGTGGATGCCCTGTACGACGCGGCCCTTGCCGCGGCCGTCATCAGCCGCGACGACTACGCAGTCATCAAGCGGCGTGGCGAACTGCGCGACAAGGTGATTCGCGTCGATGACTTCCCCTACGATTTCGACCTGCGGGAAGCCGTGGCCGACATCGCCGAACCCCGCAAGCAGGCCGCCTGAACACGCAATCATGATCCAGCCGATCTACATCATCGACGGGGCGCGGACGCCTTTTCTGAAAGCCCGCAACGCCCCTGGCCCCTTCGCCGCATCGGATCTGGCGACGGCCGCGGGCAGCGCGCTGCTGGCCCGCCAGCGCTTCGCCCCGGACCAGCTGGACGAGGTCATCCTCGGCTGCGCCAGCCCCTCGCCAGATGAGGTGAACATCGGCCGTGTGGTGGCCCTGCGCATGGGCTGCGGCATCAAGGTGCCGGGCTGGACGGTGATGCGCAACTGCGCGTCGGGCATGCAGGCACTGGATTCGGCGATGGCGAACATCCACTGTGGCCGCTCGCAGCTGGTGCTGGCCGGCGGCGTGGATGCCCTCTCAAGGGCGCCGTTGCTGTACTCCGATGCGATGGTGCGCTGGTTTGCCGGCTGGATGGGCGCGCGCAGCCCCGGCCAGAAGCTGGCCACGCTGAAGAGGTTTCGCCCGGGCTACCTGGCGCCGGTGATCGGCATCATGAAAGGCCTCACCGACCCCATCGTCGGTCAGCTCATGGGCCAGACTGCCGAGAACCTGGCCTGGAAGTTCGGCATCACCCGGGAGGACATGGATGCCTTCGCGGTGGAGAGCCACCGCCGCGTCGCCGCCGCACAGGACGCCGGCCACTTTGCTAAGGAACTCGTGCCGCTGATCGACCGGGACGGCACCGTTCATGGCGAGGACGACGGCCTGCGCCGCGATGCCTCAATGGCCGGCCTCGCCAGGCTCAAGCCCTTCTTCGACAAGAAGTACGGCCGGGTGACTCCCGCCAACAGCTCCCAGATTACCGATGGCGCCACCTGGCTGGTGCTGGCTTCGGGAGAGGCTGTCAAGCGCTTCGAGCTCGAACCCATCGGCCGCATCGTTGATAGCCAGTGGGCCGGGCTGGAGCCGGACCAGATGGGCCTCGGCCCGGTCCATGCGGCCACGCCCATCCTCAAGCGTCACGGCCTGGGGCTGAATGACCTGGATCTGTGGGAGATCAATGAAGCCTTCGCCGCCCAGGTCATCGCTTGCCTGCGGGCCTGGCAGGACGAAGACTATTGCCGCACCCGGCTGGATCTGCCTGGCGCACTGGGCGCCATCGATCCGGCCCGTCTCAACGTGGATGGTGGCGCCATATCCCTCGGCCATCCGGTGGGGGCGAGTGGGGCGCGCATCGTGCTGCACCTGCTTCAGTCCCTGCGCCGCACCGGCGGCAAGCGGGGCATCGCCAGTATCTGCATTGGTGGCGGGCAGGGTGGGGCAATGCTGGTGGAGACGCTCTGATGACGCTGAACAACTGGAAACTGGAACGTGACGCCGACGGCATCGCGTGGGCAACGCTGGATGTTGCCGGTTCTGCCGCCAACACCTTGGGCGCCGAGGTGCTGGCCGAGCTGGAGCTGGTGCTCGATCAACTCACCCTGCGCCCGCCGACGGGGCTGGTGATCCGCTCCGGCAAGGCGGCCGGCTTCATCGCCGGCGCCAACATCGAGGAATTCACCCGCATCGATTCCGCCGAAGGCGCCCGCACGCTGGTGGAGCGGGGCTGGAAGCTGTTCCAGCGGCTGACCCGGGCGCCTTACCCGACGCTTGCGCTGATTCGCGGCCACTGCATGGGCGGCGGGCTGGAGCTGGCGCTGGCCTGCCGCTACCGCCTCACGGTGGATGAGCCTGGCACCCGTCTGGCCCTGCCCGAGGTGATGCTCGGCATCTACCCGGCGTGGGGCGGCATGCTGCGTCTGCCGCAACTCATCGGCCCGGCGGCAGCCCTCGATTTGATGCTTACCGGCAAGGGCGTGGATGCCGTCAAAGCCAAACGCCTGGGGCTCGCCGACGACTGCGTGCCGGCCCGGGTGATGGACAACGCCGCGCGGATCATGCTGCTGTCCGGCCGCGCACCGCGTCGCCTGCCGCTGCTGCAGGGCCTGATGAACGGCCCGCTGCGCGGCATTGTCGCCGGCAAGGCGAAAAAGCAAGTGGCCACCAAGGCCCGGCCGGAACATTATCCGGCGCCTTACGCGATCATCGACATCTGGGCCAATTACGGTGGCAATGCGCTGGCCGTGCCGGCATCGAGCCCGTCGTCGCTGGAGGCCATCTTCCGTTCGCCGACGGCCAAGAACCTGATTCGCGTGTTCTTCCTGCAGGAGCGCCTGAAGGGCTTCGGCAAGGATGCCGGTTTCAACCCGCTGCGCGTTCACGTGGTGGGCGCTGGCGTGATGGGCGGCGACATCGCCACCGAATGTGCCCTGCGCGGCATGATCGTTACCTTGCAGGACCAGAGCGTCGAGCGCATTGCGCCGGCCATCGCCAGGGCCGCCAGGCGCTTCGAGCGCAAGTTCAAGGGCAAGCCGCGGGAGGCGCGCTTCGCACTTGACCGTGTGATCCCCGATCCGGCCGGCCACGGGGTGGTCCGGGCCGACGTGATCATCGAGGCCATTTTCGAGAACCTGGACGCCAAGCGGGGGCTGTTTGCCGACATCGAACGGCGCGCCAGGCCCGACGCGGTGCTGGCCTCCAATACCTCCAGCCTGCGCATTGCCGACATTGCCTCGACACTCGCCGAGCCGGGCCGGCTGGTGGGCATCCATTTTTTCAACCCGGTGGCGGTGATGCCGCTGGTCGAAGTGGTGCGCACCGAAGCTAGTAGCGATGAAGCGTTCACGCGTGCTGCCGCCTTCGTGCGCAAGCTCGACAAGCTGCCGCTGCCGGTTAAGGACGAGCCGGGCTTTCTGGTCAACGCAGTGCTCGGCCCCTATATGTATAAAGCCCTGCGCTGCGTGGATGAGGGCATCGCACCGGAAGCCATTGACGCCGCGCTGGTGGCCTTCGGCATGCCCATGGGGCCGATCGAACTGGTCGATACGGTCGGGCTGGACATTGCCGTGGCCGCCGGCAAGGCGCTGGCAGGGGTCGATGCCGTGTTGCCGAAGGCACTGGCAGACAAGGTTGCGGCTGGCCATCTTGGCAAGAAAAGCGGGCAGGGCTTCTACGTTTGGCAGGCCGGCAAGGCGCAAAAAGCGGCATCGGCGAGCGCCCCGGCAGAGCTGGCTGCGCGTATCGTGGCGCCCCTGCTGGCGGCGACCGAGGCCTGCGTGGCAAAAGGCGTGGTCGCCGACGCCGATCTGGCCGATGCGGGCGTTATATTCGGGACTGGCTTTGCACCCTTTACGGGTGGCCCCCTCAACTATTCCAGGAGCCTTTCATGACCAATCCTCCCACCCAGCTACCGCCCGGCAAGATGCCGGTGCTGCGTGTCATGCCGATGCCGCGCGATCTCAACCCCGCAGGTGATGTCTTTGGCGGCTGGATCATGTCCCAGGTGGACATCGCCGGCGCCGTCCCGGCCCGTCAGCGGGCGCGGGGCCGGGTGGCGACCATCGCGGTGAATTCCTTTCTCTTCAAGCAGCCCGTTTCGGTGGGGGATATCGTCAGTTTCTATGCCGAAGTCCTGCATGTCGGCAAGAGCTCGATTACTGTGGATGTGGAAGTTTATGCCGAACGCAACCCTGAGGATCCGGTCGTCGTAAAGGTGACCGAAGCCAAGCTGACTTATGTGGCGGTGAGTGCGAATGGCATTAAGCGGGATGTCCCTCCGGAGCCTGTCGCGTGAACACAACAACAAACCCTTTTTGCTGCATGGCCATAAGCCTTTGCGGATCTAGAATCGCCGTGGGTATGCGCAGCCCCCGGTTGTTTCACAAGTACAGCGCCTAAATGTGAGGAGACATTGTATGAAGATGAAAGCGATCGCCCGTTTGATGCCGCTGCTGGCCCTCGGTCTGGCCGGTGGCAACGCATCAGCCGCCGGCTTCCAGCTGCTTGAGCAGAATGCGAGCGGAATCGGTAACGCCTATGCCGGTTCGGCTGCCGTGGCTGAGAACGCCAGTACGATCTATTACAACCCGGCTGGCATGACGCAGTTGAAGGATCGCGAGATCTCGGTCGGCATGGCCATCGTGCGGCCGACCTTCAAGTTCGACAACCGCGGCTCGAGTGCAGGGGTTCTCGGTACCTCCGGCGAGGGCGGCGATGCGGGCAGCTGGGGCTTCGTTCCCAACGCGTACATGTCCTGGGCATTGACCAAGGATCTGTACGCCGGTATTGGCTTTGGCGCCCCCTTCGGCATGGTCACCGAATATGACAACCCCTGGGTCGGCGGCGCCCAGGCACTCAAATTCGATATCAAGACGTACAACATCAATCCCAGCCTGGCCTACCGCCTGAACGACAAGGTGTCGATTGGCGCCGGGGTCAGCCTGCAGCGCATGGAGGTCGAGTACGCGCGTCTGGCGACGGTCACTTCGGCGGCTCTGGCGGCGACCAAGGCAACCCTGAACGCCGACAACGACGCCTGGGGCTGGAACGTGGGGGCCCTGTTCAATGTGAGTCCGACGACCAAGGTCGGTGTCTCCTATCGTTCCAAGATCAAGCATGACCTGAAGGGCGACCTGACCGTCAAGGGGCCGGCGGCGGGCGCGTCTGCGGCGCTGACCACCGGCAATGCCAGAGCCGATGTGGAGTTGCCCGACACCTTTATCCTGAGCGTGGTGCAGAACCTCAACGACAAATGGGAAATGCTCGGCGATATTTCGTGGACCGGCTGGAGCAGCATTCCGAAGGTCGACATCGTCCGGACCTCCGGCACCCTCAATGGTGCGACGGTGCAGACGCTCGAAACCAAGTTTCGCGATACCTGGCGCTATGCGCTCGGTGCCAACTATCGGCTGAACGAGATGGTCAAGCTGAAGTTCGGTGTCGCCTACGACCAGACGCCGGTCCCCAGTGATCAGCACCGTCTGGTTTCGCTGCCGGACAGCAATCGCACCTGGTTTTCTACCGGCGCCCAGGTCAAGCTCAACAAGGACTCGATGGTTGATCTCGGCGTGGCCTACCTGCGCGTGCCCGAGACGCATATCGACAACAACCAGACTGCCCTTGGCCGCGGCCGGGTGAGTGGTGTTTACGACGCCCGCGTGTGGATCATGGGCGCCCAGTATTCGATGGCCTTCTGATTTCCATGGGCCGCCCCGACAGTTCTCTTCCCGACACCAAGACGCGCATCCTTGATGCGGCTGAACGCCTCTTCATGGAGAACGGCTACGCCGCCACCTCGGTGCGCATGATTACCGGCGCAGCAGGCGTGCCGGTGGCGCTGGTGAATTACCACTACGGCTCCAAGCAGGGGCTGATGGAGGCGGTGTATGCCCGTGCGCTGGGCAACCGGGGCGGCAGCCGGGTCGGCTATCTTGACCGGCTCGAAGCCGTGGCGGGTGGCAAGTCCATTGCCGTCGATGTACTGGTGGATGCTTTCCTGTCTTCAGCGCTGCGCCTGACGCGCAAGGACAGCATCTCGGGGGAAGTCTTCAAGCAACTCATCGGTCGGGCTTTCTACGAGCCCGGCCCGGGAACCGAGGCCTTCTTCCCGCTCGAATACCGGGAGGCGGTGGATCGCTACCGCCAGGCCTTCATGCGCGCGCTGCCCCACTTGTCCCAGGACGACGTGGTGTGGCGCATGTATTTCTTTGTCGGCATCGTGGCCTACGCCATGGCCGGAAAGGACGTCATGCGGATGGCTGAAAACTATTCCCTCACCGATGCCGGCGACCCCGAGGCTGTCATGGCACGGCTGCGGCCCTTTATCGTGGCGGGCTTTCAGGCGCCTGCCGGAGCTCCGTCGAGCCGGTTGGCAGAGACCTGAATTTTTATCCATGTTGTACCCAAAGGACTGATTGCGCTAAGATTTGAACAGTTGTTCAAATTTCCGCATTGAGCGGTTCGTATTCAATAACAAAGGCCCGCTTCCGGGCCGAGCCAGAAGGAGGAGCATGTGAGCAGACTGATCATTCGCAAGGTGGCGGTGCTGGGCGCTGGTGTGATGGGGGCGCAGATCGCAGCCCACTGTGCCAATGCCGGCGTGCCGGTCATCCTTTTCGACCTTCCTGCCAAGGAAGGCCCGCCCAATGCCATCGCCAGAAAGGCCGTCGATGCGCTGAAAAAGCTCGAGCCAGCACCGCTGGCCACCAGGGACCGCGCCCAGTTCATCGACGTGGCCAACTACGGCAGCGATCTGGACAAGCTGCGTGACTGTGACCTGATCATCGAGGCCATCGCCGAGAAGATGGAGTGGAAGCTCGATCTGTACAGCAAGGTCGCGCCCTTCATCCGTCCGGACGCCATCTTTGCCTCCAATACTTCCGGGCTGTCGATCAACGCCCTGTCGGAAGGCATGCCGGGCGAGGCCCGCGCGCGCTTCTGCGGCATCCACTTCTTCAACCCGCCGCGCTACATGGCGCTGGTCGAACTGATCGCCACCGGTACGACCGACCCGGCCACGCTCGATGCGCTGGAAGCCTGGCTGACGACGCGCCTGGGCAAGAGCATTGTTCGCGCCAAGGACACGCCCAACTTTGTCGCCAACCGGGTCGGAGTCTTCTCGATCCTGGCTGTGATGCACCATACCGCACGCCTCGGCCTCGGTTTTGACGAGGTGGATGCGCTCACCGGTCCGATCATCGGCCGCCCCAAGAGCGCCACCTACCGTACCGCCGACGTGGTCGGCCTCGACACCATGGCCCACGTCATCGGCACCATGCAGGCAACCCTGCCGGCCGACCCGTGGCATGGCTTCTACCAGAGCCCCGACTGGCTTGCCGGCCTGATCGCCAAGGGTGCCCTCGGCCAGAAGACCAAGGGCGGCATCTTCCGCAAGGACGGCAAAGTCATCAACGTGCTGGATCTGGCCACGCAGGACTACCGCCCGAGCGCCGGTGACGTGGCGCCGGAAGTGCTGGCTATCCTGAAGAACCGCAACCCGGCCGACAAGTTCGCCCAGCTGCGCGCCAGCCAGCACCCGCAGGCGCAGTTCCTGTGGGCGATCTTCCGCGATGTGTTCCACTACTGCGCCTTCCACCTCGCCGACATTGCCGACAACGCCCGCGATGTGGACTTCGCCATGCGCTGGGGCTTCGGCTGGACGCAGGGGCCGTTTGAAACTTGGCAGGCTGCCGGCTGGCAGAGCATTGCCGAGGCCCTCAAGGCCGACATCGACGCCGGCCTGACCATGACCGACTCGCCGCTGCCGGCCTGGGTCTTTGATGGCCGCACCGGCGTGCATGCGCCGGATGGGTCGTGGAGCGCCACCGATGCGGCCCTCAAGCCCCGCTCGACGCTGCCGGTGTACGGCCGCCAGCTCTACCCCGAGCAAGTTCTCGGCGAAGCCGCCCCGGATGCCGGCACGACCCTGTGGGAAAACGACGGCGTCCGTCTGTGGAACCTGCCGGCCAGGGACGCCCGTATCGGCATCTTGTCCTTCAAGTCGAAGATGCACAGCATTGGCGAGGAAGTGCTCGACGGCGTGCTTGAAGCCGTGGCCCGCGCCGAGCGCGATCTCGACGGGCTGGTGATCTGGCACGAAGCGCCGTTTGCCGTCGGCGCCAACCTCCAGCAGGTTGCCGAAGCCTGCAAGGCCGGCCAGTTCGACCTGCTCGAAAAGACCGTCGCCAAGTTCCAGCAAGCCTCGATGGCCCTGAAGCACGCGATGGTGCCCACCGTTGCAGCGGTGCACGGCATGGCGCTGGGCGGCGGCTGCGAATTCGTCATGCACGCCACCCACCGGGTGATGGCGCTGGAAAGCTACGTCGGCCTCGTCGAAGCCGGTGTCGGCTTGATCCCGGCAGGTGGCGGCTGCAAGGAGTTCGCGCTGCGCGCGGCCAATATGGCGACGAAGGCGGCGGGCGGCGACGTCTTCCCCTTCATCCAGAACATGTTCCAGACCATTGCCATGGCCAACGTTTCCAAGAGCGCGTTGCAGGCCGTGGAGCTGGGTTTCGCCAAGGCGTCGGACGACATCATCTTCAATCCGCGCGAGTTGCTGCATGTGGCCATCCATCGGGCCCGCGCGCTGGCCGAAACGGGTTATCAGCCGCCGCAGGTCCAGCGTGCCGTACAGGTCGCCGGCCGCAACGGGATTGCCACCTGCGAAATGATGCTGATCAACATGAAGGAAGGCGGCTTCATTTCGGCCTGGGATTACCGCGTCGCCCGTGCGGCGGCCACTGCCTTGTGCGGTGGCGAGGTGGAAACCAATGCAAAGGTGTCAGAAGCCTGGCTGCTCGACGTTGAGCGCGCCCTCTTCGTCGACCTGCTGAAGACCGAGAAGACCCAGCAACGCATCGTGCACATGCTCGAAACCGGCAAGCCGCTGCGTAACTGAACGGAGACAGACAAGATGAGCAAACAGATTCAGGAAGCCTACATCGTTGCCGCCACCCGTACGCCCGTGGCCAAGCGCAACGGGATGTTCCGCAATGTGCGCCCCGACGACATGCTGGCCCATGTGCTGGCTGCGGTTGTAGCCAAGGTGCCGGGGCTCGACGCCCATGAAATCGGCGACGTGATCGTCGGCTGTGCCATGCCGGAAGCCGAGCAGGGTATGAATGTGGCGCGTATCGGCCTGCTGCTGGCCGGCCTGCCCAACACCGTGCCGGGAATTACCATCAACCGCTTCTGTTCGTCCGGCCTGCAGGCCGTGGCTGACGCCGCGGCACGCATCCGCCTCGGCGAGGCCGACGTGATGATCGCCGCGGGCACCGAGAGCATGAGCGTGATGCCGCAGATCATGGGCAACAAGATCTCGCTGAACCCGGCCATTTTCATGAAGGAGGAAAATCTCGGCATCGCATTCGGCATGGGTCTTACCGCCGAGAAGGTTGCCCAGCAGTGGCAGGTCAGCCGCGACGAGCAGGACGCCTTTGCGGTGCAGTCCAACCAGCGCGCCGCCGCGGCGATTGCCGCAGGTGCCTTCAAGGACGAAATCACGCCCTACACCGTGCGTACCCATGTGCCGGGAGAGGGCGGTACGGTGCGTGTCAGCGAGCGCATCTGCGACACCGACGAGGGCCCGCGGGGCGATGCGACGGTACAAAGCCTTGGCAAGCTGCGTCCGGTGTTTGCCGCACGGGGTTCGGTAACGGCCGGCAACAGCTCGCAGATGTCCGACGGCGCGGGTGCAGTGCTGCTGATGTCGGAAGCCGCGGTGAAGCGCTACGGCGTCACGCCGATCGCCCGTTTCTGCAGCTACTCGGTGGCTGGGGTGCCGCCGGAAATCATGGGCATTGGCCCGGTGGAGGCGATCCCCCGTGCGCTGAAGGCCGCCGGTATCGGGCAGGGTGACCTCGACTGGATTGAACTCAACGAAGCCTTTGCGGCGCAGGCCATCGCAGTGATGCGACAACTGGACATTGATCCATCGAAGGTGAATCCGCAAGGTGGCGCCATCGCGCTGGGTCACCCGCTGGGTGCCACCGGTGTCATCCGGGCGGCGACCCTGATGAGTGCCTTCCAGCGCACGCAGGCCCGCTACGGCATGATTTCCATGTGCATCGGCACGGGAATGGGCGCGGCGGGGGTTTTCGAGCGCCTCTGATCCGGCCGGTTGTCATCTGAGGGGCGGTGCGCAGCGCGCGCCGCCCTTTTTTGCGTCTGGCACTTCCCGCCCGGCGGCCTTCGCGGTGAAATGGAGGCCTGCACAAAATCTAAGCGAACTCAGGAGTACTGCTTAATGACTTCCCCCATTCTGCTCGACGTGGACAACGGCATCGCCACACTCACCCTCAATCGTCCGGCTGCACTCAATGCCCTGTCGGTGGATATGATGAAGGCTCTCGCCGAGGCGACGGCGAAACTGTCTCGCCGCGATGACCTGCGGGCGGTGTTGATCGTCGGGGCCGGCGATCACTTCATGGCGGGTGGCGACCTGAAGGATTTCTCGACTCACCTGCACCTTTCTCCGGAGAGCCGCATTGCCACCTTCCGGGCGATGATCGAGCAATACATCAACCAGAGTGTCGAAGCCCTGGCGGCTTTGCCGGTGCCGGTAGTCGCCCGGGTGCAAGGAGCCTGCGCCGGCTTCGGCCTGTCACTGGCGCTAGGCTGCGATATGGTTGTGGCTGCCGACAGTGCCTACTTCACCACGGCCTACGCGAGCATCGGCCTGTCGGGCGACGGCGGCGTCTCATGGCTCTTGCCGCGCATCGTCGGTCGTCACAAGGCCTTCGAGCTACTCTTGCTGGCCGATCGTTTCGATGCTGCCGAAGCGTTGCGGCTGGGGGTGGTGAACAAAGTGGCGCCCTTGGCCGAGCTGGATGCCGTAGTGGCCGCGCTGGTCGGACGTATCGTCAACGGCCCGCGGGAGACCTATGCCGAGATGAAGCGCCTGCTCAACCAGTCGGCCGACCGCTCCCTCGGCGCCCAGCTTCAGCTCGAGGCCGACGCTTTTGCCCGCTGTACGGCGCAGCCGAATTTCGACGAGGGTCTCAACGCTTTCCTCGGCAAGCGCAAGGCGCGTTTCAACGCGTGAGCCGGGTGGCCAGCAGGCCAACCCACTCGTGGGCGGCATACCAGGCTGCGTAAGCCGAATTCATGTCCGGCATGCCCGGGATGCCTTCGGCGCTGCGGCTTGAGCTGCGGTCAAGAAAAAAGGCGGTCGGGGCCGGGACAACCTGGAAGCCGGCGTGCTCGAAGAGTTCCACTGCGCGGCGCATATGGGCGGCGTGGGTCACCAGCACGACGCGCCGCACACCCGCCGGGAGCAAGGCAGCAGCGCATTCTTCGGCGTTTTCGCGGGTGTCTCGCGAGCGTGATTCGACCCAGCGGACCCGAACGCCGAAATCTTCTTCCAGCGCGGCCTTCATGACCGTCCCTTCGGGCACCTCGCCGTTTGCCGCACCGCCCGTCACCATCACCGGCAGCTTTGATTGGCGTGCCAGGCGGGCACCATAGCGGAGCCGTTCCAGCGTCAGCCGGTTAACCGTCGTACCGCCGAATTCAGGTGCGTAGCTGCGTGACCCGCCGCCGAGGATGATGATCGCGTCGGCCTCTTTGAGGCTTGTCATCTGCAGCGGCGGCGTTGTTTCGAGGTCTTCGAGAAGCAGTTTGACCGTAGCTGGTGTGATCAGGGCCAGGGCCAGCAAAAGGCCGCCCCATGCAAACAATTTTCCCGTCTGCTGTCGCCTCTGGACAAGAAAAAGCCCGATCGCGATCAGGATCAGCGGGGCAAGGGGGGGCAAAATCAGTATCGAAAGGGTCTTTTTCAGGATGAACATATCGAAAAGCAGGGCGGTGGGCGGGTGTTGCATTGTCGGTGGCGTGGCACGCGGCTATTATCGCAGCGTCAATCGCGCACCAGTCATCAGGGGAAAGATCATCGTCAGCCAAGTATGTGGGTTATATCGAAGCGGCACCGCAGCCACAGGGTCGGTGCGATGATCGATGTCGGTGTGCGCGAAGGCATCTGGGCGCTGGTTGCCGTGCTCGCCATATATATGGCGGTAATTCTTTTCAGGCTGGCGGTTCCCCGCAAGGCAGAGCCTGCCGATGAGGATGCCCGTTCGCCACAGACCGTCGTCGTGGATGCGCCGGCCCGTTCCTCAACCGAATCCCCTGCGCCGCCTGGCGTGGACGCGGCCCGCCCCGCGGTGCCCCTGGAAACCCTGAACGAACTCGAGATTCAGCAGTTGCGCAGGGATGTGGCCCAGTTGCGTACAGAGCAGGATTTTCTGCGTAGCGAGCTGGTGGCCATGCGCCTCGACATGAATGAATTGCAGGCTGTCAAGGAGCGCCCGCAGCAGTACGTTCGGCCGGTCTCGCCGCCGCATTCCGAGGCAATGCTCCTCGCCGGTCGCGGTATTGCGGCAGCGCAGATTGCAGACCACTGCGGGATTTCGGTTGCCGAAGCCGAGTTGGTCTGCGCATTGGCGCGGGCGGAGGATGGAACATGACAGAACAACAAAAGGCGCCGGACCAGGACGCTACGAACGAAGAGGATCCGCGCAAGCAGTTGTGGGTAAGGGTCAGTGTTGCTGGTGGCCTGATTGCTGTACTGCTCGGGGGGCTGGCCGTTTTCGATCACCTTTCCCGGCCGCCCGTGCCGGCAGAGATCGCATTGCCGACAAAGCCGATTGCGCCGGCCCAGGTGGTGCCTGAAGCGGGACGTGATGCGCCGCCGGATGTACTGCGCGCCGGCAGTGAAGGCGATGAAAGGCCGCTGGCCGAGGACGTGCCTGCCGAGCCTGAGGGGTCTGCTCCACCCAGGCTTCCCGTGGATGACAAACTCGAACCGGCCGGCAAGCTTGCCGAGGGCACGCGTCCCTTGCGCGGGGCGCCGGCCTCTGCCGGGGCGAGTGTCGCCCAGCCGCTTGAGACTGTCCGCCAGCCGCTGCCGCGAGAGGAAGGCGCGCCGGGGACTACCCATTCTCCAGCCGTGCAACGGCCTCCCGTTACCGCCCCTGTTCCCGTTAGTGTGCCTGGGACGACGTCCCGCTCGCCTGCGGTGCTTTCTTCTACACCGGCGGCAATCCGTGCGCCGACCCAGCAGGCTTCGCCGGCTGGCGGTTCGACGCCTGCGCCGGGAGCGGTCGGCAAGGCCGATGTTGCGCAGGCCTATGTGGTGCAGTTCGGGGTGTTCTCTAATCTTGCCACGGCAGAGGGTTTGCGGGCGCGCCTGGCACAGGCCGGTATTCCATCCCAGCTGGAAGTCCGGGTTGTCGTTGGTCCATTTGCCGACCGCAAGGATGCGGTGGCGGCTCAGGCCCGCCTGCGCGACAAGGGTATCGATATCGGTACGCTGATTCCGCTCGGACGCTAGACCGCGAGAATGGAAAGTGCGTGGCCGCTGCGACAGCGCAGTGCCAGAGCTGGCTTGCCACAAGCCGATGCGTGCGGTGTCCACAGCGCGGCCTCATCACCCAGACTGCGTGCGATGTCGTATCCGCGCTGCTTGAGCCAGCCGGGGTCAAGATGCTCGGCGACCAGACGCGGTGCGTCCGGTCTGTGAGGTTGGGCGAGAACGAGGCGGAAAATTCCCATGGCGAGCTCCAGATGGATTCGGCGATGGGGCCAATTTAACGGCTGAGTGTGACGGTTTTGCTGCTGCCCTTGTCGGGCATTGCGCTTCAGGCGAGGGGTCTGTTGCGGGCCAGACGGCCAGCCATCGAAGAAGGGCGCAGTTCCTGCAGGATGCGGGTGGCCTCGTCGACATCCACCGGTCGCGAAAACAGGAAGCCCTGCATTTCGTCGCAGCCGATGTTTTCAAGAGCCGTTTTTTGATCGTCGCGCTCCACCCCTTCTGCTGCCAGGCGGATGCCAAAGCCTTGGGCAATTCCGGAAATGGCACTGATGATCGGGTGATTGCCGGTCGTCTTGATGTCCTTCACGTAGCTGCGGTCGATCTTCAGCCGGGTGATGCCGTAGCGCTGCAGGCTGGCGAGGGACGAATAGCCGGTGCCGAAGTCATCGATGGCAATTCCTACACCCATGTCGCGCAGCTCCTGCATGTTTGGAGTGATGCGCTCGGCGTCTTCAAGCAGCAGCCTTTCGGATACTTCCAGTTCCAGGCTGTCGGCGGGTAGCCCGTTGCGCGACAAGGTCAGGGAGACCGTATCGGCAAGGTCGCTGCGGTCGAAGTCCCGTGATGACAGGTTGGCACTGAGGCGCAGACCCGGGTGACGGCGGCGCCACACGGCAAGCTGGGCGCAGCCGGTCTCGAGCACCCATTTGCTGATCTCGTGGATGATCCCGGCCTCCTCGGCCAGCTGGATGAAGCGGGAAGGAGCAATCAGTCCGTGGGCCGGGTGACGCCAGCGCACGAGGGCTTCCATGCCGGTGACACTGTCGCAGGAGAGGCTGATCAGCGGTTGGTAATGGAGTTCAAGCTCGTTGCGGGTGAGGGCCTGGCGCAGTTCCTTCTCGAGGGAAACCCGGGCCCGGTAGGTGGCGTGCATGTCTGGTGAGAAGAAGCTGTAGGCATTACGCCCGTTGCCCTTGACCTGGTGCATGGCCACGCTGGCATGCTGGATGAGATCCTCCGCACTGTCCCCGTCCTCGGGGTGGAGTGCGATGCCCATGCTGATGGTGGCGGTGAATTCGCTCTCGCCCAGCGTAAACGGGGTGCGGAACGCAAGCAGGATCTTTTCGGCGATGGCGCAGGCATCTGCCTGGGTGCCGATGTCGGGCAGCAGCACGACGAACTCGTCGCTGCCGTGGCGTGTGAGCGTGTCGCCGCGGCGCAGGCATTGCTTGATGCGCAGCGCGACCGAGCGCAGCAGCGCATCGCCTTCACCTTGTCCGTAGATCTCGTTGACCATCTTGAAGCGGTCCATGTCGATGAACATGACCGCTATGTGGCTCTTGCGTCGTTTGGCCTGGGCGATGGCGAGATTCAGGCGATCCCCGAAGAGGTCGCGATTGGGTAGCTGGGTCAGGGGGTCGTGATAGACACGGTATTGCTGGCTTCCGTGACCACTGAAGCGGTTGCCCGGCTGGCTTCGTGCTGCGCCGTAGGTTCCGGCGTAATGAGCTGGTGCCCGCGAGTCGGTCCGGTTGTAGATGCCCATGGCGTTGAGCACGATGCTGATCGGTCCGTTCTCGTCGCTGTCGTCGAGCCCGTAGGGATTGCGGTTGAGACGCAGTTCGAGGTTGGTGGTGGAGCGGGTGCCGGTGCGCCTTTCGTTGAAGGAAAAGCGTGCGCGCTCCAGATCTGCCGGATGAACGATCTCGGAGAAGTGCTTTCCGATGAGGGCATTGCGGCTATGCCCGAGGAGCGATTCGATGCGCTGATTGAGGTAGTTGAAGCGCCCGTTTACGTCGAGTGTATAGATAAGGTCGAGAGAGTTTTCCACCAGGTAGCGGTGCATCTGCTCGGATGACTGCAGGCGCTGCTGGACGAGACGGTTGGTGCGTTCGAGCTGGCGTTTGAGGAGCGCCGTGCTGACTGCGCGGCGGAGCTGCTCGGCATTGTAGGGTTTGAGCAGGAAGTCGTCGGCCTTGCGGCGTAGGGCACCGATGGCTGCCTCCATCGACTGCTCGCCGCTGATCATGATCACGGATTCGCGCCGATTGTGGCTGAGCAGCCAGTCGAGCACCGCGAGGCCGGTGGCGTCAGGCAACCGGTAGTCGAGGATGAGGAGATCGAAAGAACGGCTGTGCAGGCGTGCAAGCGCCTCGGCTACGGAGCCGCAATCTTCAATCAGCCGGTCATTGCTTTGCAGAAGGGCGCCGATGGAGCGGGTGAGTGACGGCTCATCATCGACGACCAGGATGCGGACAAGAGACTCGACGGCGCTGCGCCGGCTTGCCTCCGGCGGGAAGAACGGACCTTCCCATGGGATGACCATCGTGACTCCCTGACGAATTCTTCTGTTTTTCGTTGCAATGATGCATCAAGTCAGGGCGTTGCCGCCAGTGGCATGAAGATCTGGAATACGGTGCCCGAGCCGAGCTGGCTGCGGCAAAGAATGGTTCCGCCATTGGCTGTGACGAGTTCGCGCACGACCGGCAGGCCGACGCCGCTGCCGCCTGGTTTATCGCTGCTTTTGGGGCCGCCGGCAAAGAGGTTCTGGACGCGTTCGGGCGACAGGCCGGGGCCATTGTCGACAATCCGGATTTCCAGGCAGGGGCTGCCGTTGGCGTTAATGCCGGCAACTGCGGACACTGTCAGCTTGCCGCCTTCAGGAAGGGCCTCGGCGGCATTTTTGAACAGGTTGAGCAGGATCTGTTTGAGTGCGTCAGGCGCGATGGCGGCGGCCGGCAGACTTGGCGAGGTGCGTAGTTCGAACTGCACGCCGCGGCGTGTAAACAGGGCTTCTCCGTACAGGGCGCGCAGGTCGTGGAGGATTTCCCCCACGCCGCTGTGGGCCGGGCCCGGCGGGGTGATGCAGCTGAAGTCGCTGGCCTTGCGGATCAATGCGCCAACGCGGTCGAGCTCATCGCTCAAGAGGTTGAGCTGCTCCTTGAGCGTGGCGTCGTCGATCTTCTCGTCGATGATGCCCAGGTAGGTCTTGATGACGGTCAGCGGATTGCTGGCTTCGTGGGCGATGCGCCGGGCGTGGTCAACGTAGCGGCGAGCGATGGTTTCTTCGAGCTGATGGCGCGTCTTCTGGTCGGCGCTGCGCTCGGAAATGCGGGTTGTGGCGGCCTGGGTCAGTGTCTTGCGCAGACTGCGTTCGACTTCGAGACCCGGGTCTTCCTTGCTCGGGCAAGGAAATACGGCGACGCCGGATTCATGATGGTTGATCCAGGGTACGCACAGGAGTCCGTCGCTATCCAGCCAGCGGGCCAGTTGCCAGTCGGCAGCGCAACGGCCGGGCGGCCGCTGGCCACTCTGGAAGCGGGTTTCGACACTGTCGCGGTAGGCTTCGGCGATGACGCTGCTGGTGTCGTCGATGGCGATCTGGATTTGCGTCAGTCCGGGGTGTGCAGGATTGGCGGCGCCGGTGAGGCCGTCGTTGCCGAGGGTCTTGACGAACAGCACCGGGGCGTCCATGCCGAGCAGCAGGCGGGATGCCAGGTTGAAGTCCTGCCATGCGGTGGGGGCGTCGATCAGTGCACTGCGAGAGAAGGCGTGCAGCGCCGCCCGGGCAATTCCGTTATCGATGAGCTCACTGATGTCGTAGTCGTCGGTCGAGGTGCTCCAGGGCATTGCCATCATGGTCGGATCGGCCTGGATGCCAAGTGTTCGGGCCTTGTCCTGTACGCTGCGGGTGGTGTCGGCAAGGAGGCTGACGAGGATGGCGCTGTCCAGCTGGGTCAGCCGGCTGGCGATTTCGAGGCTGGCGACAGACTGGTTGCCGCGCGAACTGGCCAGCTCTTCGGCGGCGGCGATGATGCGTACCAGCGGATGGGCAGTGCCGAGGGCTTCAGGGTCTGCGTGTTGCAGGGCGATGGCGTCGGCAATACCGGCCGACATTCCGCAGCGGGAGGCCAGATCGGAAGACAGGTCGGCGTGGTCCTGGGCGTAGCGGTCCCATTCGGCGATGGTCAGGCTGCGTTCGTCCGGGATGGTGGCAAGGAGGGAAGGGTAGTCTTCGGTGTATTCGGCCAGCCACAACAGGCCGATGTCGTGGAGGAGTCCGGCGGCGTATGCCTGATCGGGCATCGCGTAGCCGGTTTCATGAGCCAGATGTACCGCCAGTTCCGCGACAAACTGACTGTGCAGGGCGTGATGGTGGTGGGTGCGCAGGCCAATCCGCGACTGGGGCTGCTGAATGATGTGGCGCAGTGCCCATGCCTGCAGGAGACCACTGTCGATACCTTCGACCCGGCGAGCAATGGCTTCCGGGAGGGAAGCCGGTTCATTGTCGGCAAGGGGTTCAGTCAACAGCAGTTCGAAGACCAGTACCGGGTCAAGCACAATGATGCGGGCAATGTCGTGCGAGGCTGCCGTCCCGACAGAGAGTACCCGTAGTATCGCGGTAGCGGTCTCGCGCAGGCAGGGCAGGCGCAAGGTCGGAACCGCAGCGGGGCGTCGCAATTTGAGTATTCGGGTATTGGGCATGGGTAAAGCACGTATTTAGCAGATTTCGTGCTTTTGATTCTACGTATCCCCGCAAGCTCCAACTGTGACATAAGTATGCCTAATCCCGGCCGTGCAGGCCGGAGCGTGACTCAGTTCGCGACTGCATACAGAGTTTGCGTCCGGGTGGCCGAGGTGGGTGGCTGTGCCTCTTTGCGAGGCCGTCTGCGCCGTGCTCGAGTGTTAGCTGAACTGCAGGCTGTCGGCGAAGGCCAGGGCTTCCAGGTGGGCCCGGTTTACCTGTTCGGGGGAAATGTGGAGCTCCTTCGCAAGTGTCGCAAGGTCCTTGTCGTCGAAGCCCTCGAGCGCGCAGGCCAGTTTCAGGAATGGGGCGTAAACCCCTTCGCCGCCAAGCAGGGCATCGGCTATCTGGGCAGGTAGATGCATTTCTTCGAGGGCTGATTGCAGGCTGGCACCGAGCAGCAGATGGAGCATCGAGAAGGCGCCGGTGATGAAAAGGTTGTCCAGCTCGCTCTTGTCGAAGAAGGCCGTGCCGATCATTTCCATGAAGCGTCCGCGGGCGATGGCGGTCTGCATCAGGGCTGGTGCCGAGGGGTCACGACTGGCCGAAACGAGAAGCACTGACAGCCACTTGTTGAGCTTCTCGTAGCCAAGGATGGTGACGGCATGGCGGAAGGACTGGATCTCGCACATCAGCCCGAAACCGGCCGAGTTGATGTAGCGCAGCAGCTTGTAGGAGAGTGCCACATCCTGCTTCAGGACGGTTTCGATTTCCTTGACTTCGGCGTTTTTGCGCACGAGGCTGAGGAGCCGGACGATCTGTGCATGCGATGGAGCAAGCTTGCCGTCGCTCTTGACGCCACGCAGGAAGAACCAGCCGGAGGCGCCGTCGTAGCCTTCAAGAATTGCATTCCTGAAGTCGGGAACGTCAGTCAGGCCCCAGGCGATGGCCAGCCCGGGCGTGGCAAGTGGCAGGCTGTGGCGCTTGGCGTCGATGATCACGAAGCGCCACGGCACGTTGGGCGGCAGCGCTGTGTCGTTCTGATACCAGGTCAGGTTGAGGCTGACGTCTGCCGCCTGCAATTGGGGAATCAGGGACAGAGTGAGGGGGTGGGCGATGGATTGGGTCGGGATTTCGACCATCGCATTGGCCGGTGCAATCCAGTCCAGCAGATCCGGTGTGGGTACCAGCCTGTAAAGGCTGATGAAGACCGGATGGGTTGCGGGCCACACATCGGCCAGACTGTCCAGGGCCTGCACGGCAGCGGCCACGCTGGCAGCGTGGACGATCAACCGGTTGGCGGTGATCTTGTGTTGCTTGTTGATGACCGGCTCGCGGGTGATCAGGACAGTATTGCTCATGGGCGCAGGCTTCCGGTGCAGGCCTCAGGTGGCCTTGGCGTCGTTCGAGAAACTGAAGGCGTCGGCGAAGAAAGCTTCCACCGGCAGCTTGCAGCGGCGGGTGAGGTCTTCACGGGCAGCGTCGATCATGGCTGGTGAGCCGCAGGCATAAACTTCGTGAGCGGACAGGTCGGGCAGGTCGGCCATCAGTGCCTGGTGGGCGAAGCCGCTGCGGCCGTTCCAGTTGTCGCTGGCTGGCGCGTCGGAGAGCACCGGTACGCAACGGAAGCCGGGGAGGCGTTCTTCCCAGCTGCGGGCCACATCGAGCTGATAAAGTCCGGCTACGTCGCGACTGCCCCAGTAAAGGGTCATCGGGCGGGTTTGTCCGGTCGCGATGGCGTGTTCGACGATGCTCTTTATCGGTGCAAAGCCAGTGCCGCCGGCCAGCAGCACCACTGGACGGCGAGACTCTTCCTGCAGGCGGAAGCTGCCCAGCGGGCCTTCGAAGCGCAGGATGTCTTTTTCCTTGAGCTTCCCGAATACGTGGGTGGTGAATTGGCCGCCCGGCACAAGGCGAATGTGCAGTTCGAGGAAGTCGCTGCCGGTGGGGGCATTGGCGATCGAGAAGCTGCGGCGTTTGCCGTCGGCGAGCAGAAAGTCGATGTACTGGCCGGCGATGAACTGGAACTTCTCGCTCGCCGGCAGCTTGATTTCCATGACGATCACGTCGGCACCGAGGCGTGTGATCTTCTGGACCCGGCAGGGCAGCTTCTTGACGGGAATGTCGCCAGCCCGGCTTACCTGGCGCACTTCGACTTCCATGTCAGAGCGCGCCTGGGCGCAGCACAGCAGGGCCATGCCCTGCTCGCGCTCGGCCTCGGTGAGGGTCGAGGCCGAGAAACGGCCCGGATCCATGTCTCCCGACAGAATCCGGCTTTTGCAGACACCGCAGGCGCCGTCGCGGCAGCTATACGGGAGCAGCAGGCCGGCGGCGAGGGCAGCCTCAAGAATGGTTTGGTCGGGCGCGGCGGCAAAGTGAAGGCCGCTGGGTTGGAGGGTGACCTGGAACGACATGATGGGTGGCCGTGAGATAATCAAAAAATGAAACGTCGAAAAATGCAGCAGGTGCTGATTGTCGGGAGCGGTGACGTGGTGCGCCGGATCATTCCGTGGCTGGCCCGACGCTTCCGGGTGCGCGCTGTCGTGCGCCGGCCGGAAGAGTGTGCAGCCCTGCGTGCGCTGGGCGCAACGCCGATTCTCGCCGACCTCGATCAGCCCGCCAGCCTGCAGCGCCTTGCCGGTATTGCGGACTACGTCCTGCACAGTGCGCCGCCGCCCGGACAGGGCCAGGATGACCCGCGAACCCGCCGCCTTCTGGCGGCTTTGACGCGTCGCGGGAGTCTACCACGGCGGCTAGTCTATATAGGTACCACTGGCGTCTATGGCGACTGCGGTGGTGCATGGCTGGACGAAACGCGTCCGCTGCGCCCCGACTCGGCCCGCGCTGGCCGGCGCGCGGCGGCGGAGGGCCATCTGCGCCGCTTCGGCCGCCGTACCGGTTGTCGGGTCAGCGTGCTGCGGGCGCCGGGAATCTATGATTCGGCCGAACGGCTGCCGCGCGCTCGCCTGCAGAAGGGCGATCCGGTGCTGGCGGACGGGGACGATGTGTTCACCAATCACATCCACGCCGACGATCTCGCCCGCCTGCTGGCCCTGGCACTGTTCCGCGGCAAGCCGAACCGGGCTTACAACGCGACCGACGACAGCCAGCTCAAGATGGGCGAATATTTCGATCTGGTAGCCGACGCGCTCGGCCTGCCGCACCCGCCGCGCGTGCCGCGGGCCGAGCTGGCGGAGCGCCTGTCGCCAATGACGCTTTCCTTCATGTCCGAATCCCGCCGCCTGAAAAACGGGCGGATCAAGCGGGACTTGCGCACCGAACTGCTTTATCCGACCGTTGCCGACGCCCTGCGCGCCCGCCGCGACGCCGTTTCCTGAACCTCACACCATCATCGAGCCACCACCATGCTTTATCTCAGTGTCAAAGCCCTGCACATCATTCTCGTGACAAGCTGGTTCGCCGGCCTGTTTTACCTGCCGCGCCTGTTCGTCAATCACGCCATGGTCACCGACAAGGCGACCATCGAGCGCCTGGAACTGATGGAGTTCAAGCTCTACCGCTTCATGACGCCGCTGGGCATCCTGGCCGTGGCCCTCGGCATGTGGCTGTGGTTCGGTTTCGGTTTCGAATGGGGTGGCTGGCTGCACGCCAAGACGGGGCTGGTGACGCTTCTGATCGTCTATCACCTGTATTGCGGCCGCTTGATGCGGGCCTTCGCCGAGGGGCGCAACACCCACAGCCACGTCTGGTATCGCTACTTCAACGAAGTGCCGGTAGTGGTGCTGTTCGTGGTGGTGTTCCTCGTCATGCTGAAGCCCTTCTGATCACCTTTCCGGATTCCTGCCTTGTTGAATTTCTTCGCCCCTTGCCCCCGCGGCCTTGAGCTGTTTCTCGTCGATGAGCTGCGTGCCATCGGTGCCACCGACCCCAAGGACCTGGGCCCGCTGGTTTACGCCGGAGCAGACCATCCGCGTCTTTGTCACGGCCCACAAGTCGCCGCTGCGCAGCCTGGAGTTCGCCACCCTGCGCATCAAGGATGCGGTGTGCGACCACTTTCGTACCGTGGCGGGGAGCCGGCCCAGTGTCGATACCCAGACGCCGGATATCCGCATCCACGCCTTCCTGTCGGCCGATACGGTCACGCTGTATCTGGATACCTCGGGTCAGCCTCTCTACAAGCGCGGTTTCAAGGAGGCTTCGGTGGAGGCGCCGCTGAAGGAGAACCTGGCCGCCGGCATCCTGCGCATGACGGGCTGGAACCCGGCCGAAGACGCCTTGTGCGACCCCATGTGCGGCAGCGGCACTTTTCTCATCGAGGCCGCCCAGATTGCCCTCGATGTGGCGCCGGGCCTGGGACGGCACTTCGCTTTCGAGGGCTTCAGGCACTTCGAGAAGGAAAGCTGGCTGGCCATCCGCCAAGCTGCCGAAGACCGTCGCCTTGAACCGCGGCCGCTGGCCATTTACGGTTCGGACATCAGCGAAACCCAGCAGCGCAAGGCCTTTGTGAACCTGCGCAGTGCCGGGCTGGAGGGCTGCGTGCAGGTGGGGCAGGCCGATCTGCTCGACATGGAGGCGCCGGAACCGTCCGGTGTGCTGATCGCCAATCCGCCTTACGGCGTGCGCTTGTCGGATACGTCCGAGCTGGAGGCCTTCTACCCGAAGCTTGGCGATGCGCTCAAGGCAAACTGGACCGGCTGGCGCTGTTACTTCTTTACCGGCGACCCGGCCCTGCCCAAGGGCGTGCGCCTGAAAGCCAGCAAACGCACCCCGTTGTTCAACGGCGCCATCGAGTGCCGGCTGTTTGAATACCAGATGATTGCCGGCTCGGCACGCAAGCCGAAGCCTGCGGCCGAGTGAGCGCTCAGACGATATCGAGGTTCTGGATACCGGAGAGCATGTCCTTGTCGCCACGGCGGCTCTTGAGTTTGATCTGCAGGCGCAGATCGTTCATGGAGTCGGCGTTGCGCAGGGCGTCTTCGTAGGTGATGACGCCTTTCTCGTAGAGATCGAAGAGGCTTTGGTCGAAGGTCTGCATGCCCAGTTCGCTGGAGCGCTTCATGACCTCCTTGATGCCCGGGATTTCGCCCTTGAAGATCAGGTCGGAAATCAGCGGTGAATTGAGCATCACTTCCACCGCCGGCACCCGGCCCTTGCGGTCGCACATGGGCAGCAGGCGTTGGGAAATCAGCGCCCGGAGGTTCAGGGAAAGGTCCATCAGCAGCTGGTGGCGGCGTTCTTCCGGGAAGAAGTTGATGATCCGGTCGATAGCCTGGTTGGCGCTGTTGGCGTGCAGCGTGGCCAGGCACAGGTGGCCGGTCTCGGCGAAGGCGATGGCGTAGTTCATGGTTTCGCGATCGCGGATTTCACCCATCAGGATCACGTCCGGTGCTTGCCGCAGGGTGTTCTTCAGTGCCGGTTCCCATGAGTCGGTATCGATGCCTACTTCACGCTGGGTGACGATGCAATTCTTGTGGGCATGGACAAATTCGATCGGATCTTCGACGGTAATGATGTGCCCGAAGCTCTTCTCGTTGCGATAGTCCACCATCGCCGCGAGGGAGGTGGTCTTGCCGGTGCCGGTGCCGCCCACGAAAATCACCAGCCCGCGCTTGGACATGGAGATGTCTTTCAGGACCGGCGGCAGGCCGAGTTCGTCGAAGGTGGGAATCCGTTGGGGAATGGTTCGCAGGACAAGGCCGACCTGTCCCTGCTGGATGAAGGCGTTGGCCCGGAAGCGCCCGATGCCGGGCGGCGATATGGCGAAGTTGCATTCCTTGGTGGCTTCGAACTCCTGCGCCTGACGGTCGCTCATGATCACCCGCGCCAGCTCCGACGTATGGGTGTGGGTGAGCAACTGGTTGGACTGGGGAACGATCTTGCCGTCGATCTTGATGGCCGGCGGGAAGTTGGTGGTGATGAACAGATCGGAGCCGTTTTTCTGCAGCATGAGCCGCAGAAGATCGTGCATGAACTTGAGTGCCTGGTCGCGTTCCATGGTGCTTTCCTGTTGCCGGCTCGGGCCGGCAGAGTGAAATTGAATTCAGGGCTGGCAGGTTTCAAACCTGGAAGTTGTCCTTGTTCTGGGCGCGCAGACGGGCCTCGGTGCTGGACACGATATTGCGTCTGACCATGTCGGCCAGGCACTGGTCAAGGGTCTGCATGCCGATGTTCTGGCCGGTCTGGATGGCCGAGTACATCTGGGCAACCTTGTTTTCGCGGATCAGGTTGCGGATGGCCGGGGTGCCGATCATGATTTCGTGGGCGGCCACGCGGCCGGTACCGTCCTTGGTCTTGAGCAGGGTTTGCGAGATCACGGCGCGCAGGGATTCGGACATCATTGCGCGGACCATGTCCTTCTCGGTGGCCGGGAAGACGTCCACGATCCGGTCGATGGTCTTGGCGGCCGACGAGGTATGCAGGGTGCCAAACACCAGGTGACCCGTTTCTGCCGCGGTGAGCGCCAGGCGGATGGTTTCCAGGTCGCGCATTTCGCCCACCAGAATCACGTCCGGATCTTCGCGCAGGGACGAGCGCAGGGCGGCGTTGAAGGACTGCGTGTCACGCGCCACTTCGCGCTGGTTGATCAGGCAGCGCTTCGACTCATGCACGAATTCAATCGGGTCCTCGATGGTCAGGATGTGGCCGTATTCGGTTTCATTGACGTAATCGACCATCGCCGCCAGCGTGGTGGACTTGCCCGAGCCGGTGGGGCCGGTGACCAGCACGATGCCGCGCGGCTGGTTGGCGATTTCCTTGAAGATCTTCGGGCAGTTGAGTTCTTCGAGGGTCATCACCTTGGACGGAATGACCCGGAACACCGCTGCCGCGCCGCGGTTCTGGTTGAAGGCGTTGACCCGGAAGCGGGCCAGGTTGGGGATCTCGAAGGAGAAGTCGGTTTCGAAGAACTCCTCGTACTGCTTGCGCTGGGAGTCGTTCATGATGTCATACACCATGCCGTGCACGTCCTTGTGCACCAGCGCCGGCAGATTGATCCGGCGTACGTCGCCATGGACCCGGATCATCGGCGGCAGGCCGGCCGAAATGTGCAGGTCGGAGGCCTTGTTCTTGACGGTGAAGGCAAGCAGTTCGGTGATGTCCATCGTGGATACTCGCAGAGACAGCGGGATTGTCGGGTCGGATTCGGGATTGTGGGCCGATGCTATACTCAGCGGCCAATTCAGCCCAGAAATTAAGCTTTGGACGATTATAAGTCAGGCATATCCGGCCGCCTTCAAAACCTTGTCGAACGCATTGCCCGGGCGGCCTGCGCGGCCGGGCGCGATCCTGCCGGGGTGCGGCTGCTGGCGGTCAGCAAGACCTGGCCGGCCGACAGCGTGCGTGAAGCGGCCGCGGCCGGGCAGCAGGCCTT
>APMI01001141.1_pt1 | contig 28687 bp, 25 predicted proteins | sample 667938 | NCBI WGS metagenome assembly APMI01 (sample SAMN01084076, study PRJNA167559) | wastewater metagenome | biome: Wastewater | place: Denmark: Ejby Moelle, Odense | collected 2011-11-28
TTTATGGGACCAGTTCAGTGGATTGTGTACAATGTCTTGAGTTTATATTGGTGGGTGATTTTGGTTGATGTCATCCTTAGTTGGCTCATTGCATTTGACGTTGTAAATACACGCAATAAATTTATTGGCACAATTGCCGATGTTACCAATCGCTTAACCGCACCAGTTTTAAATCCACTTCGTAAAATCATTCCGCCGATTGGTGGTCTTGACTTGTCACCATTGGTGTTGATTTTCGGTATGCAATTCTTGCAAAGATATGTTGTGCCGCTTATTCCTATTTAATGGCATTTTATCGGCAAGTTAATAACGGCATTGAAATCCGTGTTCGCGTTATCCCCAACGCCAAGCAAGAAGGCATAATGGGCGTTGAGGTGCGCGATGATGGCAATGAATATCTTAAAATCAAAACACGTGCCATTCCCGAAGATGGCAAGGCGAATGATGCAATTGTCAAAACTATTGCCAAAGCTTTAAAAACTTCCAAAAGCAATATTGCGCTTTTGAGTGGCGCAACAAATCGCACCAAAAGCTTTTTAATTAATGATATAACCATTGCCGATATAGAAGCGCTTATAAACTGCTAATAATGAAAATACCTTGGCACAATGATGTAATTTGGTGTCTGCACTTTTGAAACAAGCGCCAATTCATTCGCACCGTAATTTCTAACCATTTGTCTTATTAATAATTCGCGTTTTTTCTCTGTGCTTACAAGAAAGCGTGATTGGCTTGCAATTTGGTCAACGGTTTTCAAAACCCCGCAAACCGTGCTTATGTCTGAATTACATTCAGAGTAAATTTCGTATAGTTTTCCGTATTGATGAACATAATTTATGTCTGGTTTAGCCGTTACCGGATATTGATAGGCAATTTGGAAGTCTTCATTCAAAACATTAAAGCGGCGATTAAAAATGTTATCGATTTTACCTTTTGCGCCTTTGTCATCAAGAATCAATGTTTTAGTTGCGCAATTATAACCGCCACCATCAGCCGCAACACTATTTATCGCCACGGTGGCGATAATTGAACTACCATCGATTGATCCAGAACGAACTTGATAAATGCCATCTTTAAAAGGGCAAATCGGCTTTGTTACATTGGCAATTTCATTGACTGCCTGCGGCGTGGTGCGATAACAGCCACCAAGCACAAGCATTATTGCCAAAAAACCCAAGCGCACCTTTACGCCCATATAGCACCCCATAATTAAAAACTGCTGGAAAATGCCACAAGATTTATAAAATGCAATGACTTTTGGTGGTTGGCTCTTGGTATTTTTAGCAATTTGTTATAGAGAGACCGCACATTCGGCAAAAAGTAATTTAGTGGGGGCATTTTACATGAGCGCAACATTAATCGACGGCAAACATCAAGCACAATTACTTAACCAATCAACCCGCGAAGGGGTTTTGAAATTGTCCGAAACCGCTGGCTTTGTGCCGACATTGGCCGTAATTTTGGTTGGTGAAGACCCAGCTTCCCAAGTTTATGTCCGTAACAAAGTGCGTACCGCCGGCGAAATTGGCATAAAATCACTTGAATTTGTTTTACCCGCTGACACCACCCAAGAAACCCTTGAGGCAAAAATTAAAGAATTATCAGATGATGAACGCGTTGATGGAATTTTGGTGCAATTACCGCTTCCAAAACATCTTAATGAAGATGCCGCAATCGAACTTATTGCACCGTTAAAAGACGTTGATGGTCTTACTGAAAAATCGGCGGGTCGCTTATCTTTGGGCAAAATTGGCCTGCGCCCATGCACACCAAAAGGTTCGGTCATTCTTGCTAAATCAGCATTGGGTGATGATTTATCAGGTAAAAATGTTGTGGTTATTGGTCGCTCTATTCTGGTTGGTAAACCTGCGGCATTCTTATTTCTCGAAGAGAATTGCACCGTAACCATCGCCCATTCACGCACTAAGAATTTGCCTGAAATCTGCAAAAAAGCCGATATATTGGTGGCTGCGGTCGGTCGTCCATTAATGGTAAAAGCGGATTGGGTAAAAGAAGGTGCTTGTGTAATTGACGTCGGTATTAACCGTGTACCAAACGACAATCCAAATTCGGAAAAGAAAACCAAACTTGTTGGCGATGTTGATTTTGATAGCGCAAAACAGGTTGCGGGGCAAATTACCCCGGTTCCTGGTGGTGTTGGTCCAATGACAATTGCCTGTTTGATGCAAAACACCCTAGAGGCAGCAAAATTAAGACGCGGTTTAATTTAATTATTTTAAGACAAGCTTTTCTTTGATTACTTGCCATGAAACAAGCTTAAAGTTTTGTGTTGCGTCAGGCATGGTATTGATATCATCCTGAACAACAACCAAGCCTTCTGGATAATCTGGGCCAAAATTATGGGCGGAGACGTCAATTCCGTCCGTAGTTGTAACTCCATCAATTTTTTCTGATGCAACAACTCTAAAGCTTCCAACATACTGGTGGTGTTGATTAATGTCATAGATATTAAATCTTGAATCACCTTGGACGGAAACCGCCAAATAGCGGTGCGTTCCATCATCCCAAATGCTTGCCCCTTCAACATCGGCAACAAGGCGACCATTACCAACTTTATCAATCAAATTTGCAGAAGAATCCTTTAAATTAATATCCCAAAGACCGACCAATTCTTGTGAAACATATAAATGACCAGTTTTGTCATCAATCACACAACCTTCTGCGATTGAGCCAAGGCTTTTTTCAAAAGTTTTTTCTGAAATAACGCCATTTCCATCCAATCTGATTTTAAATGCCTTTATATCACCAACTTTTGAGGTTGCGACGGCATAAAAATCACCATCAATCTGCCCAAGGCAAAAGCCATAAACCTCTGGGAAATCGGTTTTTATACGGGCAATTGGTTTGGTAATGAGGCGCGCGTCTTTTTGCATAAAACGCCAAAGCACGATTGTATTGTCAATTCTATCACTTGCGCCAACAATTACGTCTTTACCATCTATAAAGGAAAAACCATTGCGTAAATCGACATTGTTGGGTTTGCCGCCTAAAACCTCCTGCGCAATTGAGCCATCAAGGTTATAAACATAAATTCCGCCCTTTTTCTGCGTTCCGATAATTTTGGAATTCAATGGATTTTCAGCATTATACCAAATTGCCGGATCATCAGCGGCATCACCAGTTGAATTAACCGGAGCTGTTTCCGCGCCGTTGCATAAACCTCTACAAGATTAATATTGCTTGGCATCTGGTGGGCGCATGAAATTAAGCCCAATAATGGCAAAAATAAAAAAGACTTTTTAAATAACATATCAAACCTCAAACCGTCGTTTAAAGCCGAATTTGTTGTCATTGATATGACAATGTTATTTATGCCTATATTTTACTTTAACTTTTCCAATTCTTGAACTTGTTCAAGGGCATTTTTAACGTGATTGCGATAATCGGAATTTTCGTAAATCATGCTTATAGTGCCATCTTGGGCAATTACAAATGTCGTACGCTTGGTTATGCCTTGCATCATTTCAACGTGATATGCTTTGGCAATTTCTGGCGTAGCAGTGGCAACCGCAAACTTATCACGGCATTCTTCAGTTGAGAATTTTTTTAACGCATCAATATTATCGCCCGACATACCAATCACATTGGCACCAAGTTTTTTAAACTCTTCGGTGGTATCAGAAAAATCGTGGGCCTCTAATGTGCAACCTGGTGTGAATGCCTTGGGAAAGAAATATAAAACCAACGGGCCTTCTTTTAATTTATCAGCCAAGGTAAATGAAAAGTCCTTGCCAGCTAATGCGCCCTTGGCACTAAAATCAGGTGCTTTTTGACCAACTTTTAGTGTGTTTTCAGCATCCTTTTGGGCTTGAGCGATTGCTTTGTCCAATTGAGCGTCTTTTTTTTCGCTTGCTTTGCCACATGCACCAAGTGCAGCAAGTGACAGCAAAAGCAATGTTAATTTGGTGTTTCTCATCATTAGTCCCTTTTTGATAATTATTATTAATAGAAACCTAGACTATTTTTCACCATTTTTCAATTTCCCGCAAAACACTTTTACGCAGCAATAAATCAATTGGTGAAAATGACATCGCACCAAGGATGTTTAATACGCTAGCTTTTCTTTGTTTTTGGATTTCGTTTCGCATCCGAAACGATTGTTTAAGACCCGCAATTCCCGCCATTAATCCGCGCCAATATGCACCACCTGCGCCGTGCATTGAACTTTGTAACAATAGCAAAAGAGTTGCCAAAATATGTATCGGCAACATAACCCACATCACCCATGATGGCATAAGGCGAATATAGGCCCAAACGCGGTTTCTTGTGCCATGAAAGACCGCATATTCCGAATAACGTGAAGATGATCCAGAAGCACGATGGCGCACAACCGCCTTGGCAAGCTGAATAGATTTCCCGCCCAAAAGACGATGGCGAAAGCCCAAATCTACATCTTCGAAATAGGAATTAAAGCTTTCTTCAAAGCCACCCAATGTTTCAAAAACCGATTTTTTCCAAACAGCCGCCGCCGCACAAGGCGAAAAGCATTCACCATCTTTGATGATTTCCGGCCTTGGCTTGCGATGCCCGCCGCGCCATGCAATGCCGGAAATTGAATAATTATCGCCCATACCATCAAGCAATTCAGGATTATCATCCAATAATTGCAATGATCCAAATGCCTCGGCATCATATCTACCGGTTGCAATGTCAATTTCTTTTAGCCAATCTTGCTCTGGAAAGGCATCGGGGTTTAATAAAACAAGCCATTCACCATGCGCAAGCTTTGCGGCCCGGTTATTCGCGCGCGAAAAACCAATGTTTTCAGGGTTTTGTACAAATATATTGGCGCGCTTTGCTAAATCTGCGTCAACGCCATTGGTTGGTGACGCATTATCAAGCAGAATGATTTCAAAATCACGATATGATTGATTATCAAGACAGTCAAATAATCGCTTTAAATCATCACCACTTTTATAGGCAACAATTAAAATCGAATATTTTGGGGCAGATTTATTTGTGGCAGGCATCATCAACAAGACGTGCGATTTTTACCGCCTTGGCAGCATCAACACCCGAAACCTGAACCGGAATTTCACCCAAAATTGCCGAGATAAAATCACTTGTTGCTTGTTGCATTGGATCTTTGATGCGTTCAGCAAAATCTTGATGCAAACCAAAACCAGTTGTATCATTAAAAGTGCGGGCAATATAATCGATTTCGATTTTGCCATTTTCATATTCAATCAAGGTTGTGCGTTTACGTTCGTCAGCGGCGCGCGATGCCATTAATTTTGCCTTGCCACCATTTTTATAGGTTATTTCGGCAATAATCGCATCGGGGCGATTGATTGGCCCTGCCAAACAATCTGATTTAATGCTCTCAGGTTCGGAGTGGAACAAAAGACCTGCAAGGTCAATATCATGCACCATAAGGTCAAAAGTCGCCGAAACGTCTGCACCGCGTTGTGACGGAAGACCAATTCGGTATGCCTCAAAATATTTTGGAACGTCTTTTACATCCAAAAGCCCCATAGCTTTAAAAATGTAACGTTCCTGGTGTCCTGCTTGTAAAACAAGTTTTTTGCTTGTGGCAATCGCAACCAAATTATCCGCACTTTCAGGGGTTGCCGACAATGGTTTTTCAACAAGACAATGCTTGCCAGCCTCTAATGCCGCAAGCGCCACACCGCCATGCGCACTTGCCGGCGTTGCCACAACAAGCGCATCGACAAGCGGCAATAATTCATCAAGGGAGCCAAAGGCCTGACAATCATGTTTGGCGGCAAGTTCTTGTGCGCGATTAAGGTCAAGGTCAAAAATCCCGACAAGCTCGGCACGATTATCACCTTTTACTTTGTTAGAGTGATTGTTACCGAAAACGCCTGCCCCTGCGACACCAATTTTAACTTTTGTCATTTTATTCCCTAAAAAGTTTTATGACGGATTAGCTTAAAATCATGAATTTTACAACATATTGCATTGCAAAAAAACTTATGACAAATTATTTTCTAGGAGAGAATAATGACCGAAAACAGCGATTTCACGCGACAGAATCAAAATATGTATAATGCGTGGGCGAATGCTTACGATAATTATACTAATTCAACCGTATTTTGTGATGAGCTGCACTTCCCAAAACACTGGGCTATTTTACCACCATCTAAAATACTTGAAATTGGTTGTGGCACTGGGCGGCATACGCATAAACTTGCCAACTTAGGGCATGAAGTAACCGCGATTGATATTTCTGAAGGCATGTTAGAAATCGCAAAAAGCAAAGTAAAAACAGTAAAATTCATTCATGGTGATTTTCTCGAACATGACTTCAATGGCCAAAAATTTGACTTTATTATTATGGCATTAGTCCTTGAACATTTACCAGATAAAGAAATTGTTTTTGCCAAAATTGCCGAACTTTTGAATATTGGCGGAAGATTCTTTTTGTCGGAAATTCATCACAGTCGCATGGAAAACGGTTCTGGTGCAAGATTTATTGACGATACCGGAAGCGAAATTCGCGCCGCATCATTCATTCACAATAATGATGATGTAATTAATGCCGCCCGTAAAAACGGCTTTGAACTTAATTCAGACGAAGTAGTTTACGGTACAAAAACCCTTATTGCGCATAATAAGGGTTGGGAAAAATATTACGGCAAACCAATGATTGAAATTTTTGAGTTTTTAAAACCATAATTTTCTTTCACATATGTCGCGTTTATTTGCATTTTCTGTGACTGCTGCTAATAGGTTTTTGCTGATTTAATCCACAAAACCATAAGTGACAAAAATTGACTAATCAAGAAACCGAACAACGCGATTACCGCCCGACAATCTTTTTACCAGACACACCATTTCCAATGCGTGCAGGTCTGCCGGTAAAAGAAAAAGAAATCCTTGAAAAATGGGGCGTTACCACGCTTTATAAGGAAATTCGTGCGGCTTCAAAAGACAAACCAAAATGGGTTTTGCATGACGGCCCTCCGTATGCCAATGGCGGTATGCATATTGGGCACGCGCTAAACAATATTTTGAAAGACTTTATGATACGTTCGCGCCAAATGGTTGGTTATGACGTTGATTATATTCCGGGTTGGGATTGCCACGGTCTACCGATTGAATGGAAGGTTGAAGAAGAATTCCGCGCCCAAGGCCGCGATAAAAAAGATATTTCCCCATTAGAATTCCGCAAGGCATGCCGTGTTTATGCGAAAAAATGGGTTGAAATCCAAAAAGCCGATCGTATTCGCATGGGCGTTATTGGCGATTGGGAAAACCCATATTTGACCATGAACTTTTCTTCAGAGGCAGTGATTGCATCTGAGTTCTTAAAAGTGGTTAAAAATGAGCTTGTATTCCGTGGCTCTAAACCAATCATGTGGTCACCGGTTGAACGCACATCATTGGCCGAAGCCGAGGTTGAATATCAAGAAAAAACCAGCCCGATGATTTGGGTGAAATTTCCGGTTGTTGCAAATGAAGAAATTTTGACGGCTTTCGGAGGTAATGCCAACGATAGAAACGGAACTGTTGACGTTGGTAGGCTATTTGTTGTTATCTGGACAACTACCCCTTGGACAATACCTGCCAACCGCGCAGTTTCATATTCTAAGAAAATTTCGTATGGAATTTATGAAATAGAAGCAATTGAAAAAGGCTTGGAATTTGTTCCATATGCAAAAGTTGGTGACCAAATTATACTTGCTGACGCACTTTCGGAATCTGTTATGTCTGCCGCGAAAGTTTCTAAGTGGAAACGAATTAATAATGCGAGATTAGATGGATTAAAATTAAACCACCCGCTTAAAAATTGGGAAGGTGCAAATGGCGGCTATCAATTCACTGTCCCACTAATCGCCGGTGATCACGTTACCGATGATGCGGGTACAGGTTTTGTACACACTGCGCCATCGCATGGTGTGGATGACTATTTGGTTTGGTTAAAACATGGCTTGCCACAATCAGAAATCCCATTCACTGTTGACGAAGAAGGTCGCCTAACCAAAGAAGCGCCTGGTTTTGAAGGTGCACTAATCATGCAAATCGAAGGCAAGGCGAAAGATATTGGTAAAGAAGGCGACGCCAACCCGCGCGTGCTTGAGGCGTTAAAGGCAACTGGCAGCCTTTTGGCAATGGGCAGATTGAAACACCAATATCCACATTCATGGCGTTCACGCGCACCGCTTATTTATCGCAATACGCCACAATGGTTTATCGCAATGGATAAAAATGTTGCGGCATTGGGGGGTAAAACCCTGCGCGAAGTTGCGCTTTCTGAAATCGATAAAACCGATTGGGGAACACAGGCTGCAAAAGGCCGCATTGAAACCATGGTTAAAGAACGTCCAGATTGGTTGATTTCACGCCAACGTGCATGGGGTGTTCCGATTGCACTATTTGTAAACAAAGCAACCCAAGAAGTCCTGATGGATGATGAGGTTAACGCCCGCATCATCACCGCAATGGAAATTGATGGTGCGGATGCATGGTATGATAAGCCGGCACAATATTTCCTTGGCGATAAATATAAATCAGAAGATTTTGAGCAAATCCACGATATTCTTGATGTGTGGTTTGATTCTGGCTCAACCCACGCATTCGTTCTTGAAAGCCGCGATACATTACCGCGCCCAGCGAATATGTATCTTGAAGGCACGGATCAGCACCGTGGCTGGTTCCAATCATCATTGCTTGAATCCTGCGCAACCCGTGGCGTTGCGCCATATAAACAAGTGCGCACACATGGCATGACAGTGGATGATAAAGGCCGCAAAATGTCCAAATCTTTGGGCAACGGTATTGAGCCACAAGACATTGCCAACCAAAACGGCATTGAAATCTTGCGCGTGCTATTTGCGGGCGCGGATTACACCCAAGAATTAGCGCTTGGCAAAACCATGATTGCACAGGCATCGGAAACTTATCGCAAATTGCGTAATACAATCCGTTATATTCTTGCATCGACCAAAGATTTTAATGACAAAGACATGGTTGCCTATGGTGACTTGCCATTCCTTGAAAAATGGGTTCTTGCCCGCACCGCGCAAGTCGATGAAGAAGTGCGCAAAGCCTATGACACCTATGATTTCAAAGAGGCACTTTCAGCGATTTCAGATTTTGCCAACCTTGATTTATCGGCATTCTTTGTGGATGTTCGTAAAGACGCGCTTTATTGCGATCCACTTAACAGCAAAAAACGCCGCGCGGCACAAACTGTTCTAAGCATTTTATTCAAACGCTTCCTAACTTGGCTTGCGCCAATTTGCCCATTCACCACCGAAGAAGCGTGGGGTGTGGCAAAACCTGATGCGGGTTCGGTTCATTTATTGGTGCTTGAAGATGTGCCAAGTGAATGGAATGATGCTGCGGTATTAGAACGCATGGAAAAATTGCGGGAATTCCGTAAAGCGGTAACTGGTGCACTTGAATTAAAGCGTGCTGATAAAACCATTGGCTCTTCATTAGAAGCGGCACCAATTGTTTATCTTGATAATGCCGAAATCAAAGCGGCTTTGGGTGATGAAGATTTGGCGGAATTGTGTATTACTTCGGCACTAACCCTAAAAGAAGGGAAAGCACCAGAAGGCGCATTTGTGCATGAAGATGTTGATGGTGTTGGGGTAATCTTTGAACACGCAAGCGGAATTAAATGCCGCCGTTCATGGAAATATTTTGACCCAAAAACTGCGCATCCAGACTTCCCCGATATCACCCCACGTGATGCCGAGGCGGTTTTATATTGGGAATCAATTCAATAGGAATTACATAAGTGTTCAATTATCTTGCCAACCCAGAAAGATTTAGTCGCTTTGCCAAATGGGCATATCCATTGTTGTTGGCATTGGGAATTATTACTTTGGCCATTGGCACGGTTTGGTCGCTTTTATATGCACCCGCAGATTACCAACAATCGCAAAGCGCACGGATTATGTTTATCCATGTTCCTGCTGCTTGGATTTCAACCTTTGCCTATGCCACAATGGCGGTCGCTAGTGTGATTTTTCTTGTATGGCGGCATAATTTGGCGGATTTGGGTGCACGTGCGGCGGCAGAAATTGGTGCGGCCTTCACCTTCCTTTGTCTTGTAACCGGCTCAATCTGGGGTCGCCCGACATGGGGAACATGGTGGGAATGGGATGGGCGTTTAACATCCGTATTAGTATTGTTTTTCCTATATCTTGGTTATCTCGCGCTTAGAAGTTCGATTGATGATGAACAAAAGGCAGGGAGAGCGGCGGCAATTTTGTGCCTTGTGGGGTCAATTAATATTCCAATCATTCGTTATTCTGTGGTGTGGTGGAATACATTACACCAACCGGCGGCAATTATCCGCAAGGGTGGGCCATCAATTCACCCTGAATTATTATACCCGCTTTTGGTAATGGGCGTTGCCTTTATGCTTTTGTTTGGGGCATCATTAATCGGGCGCACAAAATCATTATTAATGGCAAAACGCGCCAAAAACCTTGAAGCCAAATTAGTTTATTCAGGTGAGAATCAATGACGCCGCAATTCCATAATTTACAAGAATTAATAGCAATGGATGGTTATGGCGGCTATGTCTGGACGGCATGGGGTCTATCATTTTTGGTTGTTGTTTTATCCCTTATTTTTCCATACCTTGCCCAAAAGAAATGGCAAAAAAGGGTCTCTGAGCTAGAAGCATTATTGGCGGCAAAGAAAAAAAATGAAAAAAATTAATCCGATTGCATTTCTTCCATTTTTGGTTTTCGTCGCCATTGGCGCAATGTTTGTTTATGGCATGTGGGGTAAAAGGGTCGATAAAAATATAAGCCCATTAATCGGCAAACCACTTCCAACCATTACCAGTTTTACTATTGATAATAAGGAATATGCCATAAAGGCGGATGGCAAGCCAAAAATTATAAATTTCTTTGCCTCTTGGTGCGTTCCATGCCGGGCGGAGCATAAGCAATTATTGCAAATGTCTGCTGAACAAGGATTTGACCTGATTGGGGTCGCCTATGAGGATAAACCACAAAATATCGCCAACTACCTTGATGAGCTTGGCAACCCATATCATATTGTATTGATTGACTTACATGGGGCGGCGGGTTCAACCCTTGGGCTTTCTGGGGTTCCTGAAACCTATGTTGTCGGCTCTGATGGTATTATTAAATATAAGCATAAGGGTGAAATAACCCCTACGGATGCGCCAAAGCTAATTGGCATGGCAAAATAAATAATTTACATCCCAAAAACGTTTGCGCGCGAACTTTGTGGGTTCGCGCGCATGACGTATTTAGCGTCCTTACCGGGAGGGGAAACCGGTTAGTGAGAACTATAAAAGCCGGAGAATGTGGTCGATATTGCCAAGCTTCTTGTTAGCTCCCTAACTGGTACAAATATGACACAGCCAAATAATTAATGCAAGTAAAAAATAATTAATTACTGTATGTGACAGATTTGTCACGTTTTTAGCGCCTTATTTGCCGTTATTTCCCCGGAAACTATTATTACGGGGGTCAGGTATTACGAATAATTTGTCTGATAACCCCTTTGATACCTTTACATCGCTTAATTTAACATAGGTCATTTGATTCTGTTGGTTGATAACCGCCCACTCACGCAATTGCATATCGCGACTAAAGACAATGCGTAACTCGCCTTGGGTTTGTTTCTTTTTATCGCGCAAATAAACCACATACGAATCACCAACCTGCACAACATTGGTTACATTTAACTCTTTGCCAATATCAACTTTGGCTTTGAGAAGGAAATATAATGGCGTTGATTGCAGCGGGTATTGATTAAGGTTTTTAAGACGGCGGTCAGTAACCCCAACATTTGTGCCGTTTGAAACCATCAAAAGCGCAGATGGCGCATTATATTCAAAGCGCATTTTGCCAGGGCGTGAAATATAAAACTTACCAGTGGATATTGATAAATCAGGATTTCGTTGGGTGAAATTGCCTTCTAATTTACCGATTGAATTAATCGCTTTATTGACATCATCAATCACTTTTTGCCGTGCTGCACCCTGTACATCCTGTACGCTTGGCGCCGCAAAAACATTATTCGTGACCATAGATGAAAGGCCACACAAAATTAGCGCGCCATATCCAATAATTTTTTTATTCATTATAACCTCTGTTCACCTGAAACATTACATATTGTGGTCAGGTAACAGAATTTGCCGCCTGCCCACGTGGTCCGCAGCTGAAATCATGCCTTCGCGTTCAAGCCTATCGACCAAATCTGCGGCGCGGTTATAGCCAATGCTTAACTTACGCTGCAAATATGATGTCGAGACTTTGCGATCGCGCGCAATAATTTCAACCGCCTTATCAAACAACTCATCACCTGAATTAGATGCGAATGTTGGGTTCATGTCCCCTTCATCATCATCAATATTGGTGATGTCATCAAAATATTGCGGCTGTCCTTGCGCTTTTAATGCGGCAACAATTTGTCCAACTTCCTTATCGGATACGAAAGGTCCATGAAGGCGCGTGGTTTTTCCACCATTTTCAACAAACAATAAATCACCCTGGCCAAGCAATTGTTCGGCGCCACCATCAAACCCAAGAATAACCCGACTATCGGTTTTTGAAGTTACCATATATGAAATACGGGTTGGGAAGTTTGCCTTAATAGTACCGGTGATAACATCAACCGACGGCCTTTGGGTTGCGGTAATAAGGTGAATACCAACCGCACGCGCCATTTGCGCAAGACGCTGCACAAGACCTTCGATTTCTTTGCCGGCAATCATCATCAAATCCGCCATCTCGTCGATTACCACAACGATGAATGGCATATGGCGCAGTTCAAGCACGTGCTTTTCATATATAATCTGGCCAGTATCGCGGTCAAAGCCAGTTTTTTGCATAATTTCAATTACTTCGCCGTTTTTATTGGCCTGTGCCGCGCGCTCATTATAATTATTGATGTTGCGCACCCCAAGTTCGGACATAAGGCGATAGCGGTTTTCCATTTCGCGCACCGCCCATTTAAGTGCGGCAACCGCCTTTTTCGGGTCGGTCACAACTGGTGTCAAAAGATGCGGAATATCATTATAAACCGATAATTCCACCATTTTGGGGTCAATCATGATAAAGCGGCATTGATCGGGGGTAAGGCGATAAAGCATTGAAAGAATCATCGCATTAATACCAACCGATTTACCAGAACCAGTAGTACCCGCAATCAACAAATGCGGCATTTTCGTAAGGTCGGCGACCCACGGCTCACCGCCAATGGTTTCGCCAAGCGCCATTGGTAATTGCGCCTTGCCATTTAGATACCCTTCAGAGGTTAGAAGGCTTCTTAAATATACTGCTTCACGGGTTGAATTTGGTAATTCAATACCAATCGCATTTTTACCCTTTACCACCGCAACACGTGCAGAAATCGCAGACATTGAACGCGCAATATCATCGGCAAGACTTATAACGCTTTGTGATTTTATACCCGCCGCTGGTTCAAGCTCATAAAGTGTTACCACAGGACCAGGGCGCACATTTATAATTTCACCCTTTACTTTATATTGTTCAAGCACATTCATTAAAAGATGCGCATTTTGGCGAAGTGCCGCAGGATCGTGCGATTGTTTTCTAACTTCTGGCTTTTGCAGTAAATCAAGGCGCGGCAATTCAAACTCACCACTGCTACCGAATGGGAGGCTTTGTTGGATTTCAATATCTGGTGCAGCAGCCTTGCCCTTTTTCGGCATTTCAACCGCTAATTTGCCAAGTTTTGTATTTTCAGACTTGGGAACAGCAATATTAATTTCGCCATTATTGGCTTTGGAACGGCGAGTATTTATACTTTCTTCAGCCTTTGCTTCAGCAGGTATAGATTTTTTTGCATTCTTGCGCGGCCTAGGATTAAATAAATTATCCCATGCAACCCGAAGACCTGCCCAATAATATCCGGCACTGTCAACCGCACCATCAATATCACGAAGCCTTAGATTAAATCCAAAATAGGCGCAGACCAAAAAGCCCGCAAATGCCAAAATTCCAAATATTGCCTTTGCCCACCAAACACCACCAAAAGCAAAGGTGAAAATTCCCAAAATGCCATCACCAACAAGACCACCAAAACTACTTGCAAATGGCCAATTAGCACTAGGGGGCATTGCCGAAAATACCGCAGATAATAACAAAAGCCCAAGCACACCAAGCATAAGACGAAGGTTGCCGCTTTTGATATTATATGGGCCTTTTATAAGGGCGAAAATAGATGACCCTGCCGCAAGTATTATAAAGGGAACTGAAGAAAGGCCGAAAAACTGCATCATTATATCGGCAAAATTCGCACCAATCGCACCAAGCCAATTTTTGATTATGCCTTCTGATGCCACATTAAAACTTGGGTCAGTAGAAGAGTAGGAAACATTCGCCAAAAGTCCACAAATAGACAAGAGGAAAAATAAACCCAAACCAAAATCACGGATAAGCCTGTCCTTTAATGGCATTACGCCAAATTTTGCACCTGTATCTTTTGACTTTGCCCAGCTAGCCATTATTCTTCCTTTGAAAACAACAAAAGCCCGTAAAAACGGGTATCGTAATCCTAGCTAAACATGGTTTACCAGAGGTTAAGACCTGTAAATTCAAGCGACATTTTCTTGTTTTATTGTCTGAAAATCTGCTAAAAGGAAAATATGAAAACTAATGAAGTATTTGACGTTTTAATTGCCGGCGGCGGTCTTGCGGGTTTATCTTTGGCACTTGCGCTTGAAAGTGGTGGATTTAAAGTCGCGGTAATTGATAAATTGCCACCTGTCGAAATGCTTGAAGAAAAATATGATGGGCGTTCAAGTGCGATTGCCTATGCCAATATGCGTATGCTCGAGGTTTTGGGCGTTAAAGATGAATTGCTTGAATATGGCGAAATCAAAGAAATACTTGTTTGTGACGGCAAAGTAAAAGATGGCGCAAAAAAAGGCGGGGCGCGTGGCTTTACCCTGCATTTTGATGAAAGCGAAATTTCCGATAGTGAACCTCTAGGCTATATGATTGAAAACCGTCATACCCGCCTTGCCCTCGATAAGGTTGCGAAAGCCCACAAAAACATAACCCGCATAACAGGGCAGTCATATATTTCACACCGTGAATTAGGAAATATTGTCGAAGTCGAAATTTCTGATGGTCGTAAATTACAAGGTAAATTATTGGTTGGATGCGATGGTCGCGGCTCTAAAGTGCGCGCCAATGCTGGAATTAAAACCAATAAATTTGGCTATAACCAAACCGGAATTGTAACCACCGTAAAACTTGAAAAACCACATAATTCGGTTGCCTATGAATATTTTTTACCATCTGGCCCGTTTGCGATTTTGCCTCTACCTGGTAATCGCGCATCAATTGTTTGGTGCGAGCCACATGCCAAGGCACAAGCAATCATAGCACAAGATAAAACTTTTATTGAAGCCGAATTGCAAAAGCGTTTTGGTGATATTTTGGGCAAGGTTGAAATCTGTGCGCCTGTTTTTGCTTATCCGTTATCAATGGAATTGGCGTCCGATTGGTATCGCCCGCGCGTTGCCTTATGTGGCGATGCCGCACACGGTATTCACCCCGTTGCCGGACAGGGCTTTAACCTAGGCCTTAAAGATGTTGCCGCATTAGCAGAGGTTTTGATTAATTCACGCGATGTTGGGCTTGATATTGGTGATGAAATTGTTCTTGAAGAATATGCGAAATGGCGCCGCACCGATACAATGATGGTTGCACTTGCTTGCGATGCTTTTGTCAGGCTGTTTTCAAATGATTTTGCGCCATTGCGTTTATTGCGTAATATTGGGATTGGTGCGGTTGACAATATATCGCCGATGCGAAAATTTTTCTGTCGTCATGCAGGTGGTGATATTGGTGATTTACCAAAATTACTACGCGGTGAAGAATTGGTTTAATTAAAAACCTTCTGCGCTACGTCCTTCGCGGGCCTTTTGTACCTCAACCGCTAGTTTGCATTCTTCTAATAATGTTGCAAGCTCCGCATCATTGTCCGCAGTTTCAGACATTGCAATGTTTGCCGCCACCGATAAGTCGGTAATTAATGTGGCACTTGGGCGAAAGTTTTCATCAGTATCATTAAGATACTTGCAAATAAGGTCGCCAAATCGACCTAATAATTTGCGATTAATGCTTCCGGCCATGCCACGAATTTCATGGGCTTTGCGCCAAATCTGTGGGGCAACACCGCGCGGGCGCACCCGTGCAAGGGTTGAAATATCATGCAACATTACATTCAACGCATTGATAATTGTTGGCTTTAAAACCTGCATACATTTTTCAGCGATTTTAAGCTGTTCATTTCCAATTAGATTTTGCGCAGAACTTCCGATTTTTTCCTGAATAAAAAAGTTTGGTGGCAGCACCTCGAAAGAGGCGCTGGTTTCAATATCATTTTCATTCTTAGCCATGATACTTATGATCCCCGATATGGTGTTTATGATCCCCCAATTTACTAACTGTTGGATTTTCTTTTTCGGCCTCTTCGCGCTCTTTTAATTTGCGCATTTCTTCTTCGGGATCATCGGTGCTTCTACGCCATGGGCCCGCATAATCTTTATGCATACTCCGACGACGACATGGCCCAGTATAAGTATTAGATCTTATAAAAGGGCGCGGACGATCAATAACGGAAACAATGCGATCAAGCAGAGTGCGCGCCGAAATCGGTTTTGCCAAAAGTTCATTAACACCGGCATCTCGGGCGGCAATAACCTTCGATCTTTCGGTATGGCCGGTCATCATAATAATTGGAACAAATGGAAATGGGCTGTCGGGGGCGGTACGCACCATACGCGTAAAATCAAGACCGTCTATAGGATCCATATTAAGGTCTGTGATTACAATGTCTGGAACGCCGGCGCGCATTACTTCAAATGCATCTGCGCCATCAGCAGCCTCTTTTACGGTGCCGATACCAATACCGCGCAAAATTGCGACAACAATAGAACGCATATGCGCATTATCATCTACAACCAGCACATGAAGACTATTAAGTCCAGACATTATAAAACCCTTGTGTGCAACTATTTTTGCACACATTACGTTAATTAAAAGTATATATATTCTATTCTAATGACAATGGTCTAACGACAATAAGTTGTGTGCAAAAAGCTGATAAGTTATTATAATTAAACTACTTTAAATCAGCTACATGTTGGTTTGCTTCACGAATTCTTATAAATCGTTGTTCCAATTCATTTAATAATTTTTCTCGCGCAATTTTTGTATTAACTTTGCGGTTTTTTTGCGACTGTGATTTTCGTATTTCTGCAAACTCTATAAATGATTTTTCTAATTTTATCAGGCGCTCAAGAATGTCGATTTCTTTACGAGCCTTGTCGGAATCATCACCCATAATTGCTGCCCCAATTTTTTGGTTCTGTATTGTAAATAATTTATTATAAGATGGTACACGATTTGCCATTCTATTTCCGCCAATATTTTTTGCCTAAACTATGTTAATTCGTCCCATTTAAGAGTTGATAGGCGAAAAATATTCACGTTTTATAGTATCGCAACACCATAGGTAAAAACTGTTTCATATTGGGAGCAAAACCCCAAATAATTGAATATTATAATTTCATTTCGGGCGAAAGTTGTAAATATTGGTAAATATTTGACTCCTTATTACTTTGCGATTTTAAGTAATATTGCAAAAGTTTCAAATGCTATTTTTAGGTTTTATTATTTTAAATAGCACAAATTATGGTGGTCAAAATGAAGAATAACATCTCTGCAACTATGTTCGGGCTTTTAACTGCGGCTATTTTGCCAAACCTTGCCTTAGCTGGTGGCTATAACGCCCCAAATGGCTTACCGCCGGGCCCACCACCAATGGCGAAACCAGGTCAATGTTATGCCCGCGTATTGGTTCCTGCGGTTTATAAAAACATTCCGATGGAAGTTGTTACCCAAGAGGGATATGAAAACTTTGAAACCCGTGATCCTGTTTTCCGCTCACGCCCTGAAACCATTGTTACACGTGACGGTTATACACGCTATATCACCACCGAACCCGTTTTCCGTACCGAACAAGTGACCAAAACCACACGTCCACAATATGAAAGATTGGTTGCAGTTCCTGCACAATTAGCATCAAAAACAGAAACTGTTGTAATTCGTGAACCAAGAATGGTTTGGCGCTCTGGTCAAAATCTTTCAGGTGTTCGTCGTCTTGATTCAGGTACAGGTGAAGTTTACTGCCTTGTTGAGGAACGTGGCGTTACCCAAGCCGTTACCCGTCAAGTGGTTATAAAACCATCTGATGTTAAACGTGTCATGGTTCCTGCTGAGGTTAAAACTTTCAACACACAAGTTCTTGTGACCCCTGCAACCGTAAAAGAAATGAAAGTTGCACCCGAAGTTGCAAGCTATGAAGTTAAAGACATTGTACAACCTGCTATGGAGCGTAAAATTGCGGTTCCTGAGCAACGCGGCACAATTAATCGCCAAGAAGTTGTAACCCCAGAACATTATGAATGGGTTCAAGTTGATTGTGATCAGGTTGCAAAACAACCAATGCCAGAAATGCGCCCAGACATGCGCCCAGCACCAATGCCTGCACCTATGCCAATGAATGAAATGGGGAATGGTGGACAAGTTGCACCAACTGCACCAATGGTAAATGCAAACCCACAAATTATGCGCGGTCATACTGTTGCATATTCTGTTACAAGCCTACAAACTGCATTGGCGAAACGTGGTTATTACCGTGGTCCAGTTGATGGCATTTATGGCCCATTAACCCGTGATGCAGTCGCCAAATTCCAAAAAGCCCAAGGCTTTGAAGTTAATGGCCGCGCCGATGGCAAAATCGCCGAAGCACTTGGGCTATAAGTAGTAATTAATTATTCAAAAACAAAAGGCTTGGCAATGCCAAGCCTTTTTAATATCTATATGTCAATAAAAACTCGAAACCGCGCTTTCGGGGTTTTGAGGTATTTACCATTCCCCCACATTGGGCATTGATACCCATGGTTCTTGGGGTGGAAGTGGTTTGCCTTTTTGCAAAAATTCAAATGAAATATTATCAGGTGAACGAACGAATGCCATATTACCGTCGCGTGGTGGGCGATTAATTACCACACCCATATCCATTAAATGTTGGCAAAGGGCGTAAATATCGTCAACCTCATATGCAAGGTGCCCAAAATTACGACCACCGCCATAATCTTCAACATTGCCGTTTTCATCGGGCCAATTATAAGTCAATTCAACATGTGGCGCGCCGCGTCCTGGCGCTGGTTCACTTTGCAAATCACGTTCGGCGGCAAGAAAAATAAGACTATAACGACCGGCCTCACTATCCATGCGGCGCACTTGTTTCAAACCCAAACCATCGCAATAAAATTTTAACGATGCATCCAAATCATGAACCCGAACCATTGTGTGTAAATAACGCATTTTAATTACCTTTTCTGTATAGCCACGGTGGAATTGGTTTTTTGTCTGACCATAGTGCTTTTTTGTTTCGTCGTGCCTGCTGCTCTAGGCCGATTAATTGATTATCGCGCAGATATTTACGATACGCCCACGCACAACCATCACTAACTATTTCACGATTGATGTTGCGATTTTCAAGATAGACCACTGCAACAATCCGCCCATAACGGTCTGTATCAGTCTGCCGAAACCTTATTTCACGATTTAAAATTTTTGCCGCAAGCCCTGCCTTGCAAAATTGGCCATAACTTTGGGAATATTCGGGGGCATCGACCGAATCCATGCGTATTTCAATAGTACGCCTTCCAGATTTAACCAAAAACGAATCGCCATCAAAAACTTTTATAACAGTTCCATTAGTTTTGGCTTCTTTTGGGTAGGCGTCATTTGCAAATAAAACGCACAATAAAAATAAAAAAACTGTGCTTAAACGCTGCATCATTTAAAATCTTTACGCCATCTTATTGATAATTTTGCGTCACCCATTGTGCCAATGGTTGAAACAATTGCGGTTGATGTAAATGGTCGCCACTCAACCGATGTATCGACACCCTTTGTCCCTTGGGAAATTACCTCAAGATAGACATCGCGACCAAGATATTTACCACCAGCAATGGAGATTTCACCGTCATTTGTATTGCCAAATACCAATCTATCAAGGCGGGCAAATTCACGTAAGTTTGCCATAACATCAAAGCCGCCACCGCCCGCAAGTGCGGCCAATGATGATGCAAGCTGCACCGCCTCGAATGATGACAATTGTGATTTAGAGCGTCCGAATAAAACCTGCGCCAATACTTCATCCGGCGGAAGGCTTGGGGTCGAAGTAAGCGAAATTTCTGGTTTTTGCGCCGTACCACCAATATTAATATAGGCGTTTAGATTGGTGGTTTCACGTTTCGCACTTAGGTTAAGGCGGATATTTTCGGGTTTTTCATCCAACGTTATTGTGCCGCGATCTTCAAACTCAAAAGCGCGTCCACCATATTCATATTCACCACGGAATACTTTTGCGGTGCCATTTATCTGCGGCTTTTGTAAGGTGCCACCAATTCCGGCATCAACTGATAGTTCAAGGTTTAAACCACGACCGCGAATAAATACCCCACGCGCAGCCGAAAGTTTTACATCAAGTAAGATATTATTATTCACCGAAAGCGGTTTGGGTGGTGTGATGGCCTGACCATTTTCATATTGGGTTTTAATCAAGTCACTTGGAACGTTGATTTCTTCAACGTCTAAAGATGTAACTTTTGACCCCGACAACGAACGTGGTGAAAATTCAGCAAAATCAATCCGCAATTGACCTTTTAGGCGCGATTGGCGGTTATCAATATGCTCTAAAACCGTGTCGCCAGTGGCATCAATTACCGCAATGTCATTATCGACAAGGCGGAATTTATGGGTGCTTATGTGGAAACTGCGCTCTGAATTGCCGCGCAAGCCAACTTCACCTTCGCCTTTAATTTCTCCACGCTTACCATCTTTTGCGTTAAAATTAATTATGTTGAGTTTCTGGCTATCAATAGTTCCGTTTAAATTAAGCTCAGTCAGGGTTAGCCCAAGTTCGGGTTCGCGGTATCTTCCATTTGAAAGGGCAAAATCACCGTTGATAATCGGATCATTTATGCTGCCGCCAAGGCTGCCTTGGCCTTTAAACTTGCCTGATAAATAACGCTGTCCAGCAAATATCAAATCTGCAAGTGGTCTAACTTCGCCATCAATTGTGAAACTACCGTTTAATGGTTCGTTGCGGGCAATGGCAATTCTTAAAGGGCTAACCGAGGTTATGGCGGCAACATTCACCTCAGAATTAGCATTCAGCCCTTCATTATTATAGGCATGGGTCTTTATTGCGATACGCTCATTTTCCAGTTTGGCGTTAATATCGCCATTGATTGCCATGTTTTTATTTAGACCGCGTGCCCGCGCGTCATTTAATTTTCCATCAACCACACCTTCGATATGGTTGCCCGCATTATGCAGCTTCATTGTGCCGCTAAAAGTGCCTACAAAATCTTGATTAATCGCAGAAATGCTAAGTTTATCAACATCGGCAGCAACTTTTAATGATTCACCTTTTTGCTGTGCATCAAAATAAATCATCGCATTTTCAGACGCATTGGCGGCGGTGAAATTAATTCTTCCAGTGGCGAACTTTTCATTATTGCCAAAGCGAATCTGCAACGGCTCGGTGAAATTATAATTTTTCGTACCGATACGCCCGCCACCGCTTAGGCGTAATAAAGTATTATCGCGGCCAGAATTTATATAGGTTTTGCCATTAAAGCTAAGCACCTGATAAGAGCGCATAGTGAAATTGGTATCAAGGTTGAGATTTTGTAAGTCACCAGAACCTTTTACAAAAAAATTATCAAAGGCCATATTCGTGCCACGGAATGTGAACTTTTGCCCCTGAAAATTAATATTTGCCAAAGTGTTTTTGCCACTTTGCTCAATTTTAACGGTGCCAGACAATGCGCCATTTTGCAAAAGTAAGCCTTTTTTGACCGATATTGCAAAATTGGCACTTGGGTTTTGATTTTCGATAAAGCTTGCCGAACCTAATGCCCGCACACCTGCGCCATTAATATCAATATTGCGCACCGCAAAGCCATTATCGACACCAAGTAATTGGGCAACACCGTTTATGTCACCAAATTCGCTTTTGCCATTTAATTTAAGATTGGTAACAAATGGTTTTTGACCCGACATGAAATCAGCCGTCAAAACCGCCGGTGAAATGCTAGAGCCACCAATATCAATCCGGCTTAAATTTGTGGTAAAGCTACCTTTGAAATTTTCATATGGCCCAACAATAAGGCCATTGCCATATAAATTCCCACTGGCTTCTAATGGTCCAAAATATAATGGGCGGTTTAATTTCCATTGGGTTTTTAAAGAGAAATCACCAGTGCCAACCAATTGCCCAGAAAGGGTAATATTTGCATCCTTACCAGTTAATAGCAATTCGTCTGCTAATACACGTTTTAAACCAATCAGAACTTTGCCTTTTACATTTGGCGTTGCACCAATATATTCATCGAGCTTGGAAATTTTTGAGGTGAATTTTGCAGCATTTAAGTTTAAATTCAAAAGCGCAAAACCATCATCACCATGAATATTGGTTAGCCCAGCAAGCGAGAATTTGCCCGCCAAAGTTCCGTTTAATTTGAATAGTTTTAAAGTGTCATTCCCTGCCTTTACATCGCCGCCAATAACACCAAACAGATTTTTGCGATCGAATGAGTTTGCGTTTGCTTCAATATCTTTGGTTTTGACATTAAATGCGGTGAAATAAACCGCATCACCTAAATTAACAACCGTATGGGCACGTGGGGCATTGCCCAACACCTCATTAATAAAATCGCCTTTTCCTTTTAGGTTTTTGCCAATTGCATCAATTGTAAGAGTAGTATTTTCTGCACCTTTATTATGAAGCGCTTCAAAACTGCCTTCTAAATTCCCACTTAAGACCCCACCAGTAAGATTTGGCGCATCAACCAATGCTTTGCCCGCAAGATATGTTGCCCCACCAAAGCGCACACCGCCGTTAGAAGACATTTTAACACCGCGTCCGTTAACGGTTAAACTATCAACAAACACGTTGCCATCACGATCATGGACAACATTCACACCGCCCGTTACCTCATTGCCAACAATGCGGGCAATGATATTGCTTCCACTATTGCCAAGGCCGTGGAATTTTACGTCAACAACCAATTTACCTTTTTGGAAAGTAATATCAAGATTGCCATTTGCCCGTGCAAAATGATTATCAAGTAGCGCATAATCGCGCGCACTAACTGGCCCCCAGATACGGAAATCATCAATCGACCCTTGTGCCTTGCCCACTAGGCCACCAACACCGGCATTAAGGAAAACTGTATCAAGCAAGTTGCGCATTTGCCGTGTTGTTAACACTACATCAAGCGCACCAACGGTTTTGCGTTTTTCATAGTTTAAATTGCCCGATGCACTTATGTTGGTATCAGCACCATGAACATCTAGGGTGAAATAATGTTCATCCTCTTTTGCGCCCGCAAGATGTGACCAGTTTGACTTTACATCAACGGGCCCACCGAATTTTTTGTTAAATTCACGCGTATATGTAGAAGAATTGAAATTGATAAATCCAGCAAAACCGCCATTATCCTTATCCCAATTGCCACGTACATCGGCAATGCGGTTTCCGCCATTTTGCGCAAACAGAGTAATAACACCAAGTTTCTTGTCACCCTCTAATTGCACTTTTATGAACATAGGTAAATTGGCATCCAGACCAAGCATACCAGCAATTGGCCCGCCGCCTTGTTCGGTTGCCCGAATATTGGCATGAATTGGAAGGGTTTTACGGGTTTCAAAATCAATGTCGACACGGTCAAATTGGCGGCGGGCATTAATTATTTGTGCAAAAATTTTAATGTCTTTATTGCGCTTTAAATAAAGACTTGTACCGACACCAAGTATGCCTTCGCGGGTTGAAAACTCTTTATGCGGTATAACCACCGCCGCAAGTTTATCAATAGCAATTGCAACAGGTAGGTCTTTCTTTGATTCTGGCTCTTTGGTTAAAATCGGCTGGCGATAAATATTAAGACGGTTGATGTTCGCATCTTCAATATGAACTTTGCCAATTGCCAAATCAGCAGGCGCCCATTGAATTTCAATGCCACTTGCATCAAGCCAAACCCCTTTTTCATCCTTTATCATCACATAATCGGCGTTAAGGTCGGTAAGTAAATCGCCATGCAAGCCCTTGACATAAAGCGTGCCAATTGGACCAAGTTTTAGGCCGTTTAATGCCTTTTCAATGCCTGCACGTCCACTATCGGTTGCCGTGCCAAAGCGAATAAGCGCAAGGCCACCAACCGCAACCATTATCAAAAACATTAAAAACGCATTTGCCGAACCCAATGCCTGAAAAAAATGCCACCACACCATATGTTTTTCAGATTTGTGTCGTTTAAAGCGACGGATTTTGCGCTTCTTTTTTTCGATTATTTCTTCTTCAGAGCTGACATTAGCTGGATCGGTTTCAGGCACAGCACTTTCATTGCCTTCGTTTGCAGCATTCGCTTTTGATAAATCTATGTCAGCATCTTTTTTCGTCAAAAGCTTTGCCCCACGCCGATATAAATCTGGTAAGAAGGATCACCCTTTGGTTTATCAAACGGTACAGCAAGGTCAATCCTTAAAGGCGCAAAACCAAGGTCATAACGGAAACCAACGCCGCCACCCGCTTTGAACTCTTTAAAACTTGGGGACGAATGTATGCCCAATGTCCCAGTATCAACAAAGGCAACAAAGCCCATTTTATTATCAAATTGATGGCGCATTTCAACACTCATCTCAACTAATGAAAGGCCACCAATTGGGGTTTCGCTAGTATCAGAATAACGTGGGCCAATGCCTTGGTATTTATAACCGCGAACCGAACCACCGCCACCAACATAAAGGCGTTTTGCCGCCGGAATTTCTGGGATTGATCCCCCCAATATTGTGCCAATCCGCGCACGGGTTGCAAAAATGGTTTTTTCCGATTTATCAAGCCCTTTATAATATGACGCCTGACTAACAAATTTCAAATATGATAAATTAGCGTCACCAGTTATTAGCGTCGGTTCAAGTGTGGCATCGGCTTTGAACCCTCGTTTAGGATTTAAAATATTATCGGTTTTATCAAGCAAATATGTGCCAATCGCACTAAATGCCCAATAATTGCGGTCAATATTGGTATTGCTTTTATAAAATGATGGTTCGCGGTTTTTGGCGTAATTGGCATCAACACCAATTGACCAATAAGAAGTACGGGTGAATTTACGGGTTACATCCGCCTTTAAATCAATCCCTTGTTCACGATAAGCATCTGTATCATCGCGGAAAGCACCGAAAGACAGTGATAATGTTTGGTCTGGCTTATTAAAGTGCGGCAGTTTTAATGTGGTCTCAACACGGCTTTCAATTTGCCCCAAAAGCACGCGGTTAATAAAACTGTCACCGCGGCCAAACATATTATAACGCCCAACCCGCACCTCGCCTGAGACGCTTTCAGTATTTGAATAACTGATAAGTGTTTCAAGGGTGGTTTTCGCCCTATCTTCCAAAGTAACATTTATGGTGCGAATATTTGAACCAGGGTTTTTATCGCCAAGGCGGATATTAACCGAATCATATGCACCAGTATCAATGATGCGTCTTTGCAGTTCAGAAATTTTTTCGGTTGAATAAGTATCGCCTACCTGCCACGGAACAATACCCTTTACCCATTTTAGTTTGGTTTTGGTTTTGCCCAACAGCATAATTTCACCCAATCGCGCCCTATCACCGGTATTGATGCGATAAATTGGGTGAACTGAATAGTCGGCATGATCAACAATTACCCGCCTTTGTCCAATGGTGGCATCGGCATAGCCATCATCCAACACCTTTCCTAAGGCACGACTTTCACCAGCAATAACAAAATCGGCACGCCCAGCATCACCATTATTCAAACCAATTGCCTTTAATGAATCGATACGGGTGGCGGCATCAGGCGGGGTTTCCAACCATTCAATATCAGGGTCTTTTATTTTAAATTGCGTCCCCTGATCAATTTTTAGGGTTGGATAAGTAACCTCATCATCATTGATTTCAATAGTGATATTTGATTGATAATAGCCAAGTGAGCGCAACGCCTCTTGGGCATATTCGGCAGCAACCTCACCGCTTTTTCTTGCTTCATAGGCGCTTTGTGGTTTTGATGAAGTTTCACCAACTGCACCCTTGATATAATCAACGGTTTCTCTATCGGCATCAATTGCAACCTTGGCACGCGGGTCAGCATAGGCAGGTGAATAGGCAAGGTTAGCAGAAATAAGCAACGCCGCAAAAGCGCAAGAGCCACGCAATTTTTTTTGCATTCTTTTTCCGTTTTTTATTATTAATGCCTGCGACATATAAAAGCCGTTCTGAAATTCTATGTTTCAAACCATTTATATTAATATTCGCAACAATATTAGTCTCTTGGACATATTTATGGCAAATATTTTCATCTTTTTAATAAAAAAGCAGTTATGAATAGAATATGTATAAATTTGTAATATGCGGTTTGTATAAAAATTAAAAACGTCATATAAGGCAAAATAACTGGGGCAGTCTTAATATTATTTTTGTCAGGGAGACTTTATGGCAGAATTTGTGCCCGTACCAACGTTTGAACTAATTGTGTTTGGTGCATCAGGGGATTTAGCATTACGGAAGCTGTTTCCATCTCTTTTCCACCGTTTTTGTGACGGTCAAATTCCAAAAGAATCAAAAATTGTTGGTATTGCGCGTCATGCCTTGAGCCGTGAAGAATTTCACGCGGCAGTTACCAATGGTTACATTAACCTTGCAAAGGGCGAAAAAGACCATCCTAAGTTAAAAGAGTTTTTGGAACTGATTGATTATGTTGCACTTGATGCTGCGGATGAAAATGCGGAATGGCATTTGGTTCACGATGCATTAAAACATGACGGTGAGGAGCGTGTAAGGGTATTTTACCTTTCAACGCCGCCGGCGGTTTTCGTTCCAATTTGCCATTCATTAAAAACTTCAGGCCTTGCAACGCAAACTTCACGTGTGGTTCTTGAAAAGCCATTGGGTCGTGATTTACACTCCGCCAAAGCCATTAATGACGGTGTTGGTGAGGTTTTTTCAGAAGATCGTGTTTATCGTATCGACCATTATTTAGGCAAAGAAACCGTGCAAAACCTATTGGTCTTGCGTTTTGCCAATGCGCTATTTGAGCCGGTTTGGTCGCGCCATGCGATTGACCATGTTCAAATTACTGTTTCCGAAGACATTGGCGTTGGTTCACGTGGCGGTTATTATGATAAATCTGGCGCAATGCGCGACATGGTGCAAAACCATATGTTGCAGCTTTTGTGCCTTGTGGCGATGGAGCCACCTGCATCAATGGATGCCGATGCCATTCGCACCGAAAAAATCAAGGTTCTGCGTTCATTAGAACCAATTACGGCCGAAACAATCGCCGAAGACACAGTACGCGGCCAGTATAAAGCGGGTCTTGTTGGTGGTGAAGCGACACCTGGCTATCTCGAAGAGTTGAAAACATATGATGAAAATCTAAATTCATCTTCGACTGAAACTTTTGTTGCACTTAAAACCCATATTCATAATTGGCGCTGGAGTGGTGTACCATTCTATTTACGTACTGGTAAACGCCTTGCCAGCCGTCGTTCAGAAATCGTTGTGCAGTTTACGCCACCGCCACACGTTTTATTCGAAGGCGAATCAAAACCCAATCAGCTTGTAATGCGTTTGCAACCTGATGAAGGCGTTGAAATGTGGCTGCAAATCAAAGAGCCAGGCCCAGGCGGTCTTCGTATGAAATCGGTTCCGCTTGATTTGTCTTATGCCGAAACCTTTACCCTGCGCTATCCTGATGCTTATGAGCGGCTTTTGATGGATGTGGTGCGCGGCAATCTTTCTTTATTCATGCGCCGCGATGAAGTTGAGGCTGCATGGATATGGGTAGATCGCATTATCAAAGCATGGGAAGACAAAAACATCGAGCCGCATATTTATGCTGCTGGCTCTGATGGCCCTCTTGCATCTGCATTGATGATGGACCGCGATGGTCGCGCATGGAAAGAATTATAGGTTAATTCCACCGCTATATTGTCACCCCGCACTTGTTGCGGGGTCTAATATCAAAACAAGAAGCCGCATTGAATGCGGGGTGGCAAGGTTTTAAGAATGCTAAAAATAAATAAATTTGAAAATCGTGACGCCGCTTTTGCTGCACTTGCTGCGGCATTAAAGGATGCAACAAAAAATGCGGTTTCAAAAAATGGTCACGCTAATATTGCATTATCAGGCGGCACAACCCCCGAACCTGCATATAAAGACTATGCGGCAAGTGATTTTAACTGGAATGATGTTAATATTATTTTGGTCGATGAGCGTTGGGTTGAAGTTGATGATGATGGCTCCAACGAAAAAATGCTGCACCGTGCCTTTGGCGCAGCAAAAGATATAAATATCATTGGCATGAAGCAAAAAAATGCTGATTTATATGATGCTATTCCTACTGTTGAGGCGATTTATAATAAATATCTTCCTGCTGATGCTATTGTTTTGGGTATGGGCGAAGATGCGCATACTGCGTCATGGTTTGCGGGTGCGGATAATTTGTCAGAAATTCTAAAACCTGATTATCCGTATAATATTGCACCAATAAATGCTGCCCATTCAGAGGTTGGAAAAAAATATCCGTTAAGAATAACATTAACTTTGCCTGCTATTGC
>APMI01002487.1_pt1 | contig 28650 bp, 18 predicted proteins | sample 667938 | NCBI WGS metagenome assembly APMI01 (sample SAMN01084076, study PRJNA167559) | wastewater metagenome | biome: Wastewater | place: Denmark: Ejby Moelle, Odense | collected 2011-11-28
TTTAACAAAAAAATATTTTCTCAATTATTTTAAAATTCCGTTTATTTGAGGTACTTTTGGCGTGGTTAATTCGGGGAATTTGGTACGAAAACACCTGCTTTTTTTAAAAAAATTTAACTAAAATCTAGCACTACATTTAATTTTTTGTTAATGAGTACGAAAAAAAATATCTTAAATGTTAATTTAATGTTAAGCTTCATCGTGTTTTCTATGTTGTTAAACTCTATGAGTGTTATAATTTTACAATTATCACAAAATCAACGACATAGCTATACAGGTCTTGGGATGCTAGAGTTTTTTAAAGACATTCCTATAGCATTGGTTTCTATTTTTATGGTAGATTATATCAAAAAAAGAAGCTATTATAGCTCACTTTGTATTGCATTGGTTATTTGTACATTGTGTAGTTTCACGATTCCTTTTGTAAGCGAATTTTGGTTTCTAAAAATTTGGTTCATCTTGATTGGAATTTCTTTTTCTATAGGTAAAATCTGTGTATTCAGTATTATTAAAAATATTTCGGATAACGAAAAAGACTTCTCTAAAACAATGAGCAGAACCGAAGCTGCCTTTATGCTAGGAGTATTTATTGTAAATATAGAATTTGCGATCATATTAAATAGTGATTACAAAGATTATTGGAAATTCGGATTTTGGTTGGTTGGTGTCATTTCTTCTTGGGCTGCTTTACAGTTTTATAAAATAGACAAACAAAATGTTTTTTTGGTGGATAAATCGCAAGGCAAAGAAATCATTGATTTTAGAATTTTGTTTGATTATAAATCTATATTATTTTTTACTATTGTAGTTATTATTGTTTTTACAGAACAAATATTTAACTCTTGGCTACCTACTTTTTATAAAAATACACTTAAGGCTAATTCTTTTTTTGCCCTACAATCTTCTGCATTTTTAGCCCTATTTTCTTTTATTGGGAGATTACTAGCAAGTAAAGCCGTAGTGAAATTCTCTCCGATGAAAATATTCTTTTTTTGTCTTATCTCAGGTATTGTACTTACATCTTCGGCATATATTATAGGACAAGACACTGATGTAAAAGTTAAAATACTAATGTTCCTCTTCCCAATGGTTGGGATTTTTACCGCACCCTTATATCCTATGCTTAATTCTAAATACCTGTCTAAATTTTCCGAAAGAAAAGTTGGTAAGATAGTTTCCATCATTATTTTATTCACTTCATTAGGCGGTTCTATAGGTTCTATGAGCACTGCATATATTTTTCAAAAAAATTTAGGAAATTATTACTTGTTATTTGCTACAATTCCTTTAATTTTGATACTCATATTTTCAGCATTTTTTTCTATCAAAGAAAAAATATCAGAATACATCAAATAAACTACTATGAAACTTGACGATTCTAAGAATAAGATGAACCTACAGGAGTTGATTGATACCAATAACTTTATCAATCATTTATCTGTAGACTGTGCTATTTTCGGATTTCACGACAGTACCTTAAAGGTCCTTCTCCTTAAGTACCACGAACTAAATCTCTGGGCAATACCTGGCGGTTTCATTTTTGAAGACGAAGATTTAGATGATGCTGCTTATAGAATTTTATATGAGAGAACTCATCTAGAAGATGTATATCTAGAACAGTTCTACGCATTTGGTCATAAAGACAGAACTGAGAAAAAAAATCCTCACAGAAGACTGCTTGATAATAAGGGAATTAACATTAATAAAGACCACTGGATTTATAAAAGATTCGTAACCATAGGTTATTATGCGCTTATCGATTACACTTTATCCCATACATTTCCAGATGCATTTAATGAAACCTGTGCATGGTTTGATGTAAATGATTTACCAGAAATGGCTTTTGACCACCAAGAAATTATAGAAAAAGGGCTAGAATACCTCCGAAAAACTATTGATTATAAATTAGTAGGAAGCAATCTGCTTCCCGAGAAATTTACAATGAAAGATTTACAAAATCTATACGAAACTATACTAGGTGAGAAATTCAGAAGAAATAATTTCCAAAGAAAAATGCTAAGTTTCAATATCCTAGAACGTCACGAAAAACTTTTTGACGGCTCAGCAAACAAAGCACCCTTTTTATACTCTTTTGTAAAAAAATAAATTACACTTCTTTTTTTGAAGTCTTTTTAAGATAAAAAAAATTAAAATGGACTAGAGGATTTTATATAAATCCTCTTTTTTTGTACCTTTGCGCAAAACTAATGATAAAAAACTGATAAAAATTTTCATTACTTATTTTTCCGAAAATTACTATTTCAAAATTTTATTATTGATTTTTTGCATTTACAAAAATCTTAACGACAAAAAAAGATAAGTATAAAATATTATGTTTAATTTTGTCTAGGGTCATTTCTTGTAGAAATTTTTTACGTCCAATATAATAGACAATAAAAGATAAATCCTAAACAGTATCTAATAGATTTTTGTTAAGAATAAATGTACTTATAAAACACTATGAAAACAAAGTTTAGTCTTTTAAAATTATTAGATTTCAAATCTAGAAAAGTAATTCATTACTCTTTATTAGTCTGTATTCTACTTATACAAATACTTATTGCCGGCTTTTTTTATAATGAGTTTATTTCGAAAAAAAATTTAACTCATATTGAAAATCAACTCAAAGAAATCAAATTACTAGAAACTCTAACTGCAGATTCTAGAAAAGAATTGCTATTGGCACAAAATAGTTTCCAAAAATATGGAGTTACTGAAGACAAACAATACCTTAAACCTTATTTTGAATCCTTAAATAAAGTAGGAAACAACCTAGAAAAAATTAGTCATTATGAAAATAAATACCCCAAGTTAAAAAACATTACTATTTCTCAAAAAAAAGATACCTCTCAGGTTAAAAAATTAAAATCTCTAATTGACTCTACTTATCAATATTCTAACCACTCTAACATAAGGATAGATAACACTTTCCCAAAATTACACAAATACAATCTAGATTATAGTTTTGATAAATATGATATAGAAACCAAAACATACTCAGATACCGTAAAGAAAAAAGGTCTTTTCGGACGATTAGGAGACGCCATTGCAGGAAAAGAAAATGTACGAAAAGAAAATACGGTAATTACCATAAAACAAGGCAAGAAACCCAATTCGGAACTCATAAAGAATGATTTTGACAGTATTATTAATGTAGTAAACAATCATTATACGGGTCAAATCAAAAAAATACAAGTAAATGTTACCAAAAATCAAAAAAATACAGATAATTTTTACAAAATATTTAATAATTTGATGCTATACAGCAATGAATTAATGAATATTTATGAAATTGCAATCAAAGACTCTAAGGCTAATCTTCAAAAAGAATACGAAAAACAATATTCCAAAAACAACAGGTCTAGAATGTATTTACTTTTTGGAGCTATTATATTGATGTTTATTGTATCAATATTAATTATGATTCTTACCAGAATAGCATTTGTTTATGAAAGAAAACTAAATAAAGCCAATAAAAGAATAAAAGAAAACCTTAACTTCAAAAATAGAATTTTAGGAATGCTAAGCCACGAATTAAGGTCTCCTCTAAAAATCATCGGTCTTTTCATCAATAAAATAAACAAAAAAACCAATGACGATAGTATAAAAGAATACCTAAAATCTATAAGTTTTACCAATAACACACTTCTTATACAAGCTAATCAAATTTTAGAATATACAAAAAATCAACAAGTAGAAAATAAACTCATTCCTGTAGTATTTAATTTGCAAGATGAAATAAGCTCAATTTTAACTTCTATAAAACCATATATAGAAACTAGAAATAATGAATTTATTATCACCGAAAACATAAATCCGGAAATCACCATCTACTCTGATAATACCAAAATCAATCAACTTTTCATGAATATCCTTGGCAATGCCAATAAATTCACAGAAAATGGCAAAATAAAAGTCGTTACAAAAACAAAACCTATAGACCAAAACACCATCTCCCTGATCACAGAAATTACAGATACAGGAGCTGGAATTTCAAAAAAAGATTTAGAAAAAATATTTGAACCTTATTATCAAGGTGTACTGTCAGATGATGTAGAAAATTTAGGAGCTGGTTTAGGTCTTAGTTTATGTAAAGAAATGGTAGAATTATATTCTGGAGAAATTTCTGTTACCAGTGAAATAAACAAAGGAACCACCGTAATTTTTACTCTTAATCTTACCCTAAAAAAATGAACCTATTAGATAAAGATACGATAACTATTCTATTAGCTGATGACCACAGCCTAATAAGGCAAGGCATAATGTTCATTTTAGAAGAAATAGAAGTAGATGCCAAAGTGATACAAGCATCTAATTTACAGCAAATTACAGAATATATTTCTGCTAATAAAATTGACATTGCGATAATAGACGCTCATTTCCCAGACGGAAACAGCATTACCATATTGTCAAAAATTAAAACCATGGCTCCCGAAATTAGAATTCTTATTTTTACAGGAATTGATGAAACCGCCAATGCTCTCAAATTTTTAAAAGCAGGCGCTAATGGTTTCCTAAATAAAATGAGCGAAGAAGAAGAGATTAAAAATGCAATTTTAAAAATAATGAAAGATGGCGAATATCTCTCTCCTCAAACTCAATCTTTGCTCATGAATTCTGTGAGAAATTCTAAAGCGACAAATCCGCTATTTAAACTTACCGAAAGAGAACTGCAAATAGCAAAAATGTATGCCTCAGGAAATGGTAATCTCGAAATCGCTAATCAATTAGATGTTAAACAAAACACGGTAAGTACCATCAAAAGGAGGATTTTTGAAAAATTAGAGATAGAAAACATCGTAGAACTCATACAAATTTTACAAGACAACTCGTAAATTCGTAGATAAATATCTACAAATTATCGATATATATCTAGTGATTTTATTGGGATTTAAAATGACTTTCGTAATATCTTTGTACTACAAAAACACAAGTGATGAAAATGCCAAATTACTCTACATAACACTGTAGAATAATTGGAAAAAAAAGATCTCATGAAATTTCATGAGATTTTTTTATTTTCTATCCCGAGAGAAGCTGGATTTAATACCTATGAACATTGGTTCTAAACGAAATGTTTAGTTGTTGAATTTTTATTTGGCAGGAATAGAGAGTTTATTGTGGTTTGTCTTTAGGCTTTACTAGCCTCTACGCTCACTTTTCTAAACTCTTTGAAAAGTTTGCTTAATTCTAAAACAGATTTTCTTGCTCTTGTTCCGACCGTCTTGTTTCCTTTTTTGGATTGTTGTTCTGCTTCCTTTGAAAAAACATCATGCTTTGCGTTGATTTTTCTTTCGATTAGCTATTTCATAAAAGTAAATTTAAAATTATTTTGTAAATATTAAATTTGGTATAAAATTTGCATTAGCCTTTTCCTATTTTAATTGATTAATAACCATTTTCAAACTGTTTCTTATCACAATTCTTTTAAAATTTCTAAGTTTAAATAGTTTGAGAGGTAATAATTATTATTACTTTTGATAAAACGCAAATTAAATGAAAAAAATCTATTCTCTTTTCATTATATTTTTATGTCTTTACTTTAACAATCTCAGTGCAAAATCCACTAAAGATTCAATTCAATCTATAAAAAAGACATTTCCAACGAGGAATACAGTTAAAGATAATAATCCATCTGAATATCATACAGATGCCTTTTCTTTATTTTCCAATAACGATCCAGAAACCGATAAAGAAATTGGAAAAGCTATCGGATCATTTGATGAGTTAGAAAAAATTGGACACTTTAGCAATACCATCAATCCCAATGAACTTACCGAGTTCCCAATAGGAATTAGAGAAAATATATCTAATGTAGAATATGGAATCGTAGTAACCAAAGCCAAGTTTACTCCAGAATATGCTATTATTAATGCATATGCCCGAATTGTAACACCACAGGCTGGTGCTGAAGGCGGAAAGAAAACACTTTATTTTGGAGCGGAAGGCATAAAACTTTCTTACAACGGAAGAATCATAGGCGATGCTAAACTCTCTCTGTTGGGAGACATCAATATGCCTTTCAATCAAAACCAGTGGATGTTGACCCTAGAAGGTGGAAAAATAAATAAAGCCAACGGAGAAAGCAATAATGACAACACCTACGTAGTTATTGATTGCGACGGCATTAAAGAACTTTCTTTAAAAGGAAACGTTCAGATTTCTAGAAACGTTCTTGTTCCTTTGGACGATAAAGGAGCAATGCTTCCCGAAATCGGGACGACCGGAAAAACCAACAGAGTTCGTGGAGATTTTGCCTTAAAAGCCAGTGATTGGAATGATTTATTGGTCAAAGTTAGTATCACGCCATTTGCTATTACAAAGCAAGCTCAGGATAAAGACAAAGGCTATTTTTCATTTTTCGTAAATAATGCGGTACTGGATTTAAGTGATTTACGAACAGATGCCAGTGTAGTTTTTCCAAAATATTATGCTACTCATGGATATCTTATTGCAGGAACAGAAACTTGGCGTGGGCTCTATGTACAATCTTTATATATAGGACTTCCACAAGAATTTAAGACCGAAGACTATATTGACAACAGGGTTTCTTTTCAGGCACAAAACCTTTTAATAGATTCCTATGGTGTATCGGGAAGTTTTTCTGCCAATAATGTATTTCCTTTAGAAAAAGGATTAACAAGCAATCAAAATGCTTGGAGATATTCTCTGGATCAAATTGGAGTTGATTTGGCGGCCTCTAAAATTGTAGGAGCCAACCTGAAAGGAAAAGTCCAACTCCCTGTGCAAAAACAAAATAGCGATAATCAAAACACTTCCATTCCTAACTATCTCGGTTATCAAGGAATGATTACCGAAGAGCAATATTTAATCTCTGTTACTACCTTAAGCGACATTAATTTCGATATATGGAGTGCCAAAGCCACCATTGCTTCAGGTTCTTCCATTGAGATGCGGGTAAAAAACAGAGAGTTTCTTCCCAAAGCAATTCTTAATGGGAGTCTGGCTATCGGAGCCAATGGAGACCCTAACGACAATAGCGACCCCAATGCCAAAAAAGATGCGGATTTTAAAGGAGTGAAATTTCAAGGTTTAACTTTACAGACCAAAGCTCCTTTTATTACAGCTCAGTATTTTGGAGTACAGGGCGAACAAAAACTGGCAGGCTTCCCTGCGAGTATCAAAAATATATTTGTAGAGGCTGACAACGGCTATGCTAACTTAGGATTTGAAGTCACCGTAGGATTGCAGGAAGAACGATTTTCTGCATCGGGTGGTATGAAAATCAACGGCTTGATTGTCAATGAAAACAACCGTCAAAGATGGAAATACGACGGATTTACATTAACCAAACTAGAACTCAGAAATGTAGATATAGGAGTGGCCACTGTTTCAGGTTCTTTACAAATTATGCGTAAAGATCCATTATATGGCAATGGTTTTATGGCTTCGCTTAATGTAAAAGATATAAAGGGACTTAAAAATGCTGAAATTTCAGTTAATGCCGCTTTTGGATACAGCACATTCCGCTATTGGGGATTTGACGGCTCAGTTGATGGGCTCAAAATCCCTGCAGGATTGGTTGATATTACAGGTTTTACAGGGGGTGCATTTTATCATATGATTCCAGACAGAGACATGAGCTTGCTTCACAAAGATAGACCATTGGTAATGAAACCAGATAATACCATTGGTCTTGCATTAAGAGCTGGTGTTTATGGAGTAGTAAAAGATAAAAGTGTGGCATCCTTTATGGCGGGATTCAATATTTCTACCAATCCTAATGGCGGATTGTCCAATATTGGATTTGTAGGAGAAGCTTTGATTATGTCTGACATAACGGCAATCGCCCCAGCTCCATTTGCAAAAGTTCAAGAGAAATTTAGAGAAATGACAGGTAAATCTAAATTCTTGAATGATTTAAAAGCAGACAGCCATGTTAATTCATTCTTAGATGTTAATCAAGTAGATGAAAACTACCCACTTGAAGTCACCATTCCGTCTAAAATTTATGGAAAACTAGCCATGAATTATGACTTTAATAATAGTGTTTTTCACGCTAGCTTAGATGTTTACGTTAATACTCCTGGAGGAATTATTAAAGGCATTGGACCGAATGGAAGAGCTGGTTGGGCGGTTCTACATATTGCTCCAGACGATTGGTATTTGCATATTGGTACTCCAAGTGATATGATAGGATTGAGAGTAGGTTTTGGTAATTTCTATCTTCAATCAGGCAGTTACTTTATGGTAGGAAACCATATTCCAGGAAGTCCGCCACCACCTGTTGAAGTTGCCCAAATTTTAGGACTTCAGTTAAACGATATCGACTATATGAAAGACCTTAACGCTTTGGGTGATGGTAAAGGTTTTGCATTCGGAACGCATTTGAAGTTTGATACTGGCGATATGACCGCCTTGTTTCTTTATGCAAGATTTCAAGCAGGTTTGGGAGGTGATATAATGCTTAAAAACTATGGAGAAGCTAAATGTTCTAATCGTGGAGGAGATCAAATAGGAATCAATGGATGGTATGCCAACGGACAAGCTTATGTATATTTGCAAGGAGAATTAGGAATCAAGATAAAATTGTGGTTCATTAGAAAGAAAATCCCAATTATAAAAGCAGGTGCTGCTGCACTCCTTCAAGCAAAAGGACCGAATCCGTATTGGGCAAGAGGTTACTTGGGTGGATACTATAATCTTTTAGGAGGAATGATTAAAGGAAAATTCAGGTTTAAATTGGAATTTGGAGAAGAATGTAAACTCGAGAATGAATCCGTTTTAGGTGGAATGAAAATCATTACCGACCTTACCCCTAAAAAAGACGACACCAATGTAGATGTATTTGCTATTCCGCAAGCAACTTTTGCCGTTCGGGTAAACGAACCTATTATAATACCAGAAGATGACGGCGATCATACCTACAAAGTAGTAGTGGAAAAAATGACCATTGTAGACGACCAAGGCAAAGAAATAAAGGGTGTGATTGAATACGCCAATTCTAAAGATGTTGCCAATTTCGTTTCCGATGATATCCTTCCTCCAAGTAAAACTCTAAAAGCGATAGCTCAAGTGAGTTTTATGGAGAAGAAAGGAGGAATGTACGAAGTAGTAATGGTAGATGGAAAAAAAGCGATTGAAGTAGAAGAAAGAACTTTCACTACAGGAATAGCTCCTAATCTTATCCCATTAAGCAATATCAAATACGCTTATCCAGTAGTAGAACAAGAAAATTATTATCTAGGAGAATCTAATAACGGCTATATCAAGTTGAAAAGAGGTCAAGATTATTTATTTGATGACCCTAACTGGACGACGAAAACAGTCTTTGCTGCGGACACAAAAGTAGAAAGCAATTTTACCTATGATGCAAATGAAAACACCGTGAAATTCACTGTTCCAAATCTTAACAAACAGAAAGATTATACTTTTGCTTTGATTGCCAAAAATAAAAATGGAGTTAGCAATTCTTCTGGAAATCAAACTGAAGAACAAACGGTAAAAACCGAAGAAAATGAAGAAGAATCTGGAGTTTCTGTAACCTCAGAAGTAAAAAAAGCCCAAAGTCTTTCTAAAGATGGAGAGATTGACAGACTTTCTTTCGTGTTTAGAACCAGTAAATACAATACCCTTTCGGATAAATTATCGGCGTTAAACTTTAATCCATTGTGGATTAAGATCAGTTCTGATGTAGTTACGCTTCAAAACAATATGAATGCCGACGAATATTTTGATGTAACCGAACTTACAGGATCAAAATATACCGACAACAAACCACTCATCAATCTTACCGCTTTGATGGATGATTCTTTTGCCAATAAATTCAAAGGATTATTTTATAGCAATTATCCTATTGACCAAATCACTTTAATCCGTGTAGAAAGTGATGAAGATTTTGCAGGAATTCCTCCAGTAAAAGCATTCCCTGTGTTTACTTCTTATTTGCAATATTTAGGAAATGACAAAGGCAATGGATTCCTAAAACAAACCTTCCCGTATAAATATGACCTATTTAGTTTTTACAAAGCCGATTGGTACGAACTAGTTTCCAAAGCTGCCTCTAAATATGTGGGCTCTCCTGCGAATACAAGACCGCTGTTGATCAATACTTTATTACAATCTACTTATGGCACTATCCCGACTGTAAAATACAAAGTAAAAGCGAAATACACTTTACCGGGAGATAAGGCGGGTTCTGAAAAACAAATAGACTACGAATTTAAATAGCAATGTAAACATTACGCAGTAGGCTTTAAAAATATATAAATGATGAAAGAAATAAAACATTATTTTCAACTAGATAAAACTCAAAAACAAAGCTCTTATGGTTTGAAGTTAGTTGCATTGCTATTGCTTGTAGCATATAGTTTACTGCCTATAACAGCAAAAGCCCAGCAATATCCTGTAAGATTAATCCCTGTGGTTATCCCTCCATATAGTTTAAAATTAGGAGATTATGCCACGAGTACAGACAACAAGCTCCAGTTGCAGGTATTGATGACGGACTTGATGGAGCCACAGCACCAGACAGGCATCAAGTTCACTTTAGAGGCAGGATTAAACGCCGTCCCTTTTGCCCAGAGCAATGATTTTGTAGTAGGGATGCAACCGTTCATGCTGTATCCAGGAAGTAACATTACATTGACCAATGTAGATTTACGGGCTTTATTTGAGTTACAAAATTTAGGGGGCATCAATGCGGTGCAGTACGCCCAACCTTTATCAGATGGGGTTTATCGCTATTGTTTTCAGGCTTATGATTTTTACACCAAACATAATCTCTCGGATAAAAGTTGTGCCACCGTATTTTTGGTACAATATGACCCGCCAATGCTTAACCTGCCACAGAATGCAGAAAAAGTACAGGCAGTTTCTCCATATTCTGGTGGAAGCGGAATTGTTTTCCAATGGATGCCGAGACAGATTGCCCCCAACACCAAATACATCTTTACGCTAAAAGAATTGTGGGATACAGGACAAAGTCCAATTTCTGGGTTTTTGTCATCTCCTCCATTGTGGAGAGAAGAAACTTATGCCCCAACTTTATATTACGGTGTAGACAAAACACAACTCATTCCCGGCAAGCGCTACGCTTGGCAAGTACAAGCAAAAAGCGGAAATCCAGTAATTGGAACTAACCCAACAGATGATAATGGTGTTTATAAAAACAACGGATTATCCGAAATTTTCTATTTCGATTATGTAGAAAACTGTGCCGTACCTACTTTATTGATGGCAAAAAATTCAGGCAGGGGACGTGTGGAACTTTCTTGGAATTTGGCGGGGCAACCTTCTGGTTTGTACAACGTGCAGTACCGCAAAAGAGGAAGTACCTCAGAATGGCAGGCCGCACAAAGCTACCAACCCAAATACATTGTAACAGGTCTTGAAGACCAAACAGAATACGAATACCGTATCGGAAGTGTTTGTGGAAACCTGCAAACCTTTAATAATACGAACCCTGTTACAGACGGAGACAGTGCAGGCAATGCATATGCTTTTAGCGGAATACAATATTTTACCACCGATGCTAATTCTACCAACAACAACTACCAATGCGGTGTAATGCCTGCGGTAGATATTGCCAACAAATCCCCACTGCAAAGTCTTCTAGGAGCCAATGAAGTTTTTACCGCAGGAGATTTTCCTGTAACCGTTATTTCTGCACAAGGTAGCAACGGAATTTATACAGGCACAGGTTATATTGTAGTACCATATTTGGCAGATACTAAAGTAAAAGTCTCTTTCAATAATATCAAGCTCAATACGGATAAGAAATTGATTGAGGGAACAATAGAAACCACTTACGATCCTAATGAAACAGCCGTCTCTTATGCTTCTGCAGGATTGGGAGAAACCTTTGGCGATGCTGGTGTAAAAGAAGTAACCATAAATTTCCCAATTGGTGGCATTACCTACTCTGCCACACCACCTCCGGGGAAAATAACCATCACAGGAAGCGATGGCGGTGGTGGAACAGGAAGCACGGTAGATTATCCGGGTGGTAAAGATTACCAGTTTACAGACAAAGACGGAAATATCTGGACGGTTGATGAAAATGGAACGGTAACCAAAGGAGGTAAGGTAGCCGAAGGTGGAGCATCTAATTCTACCAATACCGATGGCGTAACAGGTAGTGGAAACAATGCCACTGTAAACCAATACACCGCAAAAGGTATTAAGATAGTTTGGGAGGAGAACACCAACGGACAATATGCCTACGATACCCAGAAAAAAACAGGTTTGCCAGAGGATAAATACCCATCCGTAAAAGATGCGGATGGTAACCCTATTTCTGTTTCTTACAAAGCAACTGTAAACAAACAAACTGAGCTTTTTAATGCCAAAGTAAGCATTACAGACCCTGCATTGAAGGATGCTAAAATAGAATTTAAAACCCTGAGTATTGGTAAAGCTATTGACGCAACAGAACTTAATAAAACCGATGCAGAAAGAAACTACCAGTTAAAATTGGTAGGAGCGTTTGACTATGCCGAGGAAGAAGTGATTGCAGTACTAATGCCGAAAGATAGCAAAGACAAACAGCAAGTGATCTCTAGCTTTAGATTGGTACACCTAAGCCCGAAAACGGTAGATGTTAGTTTAGTGCCATTAGATGCCAATTCCCAATCTAAACTGCAATCGCAAGGCGACAAGCTGAACCAAATCTATAAAAAGATAGGGATTAACTTCAATGTGACGAAAGAACCTGTTTTGGATGTTAGCAGTATTGTAAGCGGAGACACCATTGGTAGCGAAGATGCAGATTTAATGAGTACCTACAGTCCGCAACAGCAACAGATTAATGCACTCTACAAAGGAACTGACGCACGCTATGTTCTTTTTGTAACCGATAAAAAATCTTCTACAGGGCAGAAAGGTTATATGCGACTGAACGGACAGTTTGGCTATGTGTACAATAATGCACAAGACAAAACAGGTGCTCACGAATTAGGGCACGGAGTCTTTAAACTAGAACACCCTTGGAAAGCCTACGGAACTACCCAAAGTGCCACTCCTCTTCTAATGGATTACAGCACAGGGGAAGAACTATCTCACCTAGATTGGAAACAGATAAATGACCCTGCTTTTAAACTCTATGCCTTCCAAAGCCAAAGTAGTGGGGAGTTCTCTGATATTCAACTAACACCTGAATGGGAGCCGTTTAAATTTTCGGGTTCAAGTATTTATGTTTCTGGAGAGATAAAAACTCCAAATGGAGCTGTGCACGGAATTGCGATGTGTAAAAATGATAATTGTTCTGTGAAAGAATATTATTATTGGATTAATGATGGAACAAAAAAAGGTTATTATGCAAAAGGAATTTCTGAGCCTCTACCTATAATTTATCTTAAACAAGATGAAAAAGATAAAAATCCTGCTATTACATTATTTTGGAACTATGGTACTTGTGGCTACAATAAAACCTATTCAACTACTTGGAACTATATAAAAGATAAAAAAGGCTTTGATTTAACCAAGATTACAGACGAAAATTCAATAAAGTATAAAGAAACTATACCTTGTGTAGATGGCTCTGGAAATACAACAAGTCCAGAAGATATTTGTGTAGGCAAAGATGTCGCACAGATTAATCAAGGATATAATAAAATTATTAGCATACTAGATTCTGAGGATAAATCTGTTATAATACAAAATATTAATGATGCAGATATATGTTCAGTAAGATTACTGTCTTACGAACAAATTACTAAACTATTTAAAAAATTAGCTAGTGATAGCAATATTGCTGATGGAAAAGAAAAGGCAATAGTAAAGCTTGTTGCTTCAATAAAATCTGAAAAATTCAACGATTTCTTTACACTTGTACAGATAGACAACAATAAGATTTTAAGAAATCTTATGTTTAAAATAGATGATAAGACATTCTTCTATGGAGCGAATAATTATACCAATTTGGTTAAATTATTCTTGCAGATGTTCAATGATGTAAATAAAGACATCTTAAAAGGAATTAATGCAGATGAATTGAAAGCTTATACTGTTGTTCAAAATAGTTATTTGACGCCATCTAATAATGAGCCTATTTTCCATATGTACTTCCAAAATGATAAACCTGAATTACAGATTTCACAAGGAGTATGGGAAGTAACCCAAGATTGTCATTGGGTAGCAGAATCTGGAGGAGATGGATATGAAGAATGTACAACATCCCAAAAAGTGAATTATGCAGACCCTGTGTATGTAAAACCATTTGATATGGTTGTCTTGGCTGACAATTCTGATTACAATCTTATCAATGGTATTACAGATGACACCAAAAAAGTTACTGTTATTCCTGCTATAATATTATTTTATGCACACGAAAAAGGACAAGTTGAGAATATCAAAATCTATATACAGAATACCTTAGATGTAGTTACTTTATTAGTACCTGTAACCAAAATAGCTACAGGACCAAAATGGCTTGCCAAGACATTTACTTTTGTTGATAAATGGAGCAAGGTAAATGCTGCTGTTAACTTGGCAGTTAATAATACTCCGCTCAACCAAATACCAGAAATAAAATCTGCATTAGATGCCTACAATGCTGTTACCGCTGTGATGAATATTACCTCGTTAGCAGGTGCAATTGGTAAGAATAAAATAGCTAATTTCTTTAAAGAGCTTGACAATCCTGCAGCAAAACAAATCTTATTAAATCAGGCTAAAAATGGCAGTGATGATGCTAAAAAGATTCTTGATGTAGAAGCAGAACTGAAAGCTTACAGTGAAGCTAAATTAGGTAAAGGTTGGTGGAAGAGTTTTGATGATGTTCTAGGAAGTGTGAAAAAGTTAGCTGGAAAAGAATCTTCAGTAAACATTGTTTGGAAAAATTTAGATGATAAAAATATTATTTGGGCAAATCCTAATAGTAATATTTTGTCTACTGCTAAGACTTTTGCTAAAGAGAAAGGAAACTTTCTATATGATATTGTATTATCTAATGGATACTACGCAAAAATAGATATAAACGATGGAAGAATACTTTTAGGTAATACAGATGGTACTTATCACGCTTTTGCAGTAATTAGTGATGCAGAAATAGGAGCATTTAGGTCTTCTACACTTAATGCTAGTGACGATGTGTTTAATACAAAATTATCACAACTAATATCTACTAATGCAGATAAGTTAAAAATTCTATCTGGTGTTGTTACTAGACAGTTAAGTATAGCAGGTCAGACATTTACTTTGAATGGTAATAAAGTGAGTACAATGCTTGGAAGATATTATCCTGATGTACAAAATTTATTCAATGAACTTGGTAGTTTTAAAAATGTAGGGTTAGGAGAAACGAAAGGAGGAATTAATTTACTAAATAGACCTAATCATTATCCCTATACTGGTCCACAGCAATGGTGGGATGCATTTAATTACAATTGGCTAAAGAATGCACTTGACAGAGGAGATGATGTTTATTTAGCGACCAAAGATTTTAGTAAATTAGTAGATAAGGGTAATATTACTACATATGCATACGAAGTTAGATATTTAGCACAAAGAAACTATAAACCTGTAAACGTGACTAATCAAGAATGGATAGAATTGAAGACGTTAATTAATCAAATTTTTAAATAATATGGATGCTTATATACCGCAATTTAAATGGAAAAAACTAATAGAAGAAAGTATTGGTAAAGAATTAGAAAAATTCAATCTGAGTTATAACAAACAAGGCGACAACTCATATTATTACGTAAACGATAAGATTGAAATGATAATTATTTATTTCCACAAAGAAATAGGGATAAATTTTAAATACGGAAATAAAACTATTCATAGTTCAGATATTATAAGTAATTGTTCTGATTTTAATGAAAAATTAATAGATGAAAGCAAGTTTGATAATATAGAAGAATATTTCAAATACTTATTAAAATTTGAATTTTCAAATGTTGAAAAATGTTTACCAAATGTTTTTTATGGGAATTTTTAAATAAGTTGAGGAGACGATATTTATTTAGCAACAATTCCAACAAAAGCAGATGATATTATTAAAGATGGTAAGTTATTAGGAGCATATGCTGAAGAATTAAACCATATAGTTACACGTAATTATAAACCTAAAAATATTACTGAAGCAAAATGGATACAGATTAAATCTTGGTTGAAAAGTCGCCCTAATTGGAACGGTTATACCAATATTTTTAAAGCTACAACTGATGAAATAGCAGAAGCAACCACGAAAATTAAAAATTATAGAATAGGCAATAATTTAAAAGGTAAAAATATTGGATATTTGGAGGGTTCTGTAAATAGCAATACCATTGATAATAAAATGTGGTTGAGTGGCAATGTAATAGATGGAGAACCTCAAATATATGAAGCAATAAGTGTTACAGGAAATAGTGGTGGTACTTGGTTACGAAATACAGATTCTGAGTATAAAATGCTCAATAAATTAGCTGAAAGTTTAGGAGCTGTTAAAAGTGGTAAATATCCAAATATAACTGGCGAATTAAAAATTGTTTCAGAAAATCCTTATTGTGCTTCGTGTACTGGAATTATCCAACAATTTCACGAAATGTACCCAAATGTAAAATTAATATTAGTAGATGGAGCTAAATAAAAATCTAAGATATGGAAAGCTATAAAAAAACTTCTTTTAGAATAATTTGTGACAGTGAAGAGTATTTGCAGCAAACATTAAAATGGTATAATGAAATGTATAATACTGATTTTAAAATAGTAAATATAATTTACGATGAAGTAAATTTTGTTGATTTAGAATCAACAAAATTTACTTTAACTGATATATTTAATATAGGCTATCAATTTGGAATAAAAATTCAAAAACTTAGAGAAGAAGGAACAATAGATTGGTAGATATATTATACCTAGAATAATATATGATAGAATTAAAATATAGTTTCGAATATTTTTGCTCACCTATATGGATAAGAGAAGGTCTAAATAGTGTATTTGAAAATGTTTCTATAGAGAAATTGCCTTTAGAAGAAGATTTAAAAAAAGAAATATGTGATTTGAGTACCATATATCAATCGACTTATAATGAAGAGTATCCTCCAGAACCTATTAATCTACCGTTAATGGAAGAGTTTATTTTTTGCAATAGAGTTATAAATTCTTTTCTACAGATGAAAGAATTTTTACCTTCTCATTATACTTTAATATCTAACGTCTCATTATGGGAAGAGAGATTAAATGAAATAAAAAAAATTAGTGATTATGATAGATGAACAAATAAAAATGATTAAAAAGCTTAAAGAAAATAATAGTATTACTTATGAAGAAATTCTAAAAATAACGAATGCTTTTCAAATTGCTTCTGGTCAAGGATATGCAATTGGAAAAACTAAAGGAATTTTAGATTATATTAAAAATTATGGTGAAGTTATAATTGAAAATAATTCTGAAAATAAAAATTTTATAATAAAAAACAAATATGATTTATCAAGATTTTATGAAAATATAGACAAAAATATTAACATTGAAATAGATGTAAATTTTAAATCTTATTTTGATTAAATGAAAATTGCTGATTTAATTAAAAACATAAATATTATTTCTCTTGAGGATGTTTATAAACATTTTGAGAGCACAGAGGATATATTTATTATTAAGTATGATGGCGTTAGAATAGAAAAAAAATATACTATTCTTATTATTGGAAAAGAATCAAGATTTGAAACAATAAGGGTAATGTATCAGATTTGTGGGTTTTATAATAAGTAATTGAAAATCAAATATAAGTAAAAGTGATAATCAAAAAAAACTGAAAAAATAAGAGATAGTAAACTACCAAACGATAAAAAACAATAGAAAACAGACAACTTAAAATATTGAGGTACTGTGTAAGTGTATCAGATTTGTGGGTATGATCATAGAAATAGAAAATTACAGACAAGAAAATTGTTTACAATGTTCCCAAAAAGGAACAAAAAACGGCAAGAACACCAATGGAGTTCAGCGTTTGTATTGCAAGTTTTGTAAAAAGACTTGGCAAATTTCTTATGTGTATAATGCCTATTTTAATAAGACCAATGCGCTTATTATACAATTTATAAAAGAAGGTTGTGGCATCAGAAGCATTGCGAGATTACTGGAGATTTCTACAACCACACTTTTATCAAGAATTAAAAATATCGCCAGAGAAATAAAACTCCCTGCACTATCATTGCATAAAAGTTACCAGATAGATGAACTCTGCACTTTTGTAAAAAGTAAACAAAATAAATTTTGGATTACCTGCGCATTAGAAGAAGAGAGCAAAAAAATAGTACGATTTTTTGTAGGTAAAAGAACCAATAAAACCTTAAAAAAAGTAGTCAATGATATTTTATTCTCTTCACCCACTCAAATAAAAACCGACAAGCTAAAAAACTATCAATTCCTAATTCCAAAAGAAATTCATAAAACGTTTTCCAAAGGAATACAAAATATAGAAAGAGTGAACCTCAATTTAAGAACACATTTGAAAAGACTCAGTAGAAAAACCATTGCATACAGCAAAGACATTTCTGTGCTAAATGCAGTAACCAAAATTTATCTTCTAAAATAATCAAAAACACAGTCTATGCTGAAAAAATACATCCTCGGAATATTACTACTCCTATCAGGCTTTGCCCTTTCCCAAGAACAAGAAAAGCCCATTATCCCACACATTCGTCTGAAAACCGATAGTAAGAAAGATCATATTTCTTTACGTTGGGCAGTAGATGAACCTTTGGCTTGGCAGAAAGCCAACAAGACAGGATTCCAACTCAAAAGATATACCTTGATGCGGGACGGAAAACTTCTCCCAAAACCAGAAGAAAAAGACTTAGGAATATTCCTGCCTGCACAGGAAAAAGAATGGCAAAAAGTAGTAGAAAAAAATGACAATGCCGCCATTGTCGCCCAATCCCTTTTCGGAGAAAGCTTCGAAGTAGAAATGGGAAACCCTAAAGACAAGTTGCAGGGAATTGTCAATAAATCCCAAGAAACAGAACAGAGATTTGCGTATGCCTTGATGGCGGCAGATTTGGATTTTGAAGTGGCAAAACTCGCAGGTTGGGCTTACGTAGATAAAGACGTAAAACCAAATGAACGCTATCTCTATACCGTTACCATCAACCAAAAAAATGTTTCGGGAACAATCGTAATGGTAGAAAAAGGAGATGCCGTGGCTTCTACTTCTGAAAATACAGAATTACCAAAACCGATGGACTTTATCGGGATTTTTAAAGACAAAACCGTTACTCTATCTTGGGAATACCTACAATTGAGAGATACCTACACTTCGTATTATGTAGAGAAATCCGAAAACGGAAGTCCCTTCAAGCCAATGGGAAATCTTCCTGTGATGAATATGAACGATTCCGACGGAAGACAAGCACAAGGAATGACCTATGTAGATTCCTTGGCTCAAAACAATGCCAAGTTCAGTTACAGAATAAGAGGAAAAACCATCTTTGGAGATTATGGGCCGTATTCCGATGCTGTTTCTGGAGAAGGAAAGAAGAGTTTGGAAGCTAGCCCGAGAATTTCCAATTTTGAAATTTCTGATGATGAAAATATTACCATCAATTGGGAATTTCCACAAGAAGCTGAAAAAGACATTGCCTTTTTCGAACTCCTCCACTCCGAAACTGATTTGCAGAATACCTACAAAGTGGTAAAAAACAAAATTCCAGTAAATACTAGAACGCTGGTTACGAAAAGTTTAGCGCCATCCAATTATTTTAAAATACAAGCCATAGGAAAAGCAGGCGATAAGAGAGAATCTTTCTCTGTTTTAGCACAACCTAATGATACCACTCCACCAGAAACTCCAATAGAATTTAAAGGGAAGATAGATTCTTTAGGTGTGGCACATCTAGAATGGAAAGCCAATACCGAAAAAGATTTAGAAGGTTACCACATTTTCCGAGGCATACAGAAAGGCGAAGAATTGGTAAGGCTAACACCACAAGCCATCACTAAAAACAAATACGAGGATAAAGTGGTATTAGAAAACTTAAACTCCAAAGTCTATTACTATGTAACGGCAACCGACAAGCGTAAAAACCAATCCAAGCCTTCCCTAATTTTGGAATTGGAAAAACCAGACAAAGTAAAACCACAAGCTCCCGTTTTCACAGAATACAAACTGGAAGAAGACGGAAGAATAACCATAAAATGGCTAAAAAGTTACAGTGAAGATGTGGCACTGCATCAATTGTACCGACAAGACAAAGAAGGTACAGACAAAAATTGGAAACTCATTTATGAAACCAAAGACATTCAACCCGATTATTCTTACACCGATAAAAATGTAGAGGCAGACAAAAGTTATGTGTACTATCTTTTAGCAATAGATAAGAGCAAACTAAAATCTGACAAATCGCAAGAAATTACGCTCAGAAGCAACAGTTTTGAGCCCAAATCTGTTTTAACCAATCTTTCAGGTTCTGCAAATAGAAACAAAAATCAGATAGAACTTCTTTGGAAAATAGAGGATAAAAATGTGGGAGAAATTGTTGTTTACAAACAAAGAGGAACAGAAAAACCTACACTTTTTGGAACATTACAAGGAACGACTAACTTCTTGGAAGACAAATCGGTGCAAACTGGTAATGCTTATACCTACCTCCTAAAACCTATGTTGAAGAACAACCAAGTTGCAAAAACTGAAAAAATAACCATAGAATATTAAAAACACAAACACACAGATGAAAAAGATTTTATTTTTATTGCTCCTTATTATAAATAGTTCCTTCCTTTGGGGACAAACAGGTATTTCTTCGCAGGATAAATTAAATAATAAATATTTGTTAAAGATTACAGATTTTTATCATGTTGTCGATCATGAGGATAAAATTTGTGATAACTACTCAACTTTTAGGTATGTTAATAGCACTAATATTCAGAAAGATATACTTTTTATAAACAGTGGTGGCAATGATAATCATTATATTCCGCTTAACAATGTTCTTATACCTGAAGACTTTCAAAGTATATCAATTTATGTTTATAGTCATGAGGCAAGGCAAGCACTAGGTTCCGAAAAATGTAATGGAGGTAGTGTTTCAGAATTTTCAGATAACTTGTCTAAATTATTTTGCAACATAAATTCTTACAATCGAAATAAACCTGATCAGGAAATATATAAAAATACTGTAAAATTCAATTATAAAATATTTCCTCTACATACTCTAAATACAGAAATTAACCCAATAACCAACCAGTTAAATACCTACCTTCCAAGTGATGACAAGGCAAATCTATACGCCAAACAAGGTTTTGATGCCAGTTTGTATCATTATCAATACAGTTTAGATAACTTAACTTGGATGGATATTGACCCATCTTTATCAAATTTAGAAAAACTAAGTGTATCTGCAAAAGATATACTAGGAACAAACTACTCACAATATTTAGGACAGAATATTTATTTTAGAGTAGTATCTTGCTTAGAAAATGGAGAGTATCAATCTTGGTCAGATCCAGTCGTATTAACCATTATACAATCTGCCCCTTACATCTCATCCAGTTCTTTTACACCAACGAAGTGTTTTGATACTACGGACGGAACGGCGACTCTCAATTTTGATAGAACGTTACTTTCAGGAGAAACATTAAAAATCTCGTTGGTTAATACGGTAACAGGGGCGGCTGTTCTTAATCAGGACATTACCAGTGATTTGCAAAACGCTACAACCTATACCTTGCAAAACCTTCCTCCAGGAACGTATAAACTGGATTTATTGGGAACCTTAAACAACGGAAACGAACCAACGTACACAGACAGCACTACACACACCGTCAATTTTGAGATTACAAAACCAACCCCTGTGCTTTTTGATATGACTTCCAAAACGGATGTCTATTGTTTTCAGGGAAACGACGGAAACATTGCCCTTACTGCAAGTGGCGGGCAAAACCAATTCCAATATATCGTAACCAAAGACGGACAACCTTTCTTGGATTGGACAAATTTCAGCAACGGAAATAATACCTTAATTCAGAATTTGAGTGCGGGATTTTATAAAATTAAAGTGAGAGATTCTAACCAGTGCGCAGCGAAAGACCCAAATAATACCAGCGTAGAAAAAGAAATTACAGTTACCATTACACAACCTTCTGCCGCTATTGCTATTCCAATTGCGGATATTGAAGTGGTGCAACCTACAGGATTTGGACTAAGTAATGGCTATATCTCGGTAAGGGTAACAGGAGGAACTCCCAATACTGATGGAAGCTATAATTTTGAATGGAGAAAAGACAGTCCAACAGGTGCCGTCATTTCTACAGGAATTACCACCGATGCCGTAAATAATCCATACACCATAAAATTGGCAAACTTACCTGCAGGAAAATATTACCTTACCGTAAAAGATAAAAATTATGCCAACGCGACTTCCCAATTAGGAAATTGCGGAATTATTTCTCAGGAATTTATTGTAGAACAGCCTCTACCTTTAGTGGCAACCATAGAAGTACAAAAACATATTTCGTGTAACATTGCCAATGATTATGCCTACAAAATAGATTTAGACAATAACGGAGTTCCTGACGAGGCAGAAGACGGCAACTTAAAGGCGGTTGTTACAGGAGGTGTCGGAGCATATTATTATCAATGGCAAATGCTTGTCGGAGGAACATTCCAAGATATTCTGGGAGCAACGCAGGCGGTTTTATCCAATCGTTCTGTGGGAACGTATAAGGTTTTGGTACACGATGCGAGTCTCATCCCGAACACTACCGATGCTTCCTATACTTTTGCTTATCCGCCACAATTAGCCATTACCATGTCAGCCAATACGATTTCTTGCTTCAATCAAAATACGGGAATGGTTTCCGTGAATGCTACTGGCGGAACAGGAAGTTTGTCTTATGAATGGAATACATCAGATATCACTCCTACCGTTACAGGACTACCTGGAGGAAATTACTTCGTACTCGTTACCGATTCCAAAGGATGCAAAGTAAAAGGCAATGTACAGGTTATTCAGCCTGACCAGATTGTGATTACCGATGTTTTGGTTCAAAACCCTATCTGTTTTGGAGCAAGCAACGGGCAAATCAAAACCAGCATTACTGGTGGAAAAGCACCGTATTCTATTTCTTGGTCTAATGGAGCTACCACCACAGACAATATCAGTATTCCAGCAGGAATTTACACGATGACGGTTACCGATGCCAACGGATGTAGCTCAACCAAACAATATACCTTAACCGATCCTGTACAACTTACCGTGGATTTAGGCGCAGATGTTACTTTATGTTTAGGAGACACCCAAACGTATAATGTGAAAATTGATGATGCAGGTGCAACCTATCAATGGAAAGACCAAAACGGAAATATAATTGGCACTTCGGCAACCATTACATTATCCGCAGCAGGAACATATTCGGTATTGATTACAGACTCTAAAGGTTGTACAGCAACCGACTCTGTTAAAATCAAAAATTCTTCGGAAGTCTTAAATCCGCAGTTTATGCTTACTACCCACGCTTATTCAGAAGCAACGGTTGTTCTGGTTAATACTTCTCCTACCAAACCTCAGGCGGTAGAATGGATAATTCCGACCAATAATAACATCCAAGTGATTAGTAAAACCGATGATTATTTGGAATTAAAATTCCTTACCACAGGTTCTTATGAGATTGGACTCACAGGAATCCAAGGGGAATGTGTAAAAACATTCTACAAAAAAGTAATCGTTGAAGAAAATACTTCAGGAGTTAATCTGAACCCTACAAAAGCGACCAATATTACCGAATTTACTGTGCTTCCAAATCCTAACAACGGTGTATTTAAAGTTTTGGTAGGACTGGGGAAAGAAAACCCTATAAAAATCAGAATCATCGATATGGTTTCCCACGAAGTATTTCCTGCGGTTTCACAGCCAAAGGCTACTTATTTTGTAGTTCCATTCAATACCACAATCCCATCTGGAACCTATCTGGTTATTCTAGAAACAGGAGATGAAGCAATGGTAAAAAGAATGATTGTGAAATAATGAAAAGATAAGAAAGAAAACGAGAACCGAAAGTCAAGACAAAAAAACTTATGAGAAACAAATTTAATTTAATATATCGCATATTGCTTAGCAGTATATTTTTACTAGTAATCTATTCCTGTGCAAGAGAAGAAGGAATCCCTGTAAAGGCAGGCTTTAGCATAAAAATAGTCAATGAAGATTATTCTGTTCCTGTAAAGGTAGAGATTACCAATAAATCTACAGGAGCAGAAACCTATGAATGGGAGTTTGAAGGAGCGAACACAACAAGTTCTAATGAAAAAACGCCTAAAAATATTGTTTATACAGAAGCTGGAACCTATACCATCAAACTGAAAGCCTCCAATAAAGATGGCAACGAAGACGAGAAAACAATAGAAATAAAAGTAGATGCTGCAATGAAGGTCGATTTTGACTGGCAGATGCAGGGAACAGATATTTCGCCTGTTACCTTACAAATGGTAGATAAATCATTAGGAGCAACTCAATATTTATGGGAATTTGATGGTGGAAATCCAGCCACTTCTAATACTCAAAATCCTAGCGTAGTGTTTACTTCAGCAGGTGACCATACCATTAAACTTACTATTTCTAATGGAAAAGAAACTTATTCTACCCAAAAAACAGTTACGGTAAAACCTGCGATGACGATAGATTTTAACTGGAGCGTAGATCCTATTGATAACGATTATGAAGCACCCGTTTTGCTCCATCTGAATAATTTATCTACCAATGCCGTTTCTTATGAATGGAATATTGCAGGAGCTAATCCTTCATTAACGACAACAACCAGCCCTGATATTAATTTTGCGAGTGCAGGAACTTATACCATTGTACTAAAAGCTACCAATGATAAGGAAACTAAAGTTTTACAAAAACAAGTGACCATTCAACCGAATACCAATCTGCTTACTTTTAATGATGTAAAGTTGGGAATCAGCAGTGCCCATGCTACAATTGGATGTTTCTTTTCCTCTTATTTAGGGACAGTAATTAAACAAGGAGAAGTTACCGCAACAAATGGATCTAAAATAGATTTCGGATTTTTCGGTTTAAATTCCTCGTTTACATATAACCAGTTTGTTTCTCCGGACGAAGTACAGAATACCGCGTTTTCTGCAATCCCAAATGCAACACACACCAAAGTAATTAATTCTCAAGAATTGGTAGGAACACAGCTTTCGAGTTCAGGCTTTAATGCAATTAATTCTGGAAGTGATTTTAATTCAATGACTGTGAATGAAACCAATGCAGGAAAAACACCTTTTAATAATTCGGTTATACCAAGAGTAATTCTATTTAAAACAGAAGATGGAAGAAAAGGAGCTATAAAAATCAAGGATTTTGTTGCAAATGGCACAAGCTCATATATACTCGTTGATATTAAAGTTCAAAAACAGCCTTAATTTATGAAGAAAATTTATTTCAAAAGTTTCCTAGTATTGTTTTTGACATCAGCATTTATATTGAGTAATGCTCAGGACGTAGATTTAGAAAATTTAGGAAAAAGAACTAAAGAAGAGCTCAAGAAAAATCCGTTTAAAATTAGCGGTGGGATTTCTGCAAACTCGGTCTTTTATAACTCAAATGTATATAGCGGAAGAGAACCGTTTACCTATTTTCTCAACGGAAATTTGAATTTAGGTTTATATAAATGGACAATGCCTATCTCGTATAGTTTTACCAATCAGGGAAGTAATTTAGGCTACCAAGTGCCATTCAAATTTAATAGACTAAGTATCACACCCAAATACAAATGTGTAAAAGCATATATCGGTGATGCCAATATGACATTTTCACCATATACTTTTAACGGATTGATGTTTACAGGAGCAGGATTAGAATTAACTCCAAAAACTCCTTTGAAAGTAGCTTTAATGACAGGACGACTCAATAAAGCAGTAGAAGATGACGGAAATCCCAATACCATTCCTGCCTATAAAAGAATGGGGTACGGAGCCAACCTTAAATGGGAAAAAGATAAATACAAATTAGGGTTGATTGGTTTTTATGCTAAAGATGATCTTCATTCTTTAAAAACCGCTCCTGATGCAAAAGGAGTTCTTCCGCAGGAAAATTTAGTATTATCATTTTCAGGAGCTTTTAAACTCAAAAAAAACCTTGAAGCATTCGGAGAATATGCCAATACAGCATTAATCAATGATTTAAGGGCAACTCCCAACGGTGCGGTAAAAAAGGGAATTGCCTCAAAATTTCTTTCGCCCAACTCCTCTATGGAAAGTTATTCCGCATACAATGCTGGAGTAAACCTTACTTTAAAAAAAGGAATGGTAGGTGTTCGATATGAAAGAATAGACCCAGGATACAGAACTTTGGGAGCTTATTATTTTAATAATGATCTAGAAAATATTACGCTTAATTCTTCTTTTACGATGTTGAAAGATAAATTATCTCTTTCTACTAATATAGGAAGACAGAGGGATAATCTCGATAGTAAAAAAGCCAAGCAAACCAGTCGTTGGGTAGGAGCAATAAATTCCAACTTAAAAGCTTCAGATAAATTGATGATTACCGCAAGTTACTCTAATTTTACAATGTTCACGAGCAAGCAGTTAAACCAGTTCAATACCATTAACAACAACCCCCTTCTTATCCAACAGCCCAAGGATTCTATTGATTACAAACAGATCTCGCAGAACACGAACATTAATATAAACTATATTATTTCCAGCACTAAAGAAAAAGTACAGAATATCAATGTAAATTACTCATTGAACGATATGGTCAACAGAGAAAATGGAATTGTAAGAAAGGGCGGCTTGTCAAGGTTTCATAATGCGAATTTCAATTACAATTTGGGCTTTCCCGAAAAAAAATTGAATATAGCGACTTCTTTTAACTTTACCCATACTTATGCTGCTTCTCAAACCTCAACCATTTGGGGGCCAGGAGTTACAGTTACGAAATCATTCTTGAAAGAGGAAAAACTCAAAACCAGTTTTGGAGCTTCTTATAATCATTCGGGAAGTTCAACTGCTAACATTAATGTGATGAATCTCCGTCTTGGAGCGAACTATATGCCTTGGAAAAAGCATAGTTTTAATCTGAACTTTATCCAGATGTTCAGAAATACCGATCAGGCAATTGCTAATCCAAACCTTAACGAGATGACTTGTACTGTGGGGTACAATTACAGCTTTTAGGAAAATCTAGTTTTCAAAAAAAACAAATCTCCATTGGAATACAGTGGAGATTTGTTTTTAATGCTTTTGATAAAAAATCTGCAGTTAAGTTTTAGCATAAAAAAAGCCCTCTTAAAAAAGAGAGCTAAATCGCTGAAAACCAGCTAGTACCCCAGACGGGACTACCATAATACTTTTCTCAATTTTTCTTGTTTTTAATCAACTTATATTCAGTAGATTTGATTAACAAAGGGAAATGGAACTATGCTTTTTTTTGAATTTTAGTTAAGTTAAGTTCAAATTTAGCCACCCTTTTAGCCACCCTTTATTATTTTTTATTAAATTTAATTTCACAATGAAGATAGTTTTTGAATTAAGAAAAGAAAAAATAGCTCAAAATGGTTTAATTCCAATTCAACTCGTTGTAAGACACAACGGAAAAAGATTAAGAAAAAACATAGGCTTATCTGTATTGGAAAACCATTGGAATGGCTATAGAGTTAAGCCTAATCTTAAGAAAGAACCTAACAATAATTATGAAATAATAAATAGTGAGCTACAATTAATTGAAGAAAAAGTAAACAAATTATTTCTTTACTTAAAAGGAAATGAAATCCCATTCTCGGTTGAGAAGTTTAACGAAATTTTTGAAAATAAAGAAGAAATAATAGAAAATAAATTTGACTTCTTTATATGTTTTGAAGAATACATTGAAAAAGGAAAATTAACCAAAACACCAAATACAATAAAAGGTCAAATTACAGTAAAAAATTATTTAGAACTCTTTTGTAAAGAAAAAAACATTTCGCTTTCTTTTGATGAAGTAAATAATGATTTTTTTGAATCATTGAGAGATTACTCCTATGAAGTAAAAAAAATGAAACAGAACTACTTTGCTAAAGTAATTAAGGTTTTAAAATCATTTCTGAATTGGGCGATAGAAAAAGAATACAACACTAATCGTGAATTTGAAAAATTCAAAGCTGCTGAACATGATATTGACATTGTTTTTTTGACTTTTGAAGAATTAATGAACTTATACAATTATCAATTTGAAAGTGATAGACTATCTCAAGTCCGAGACTTCTATTGTATGGGTTGTTTTACAGGATTAAGATTTTCTGATTTGTCAAAACTACACCTAGCTAATATTTCCGAGGATCATATTGTCCTTTCTATCCAAAAAACGAAAACCCAAAACCACGCCATTAAACTCAATAAATACGCAAAAGCTATTTTGGAAAAATACAAAGGAACAATCTATGAACCGTTACCTATAATTTCCTCTCAAAAATTTAATGAATACATCAAGGAATGTTGTGAGTTAGTGGAAATCAATCAACTTTTTACTATTCATTGGTTCGTTGGTAACAAGAAAAAAACATTAACTCAACCAAAATATAAGTTTATTACTAGTCACACCGCAAGAAAAACATTCATAACCAATTCTCTACTTTTAGGAATGGAACCGAAAGCCATTAAAAAAATTGCAAACATCAAAAAAGATGCAGTGTTGGACAAATATATGAAAGTAACAGAGGCCTTTACAGACGAACAAATGGATAAAGCCTGGGGATAAAGTTATTGCATAT
>APMI01003179.1_pt1 | contig 28637 bp, 24 predicted proteins | sample 667938 | NCBI WGS metagenome assembly APMI01 (sample SAMN01084076, study PRJNA167559) | wastewater metagenome | biome: Wastewater | place: Denmark: Ejby Moelle, Odense | collected 2011-11-28
GCAATAGCAGGCAAAGTTAATGTTATTCTTAACGGATATTTTTTTCCAACCTCTGAATGGGCGGCATTCATTGGCGCAATATTATGCGGATAATCAGGTTTTAAAATTTCATCAAGATTATCAGCTCCCGCAAACCATGATGCAGTATGGGCATCTTCACCCATGCCCAAAACAATAGCATCCGCAGGAAGATATCTATTATAAATCGCCTCAACAACAGGAATGGCATCATATAGGTCGGCATTTTTCTGCTTCATGCCAATGATATTTACGCCCTTTGCTGCGGTAAAGGCGCGGTGCAGCATTTTCTCGTTTGAGCCATCATCATCAATATCGACCCAACGCTCATCAACCAAAATAATATTAACATCGTTCCAGTTAAAACCCCCTGCTGCATAGTCTTTATATGCTGGTTCAGGGGTTGAGCCGCCAGATAATGCAATATTGGCATGGCCATTCTTCGCAATCGCATTTTTTGTTGCATCTTTTAATGCCGCAGCAAGTGCAGCAAACGCAGCATCACGATTTTCAAATTTATTTATTTTAAGCATTTTAAAAACCCTGCCACCCCGCGCACTGCGGGGTGAATATTTATATGCAAGAAATTAAACTATAATTCTTTCCATGCCCGGCCATCACGATCCATCATCAGTGCCGAAGCAAGTGGACCGTCAGAGCCAGCAGTATAAATATGGGGTTCAATCTTTTTATCTTCCCATGCCTTGATGATGCGATCAACCCAAATCCACGCGGCCTCAACCTCGTCACGGCGCATGAATAGTGAAAGATTGCCACGCACCACATCCATCAAAAGCCTCTCATAAGCATCAGGATAGCGTAGGGTAAAAGTCTCAGCATAGGACAAATCAAGCGGAACCGATTTCATACGAAGACCACCAGGGCCCGGTTCCTTGATTTGCAACCACATCTCAACCCCTTCATCAGGCTGAAGTCGCATTACAAGCTGATTGGGTTTTGATTCGCCTTCAAATAAAACATGTGGCGGTGGCGTAAATTGTACCACGATTTCAGAACGTCTGCTTGCAAGGCGTTTTCCGGTGCGCAAATAAAATGGCACGCCGCTCCAACGCCAATTATGAATGTGGGTTTTAAGCGCAACAAAAGTTTCGGTTGAAGAAGAATTTAAATTGTCATCATATTTTTTTAATTCTTCTAGATATCCTGGGGCCGCCTCATCGCCAACCAAACCTGCTTTATATTGACCGCGCACCGTATCTTCGGCGATTGTGTCGGCAGTGATTGGTTCCAATGAACGCAAAACTTTGATTTTTTCAGTACGAATTGCATCAGCATCCATTGATGCAGGTGGCTCCATCGCCACAAGGCACAAAAGTTGCAACATATGGTTTTGTACCATATCACGCATTGCGCCTGATTTATCGTAATAACCACCACGTGAACCCACGCCAATATCTTCGGAAACCGTGATTTGGACGTGATCAATTGCATGGCGCGACCAAACGGGTTCAAATAGCGCATTGGCAAAGCGCAAAACCAAAAGGTTTTGTACGGTTTCTTTGCCCAAATAATGGTCGATACGGTAAACGCGATCTTCTGAAAAAACTTCACCAACACCGTCATTAATGGCTTTGGCAGAATGCAAATCACGACCTAATGGCTTCTCAAGAACCACGCGCGAGGTTTGTGTGGCAAGGCCAGAAGTCTTTAATGAGTGGCAAATTGGAACAAAAACCGCAGGCGGCGTTGAAAGGTAAAACACCCTTACGCGTTCCTCACCGTCATGTTTTAATGCGTCATGCACTAAATTCCATTCCGCGTTTTCATCCGCAGCATCAAGTGCAACATAATCAATTAATTCCAAGAACTCTTTTAGGCGCGGATGGTCTTTTTCACCTTGGGCAAGGTTAATGTAACCATTGGTAACAGCCTCATGAAATTCTTCACGGCTCAAGGAATGACGCGCGATACCTACAATTTTTGATTCTTTTGGAATTTGACCGTCACAGAAACGGTGGAAAAGAGATGGAAACAGTTTCCGTAATGCTAAATCACCTGATGCACCAAACACAATTAGTTCAAACGTTGGTACGGGCACAAATTCTGCCATAAAGTCTCCCTGACAAAAATAATATTAAAACTGCCCCAGTAATTTTGCCTTATATGACGTTTTTAATTTTTATACAAACTGCATATTACAAATTTATACATATTCTATTCATAACTGCTTTTTTATTTAAAAGATGAAAATATTTGCCATAAATATGTCCAAGAGACTAATATTGTTGCGAATATTAATATAAATGGTTTGGAACACAAATTTCAGAACGGCTTTTATATGTCGCAGGCATTAATAATAAAAAACGGAAAAAGAATGCAAAAAAAATTGCGCGGCTCTTGTGCTTTTGCGGCATTATTAATTTCTGCGAATTTTGTTTATTCGCCGGCGCTTGCCGATCCGCGTGCCAAGGTTGCGATTGATGCCGATAGGGAAACCATTGATTATATTAAAGGCGCAATTGGCGAAACATCATCAAGACCACAAAGCGCATATGAAGCAAGAAGAAGTGGTGAGGTTGCCGCAGAATATGCCCAAGAGGCTTTGCGATCACTTGGTTATTATCAATCTAATATAACGATTGAAATCAATGATGACGAAGTTACCTATCCAACCCTAAAAATAGATCAGGGCACGCAGTTTAAAATAAAAGACCCCGATATTGAGTGGCTTGAAACCCCTCCTGACGCTGCTACTCGTCTTGATTCATTAAAGGCAATTGGACTTAATAATGGCGATGCGGGGCGCGCAGATTTTGTTATTGCTGGCGAAAGTCGCGCATTAGGTAAAGTATTAGATGACGGTTATGCCGATGCCACACTTGGACAAAGACGGGTAATTGTTGATCATGCGGATTATTCGGTTCATCCAATTTACCGCATTAATACCGGTGAGCGGGCGCGTTTGGGCGAAATCATGCTTTTGGGCAAAACCAAAACCAAAATAAAATGGGTAAAGCATTTTGTGCCGTGGCAAGTGGGCGATACATATTCAACCGAAAAAATTTCTGAATTGCAAAGACGCATTATTGATACCGGTGCATATGATTCTGTGAATATCCGCCTTGGTGACAAAGCCCCTGGTTCTAATATTCGCACGATTAATATAACATTGGAAGATAGGGCGAAAACCACATTGGAAACCCTTATCAGCTATTCAAATACTGAAAGTTTCTCTGGTGAGGTAAGGGTTGGACGTTATAATATGTTTGGCCGTGGCGACAGTTTCATTAATCGGATTCTTTTGGGTCAAATTGAAAGCCGCGTGGAAACCACATTAAAATTGCCACACTTTCATAAGCCAGATCAGACATTATCACTGTCTTTCGGTGCATTTCGCGATGATACGGACGCATATCGTGAGCAAGGTATTGATTTAAAAGCAGACGTGACCCGTAAATTCACCCGAACGTCTTATTGGTCTGTTGGTGCTGATGCAAATTATGCCAAAAACCGTGAACCGTCTTATTATCAAACCAACACCAATATTGACCGCAACTATTGGGCATTTAGTGCAATTGGCACATATTTGCTTGATAAAACCGATAATATTCTGAACCCGAAAAGTGGCTTTAAGGCAGATGCCACATTAGAGCCAACATTAATAACCGGTGATGCCAATCTTTCTTATGTTAAAGTCATCGGACAAGCATCGTATTACAAAGGTCTTGATAAAGCAGAAAAAACGATATTTGCCACGCGCGCGCGTGTCGGTTCGATTTTTGGGGGAACTATCCCTGAAATTCCGGCCGCAAAACGTCTTTATGTTGGCGGCGGGGGGTCGGTTCGCGGTTATAAATATCAAGGCATTGGTCCGCGCTATTCTGATACAAATGAAACCCCAATTGGAGGTCTTTCATTGGTTGAGATGAGCGTTGAACTGCGCCATCAATTTGATAATAAAATGGGTTTTGTTGCCTTTGTTGATAGTGGAACATTGGGCATCCACTCATCACCTAGTTTTAAAGAATTCAAAGCCGGTGGTGGTGTTGGTTTCCGCTATGATCTTGGTTTTGCGCCTTTAAGGATTGACCTTGCTGTCCCGTTTGATAAACCAAAGGGTGATCCTTCTTACCAGATTTACATCGGCGTGGGGCAAAGCTTTTGACGAAAAAAGATGCTGACATAGAAATACCAAAAGCCGATGCTGTAAATGAAGGCGGTGAAAATGTTGCGTCTGAAAGCGATGTTGCAAATGCCGATTCCGAAGAAGATATAATCGAAAAAAAGAAGCGTAAAATCCGCCGCTTTAAACGGCACAAGTCTGAAAAGCATATGGTGCGGTGGCATTTTTTTCAGGCCTTGGGTTCGGCAAATGCTTTTTTAATGTTTTTGATAATGTTAGTCGTTGGCGGACTTGCGCTTATCCGCTTTGGAACCGCGACCGATAGCGGGCGTGCCGGCATTGAAAAAGCATTAAATGGCCTAAAACTTGGTCCAATTGGCACGCTTTATGTAAAAGGTCTGCATGGCGATTTGCTTACCGACCTTAACGCCGATTATGTAATGATAAAGGATGAAAAAGGCGTTTGGCTTGATGCAAGCGGCATTGAAATAGAATGGGCGCCTGCTGATTTGGCAATCGGTAAAGTGCATATTGAAAATGCCAATATCAACCGCCTTAATATCTATCGTCGCCCGATTTTAACCAAAGAGCCGGAATCAAAAAAAGACTTACCTGTTGCCATTGCGATTGATAAACTTGGTGCGGTGGTTATCCCGCACAAGGAGTTTTCGACACGCGAAGGCATACTTGGTGTCGGCACTAGCCTTTATTTAAAGCGTAACAAAGACATTAAAATTTTTGCCCAAATTATTAATGCACGCCGCCAATTTGATCGGGTTGATATTGATTTTGAAACCCGCAAAACCCTTCCAATTCATGCCAATATTCGCGCGACCGAACAAGGGGGCGGGCCAATTGCCGGAATGCTTGGGTTTGATGCCAATTCACCCCTGTTCATTAAAGCGCAATTAGAAGGCGACAAAAAGCTTGGCGTTATAACTTTATTTGCCCAAAATGGCGGGAACCGCATTGCCGACGTGCGCGGTAATTGGGACAAAGATATTGGCGGCTTTGCGGGCTTTATTAATTTCAATTCATCATTATACACGCGCGATTTTAATAAAAAATTTGGTGGGCCGGTTGATGTCAAATCAAATTGGTCCCATCTTGCGGGTGCAAAAGAAGATGAGCATTTTTTCACCCTCGATGTTCGTGGTCCCGATACTAACATAAGCGCATCTGGTAATTTAAATTATGAAAAACGCAAAACCATTGGTGCGCTCGATGTGGTATTAACCACCCGCCAAATGCGCAACTTGCTTGATACAGTTTTTCTTAATGCCGGTGTTGGTGGCTTGGTTGGCAAGGCGCAGGGCTCTATTGATGATTTCCGCGTCTGGGGGCCTGTAAGCGCACGCGATTACGCCCTGCTTGATAATCATTTCGCGCGGGCAAATGGCAACCTTGATATTACATTCCAAAAAGGAAAATTGGTTGTCGATGTTAAATTCCACGGCCTTGGCAATAGTGGTGGCAATATCATAGCACGCATTGTTGGTAATGAGGTTACAGGCGGCGTTAACGTCGTGCATGACCGTGATGGGAATGTATTTGTTGATAGTCTAACCGTAAATGGTCGCGGTGTAAAAATGTCTTCAAATGGCGGTGTACGTTTTGGCGGGGCGACATATCTTGCGGGCAAAGCATTGGTTGATGCACCCAATCTAACAGGTGGTGTTTTAACTGGCAATTTAGAAGGTAATTTTGAGGCTCTCCATGCAAAAGGTGCTGAAAACACTACGCTTACAATTGATGCAATTGGTAAAAACCTAAAAGGCAAGGGTGACTTTATCAATGAAGTGCTTGGTAATGCCCCACGCGCGCATACTGTTGTTAATTTGGGTAATGCGGTTTATTTCACTGCATTTAATGTCAAAACCAAAGATATTGAGGCAAACGCAACTTCGTTTGACCGTAATAATTTATTCGGCGTTATTGGTGGCGATGTAAAGGCGGGAAATGACACTTTAAAACTATTCAAATTAAACGGCACTCTGGCAGGCAAATTCACGCTTTCGGGGTTAACCAACATTAATGGCGATAATGGTTTCGCGCTTTTGAATCTAAATGTAAATGCCGCAAAATTTACTTCAAAAATTTCAAAGCTTGATGAATATATTGGTGCCACACCAAATGTAAAAGGCAAAGTTTTGATTGGCCTTAAACGCGTATTGTCAGATGAGTTGGTCTTAACTGGAAAAGATGCCAATATCACGCTTTCTGGGCAATTGGTTGGCCCGGGTGATTTCTCTTTAAAGACCCAGTGGAAATTAAATCGACCTTTGTATTTTGGACCATTAGAGGCCAGCGGTAATTTATATGGCAATGGTCTCATTGTTGGGCCATACGATAATTTCAAGGGTAGTTTTACCACAAATCTAAGCAGGATCGATATTGGTGGTTCTAGTATTTCACCTGCGGTTTTGACCGCTGAATTCTTGTCTGGGCAAAAGCCGTTTGTGACCAATCTCAAACTAAATGGCAAAAGTGAATTTGGCGACATTAATGGCGTTGCGCAAATGCTTGGTGTCGAAAATGGTTTTGCGGTGCGCAATATTGATATTAATGGTGCGGGTGTGCGGGCATTGGGCTCAGCCAGTTTTATAGAAAACCAAAATCCCAGCGCTAATTTTGCAATATCAGTTCAAAAGGGCTTGTTTTTACAAAATGGCGCATTGTCTGGAAACGTTAAAATTGAGCAGAATGGGAAAAACACTTTTGCCAATATCAATTTTCAGGGGCAAAAATTTACATTCCGTGGCACCAACATGGCGTTTGATAATTTCGCGGTAAAGGGTTCAGGTGATTTAAAGAATTTAATCCTTGATACCAATTTTTCAATGCGTTCTTATCAAGTACTTAGTTTTAATGGTAAAACCTATATAAATTCTGGCCGTGACAATACTTTGGTGCGCCTAAATGGCGGCGGACACATTGGGACAAAAAATTATACTTTCACCGAGCCATTACAAATTCGCTTTGGAGATAATGAAAAATCGGCAACCGGAAGAATTAATTTTACTGCGGCTAATGCTGCTGAAAATGCAATGATTTACTTTGATGCACAACAAAAGGGTGAATCATTAAAAGTTGCTGCTGATGTGGATAAGCTTAGCATTTCTGCTGTTAATCAGGATTTTGTTGGCACATTTAGTGGCACAATGAAATTGCACAATATGGGCAACCATATAGAGGGTGTGGTTGACGGAAAATTAAATGATGCCCGCGCACGTGGTTTAAATAAAAACATGGCAATTAATGGCGACATTAATGCAAAATTAGAAAATGAGCGCATCGCAATAAAAACCCATGCTTATAATAACGAGGGGCTTAACGCCAATTCTGATGTGAATGTTGCAGCCGTAACATCGGTTAGCCCGCTACGAGTTGCCATTGCCCGTAATGAACCAATAAACGGCAATTTCACAATTGATGGCGAAGTTCGGCCGCTTGCCGATTTAATTTTTGCCGGACAACGTTATTTATCAGGCAAGTTCAAGGGACAAGGTAGCCTAAGCGGAAGCATTAACGACCCAATTGTAAACGGTGACTTTGCACTTTCAAACGGAAAATACCGTGAACCGGAACTTGGTCTAACCCTCAATGAGCTTAATTTAAACGGCACTATTGATAGCCAAAAGCTCGATATTGTTAATTTTAACGCCAAAGACGGAAAACACGGCGAAATTAAAGGTGAGGGTGAAGTTGGCTTGCGTGGTAATTCCGAACGTAGTTTCCATATAAGCACCCATAAATTCCGTCTTGTTGATAACGATATTGCGGTGATTGATGCAACCGGCGACACAGTATTAGAACACATTGATAACCGTCAATCGCGCTTAAAAGGTCAATTGCGGATTGATTTCGCAGAATTTTCACCACGTTCGCTTTCTGGTTCAAAAGTAACTTCTTTGGATGTTGAAGAAATCAATGTGCCTAGTGATTTGGTAAAAACCCAATATGAAAATGGTCAGGCGATAAAACCACCTAAACCGCTCGCGGTAAATAATAATATTCTACTTGATGTAAAACTTTCGGCGGCGCGCGGCGTATTTATCCGTGGTCGTGGCTTGAATCTAGAATTATCGGTTGATGCTGGAATTGCTGGTACATTACAAAAACCAAAAATTAACGGCACCGCCAAAGTATTCCGTGGTGAATATGAATATGGTGGACGTGCGTTTGAATTTGAAGATCGCGGCACAATCACTTTGGATGAACGGCCGGAAAATATTCGCCTTAACCTAAGTGCGAAACGCGAAACCACCAATCTAAACGCTTATATTAATATTGGTGGAACCGCACAAAAGCCAGAAATAACCCTGTCATCAACCCCAAGTTTGCCACCAGACGAAGTTTTGGCACAGGTTTTATTCGGGCGCTCCAAATCGCAATTGTCCTCATTCGAGGCGGTGCAACTTGCATCATCATTGGCGGCACTTGCGGGCGGTGGTGGCTTTGACGTTATGGCAAACTTGCGCGAATTTGCCCGCCTTGATCGGTTGGTATTTGGCAATACTAATGATGGTGAAATCTCTATTGCGGGTGGAAAATATCTTGGTCGCGATGTTTATCTAGAGGTCATTTCCCAAGGCACAAAGGGTGTTGATACATCGGTTGAATGGCGTCCGTTTACATCAACAGCGATTGTTTCCACCATTGGCACAATGGGTGACGCAAAACTGTCGATAAGATGGCGTAAAGATTTCCGATGATAAGTCGTTTCACTAGATTCTTTGTATTTTTGTTTGCTTTAATGCTTACGCAACCTGCGTATTCAAAAGATATAAATAGCTTTGGGACAGTTACAAAGGTTTTTGATGGCGATTCCTTTTTGGTTAAATCTGGAAGGCACACGATAGAAATACGAATGGATTCAGTCGATGCCCCAGAGCATTCCCAAAGTTATGGGCAATATTGCAAGTCAGGTCTTGAAGCAAAAATTCTAAACCGCAAAATAAGATTTCGGCAAACAGATACTGACCGCTATGGACGTGTTGTTGCAGTGGTTTATCTTGAAAATCGCAATATTAATCGTGAAATAGTTGGCGATGGGTGTGCGTGGGCATATCGAAAATATTTGCGCGACAATCAATTAGTCGCCCTTGAACAACAAGCAAGACGAAACAAAAAAGCGTTATGGTCGGACAAAAAGCCAATTCCACCATGGCTTTACAGAAGAGGTAATTAAAATGCGTTATTTACACACAATGGTTCGGGTTCATGATTTGGACGCATCTTTAAAATTTTACTGCGACGGCTTGGGCCTTAAACAAGTGCGCCGAATGGATAGTGAAGCGGGTCGTTACAGCCTTATTTTTCTTGCCGCGGAGCGTGATATGGGTGGTGAACCAGCGCCAGGTCGCGGCGCGCCGCATGTTGAATTAACTTATAATTGGCCTGATGAGAATGGCAATGTTGAGGATTATGGCGGTGGTCGTAATTTTGGACACCTTGCCTATGAGGTTGATGATATTTACGCACTTTGCCAACATTTGATGGACATGGGTGTGGTAATTAATCGACCGCCGCGTGATGGCAATATGGCGTTTGTTCGTTCTCCAGATAATATTTCAATTGAATTCTTGCAAAAGGGAAAACCCCTTCCGCCACAAGAACCGTGGGCATCAATGCCAAATGTTGGGGAATGGTAAATGCCTCAAACCCACACTTTCGGCACTTTTATTGGCAAATAAATATAAAAAAGGCTTGGCAATGCCAAGCCTTTAAATCTTTAATCGTTATTTCGTATTATAGCCCAAGTGCTTCGGCGATTTTGCCATCGGCGCGACCATTAACTTCAAAACCTTGTGCTTTTTGGAATTTGGCAACTGCATCGCGGGTTAATGGGCCATAGATGCCATCAATCGGACCACGGTAATAACCACGTTTTGCCAATGCAGTTTGTAGGCTTGTTACAGAATATGCAACAGTATGACCACGCAACACTTGTGGGTTTGCATTTACCATTGGTGCAGCCGGTGCAACCTGACCACCATTACCCATTTCATTCATTGGCATAGGTGCAGGCATTGGTGCGGGGCGCATATCTGGCATTGGTTGTTTAGCAACTTGATCACAATCAACTTGTACCCATTCGTAATGTTCTGGGGTCACGAGTTCTTGACGATTGATTGTGCCACGTTGTTCAGGAACAGAAACTTTACGCTCCATAGCAGGTTGCACAATGTCTTTAACTTCATAGCTTGCAACTTCGGGCGCAACTTTTACTTCTTTAACGGTTGCAGGGGTCACAAGAACTTGTGTGTTGAAAGTTTTAACCTCAGCAGGAACCATAACACGTTTAACATCAGATGGTTTTATAACTACTTGACGGGTAACGGCTTGGGTAACGCCACGTTCTTCAACAAGGCAGTAAACTTCACCAGTGCCTGAATCAAGGCGACGGACACCAGAAAGATTTTGACCAGAACGCCAAACCATTCTTGGTTCACGGATTACAACGGTTTCTGTTTTTGATGCCAATTGCGCAGGAACCGCAACCAATCTTTCATATTGTGGGCGAGTGGTTTTGGTCACTTGCTCAGTGCGGAAAACCGGCTCGGTGGTGATGTAACGTGTATAGCCATCACGTGTAACAATGGTTTCAGGACGTGAACGGAAAACAGGATCACGGGTTTCAAAGTTTTCATAACCCTCTTGGGTAACAACATCCATCGGAACGTTTTTATAAACCGCAGGAACCAATACGCGTGCATAACATTGACCTGGTTTTGCTGTTGCTGGTGGGCCAGGTGGCAAGCCGTTTGGCGCATTATAACCGCCCGCAAATGCAAGATTAGGCAAGATTGCCGCCGCTACAAATCCAAACATCATTGCAGATATATTATTTTTCATTTTGACCACCATAATTTTGCTGTTTCAAAAATAATAAAACTTTAAAACAGCATTCGAAACTTTTACGGAATTACTTAAAATCACAAAGTAATCAGGAGTCAAATATTTACCATTATTTACAACTTATGCCCGAAATGAAATTGCGATATTCAATTATTTGGGGTTTTGTTCTCGATATGAAACAATTTATAAGGCACAGATTCAAGGGCATAATAGCGTGGATAATTTATCTTTATTAACAATAAAAAATGCAGATTTAATATTATTCAAGTAAAACAAGATTGATGGAAATATTAATGGCAAATCGTCCTCCCACCTATAATAAACTATTCGCAATACAGAACCACAAAATAGGCGCGGCAATTGTTGCTGATGATGCTGACAAGGCGCGAAAAGAAATTGATATTTTAGAGCGACTGGTAAAGTTAAAAAAATCATTCATGGAATTTGCTGAAAAACGAAGAATGCATCCGAAAAAAAGAACTGCTCTTGAGGCGAGAATTGAAAAAGATAAATTATTAAATGAATTAGAACAACGTTTTATAAGAATTAGCGAAGCAGGCCAGCAAATGGCTGATTTAAAGTAGTTTAATTATAATAACTTATCGGCTTTTTGCGCACAACTTATTGTCATTAGACCATTGTCATTAGAACAGAATAAATATACTTTTAATTAACGTAATGTGTGCGAAAATAATTGCACACAAGGGTTGTATTATGTCTGGACTTAATAGTCTTCATGTGCTGGTTGTGGATGACAATGCGCATATGCGTTCAATTGTTGTCGCGATTTTGCGCGGTATAGGTATCGGCACAGTAAAAGAGGCTGCTGATGGTGCAGATGCATTCGAAGTAATGCGCGCCGGTGTTCCCGACATTGTAATCACAGATCTTAATATGGATCCGATTGATGGGCTTGATTTTGCGCGCATGGTGCGCACTGCACCCGATAGCCCTTTTCCATTTGTTCCAATCATTATGATGACAGGCCATACCGAACGATCAAAGGTAATTGCCTCGCGTGATGCCGGCGTTAACGAGCTTTTGGCAAAACCAATTTCTGCGCGCACTTTGCTAGACCGTATTGTGTCGGTAATTGATCGCCCAAGACCATTTATTAAATCAGCAAACTATACTGGCCCATGTCGCCGTCGCACTATCCACAAGGATTATGCAGGGCCGTGGCGTAGAAGTACTGATGATCCTGAAGAAGAAATGCGCAAATTAAAAGAGCGCGAAGAAGCCGAAAAAGAAAATCCACCAGTTAACAAATTGGGGGATCATAAACATCATATCGGGGATCATAAGTATCGTGGCTGAGAATGAAAATGATATTGAAAACGGCGCTTCGTACGAAGTGCTGCCGCCTGACTTTTTTATTCAAGAAAAAATAGGTACTTCGGCGCAGCGGCTTATTGGGGCAGACCAGCTCAAAATCGCAGAAAAATGCATGCAGGCATTAAAGCCAACAATTATTAATGCGTTGAATGTTATGCTGCATGATATTTCAACATTGGCACGGGTGCGACCACGTGGCGTTGCGCCGCAAATTTGGCGAAAAGCACATGAAATTCGTGGCATGGCGGGAAGTGCAAACCGAAAATTATTGGGTCGTTTTGGGGATCTTATTTGTAATTATCTTAATGATGCCGATGAAAACTTTCGCCCCAATGCCGCTTTAATTACTGATTTATCAGTTGCGGCAAATATTGCGATGTCTGAAACTGCTGACAATGACACAGAGCTTGCGATCCTATTCGAAGAATGCAGGGTCGCGGTTGAAGTTCAAAAAACCCGTGAAGGACGTGGCGGCGAAATTCTTTAATTATACCAATTCTTCGCCACGTAATAATTTCGGCAAATCGCCAACATCACCACCTGCATGACGGCAGAAGAATTTCCGCATCGGTGAGATGTTGTCAACAACACCAATTCCGATGTTGCGTATAAGGCGAAGCGGTGCAAAGTCATTTGAAAATAATCGTACAAAGGCATCACACGCAAGTGCGACCATCATGGTATCGGTACGACGCCATTTTGCATATTCTTCAAGAACAATTTCATCACCAATATCAAGGCCGACATCGCGTGAATTAATCAAAACCTCTGCTAATGCGGCAACATCTTTAAGGCCTAAATTAAAACCTTGTCCGGCAACGGGGTGAATGCCGTGTGCGGCATCACCGCATAATGCCACGCGCGGGCGATACCAATCGGCCGCCAATTCCATTGATAATGGGTATGCAAAAACAGGGGCGCAAATTTCAACCTTACCCAAAATATCACCAAAGCGTTTTTGTAGTTCTGCTTCGATGAATTCTTTGCTTTGTTTTACTATTGTTTGCGCCTTGGCATGTGGTTCACACCAAACAATTGAGGCGCGATTTTCAGGTAGTGGCAGAATGGCAAATGGGCCAGATGGTAAAAAATATTCATAGGCGACAGAATTATGTGGCTTTTCAAGCTTTACGGTTGTTACAATACCGGTTTGGTTATAGCCAAATTTATTGGTTTTAATTCCGGCATTATTACGCACTTTTGAGCCCCGCCCATCGCAGCCAACCAATAATTTAGCTTGTAATTTGCGGCCGTCTGAAATTTCAACTTCGACAATATCGCCTAATTCACGGTGTGTAATATATGATTGCCCAGTTATACGAGTAATATTTTCACGTAGGCTTGCAGCCTTATCTAGGGCAAGGCGTGTATGGCGGTTTTCAATCATATAGCCAAGTGGTTCGCTATCTGAAATTTCAGCTTCATCAAAATGAAGGGTAAAGCCACGCGCACCGCCTTTTTGTGCACCATCTTTTACCTTGCCATCGCAAACAAGAATTTCTTTGATCTCGCCATATTCAAGCAATTTATCTTTAACGCCCAAAACCTCTAACATACGCATATTAGCATAGGCAATCGCGCTAGAGCGGCCGTCATATTTTTCTTCAAGCATTTCGACAGGTGGCAATTTATCAATTACCGCGACCTTAAAGCCAGCGCTATCAAGGGCAAGAGCCAATGATAAACCCGCAAGACCGCCACCAGCAATTAAAACGTCAAATACTTCATCACTTTTCATATTTTCCTTTTAGCAGATTTTCAAAAAATAAAACAAGAAAATGTCGCTTGAATTTACAGGTCTTAACCTATGGTAAACCATGTTTAGCTAGGATTAGCATACCCGTTTTTGCGGGCTTTTGGTGTTTTTAAAGGAAAAATAATGGCTAGTTGGGCAAAGTCAAAAGATACAGGTTCGAAATTCGGTGCAATGCCGTTAAAGGACAGGCTTATCCGTGATTTTGGTTTGGGTTTGTTTTTCCTCTTGTCTATTTGCGGTTTATTGGCAAATATTTCTTATTCTTCAACTGACCCTAGCTTTAATGTCGCATCAGAAGGCATAATCAAAAATTGGTTGGGTGCAATTGGCGCAAATTTTGCCGATATTATGATGCAATTTTTTGGCCTTAGCTCGGTCCCATTCATTATTCTTGCTGCTGGTGCATCAATTTTTGCCCTTATAAAAGGCCCTAATAATATCAAGAGTGGTAATCTTCGTTTGGTGCTTGGTGTAATTGGGCTTTTATTATTATCTGCGGTGTTTTCTGCTATGCCACCAAGTGCAAATTGGCCATTTGCAAGTGGTTTTGGCGGACTTGTCGGTGATGGTATCTTGGGCGTGTTTACCTTTGCATTTGGCGGTGTTTGGTGGTCAAAAGCGGTTTTTGGAATTTTGGCCTTTGCGGGATTTTTGGTTTGTGCCTATTTTGTCTTTAATCTAAGGCTTCGTGATATTGATGGCGCGGTTGATAGTGCGGGATATTACTGGGCTGGCCTTAGGGTTGCATGGGACAATTTATTTAATCCTGCGCCGCGCAAAAAAATGAAAAAAACTGCGCCAGAGGCTGCACCAAAATCGGATGAGCCTATTAATACGCGCCGTAATAAAGCAGAAAACAAAGATATAAATATTGCTATCCCAAAAACTGAAAATGCAAAATTGGGTAAGTTTGCGGTTGAGATGCCTAAAAAGGGTAAGGCGGCTGCGCCGGATATTGAAATTCAGCAAAGCCTTCCTTTCGGAAGCAGCGGTGAGTTTGAATTGCCGCGTCTTGATTTATTGCAAAAGCCAGAAATAAGAAAACAATCGCATGATCCGGCGGCGCTTCGTCAAAATGCCCACCTTTTGATGAACGTTTTAGAGCAATATAAGGTAAAGGGTGAAATTATTAATGTGCGCCCTGGTCCTGTGGTTACGCTTTATGAATTAGAGCCTGCTGCGGGTATAAAATCACAAAGTGTTATCAGCCTTGCCGATGATATTGCGCGTTCAATGTCTGCGATTTCTGCCCGTGTTGCGGTGGTAAAAGGTAAGAATGCGATTGGTATTGAATTACCAAACTCAACCCGTGAAGCGGTATATTTAAGAAGCCTTCTAACTTCTGAAGGCTATCTAAGTGGCAAGGCACAATTGCCAATGGCGCTAGGTGAAACCATTGGTGGCGAACCATGGGTTGCCGACCTTACAAAGATGCCGCATTTGTTGATTGCGGGTACTACTGGTTCTGGTAAGTCGGTTGGTATTAACGCAATGATTCTTTCAATGCTTTATCGCCTTACACCCGATCAATGCCGCTTTATCATGATTGACCCCAAAATGGTTGAATTGTCGGTTTATAATGACATTCCGCATCTTTTAACGCCAGTTGTGACCGATCCGAAGAAGGCAGTTGCCGCACTTAAATGGGCGGTGCGCGAAATGGAAAACCGCTATCGCCTTATGTCTGAACTTGGGGTTCGTAATATCAATAATTATAATGAACGTGCGGCACAGGCCAATAAGAATGGCGAAGTAATCGAAATTATGCAAAAAACCGGCTTCGACCGCGAAACTGGACAGATTATTTACGAAAAACACGTGCTTGAACTTCGCCATATGCCGTTCATCGTTGTAGTAATCGACGAAATGGCCGATTTGATGATGATTGCCGGCAAGGAAATTGAGGGTCTTGTACAACGTCTTGCGCAAATGGCGCGGGCGGTTGGCATCCACCTCATTACCGCAACCCAAAGGCCATCGGTTGACGTTATCACTGGTACAATTAAGGCAAACTTCCCAACCCGTATTTCTTATATGGTAACCTCAAAAACCGACAGTCGTGTTATTCTTGGTTTTGATGGCGGGGCCGAACAATTGCTTGGCCAAGGTGATTTGTTGTTTGTTGAAAATGGTGGAAAAACTACACGTCTTCACGGACCTTTCGTATCTGATAAGGAAGTTGGACAAATTGTTGCCGCATTAAAAGCGCAAGGAAAGCCGCAATATTTTGATGACATTACCAATATTGATGATGATGAAGGGGACATGAACCCAACATTCGCATCTAATTCAGGTGATGAGTTGTTTGATAAGGCGGTTGAAATTATTGCGCGTGACCGTAAAGTCTCGACATCATATTTGCAGCGTAAGTTAAGCATTGGCTATAACCGCGCCGCAGATTTGGTTGACAGGCTTGAACGCGAAGGCATGATTTCAGCTGCGGACCATGTGGGAAGGCGGCAAATTCTGTTACCAGACCACAATATGTAATGTTTCAGGTGAACAGAGGTTATAATGAATAAAAAAATTATTGGATATGGCGCGCTAATTCTGTGCGGCTTTGCATCTATGGTCACTAATAATGTGGTTGCGGCACCAACTGTACAAGATGTTCAGGGCGCGGCACGCCAGAAAGTGATTGATGACGTCAATAAGGCAATTAATTCAATCGGCAAATTAGAGGGCAATTTCACCCAAAGAAATCCTGATTTGTCTATCTCTAGTGGTAAGTTCTATATCTCCCGCCCTGGCAAAATGCGGTTTGAATATAATGCACCATCTGCACTATTGATGGTTTCAAATGGCACAAATGTTGGGGTTACTGATCGTCGTCTTAAAAACCTCAATCAATATCCGTTGCAATCGACCCCATTATATTTCTTGCTTAAGTCCAAGGTTGATATTGGTAAAGAATTGAACGTTACCGATGTTGTAAAAGTTGGCGATTCTTATGTCGTTAGTTTGCGCGATAAAAAGAAAAAAACCCAAGGCGAATTACGAATCGTTTTTAATGGCGATATGCAATTGCGTGAATGGGCGGTTATTAACCAACAGAATCAGATGACATACGTTAAATTAAGCGATGTTAAAGTGGCAAGTGGCCTATCGGACAAATTATTTGTTATCCCAGACCCACGCAACAACCAGATAAAAAGCGGCAATGGCAAATAAAGAGCCGTAAAACACGCCAAAAACGTGACAAATCTGTCACATGCAGTAATTAATTATTTTTTACTTGCATTAAATATTTTGCTGTGTCATATTTGTACCAGTTAGGGAGCTAACAAAAAGCTTGGCAATATCGACCACATTCTCCGGCTTTTATAGTTCTCACTAACCGGTTTCCCCTCCCGGTAAGGACGCTAAATACGTCATGCGCGCGAACCACCAAAGTTCGCGCGCTAACGTTTTTTGGGATGTAAATTATTATTTTGCCATACCAATTAGCTTTGGCGCATCGGCGGGGGTAATTTCACCCTTATGCTTGTATTTAATAATACCATCAGAGCCAACAACATAAGTTTCAGGAACGCCAGAAAGCCCAAGGGTTGAACCCGCCGCACCGTGTAAATCAATCAATACGATATGATAAGGGTTGCCAAGTTCATCAAGATAATTGGCGATATTTTGTGGCTTATCCTCATAGGCAACGCCAATAAGATCAAACCCCTGTTCGGCAGACATTTGTAATAATTGTTTATGCTCGGCCCGACAAGGAACGCACCAAGAAGCAAAAAAGTTTATAATTTTTGGCTTGCCATCGGCCTTTATGGCATATTCTTTATTATCAATGGTAAAACTATTAATGGTTGGCAGTGGCTTGCCGATTAACGGGCTAATATTTTTATCGACCCGCTTGCCCCACATGCCATAAACAAACATTGCACCGATGGCAACGAAAACCAAAAATGGAAGGAATGCAATTGGATTAATTTTTTTCATTTTTTCTCTTTGCCGCCAATAATGCCTCTAGTTCGGAAACCTTTTTTTGCCATTTCTTTTGCGCAAGATATGGAAAAACAAGTGAGAAAATAACGACCAAAAACGACAGACCCCATGCGGTCCATACATAGCCGCCATAGCCATCCATTGCGATTAATTCTTGTAAATTATGGAATTGCGGCGTCATTGATTTTCACCTGAATAAACTAATTTGGCCTCTAGGTTCTTGGCGCGTTTTGCCATTAATAATGCTTTGGTTCGCCCAATTAATGATGCCCCAAATAAAAGCATAAAGGCAATACCCATTACCAAAAGCGGGTATAATAATTCGGGGTGAATTGATGGGCCACCTTTGCGAATAATTGCGGCCGGTTGGTGCAATGTGTTCCACCACACAACTGAATAACGAATTATTGGAATATTGATTGAACCTACAAGGCAAAGAATTGCGGCCGCTCTTCCTGCCTTTTGCTCATCATCAATTGAACTTCTAAGGGCAAGATAGCCAAGATATAGGAAAAACAACACCAATACGGATGTTAAACGCCCATCCCATTCCCACCATGTTCCCCAGGTTGGGCGACCCCAAATTGATCCGGTTACAAGGCAAAGGAAGGTGAATGCCGCACCAATTTCTGCCGCCGCACGTGCTCCCAAGTCCGCTAAATTATGCCGCCAAACAAGGAAAATCACACTTGCCACCGCCATTGTGGCATAGGCAAAAGTGGCAATCCATGCCGCCGGTACGTGGATAAACATAATACGTGCACTTTGCGATTGCTGATAATCCGCAGGGGCATATAAAAGTGACCAAACCGTGCCAACAGCCAAGGTAACAATGCCCAATACCAACAGTAATGGATATGCCCATTTGGCAAAGCGACTAAATCTTTCTGGGTTGGCAAGGTAATTGAACACTTATGTTTTTCCTATTGAATTGATTCCCAATATAAAACCGCCTCGGCATCACGTGGGGTAATGTCGGGGAAGTTTGGATGTGCGGTTTTAGGGTCAAAATATTTCCATGAACGGCGGCATTTAACCCCGCTTGCATGTTCAAATACCACTCCCACACCCGCAACATCTTCATGCACGAATGCGCCTTCGGGTGCTTTCCCTTCTTTTAGAGTAAGCGCCGAAGTAATGCACAATTCCGCCAAATCTTCATCGCCCAAAACGGCTTTGATTTCGGCATTATCAAGATAAACAATTGGTGCAGCTTCTAAAGAAGAACCAATGGTTTTATCGGCACGTTTTAATTCAAGCGCACCAGTTACCGCTTTACGGAATTCCCGCAATTTTTCCATGCGTTCTAATACCGCAGCGTCATTCCATTCACTTGGTACATCTTCAAGCACCAATAAATGCACCGAACCGGCATCAGGATACGCAACGCCCCATGCTTCTTCAGTCGTGAATGGGCAGATAGGTGCAAGCCAAGTTAAGAAGCGTTTGAACAAAATGCTAAGAACGGTTTGTGCCGCACGGCGCTTCTTGCTGTTTAGTGGGTCGCAATAAAGTGCATCTTTACGCACATCCACAAAGAATGCTGATAAATCAAGGTTGGCAAAATCGGAAATTGCCGAAAGCGCCTCTTTAAAGTCATAGGTATCATATGCTTTGCGCACTTCTTCATCAACTTGTGCGGTACGAGCCAAAACCCATTGTTCAAGGAATGGCAAATCACCATAGGCAACCAAATCTTTTTCATTAAAATCTTTGGTGGATGCAAGGATATAACGAATTGTGTTGCGTAATTTACGATAAGTTTCCGATGCTTGTGAAATCATGGTTTTACCAAGTGCAAGCTCTTGGGTGTAATCGGCGCTTGCAAATAAAACACGCAAAATTTCAATACCATTTTGGTTGGCAATATCCTGTGGCTCGATACCATTGCCCAATGATTTAGACATTTTACGACCCTTGTCGTCAACCGTCATACCGTGTGTGCGCACCTGTTTATATGGTGCAACGCCACGGGTTGCGCATGATTCCAACAATGATGATTGGAACCAGCCACGGTGCTGATCCGTACCTTCAAGATACATATTCGCAGGGCGCGGTAACGTATCACGGCTTTCAAGAACGAAAGCATGGGTAGAGCCTGAATCAAACCACACATCAAGAATATCGTGGATTTGCTCAAAATCTTCTGCCTTGTATTTATCGCCAAGGAAATATTGTGCCGGCTTGTCATACCACGCATCCGCACCGTCAACTTCCATTGCGGCGATAATGCGGGCGTTAACCTCATCATCCATAAGGACTTCTTGGGTTGCCTTGTTTACAAACAATGCAATTGGCACGCCCCATGCGCGTTGACGCGAAATCAACCAATCTGGGCGTTCGCGAACCATGGTTTCAATCCGCCCTTTGGCAGATGCATTGCCCCAATCGGTTTTATCAATTTCAGAAAGCGCAACCTCGCGAAGGGTTTTGCCGCCCAATGCATCAACCGCCTTATCCATTGCGATAAACCATTGCGGCGTGTTGCGATAAATAAGCGGTGCGCGTGAACGCCAAGAATGTGGATATTGGTGTTTAAGGCGACCCATAGCAAGTAAATTGCCAGTTGCCTTAAGGGCATCAAGAACGCGTGGGTTGGCATCACCCTCTTTGCCGATGTCTTTTGCCTTGCCTTCGATTTGCATGATTAATGCACCTTCAAAGCCTGGGGCTTCTTTGGTTAATCGACCTTCTTCATCAACGGTGAATGGGATTTCAGATTGTGGCAGGCCATGCTTTAACCAAACCAAATAGTCATCCACACCATGCGATGGCGCGGTATGCACAAAACCTGTACCTGCATCATCGGTAACGTGTTCGCCTGCAATCAGTGGGACAGGGAATTGATAACCGCCGTTTGCGCCTTCCCAATTTTTAAGTGGGTGGTCACAAGTAATGTCTTCTGGGTTCACATCAGAAAGACGGGTAAATTTGGCAACCTTGGCATTTTTGAAAATATCTTCGGCCAATTTATCGGCAACCACGATTTTTTCGCCAACAATTGCAAATGGCGTGAATTCAAGACCTTCTTCGATTGCATCGATTTGATAAAGACCATATGAAATCTTTTTGGAATATGAAACCGCGCGGTTTGCAGGAATTGTCCAAGGGGTTGTGGTCCAGATTACAATTGAAATCTGTGTGAAATTACTTAAATCACTTGTTACGTTTCCCTTTACAGGAAAAGATTGTGGCAGGTGTTTAACCGGAAACTTCACCCAAATCATCGGGCTGGTTTTTTCTTGATATTCAACCTCGGCCTCTGCCAAAGAGGTGCGCTCAACCGGTGACCACATAATTGGTTTAGAACCACGGAACACCAATTCGTTTTTCACAACTTTTAAAAATTCAGATGCAATCACCGCCTCTGATGAGAAATTCATGGTCAAATATGGATTGTCCCAATCGCCAACAACACCCATACGGATACGGTCCGCCTTTTGTATCTCGACCCATTTTTTTGCGTAAACACGGCATGCCTTGCGGAATTCTAATGGGGAAATATCTTTTTTATCACGGCCTTGGGCGCGGAATTCTTCTTCAACTTTCCATTCAATCGGCAGGCCGTGGCAATCCCAACCCGGGATATAATCAACGTCATAACCAACCATTTGGCGTGAACGTATCATAAAATCTTTCAAGATATTATTTAGCGCGTGCCCAATATGCATGCCACCATTGGCATACGGAGGGCCATCATGCAAAACCCATTTTGGTTTGGTTTTAGATGCCGCACGAATTTCCTTGTAAAGTGTGGTAACCCCCCATTTTTCAAGGATTTCTTTTTCTTTTACCGGCAAGCCAGCACGCATTGGAAACGGGGTATCTGGTAAAAAGATGGTCGGGCGGTAATCGCGTTGTTCAGTTTCTTGATTGGTCAATTTTCGTCACTTATGGTTTTGTGGATTAAATCAGCAAAAACCTATTAGCAGCAGTCACAGAAAATGCAAATAATCGGGGCAGATGGGACGGAATTATTATGGTTTTAAAAACTCAAAAATCTCAATCATTGGTTTGCCTGAATATTTTTCCCAACCCTTATTATGTTCAACAAGGGTTTTTGTGCCGTAAACCACTTCATTGGCAACAAGTTCAAAGCAATGATTGGTGGCGGAATTGATTACATCGTCATTATTATGCGTGAATGAAGCGGCGCGAATTTCGCTTCCATTTTCATCGGTAAAACGAGCGCCCGAACCGTTTTCCATGCGACTGTGGTGGATTTCTGATAAAAAGAATTTCCCACCCGAAGTCAAAAGTTCGGCAATCTTGGCAAAAACAATTTCTTTATCCGGCAAATGTTCAAGCACCAATGCCATAATAATGAAATCGAATTTTTGCCCATTAAAATTATATTCAAGAAAATTACCATGGATGAATTGCGCGCTTTTTATTTTGCTTTTGGCAATTTCCAGCATGCCTTCTGAAATATCAATCGCGGTTAATTCATGCCCAAAATCAACAAGTTTTTTTGTATGTCGCCCTGTGCCGCAGCCAATTTCAAGAATTTTTGATGGTGGCAACAATGCCCAGTGTTTTGGGAAATGCAATTCATCGCAAAACACGGTTGAATTGGTATAATTATCATAGGCTTTGGCCCAGGCATTATACATATTTTGGTTTTGCCGTATGAAATCGCTGTTTTCGTTCATTATTGATCCCCTAGAGTGCAATTTGTCATAAGTTTTTTTGCAATGCAATATGTTGTAAAATTCATGATTTTAAGCTAATCCGTCATAAAACTTTTTAGGGAATAAAATGATAAAAGTTAAAATTGGTGTCGCAGGGGCAGGCGTTTTCGGTAACAATCACTCAAATAAAGTAAAAGGTGATAATCGTGCCGAGCTTGTCGGGATTTTTGACCTTGACCTTAATCGCGCACAAGAACTTGCCGCCAAGCATGATTGTCAGGCATTTGGCTCCCTTGATGAATTATTACCACTTGTTGATGCACTTGTTGTTGCAACTCCGGCAAGCGCGCACGGCGGTGTTGCGCTTGCGGCATTAGAGGCGGGCAAACATTGCCTTGTTGAAAAACCATTGTCTGCGACCCCTGAAAGTGCGGATAATTTGGTTGCAATTGCCAATAGCAAAAACCTTGTTTTACAAGCTGGTCACCAAGAACGCTACATTTTTAAAGCCATGGGGCTTTTGGATGTTAAAGAAGTTCCAAAATATCTTGAAGCGTATCGAATTGGCCTTCCGTCGCAACGTGGTGCAGACGTTTCGGCAACCTTTGATCTTATGGTGCATGACATTGACCTTGCTGGTCTTTTATTCCGTTCTGAACCAGAAAGCATTAAATCCGATTGCTTGGCGGGGCCGATTAATCGCCCTGATGCGATTATTGCTGAAATCACTTATAAAAACGGTGGCAAGGCAAAATTAATGGCGTCACGTGCCGCTGATGAGCGTAAACGTACGACATTGATTGAATATGAAAACGGCAAAATCGAAATTGACTATATTGCGCGTACCTTTAACGATACTACCGGCTTTGGTCTGCATCAGGATTTTGCAGAACGTATAAAAGACCCAATGCAACAGGCAACCAGTGACTTCATTTCGGCAATTTTGGGCGAAATTCCGGTTCAAGTTTCGGGTATTGATGCTGCCAAGGCGGTGAAAATCGCACGTCTTGTTGATGATGCCTGCCACAAATAAATCAATCCCCAAATATTCGATATTAATTGTCTCCTATAAAAGCGGTGATGATTTAAATCGATTATTTGATTGTCTTGATAATCAATCGTTTCGCGATTTTGAAACAATATTGCTTGATAATGCCTCGCCAACCAATGGTGTGGATGCGGCATTAACAAACCGTGCCGATATTTTTGTGCAAAATACCGAAAACATTGGATTTGCACGGGCAAACAACATGGCGGCAAAGTTAGCGCACGGTGAATGGTTGGTTTTATTAAACCCTGATGCCTTCCCTGAAAACAATTGGCTAGAAGAAATTGATATTGCCACGGGTAAATATGACGCCGAGGCGTTTGGATCGTTGCAATTATTGGATGATAACCCTGAACTGCTTGACGGCATGGGCGATAATTATTCAATATCTGGCATTGCGTGGCGCGGTGGTCATCGCAAACCAAAGCCAGAAATCATAAAGGATGGCGAATGTTTTTCACCGTGTGCGGCGGCCGCGGTTTGGAAAAAATCGGTTTTCGATAAATTGAACGGTTTTGAGGAAAGTTTTAATTCATATTTTGAAGATGTTGATTTGGGCTTTCGTCACCGTCTTTTGGGTGGGAAATGTATTCAGCTTGCCAATGCGGTGGTTCGCCACCGGGCATCTGGATCGTCATCACGTTATTCAGAATATGCGGTATTTCATGGCACAAGAAATCGCCTTTGGGCCTATATCCGCCTTATGCCGTCTTGGGTAATGTGGGTAATGCTTCCAGTGCATATTTTGGCGACAATATTATTGTTGTTGCAAAGCTCAATGCATGGTGCGGGTGGCGCATATTGGAGCGGTATTTTGGCAGGAATTAAGGGGCTTGGGCAATCGTTTCGGATGCGAAACGAAATCCAAAAACAAAGGTCTGCAAGCATATTAAAAATCCTTAAAGCCATGTCTTTTTCACCGATTGATTTATTGCTGCGTAAAAGTATTTTGCGGGAAATTGAAAAAGAGTGAAAAATAGTTTAGGTTCCTATTAATAATAATTATCAAAAAGGGACTAATGATGAGAAAAACCAAATTAACATTACTATTGCTGTCACTTGCGGTACTTGGTGCGTGTGGCAAAGCAAATGAGAAAAAAGACGCACAATTAGACAAGGCAATAGCCCAAGCCCAAAAAGATGCTGAAAACACCCTAAAAGTTGGGCAAAAAGCACCGGATTTCAGTGCCAAAGGTGCATTGGCTGGCAAAGATTTTTCATTTACCTTGGCCGATAAATTAAAAGAAGGCCCTTTGGTTTTATATTTCTTCCCCAAGGCGTTTACACCAGGCTGCACATTAGAAGCCCACGACTTCTCAGACACCACAGAAGAATTTAAGAAAATGGGCGCAAATGTAATTGGTATGTCTGGTGATAATATTGATGCGTTGAAAAAATTCTCGACCGAAGAATGTCGTGATAAATTCGCAGTTGCTACCGCAACCCCAGAAATTGCCAAGGCGTATCATGTTGAAATGATGCAGGGTATAACCAAGCGCACAACATTCGTAATTGCCCAAGACGGAACCATAAGTATGATTTACGAAAATTCCGATTATCGCAATCACGTTAAAAACGCGCTTGAACAAGTTCAAGAACTGGCGAAGCTAAAGTAAAAGATAATCATAAGTAACATTGTCACATCAGTGACAAAAAACTCGGCTTTAAACACTGGTTTGAGGTTTGATATGTTACTTAAAAAGTTTTTTTTATTTTTGCCATTATTGGGCTTAATTTCATGTGCCCACCAAATGCCAAGCAATATTAATCTTGTCGAGGTTCATGCCACGGCGGAAACTACCCCAGTTAATTCAAATGGTGATGCTGCCGATGATCCGGCAATTTGGTATAATGCCGCCAATCCTATAAACTCCAAAATTATCGGAACGCAAAAAAAGGGTGGAATGTATGTTTATAATCTTGACGGCACAATTGCGCAGGAAATTATAGGCGGCAAACCCAATAATGCCGATTTGCGCAAGGATTTTTCTTTCACAGACGGAAAAGATGTAATTGTTGGGGCCAGTGACCGAATTGACAATTCAATTGTCCTTTGGCGGTTTATACAAAAAGATGCACACCTTGTTCCTAATCCTATTGCCCGTATTAAAACTGATTTTACCGAGGTTTATGGTTTTTGCCTTGGGCAAATTGGTGATGATTTTTACGCCGTCGCAACCTCAAAAGTTGGTGATATAAAGGCATTTAAAATCAAGGCCGGTGATAGTGGTATTATTTCGGAAAAAGTCTTTGAAAAAAGTCTTGGCTCAATTGCAGAAGGATGTGTGATTGATGACAAAACTGGTCATTTATATGTTTCTCAAGAATTGGTTGGCCTTTGGGATATTAATTTAAAAGATAATTCTACAAATCTGGTTGAAAAAATTGGGAATGGTCGCCTTGTTGCCGATGTGGAAGGAGTAAGTATCTGGGATGATGGAAAACACCGTTATTTGGTGGTTTCTGTGCAAGGTGATTCAAGATTCAATATCTATGATATTAATCAACAACATCAATATATTGGTAGCTTTAGGGTTGTTGCATCAGAAAAAATTGACGGTGTTACGACAACAGACGGAATTGATATTTCCGCCCATAATTTTGGCCCAAACTATCCAGAAGGATTAGTTGTCGTTCAGGATGATATTAATACCATGCCTGATGCAACACAAAACTTTAAACTTGTTTCGTGGCGGGAAATCAAAGAAAAGCTTGGTTTAAAACCCTAAACCAAGCCGCGTCTTAATTTTGCTGCCTCTAAGGTGTTTTGCATTAAGCACGCAATTGTCATTGGACCAACGCCACCGGGAACCGGAGTAATTTGCCCCGCAACCGTTTTTGCGCCATCAAAATCAACATCACCAACAAGTTTGGTTTTCTTTTCTGAATTAGGGTTGTCGTTTGGTACGCGGTTAATACCAACGTCAATAACGCATGCACCTTCTTTAACCCAATCGGCTTTTACCATTAACGGGCGACCAACCGCAGCTACCAAAATATCGGCATTTTTACAGATTTCAGGTAAGTTTTTGGTGCGTGAATGGGCGATGGTTACGGTGCAGTTTTCTTCTAAAAATAAGAATGCCGCCGGTTTGCCAACCAGTATAGAACGCCCAATAACCACAACGTTTTTACCAGATAAATCATCGCCCAATGCCGATTTGGCAAGAATAACCGAACCCTTTGGCGTGCATGGGCGCAGGCCGACTTTACCCAATGACAAACGACCTGCCGATTTTTCGGTTAGGCCGTCAACGTCTTTTAGTGGCGCAATAAGCTCGATTGCGGCATCTTCATTAAGGTGTTTCGGTAGCGGTAGTTGCACCAAAATGCCATCAACGCCTTCGTCATCTGATAATTCTTTGATTTTAGCTTCAAGGGTTTCTTGGGTGGCATCAGCTGGTAAAACAAATTCAAGTGATTTTATGCCAATTTCGCCGGCTGTACGAACTTTGTTACGAACATATACTTGGGAAGCGGGATCTTCACCAACCAAAATAACCGCCAATGTTGGCACAAAGCCAGCGGTTTCAGACAGTTTCAAAACCCCTTCGCGGGTTGCTTGGTTAAGTAATTGTGCCTGATGTTTGCCGTCGATTAATGTTGCGCTCATGTAAAATGCCCCCACTAAATCACTATTTACCGAATGTGCGGCCTCTCTATAACAAATTGCGAAAAATACCAAGAGCCAACCACCAAAAGTCATTGCATTTTATAAATCTTGTGGCATTTTCAAGCAGTTTTAAATTATGGGGTGCTAAATGGGCGTAAAGGTGCGCTTATGTTTTTTGGCAATGATGCTAATTCTGGGTGGCTGTTATCGCACTACACCAAAGGCAGTAAATGAAATTGCCAATGCTACAAAGCCTATTTGCCCGTTTAAAGACGGTATTTATCAGGTCAGATCTGGCTCAATTGATGGCAGTTCGATTATGGCCACCGTGGCAATTAATGGCGTTGTGGCCAGTGGTGGTGGTTATAATTGTTCCACAAAAATATTGGTTCTTGACGACAAAGGTGCCAAAAGTAAAATCGATAATATTTTTCATCGTCGTTTTGACGTTTTGAACGAAGATTTCCAAATTGCCTATAAATATCCAGTAACCGCCAAACCGGACATAAATTATATTCATCAGTATGGAAAATTATACGAAATCTATTCTGAATGTAATTCAGATATAAGCACAGTGTGTGGGGTTTTAAAAACGGTTGATGAAATTGCAAACCAATCCCGCTTTCTTGTAAGTACAGAGAAAAAACGTGAACTATTAATAAGAGAAATGGTTAGAAATTACGGTGCCAATGAGTTGGCACTTGTATCAAAAGTGCAAACCCCAAATTACATCATTGTTCCAAAGTATTTTCACTATTAGCCTTCTTTAAGTGCTAATATCTCGTTGATTGTCATATCATTAATCAAAAAGCATTTGGTACGGTTCGCTGCGCCGCTTAAGAGTGTGATATTACTTTTTGAGGTTTTTAGAGCCTTGGCAAGGGTTTTAATAATTGCATCATTCGCCTTGCCGTCTTCTGGAACGGCTCGGGTTTTAATTTTCAGATATTCATTACCGTCATCGCGTACCTCAACGCCCATTATGCCTTCTTGCTTGGCGTTGGGGATAACGCGAACGCGGATTTCAATATCGCTATTAATTTGCCGATAAAATGCCATTAAATAGGAATAAGTGGCACAACAAATTTTTGCAAGAATTGCATACCGAAAATCAATACCAATGGCGATAAATCAAGGCCACCAACTGGTGGAATAATTCTGCGAAGTGGGTTTAGAACTGGTGCGGTCAAGCGATTGGTAACATCGGCAATTGTGCCAATAAATTTATTGCGTGTATTCACAACGTCAAATGCAATGAGCCAGCTAAGGATGACATCAATTAAAATCACCCACCAATATAAACTCAAGACATTGTACACAATCCACTGAACTGGTCCCATAAA
>APMI01034252.1_pt1 | contig 28609 bp, 23 predicted proteins | sample 667938 | NCBI WGS metagenome assembly APMI01 (sample SAMN01084076, study PRJNA167559) | wastewater metagenome | biome: Wastewater | place: Denmark: Ejby Moelle, Odense | collected 2011-11-28
TAATTTGATCATTATATATTTATTTGGTATTAAGTGATTGCACTTTGTATCCCATATGCTGATTAATAAATATAGATGAATTTAATTGATGGTTATAATTAATAAATCAACAACAAGAAGATCAAGTGATGAGTAGATGACGAGAACGATTACACGATTAAATCGAGGCATTTGTCTGATCCTTTCTTGTTTTTCATAGCACTACACACTCTATTAGCTCCATATTTGTGGGCGGTACACAATTGTTGTTCATGACAGAACATCGAGTGTCTAAATATAAATTTTGACATTAATATGCAATTCAATACATTATATCTAAATTAGTTAGGGTCCTCACTTGGCTCCCCAAGATAATTGAATTTTTCAAATTTATGATAATTTTAATTCATATAAATTTGGCAGTTTATAAAATATGAGTAAATTTTATTCTATCAATGCTGATATTGAGAGTAGAATGACATAAAAATTTAAATAGATTGTTATTTCTTCAGTTTCGATATTACTGGTTTCGTGCGGCTTTGAATGGACTATTGATAGTTTGTTCACCCCGTGAAAACAAATTACAACATTTTTCAAAAGCACTTTGCTCTTCATCTTCAGGAATCGCGCGTACGTGTCTACGCTTTGAGCCTTAGTTTATATGATCGCTTCTTAATGTTATCTATTTGGTCATTCCTGATGACTCTTACTTCTCATAAAGGTACTGCTTCTATTCATTCTCACGATGGTGTCCCGCATGCCCATGATTCATCTTTTTGAGTGATTTACTGGGTCTGACTTCTCCTCTGCTCGGCCTGATACTTTCCCTGCCTCTGCCTTGCACTTTTTATGAGTCTTTCATATACTGCTTGAGATGATCCTAAATTACAGATTCTATACCAGCTTTTGTATTTACTCTGGCTTCAGAATAGGCACTTTTCGAATTGAGTCTCTGGCGTTGTTGTTATTGCGATTATCGAGGGGCCGGTACCCTGACATAGGGAACATATAATTATTTATAAATTAAAACAATAAATATCAGCAAGGTTGAGATACATCTAGTCACTTTGGATTCACCATAATCAGCGAGTTCATAAAGTTATGAAATCTCTCAAAGTCGATTTGGTTTTTGCGATCGGTAACCGACTTAAAGTATTCATTTGCTTAATCGGGCTTAATTTTTAATGAGAGTGCCAGTAACTTAAACCCTTCTTAACATATTACTTTTTATTTGCTATCAGCATCAACTTAAGAGTACCTATCGAAAATACGCTGAGTAAGTTTGTTTGAATACTAATCTTTCTTGAGTTTAGCCATTTCAGTCATATATGTACAAAACTGTTCCTCTGTGATGTATTTTTAGTTCTCAGTGTACTCTTTCATGAGCTGGATGAGCAAATTTTTATATCGTTTGCGTGTTTAACCTGTCGGATCGCGTGGATAGTAGATCGAGCTCACCATATCGCACAACACATCCAACGGAATTTTGTCATCGTAATGGTAGTGGAAGGCCAATGTGCGGAATATTTATTTGGGAGTTAGCTTTTTCTTATCCATATGCCAGGCTCTACTTGAAAATAATTATCTATTATTAATGTTACATAAACTTTGAAGAAAATAAACAAGTATTAGCAATAAAGTAAAATAATTTTCATAATATCATGATCGATTAAGATTTATTGAACAATTGAATATTTGTTTATGATTGTTTTTATAATAATATTTATAATGCAGAATAAAACTAAAAATCAGAAAGTGAAAAAGATAAAGAAACGCAGTAAAAAATCCAAAGCTGACGGCAAATTCAGCAAAAATGGTACATTATTTTATTTACATTTTAGAACCGGCTGCACGCTCAGCTCCCGAGAACGAACAAAAGAAAAAGATAGTAACTAATAATGATAAGATCACGAAGACTATCAATAAGAATATTGAGAAAACTATGATGGAGAGAGCTACTACTGGCAAATAGAAGTTCAAATTTCTCAAAATATGATTATTTATTGTATTTGTTTCACTCCTTATTCTGCTTGATAAATATTTTTCAATCAACAAAGTAAAATGCTTTAAATCAATAGTCTTTTCTCAGAAGTAATAAAAGTTAAACAATAAATCAAATATAAATAATTGTGAATGATTTGCTTAAATCTTTTATTTTAAGTAAGCTTTAATATATTATGTTATTTGCAATAGCACATACTTTTTCACTTTCTAATTATGTTCTCCATGCTAACATTAAACTTATTTTATGACTGTCCATATATACGATACTTTGACTCATTTTAAACATTATTTTTCCCTAGATTTAACTTATTTATATCTTTAAATATTTTCTGCGGTTTAGGCTGTGAATGCTCAGGCGCAAATTATCGAATCGGACAACATTTACAACAATACTGCTCAAAACAGCTGACATCTTTACAGCACTTACAATCTCCACAGAAGAACGAGAAAAAACAATAGAACATATAGTACCCTAGCATGCAGAAACTAAAACTAACGCTAATTCCGTACATGAGATCATCTTTAAACAACTATATGCAGAGAATTTGTGCGGTTAGTAATATCAAGTATACGAAGAAATCGATTAGTTTGTTAGGGCAGCTTGTGTACTATTATTGAGCTTAGAAGTATTAGTAACGTGGACCTAAACATTAACATCGCTGGTATAAGAACATAAAGAATCTACGAGCTCGCAGTATGCCAAACACGAAATACAATCTTTTAGCTTGAGGTACAATCAAGTACTAGCTGAGTCTCCAGCATTGATACAATTATTTGGCTTCTGCTATTAGAAAAGCGCCTATTGTCAGACCTAAAGCAACGATAGCTAAAGTTCTTGTTGGTACTCCTGATAGTCCTTGATAAACTAACCCTGGTTTACTTGCCTACTGCTGGTATTTGATGCCTATTTCGGCAACGAACCATATATCTGTGATGAAATCCCCGAACATGAAGAAAGGAAAGATCAACTGGAAGATGCCGATACCTGTTACTAAACTTGAGACCTGCATTTATTATGATGATTCTTTAGTTTGTTGCTTTTATTATTTTAGTAAATTTAAGACTATCCTAGCAATATACTCAATAAGTTAGTTACTTATATATTTAAAATATGCTTAAACGAATCAGATAGCCCAAGAAGCATCGCTGTTACAGATTCCGCAGGTATTTCCCAAAGCAAGTCGAATGTAGCCACTTTCTCCCCATCCAGTACCCCATGAGTTCTTGATCTTCCAATAGCTTGCACTGACTCCAACGAGCTGGACTGCATGGTTTAAGGCAGTACCGCAGTTTGAAAATACACCACCTGCGTATTTGCCCCACCCAGTTGCATCAACACCCACTCCGAGAGGTCTGCTCATAAGGGCGTTTTGCATACCTGTGCATCCTTTTGTGACCTCGACATTTGAGACCTTATATGATCCTCCTTGTTTTTTACAAGCTTAAGTTTTACCGACGTAAGGATAGTCAGTCTAAGTGACCACACCGTGATCTTTAACATATTTTGTACCTTCAACATGAGATCCACCATTGCATCCATGGTTACCATATGACCCTGAGCAATCAACTAGCTGCTGTTCTGATAAACTCACATGCTGGTTCTTTGTTCTGAAGTAAGACTCAACTGAAGCAATAGCCGAGAATGCCCAACATGATCCACATTGACCTTGATTTTTAATAGGTGATACCATACCCTTGGCAACCCAGTCGACATCTGCGGTCACTTCCATTCCAACATCAGATACCGGTGTTTAAATAACCATTGGGTTCAAGAAAATTGTCACAAATTATTGATCAGTGTAGACAGTGAATTGATTTATACCCATTTTGTAAGTCATATATGGATCAGAGTTGTGTTTCTCAATAATTTTCACATTATTTTCAAAAATAATTCTGCGATAGTTCTCTTCCATTGATGTCCAGCCATGAGGACTATACTTCTGCTTCCATTCTTCGAAAGCTGAAGTTTTATTAGTCTCAGTTAAGATAAGGGCTCCTGCTATTAAAGCTGTCAATGCAAGTGCCAATGCAGTTTTATTCATAATTTTTTACTTTATATCTGAGAGATTTATTATAAGATTTTATCGTTTAAATATAAAATTTTAAAGATTTTAATATGCGAAATAAAAGCATAAATAACCTAAATTCATGATATAATAATCATTTTTCCATAAGTTTCTTGAAAGCTGAAACGATCTCATCCAAAAATCCTCGGAAGTAGTTGTTCAACTCTTGTTTGCTCTGGTTGGGTGACTGGAACTTCATGTTTTTCAGCTGGTTGAATTGACTTTGAGTCTCAGTCTTAAGGTAGCTGTATGTGATTTTATCTGCTTTCTTTGAAGTTTCAACGATTGCTTTAGTAGCGAGTTCGTAGTAAGTGACAATGCATTTCATCATACCAACAGTCTAAATATTAAAAAATAGATACTTTTTCAAGAGGGCAGGTGAAGTCGTGCTCAGAGAAAGCATCTTGTTGAAGGAACTCTCCCTTAATGATATTAGCAATATCGAGGGTAAGTTTCTGATCCTCTGAAAGAGAGTCCTTACCGACTAGTTGCACGATTTCGTTAAGTTCCACTTCTTCGTGAAGCACTTATTTTATTCTTTGTCTCAAAGTAGAAAATTATTTATCGAATTGATTGAAATACGGATCCAATTGTCTTTCATAGTTTGAGGTGGAGATCGTCCAGTTGACTGAAGGGAAATGCTTCTTTTGGGCCAATTTTTTATCTAAGCCCCAGAAGACCTGCACGATTGAAAGAGTTGAAGTTGTGACTGGATCAGCAAAGTCACCACCAGGAGGAGAGACGGCACCGACAATTGTAATAGAGCCGGTTCTATCGGGGGTTCCCAAGCATGTAACTTTACCTGCTCTTTCGTAGAACTGAGCAAGTTTAGTAGCCAAATAAGCAGGATAACCTGAATCACCGGGCATCTCAGCTAGACGACCTGAGATTTCTCTCAAGGCTTCGGCCCATCGTGAAGTTGAGTCAGCCATCATTGAAACGTTTCTACCCATATCTCTGAAATATTCAGCCAGAGTGATACCAGTGTAAATGCTGGCCTCTCGGGCAGCGACAGGCATGTTCGATGTGTTGGCCACAAGCGATGTCCTTTGCATGATACTGACAGGCTTGCCGTTCTTCATTGTTGTAAGTTCAGGGAATTCCTCCAACACCTCAGCCATCTCGTTTCCTCTTTCGCCGCAACCGACGTAGATAATGATTTATGAGTTGGAGTGCTTTGACAAGGCTTGAGAAATACAAGTTTTACCGCAACCGAACGCACCGGGGATAGCACAGGTTCCACCCAAAATTGAAGGGAACATAGCATCCAACACTCTTTGACCTGTGATAAGGGGAGTATCTCCTGCAAGCTTCTCGACAATGGGTCTAGGCTGCCTGACTGGCCATTTGTGGCTCATAGAATATTTAGTTTTTACACCATTGAGCTCAAGTTCGAGAACTTCTTCGTGAATGTTGTATCCACCAGCAGGGGCAATATAAGTGACTTTTCCTCTGCATCGGGGAGGTACCAAAATAGAGTGATCTGAGAACAAACTGTTTTCGTTGACCATACCAAAAATGTCACCTTGCGATAAGATATCTCCTTATTTTATTTTTCCAGGTTGGAAATTCCATATCTTTTTAGGGTCAAGTGAAGGCACATCAACACCCTTGGGTACGAACACTGATTTGGAGAAGTCAGCAATAACTTTGAGAGGTCTCTGGATACCGTCAAAAATTTGATCGAGAATACCGGGACCAAGCTCAACAGAGAGTGGCTGCTTGGTTCTTTCAACAGGATCTCCAACAGTCAGACCAGCTGAGTTAATCAACATTGTTACATGTATCTTCGTAGCATTGAATATAAGCGGAGTCACCATCCAGCTTGATGATCTCACCGACCAGTTTGTCGTATCCGACTTTCACCAACTCGTACATCTTAGATCCTGCCATTCTTTCGGCAACGACAACTACATTAAAAGAAATAGTTACGAGGACCTGAGACCTTGAAGATTTTACCGAATGAGCTTTCCTTCTCTCTAAGCTATTCAATATATGTTTTTTGGTTTTGGGTTTGGGCCTGCATGATACGCAATTTATATCAAAAATAATTAATTAAAAAATTATTTAAAGTCCATTTCTGAGATTACTTCTAAGACAATGTTCCCTGACAAATTCTAGCAGGGACAATCTCATCAGACAGCCTATCAAGCCAAAAATTAAACAATAATTTATGGGTCAATTACTATGCTTTTATGAATACTAATTTGTCAATGAGAATAATGATAGAACGTTGTTATCGATTAATTATCATTAATAGCAAGTTGGACAATAAAGATAATGCACATATATAAAATTGGTAATATTTTTATTAGTCCAAATCAAAAATGCAAGTGAAGCCACTTTACGAAGCATAAAAATTCATAGAACATCAAAAACATTTGTAAAGGCTAAGAAAAATAAGCAACAAGAGGAATTGTAACTCGCCACCTCGCAACACAATAGACGAAATGCATCGAATTCGACATCAATCATCGGATTATCAAATAAAATAGAAGAACGATCTGCTCAATTTCTAGAATAATAAGATTTTGAGTAAATTACTAGAGATATCTGAGCGTAGATAGGTGCCAATTTATTCGACTATATCGTCGCATTGTGTACCTAAAAAACCAAATAGTCTTATCACTTTTAATAACCCTGAACGGAAGAGAAGACAGCTTGAAATTACAGAGACTAATAATAAGCTAGCTAAGCGATTACTAACAAAATAATCGTCATTCGATCGCAGCAGGGTAATTAAAGACATTTCAGAATACGAGAATGTTCGTAAGCTGATGCAAAACAACAGACGTATCCGATTGGTGCCAATGATGCGATAAAATGGAGGCTATGACTTCAGCAGAGTCTCCACAACCCAAAACAGCAGGATAAACAAATCGTCGTAGAATTTGACAAACTAAATATCACTGGCTGAGACAAGCAGCTGATAATTAATATCATTATTTTTCATTGATTCCCAATTATGTAAGCTTGCCCAATTTGTTCAATTCCAGTTTCATGATATCGCGTGACCAGCTATACAGGTACAGCACCATGAAATCGATCTAGTCGTGCGTGAACTCGAGTTAAGCTGACTGGATGCCTTACTCGAGCATTTATCGGGTTACTAGATTCCGATTGCCTTATTTTATGTGTATTGACTGCTAGACTAAGGACCAGTATTTGTGTAATTTTGAACCTAGGTCTTACTGATAATGAGAAATTTGGTGACGGTTGTAGACTTTAATAGGTCCTATCAGTTTGGTCAGGATTGATTTAATGATAGCTGAAGACTGTGAAGTTGACATATCTTCCAGCATAAGTCCGATATCATTATCCTCAATCACGTATCTGGCTAACAATTTAATTTGATTTTCGACTCGCATATTAAACGGATAGGCTTCTAACTTGTACATTACTTATTAAATCGAGTATGACTCTTTTCTATCTTTGAAAAATTATGAAATCCACTCTTCTTGATTTACTCCTCTAAGAGCTAGAGCATGATTTAAATTTTTAGCAACAGTTTAGACTTATGAAATTGTTACTCGTTTGACCCAGTGCTCAGTCTTTTCTTGTTTTATTGTAGTTACGCTCGTTTGACATGAATTTATATGGTTGTGTTTATTTTTCTAATATATTTATTTCAATGACTGTAGCTTTTGTTGAAGTTTTTGGATCGCTTCATTCTCTTATTTTTATATTTTGATCCTTTTTTAAGCCAGCTGCTCCAATTTTTATGTTTCGGCATCTCTTTCTTTCATCAAATTTGTCAAGTAGCTTTTATTATCGATTGTCTTTTCTTATTTCTTCTTCTTCTCTTGCATGAAATTCTACTGAATTGTTATATATTCTCTTTAAACTTCTTTCATTTTCTTGATATCTGCCTTCTTGGTTGCAATTGATGTAAGCAATCGTTTAGTTTATCTTTATGTCTGTTCTAGTTGACCCTAAATTATTAATAAATATACTTAAAGATCTTCTATCTTTTATTTTTCAGTTTGAAGATAGTCGTCCATCCACACAATTTCTTCGAGCTAGTCTTGATTCTGTATTTAATCTTGATCTCTCACAAAGCCAGCAAGTTCAGCATACTGATTGATTTCTTTCAAGCACTAGATTTCAACCTACTTTCTGAACAATATCTGGTTCTCCTTAGATAAATGTAACTTTTTTATCACTTTTTCCTTTTTTTGAATTTATTCCTTAAGATCGAATATTTTTTGGTGTAGTTTATAAACTAACCAGCTTGACTGATGTGCACTTTTAGCTGAAAGCTCATGTGATTTTTATTTCACGATTTTCTCAACTTGCGATATAAATTGCTGCCTTTGATTCTTGGCTTGCTCTACTTTCTGGTACTATTTCTTCAATTTTTTATTTTACTCCTGTAGTTTAGTATGAATTTCGGTCAGCTCCACCGATTCGCCAAATAGTTTTTCCTACATAAAATCAATCGTACGATATCGAGTCTAGTTAGACTTGGTCTCTTCTTCTTAATATTTTCAATTAATTAGCTGCTCTCACAGATGAAGGTACCTGATTTTTTAGTTTCCATCATGGATTGTTATATATTCTACAGAAATTATTTAATAGCACTATCCAATGCTAAGTATTGATATCATTTCCAGAAGGATGTTAAGAAAGAGGCTTATCTTGGACTGTTTTCCTTCTCAGACTTCTTCAGTAGCTTCTGCTTGTTGTCCTTAATGTGATCAAAAACAGCTGCTTCGGTCATACTTAGCACATTCCATAGTGATTTAAAATTAGTTTCATATCGATCCTCTAGCCCTCTAACTTTCTTTTGCAATTCATTTACTTTGTCAATGGCATCTTAATACTTCTCCATATACGACATACTCTTCTAAAGATCGGCATCGGTCAGTCTGTCAAATGCTTTCTTTTTCTCTTAACTAATTAAATTATGCACGTCCGTAAAAGATGTGTCTATGAAACTGGGCCCTTACACAAATTTCTCTCTTCTCTATAAATTACTCTTTATTTCCTCGAGGATTCTATTATTATCTTATATTAGGGCTGACATCTGATAGTGCAGTTTCTTTTCTATGAGAGTTTCTAATACGAACGATATCTGTTCGATGATCTAGTCAAAAGCTTGCTAATTCTTTATTTCAGAGTTCGGAAGCGATGTTATTTTCTTAGATATTGCTGTTATGAACTGAGGGTTATTTATAAGACTTTAGGTTATTTTTTCGAGCGTTAGTTGGTCTTCCATTTATATTAGCTTATACCGAAATATTTACTATATAATTACGACCATTTTAATTAACCTACAGGCTCAATATCAGAAAAATATGAATTCAATGATCTCTATTTAACTTAAATGTAGTATGATTAAAAAGAAACAATTTAAATTTTGTTTATTAATATTGTTAGTGTTGTTGAATAAACCAATATTGTTATTTTTTGATTAAATTGCATCATATCACTAGATTATCATCGATAAAATAAATTTAATGGAAGTAAAATTCGCAAAAGTTGATAATATTCTGATATTTAACAATTAATTTTAGAAAATATGGAAGTCATCCCGACTACCTCGTAGATATGCATTGATTTATGTGTGCAAAAATTGACGTTTCAATGAATTTATTTCATACCTTGAGATGATAATCGTGCAATCTTCTTATAGCTTTAAGAATAGCTGAAAGGAGTTAATAATAGCTAAATTGTTTGTCTTGTATAAGAGTTGGCGAGGCTTAATTTTTAATAAATATTAAAAATCCTACGTATAGCATGAGCAAACTTTTGCTTATTGTGCTGCTCTGCATTTCCTTGCACTCAGTCAATTGCGTGTTGGGTGTTGACGTGTCTCAGTTGTTCTCAACCGGAACCTATCAATGCATTAAAAACAATGGCTACTCATTTGCCATTATCCGAGGATACTGCTCATACGGAGGAATTGACCATAATGCCGTAGCTGGTCTCAATAATGCACGTGCTGCAGGTCTCATTACTGATATCTACATGTTCCCATGCAGAAGCAAAAGTGGAACAGCTCAAGTTGATGAGCTCATGAACTCAATCCCGGGCAACCTCTACGGCATGATCTGGATCGATGTTGAGACCAACCCCAGTGCAGGCTGCGGATGGAGTGGAGATAACTGCGGTTTCGTCACTGAAATCGTCAACAGAATCAAGGCTCGAGGAAAAGTTCCCGCTATTTATGCTACCTCATACATGTGGCAGAGCATCATGGGAGGCCGAGGAAACTGCCCCTCTTTGGCATCACAACAACTCTGGTACGCTCACTACGATGGTGTTCCAAACTTCTCAGACTATTCATCATTCGGAGGATGGGGTCACCCTAACATCAAGCAGTTCGTTGGAGACACAACTCTTTGTGGAGCAGGAGTCGATAAGAACTTCTACCCGTGATTAAAATACAAAATCATCTTTGTAATTTATATACGCATTTCAATAAGTACAAAAATTGAATATAAATCATTGTTAGTCATCTATAACGATATAGTGCTTCTTAAAGTTGTTTCATTAGAGACAGCACTGACTAATTTTTGGAGAACTGACTGTAAGAGACAGAATTTACAAAGCCAACCAGCCCTGATAAAGTTAAACTTTGAATTTATTGCAAGTCAAGAAGTCTTCCCATTTTCGTTAATGAAATTTCATATGCTTTCACTATTTCCTTCATGTAAATCATGTAGCACTCAAAAAAATTTCTGGAAATTAACTGTTAAAGCACTGTGCTAACATCGAGTCTGACTTGCTCTGACAGCAGAATAAATTTGCATTTTTTCAGAAACTCGTATATTTTGTCTTATTTGCGGTCTCCTACTAATTTTTTAAGTTCTCGATATTCTTTGAAAAAATCAAACAAAGATCCGTATTATAGCTTCAGTTTCTCATCTTATTTAAAGATTAACTTGTACAGACTCTCAGCACGGTTGAGTTCATTCTCTTAGAAAGCAGTTGAAAGCATACTTTTGCCGAAAAGAGTTAGTAAGAAGTTAATTGATGGTTCTAATTTTTTAGTTAAGTTTTTAGCCATTTAAGCAGATTCCACATAGTCATTTGAAATTTATGCGTGTTTTGAACAAGTTTGCTCAACTAAATCATTAAAAGTACTTGCAGGGATGTATTTTTGTAGATCTTGCCATTTAGTTTTACTGATATTCTCTTTTTTGGCAAGAATACTACTGATTTCAGCAGCTAAACACTATACAGGCATAAGTACAATATAATATATCGCTTATTTTTTCCCTGCTTCCATAAGCAACTAAACAAACTGAGTTAATCGATCAGACAACGCATTTTCAAGTATGTGACGTCTATTAGAACAAATAGCTTTGAGTATAGGATGATGGTAGAGCAAAATCAGAAAATGGAGGTAGTCGGTTGTGTCCATCAACTGATTTGGACCCAAATCTATAAGCTGATTGAAACTTAGCAGATATAGTAAGTTCATGCATTGTTGTAGGCTTGGATTGCTGTATGATTAGTATAGCGACTGCTGTAATTATAGTAATTTTGGTATTGAATCTGGAAATATACCGACATTACGTAAGAATATCCACACGATATCCAAAGTATTAGGATCACATAGACTCCCTGAAGCATACTTCGATATGCCACTTAACGCATAGATAAGCTGATCTTGGAATGCATCTTTTTTCTCTTAATTGATTAATATTTTATCAGGCCTGCCAACCATAATGGACTAATCGACTCGGATAAACATATTCCTGAGATCAGCATCAGGTAAATACTGATAAAATTAATTTTTACGACCGGCTCTGTATAGTAAGAAAGCTATGCCCCATATTGGACCTAGTGTGCTTGAGTTTTAGTATTTTTATGGCATCTTGCGTAGGTAGTTTGCGGTTAAATGGTATAGAATGCTGTCGTAGTTTGAGGGCAAAGTTGAGTTGAAATCTGCTTATACTAACTTTAATGATTGTAATGCCATTCTGCATAGCGCATATTCTGAATTCTGTTCTATTTTGTACTATTTTTAGTTGATTTTTGGAAGAATATTATATAAAATTTACCATAATTTCAGTTTGGTGGCTGACTTGAAAGCAGCTGCCCACTATTTTTATTACAAGGGTGACTAAATAGCAAACAATTGTGTCATCGATTTTAAATATTATTATATCTTTTGATCTGAGCTTGTACCTCTCTAAGTCAGAGCAATCTTATCTACACTCCAAGGAGCAACATAAGGAGTTACTCTAAGCTGTTTTTGTTTGCGATTGGCTCTATGAGTGCGCGGATTATGGTAAAATTTCGAAGATAGTGTTTACCTTGCAAACGAAAAAATCGCATACTCGAAATCTTTATTTACATACTAATTAGTATTCTATAGATCAGTAGTACTAACATAGAAGTAACTATTATTCTGTTTCTTTAATTCCTCCTATTTATTTTTGATAAAATCCTTAAATTTGTCTGCCTTTTCGACCATAGCTTTGACATCAATTTTCTTATTCCTAATCCAAAGCTGATCCCTTTATCTCTGCTAATTAGAGTAATTATATTTCATATTTTTGTGCTGTAGTAATCTGGTCAATCTATTAATTGGTATCGGTATCTGCAGACTGTTATTTGTTAGAGAAGCGCCTGTTGATATCTAGTGCAGTAAACGCATATCTGTGGCTATGTACTGCGCTTGCTATTTTGCAGATATTTAGCTATTTGGCATTTTTTATGGCTGATTGCGCGGTCTGCTTTAAATTTAAGTATTATACAAATACGGGTAATTATAATATTGCCACTCTATCAAATAGTCCAATAAAATATAATGATTTTTCTATGACTCATTAGATCATTCATTAACTTATAATTAATAAAATACTTTTAGGCGTTGAATTGTAGGTAAATCTCACATATTATTACTATTATATGTTATGATAATAAAATATGGATATGATTATATAATAATAGGATGCAACCAAATAGCAAGGGGAATTCAGTACTCAAAAAGCTACCAATATGGCATACAATTCCACTAATAATTAGCTTACCATAATAACTATCGCAATCATTAAGTATGATGTTGAACAGTAACAACAGCTATTTATCAAGTCAGTGTCAATACTCACATACTATGGCTTTATACCCACTATATATAGACATGCATTACCAGGTATTCGCAGTTAAACCAACCAAACATAATAATTCGTATAATTTGTAGAGCAGCGGTAACAGGCACAACAGTAGAAAATACAGTGATAGTTAATATAGTAATAATAACAGCAGTATGAGCAGCAGCACAGTTTCATAGCAAAAAATATCACACTGTTATAAAAATACTCATGAATACAATACTGATAATGAGTATTAATAATAAATTGAGAATTCGCTTACTGTTGTGCATGATTTATCCAATAATAAAACCATTTTGGTGGAAATTCATGTTCTTGCGTGGGTTGAACATCATGGTTAGTATATCATTGTATGGGCTAATCAATGTAAACGATGTTAAGTTGTACGAATCGATAAATAATCAATATGGCATTTTCTCACATCTGTGTAGAAATCAGGAATATAAACACAAAGTAAGTATAACGAGTTAAGTCCATTAAATAAGCGTCATCCTTGCATTAACATTCATCATAAAGACTTATATTTTGTAGGATATGAGCCCATTTTTCACTGGTAGCTCACTTCTCCTGTGTGGTTTTATTCTTTATAGTAAAAAGTATGGAGAGAAAACCATAAATATGATATAAATTAAAGAAAGAGTCCAAAATTTAATAATAAGGGAAGCATAAAATAAGATAAAAAACTAGTAAATTAGTGGATGGTCATGATCGGTCAAGTTATTGTCTATATTGGATCTAATTACATTCGAGCAGCCAAATTAGATTAACCGAATAAAACATAAATTTTAAAGCTTACAGATGAGAAGTCTCCTTTGATGAACCCTGAATAAGACAGTTACATAAGCTGCACAATGAGCACTCCAGTAGTCCACAGGCTGATACTCACGAAACCAAATGACACGACTCGAGAGTCTATTCTATTCTGCATGTGCGTCTCCACATCATCTTTTCATCAGACTACTATAACACAATTGAAAAGTTACCATAATCACTCAATGTAATAAGCAAGAACGAGCCACTTTACAAATACTGAAAATAATTTTAGTAAAAGTATCAAAATAAGCTCAGAATTGTATCTTCACGTTTGGAGATATGATATTGGTATTTTTCTACATCATTCTGCCAATAATAATAGGTTTACAGAACAAACGCGTTGTAAAAATATCTACGAAATTATAAAATAAATTGAATATATGCAAATTACTTAAAGCGTGTCAGTCACTCAGCATCCAAATCATACAGCAAGTTTATCCATATTTAGTCGTAAAAGTGAAGATAACAAAAAATCAGCGCCTTCGTCAACGAAAACTTATATATTAAACTTGTATAGCAGCTATAACCGAAGTCAGACAGAATCAAGCTCGACTTGTATAGAAATTTCTCATTACTCTATTCCGCTCAATCAACTTGAAGTTATCGATTTCAATCGGCGATCTAAAGTTTTAATTTAATACTTTCAGAAGAAATAATATTGTGATTTACTATTTTTAGCATAAAAGCGATAAATAGTATGTAACAGAGAACTATTTTAATTCTACTCCTCCAAATTTAAGAAATTATACTCATCGTCTCAGAATCAAAACAAGAGCTAATCAGCACAGTCACAAATTATGGTGAAGCTTGATCATACTAAATTTGCTACTATTTATTTCTTAGTGCAGCACTTGTATTAAGGATTTTCTTCACCTATTAAAGGTTTATAAGAAGATTTACTAATTGATTTGATGATATTAGCTCAGAAATTTCAGATTAGTGAACTACAGCGATTATGTGAACAATAAATATAATTCAATTCCGGTAACTTTTCTAATCTATATGATTACTTTCGCAACTCAGAGACTGCACAATTTCGATAAAATTTATTGAAATTCTTTATAATTCACGCTCAATAGTTGATCAAATTGATGCCGATTGGTAAAGTCGAATAATTAATCAGACTAGTTTACTGTCCTGAGTGCTCTCACACAAATATCATTCAAGTCAAAGGTCAACTTGAAAACACTTACTCCATCAAAGACACATAAACAGGCTAGAATAAATAAGTTAATAAATTGATAAACTATGGAAATATCATAAAAGGTGGAGGAGTGAACATCAAAGTGTGTGTGAAATGCAACAAATTAATGGGATTCGGGCTTGACAATCACCGAAAGAATAAGTCTACAGTAAGGGGTAGTTCCGTAAGTGCTCGCAGTAAAAAGAAAGACAATAATTCTAATTGAGTATACTGTGATTCTTTATTTTTCCTTAATCTTCTATTATTTAAGCCAATCTTAATATTTTTTGTTAATTTAGTCTCTTCTTAATTCCGTTACCTTAATGTGTGCGTATACGAATATAAATATATACCAGTTAAACAAAATCGATAGTAAAGCAAATACCAAAAAAAGTAAAAAATGTCGTAATGGTTAAAGCTAATATAATGCAAATACACACCGTCATCGTTATTCACAATATACGACTACACAAAGATAGTATACCCGATTGACAACAATTTCTATCTAAAATAAGTGGTAACTCCATCATAAAAATCATCGTTTATTCCCATAAAGCACAACTTTGATAAAATTCATAGTATACATGGTGCGTTAAATAATATTATCACTGTGGAGCAAATTGGAACTATATTTTATGTTGGGTTCTATGCTACCAATGCCTAGGAAGATCGGCTTAGGATTACATGGAATATTAATGATAAGCCTAACAATACTGAGAATTCTATTGTCAGTAATCCGACAGTCAACGGCAGTCTTCAGATCAGTCATGTTCAGCATTAAACTGGCGATATTACAATAAGGTCGTTATACAGCTAGGAAATATTGATGATCTGTGCTACTGATCATTAAGGTACTGCTCATTAAATTGTTATGGTTCACTGTAAAGAAAAACGTATCATCGGACGAGGCTTTGTTGAAGGAAATATTCATGATATTGCGATAGGCCCAAATTGTAGTATTTCGCTGTATTTGAATAAAAGTATAGTTGCTTATAAGAATTAGCCCACACTTGATCAGTAGATGATAGGTCGATTGTACAAATAAGCTTAAGCATCAATCAACGTAGAAATCGAACATCATTTCTGGATCGAGGACGAGCTTATGGTTTGGGGCAAGAATAAAGCGTATATTATCATTAAAAACAAAATTAATCAAGAGTTCTCAGACTTTCATCGACTACATAATGCGACTGCTTTGGTATGCGGTTTCATTGCCTGTGATGGATGTGTGATTAAAGTATACAAAAAGAAGAACATTCAATATTAATTAATATGCGAAATTGTAGATGAGCATCTTATGGAATGTAAGAATTTGTCCCTCTCGCCACAACAAGATATTCTCGCATATTTTACTCCCAACTCCGACTCACTCGTCGTGTCCTCCCATTTCAATGATCAAATTGAATAGGCTCAATTAAAAGATAATGCTATGCACATGGCTATTACTTTAAAACATCAATAGATCGGACATCATAAATCATACGACTACACAATATATTCTTCAGCTCAATCCTGGTTCGCTTCTGTAAATGGCACCGTGATTCGATTGATTAACTCGCACAATTATTAATAATTTTTGAGTATTTAGCTAGCGACTGAAGATAAAGATAAAAGTTACATAAGCTCAGATTTGAAACCCAGGCATCTCGCAATTCATCCAACTCGGCCTATCTTCGCCGTAGCTCTCAAAAAGATGGTTAGGCTGTACTATGTCACTTTTAATTAAATTAAACTATTAAAATAATTCAATGTCTCTATGGTATGGTTGGTTATTTGTTGTTCAATAAAAATGGGTCACTGTTGACAGCGGTTGTGGCTGGCAAAGTTGGTGCTAAATTATATATATCTAAGATAAATTAAATTAAGGGTGATTTTTCACTACTAGAGACGATCACAGTGGGTAAGAAACCTATTGCATTATAGTGGGACAGCCTGGATTGCACATTGTATAGTTTCCATAAATAAGGGTATTACTCATTGTCACTGTTAAATAAATTCAAATAACGAAAATAAGTGACACTAAAATTCAAATCCGAAGTCACAGGTGCACTTTTATCCCGTTAGGACACCCCGATATACTGGGGCAATGGCAAAGCAATCCCTATATTATAATAAATTATACAATAGTAACAGAGTATAAAATAGGCAAATATCCAACAAATAAGTCTATAAGGAGATTACTATTACATAGTATTTGATGATGGCAAAATAAGCAGATGTAAATAGTTGGATCTATAAACTAGCTATTCCAAAGCTATTACTTTGAGTAATAAAGGCAGGAAATTCGAAATTAGAATGCAGGAGGGTAATAAAATTATATATCTTTCTTAGGACCTCAATGTTAAGTATTATTAATATGGTAGTGGGACTAGTACTTTTACTGATGTTGTTGGAGTAGAGAAGAAGAAATTATATCAAATTATGGGTAAACATAAATAATATTAAAACCAAATCAAACATCTTAAATAATAATTCTCATCTATAGTTACTGAAATCAAAGCGAAGGCTATTGCGGAACAACAAAAAATCGAACATTAATATAAATATTAACTAAAAGATCATGTTTAAAGAGAGAAAAAAGTTAAAGAGGAGAAAAATAAGTTAGAGGAAATTATGGAGAAAAATTTGGAAATAAAGTAAAAATAAAGTATGCATCAAATCAAATAGCTTGAACGATTATATTAACGAAAAATAGCTCTCACGACCAACAAACTGTTGACATAAAAATAAATAGGATACAGAGATAAAATTCTTGCTGACAACAATTTAAAGCATCTCGAAGGTCTGCATAGCGAGGGTATCGAGAAAGTGCGTAAATAATTCGGAGATCAACTTAAAAATCAGTTATTCGATCGTACTGAAGCTCAGAAGTAGCTGAATGTTATAAAGAAACAGTATGAAGCCAGGTTATATTAACTTTAAGAAGAGAATTAAATTTTGTTGAAAGGTTTGCAATAAAAAAATTAAACATCCATTATTGCTCTTAAAAAAATGGTCAACAATTGGGAGAACAAGTACAGCTAATGCATCTCTCAGAAAGACAATGTCTAGAAACAGTATGATTAACAATTATAGATTTGCGCTCTTCTAAAATAAAAGATATCTTTCTTAGAAGTCAGAAAGATGGAAGCATAGAGAAGAGGAGAAAATCTATCTGCTGAAATCGGTAAACTTGAAGGGTTCCTATAAGAAAGAAATAAGACTTTACAGTTTTACGAGAAGAGAATACAAGATCTTTAAAAATCTAATGAAATTTTAAAATACAGAGTGCTATAAGTGAAATAACAAAATGATCCTTATTAAGCAGAAATCACAAAACTGAAGTAAAATTTGACTGATCTAGAATAAGAATACGAAAAATTAATCAAAAGCTCTTATTAGCAGCAACAGAAAACTGATATCATAAAGAAATAAAGATCAAAACTTAAATAAGACAATGAAATAAACTTGCAAAAATACTTAAAATTGAGCAAAAGATATTAATAGTTACTTGACAAAATCAGAGAGACAACTAAATCACCAATCCAATAGATCCGTAAATAATTATTAACAATTGTGGACTCATATGTAAAAATAAACAAATCAGCCTTTAGTATGCAAAAAAGAGCAGACAGTCCATTAGGAGAACTCAATAGAATTAGAGATCATCTAGAAGTGTGTCTTGATGAAGCAGTTACCACTAATAAGAAGAACGAAGAACAAAGAAAGATATAAATGACTAAGAAAAATAGAGAAAACTCGGAGCTGATTATTTAAATTAACACAATGAGAAAGAAAATAAAACAGTTATAATAAGAAATAAGAGAGAAGAATTTAAAGATAAGTCGCCTAATTCGAGGCGAGACTCCCACAGTTATTTCTCTATCCAAATAAGATAAAGTGGAAAGAACATAGAAAATTGAACCAACATAGGCTCAAAGCAAATAATTCACAAAAACAAGATCTCGTTAAACTTTCTATGAGAAGAATATGTTCAAATCAGGTACTCATTGGAACAAAAGATTAAAAACAGAGTAAGGATCTAGACGAAAGAAGAGCTCAATGTCTATGATGAGAGAACGTAACAATCCAAATTCACTATATATCCATCCGACTCAAAATGACGAAATTGAGTAGTATAAGCGCATAATTGAACAGAAAGACATATTTATTCAGAAACTGATTGCGAAGATACAAAAATCTTGAGTAACATGCAGACATTATGATAATAAATATTTAATCATTTTTCGTAAAATTTTGCTACTCTTATATTGTGTAAAGTTCACACTGGGAAACTCATGAGTTAATCATTATGTTTCGATCTGATGAAGTAGTATATGAAGTCAGAGTATAGTAAAGTTTGAAGTACTCCCGCTATGAATGATGTCCAGTAAACTTAATTCCAGGCATAGCACCTATATTAATATCTAAATTACCAGTGCAGGATGTAGAAAAGTCTGTATAGTCCCAGGAATAGCACAAAATATGCTGTAATATTTGAAATATTCTTCATCTTGTGGATCATATAAAGTTGAGGCAGAATAGCAAAAGCTTCAAGCCATTGACTGTAACTCCATAACAGCTGAATCGGTAGCCAAGACGAATGTATAATCATAGTCATGATAGCCGCAGCTCCATACAAGAAGTAATGCGGAAATACATCGATTTATTTATTATAGCTGAAAGTATACGGTTTCCTTAAAATAAGCAGATAGCATGTATAAACAGTAAGTCCAGTGTACAGCAGTTTCATGATAAACAAATACAGAGCAGTCCACCCTAATAACACATCGATGTATCTGGTTATGAATACCACTGCGTATATTTATTGTGTTTTGTAGCTGATACCTGAGACATTGTGGGTTTGGTGGATTTTTATTAGTAAGATTAGCATAGCTGTGAAGTGGAGTAAATCTGCGATTAGCTGGAAGAAGTCCATCGTTGCACTTTGTTATAATTTACTAATATAATCCGTAGTAATTGTAGTATGTGTTACTGTACTATATAAAGTCAAGTTATATATTGCACTTTTTAATGATTTTGATATGAACAAATGTATCTAAAGATGATTGGTCGAAAATAAAATAAATATTATCAGATCATTCCATTAAGCATTCTGTTCTGCTTCTAGTATAATTATTGAGTAGCGCATTCGATAATACTGTTTATTTTGAGATGCTCATATTCTAACTTCAGTTTGGTCTTCTCGTAGTTGGCTCTGTTGCGCATTTTCTTCAATTTTAATAATTTTCTTTATAGCTCTATCTCATCATCTCGACTATAGCTGCTCAGGTACGCCTGTGATCTACTATTACTGATAGCATTGAAGCTATAATTTTACTTCTAATTGCTATAGTTACCACTATTATCATTTTTACGAAACCCCCGAAATAAGCCTGCATCAGTTTTGCTGCACTGTAAGTAAGGCATTGATTCTTGACTGATGATTGAAAATTTTATGCTGTGCTTGTCCGCACACGACTGGTAATGTTTGTGGTTGCGCTGTTTCCATTCGTGTACCAGGGGCAGTTTTGTGCTTGACATCTAAGTATTATCTAGTATTTAGAAGAATAGAAACCGATAATATACATTAAAAATAGCAATATCACTGTTTTTTTAGCTTGTCCATCATCATCTTTCGGACCTTGTTCCTTATGGCTGACACTTGATCTGGAGTCTAATTTTTGTCTCTATCAACTTCTGAGTCAAATCCGGATTAATTTTATTACTATGAATCAACGACCTAACAGTTCTACACTGGAATGTGTACTTTCTTAAAGGCATCTTAAGCTTGTTTCCAGTTAACCTGAATAGGCTAACGAGGCAGTTTAATGATTTCTCCTTAACCTTTGTCACATTTCTTTACAATTGTGTATTTGGCTTTTAATTCTTTCTGTTTTCCCAAGACTTCTTTTTTATTGTTCATCTGCTGCATGTTCTTATCACACTGCTCTTTGTACAACTTACTTGCGTTCATTTTTGTGCTATTCATGAAACTCTCAATCTTATCACGCTTGGCCTGCTCTTCTTCTTTCATGCGGTTGGCTTCAAGTTGAGCTAGACTCTACATCATTAAAAATGCGTACATTGGCGTCCATGTTGGATTTAACATATCGATTTTCTTAGCCTTTGATGATTTTGGCTTTGATTCCATTGACGGATTGAAGTGTGCCTGCAACTTAATTCATTGTAATTCAAATTCAATATATTTATTCTGTTAACTCAATAAACGCAGTCATATTAAAATATTTATAAAAATCACATTTGATTGACCATAAGTCGATTTACTTTAGTGATACTGCCGATAGATGTGCAGGTTCGCATGGATGAATTTTTTCTCATTGCTTGTAAATCTGATGCTTTCTTTATTTTTCCTGCACTAGCTTGAGTATATAAACTTGACTCATATTGTTTTACCATTTTCTACTGCGATTATATTAGCGATTTCAATTTCTATATATGTGCCTTTTTATCAGCTATCCTTTAGAGAGTACCCATCATAACTGGTTAACACTGAGCCTATACTGATTGACGTAGGACGATGGAGGTAAATGGGTACTTGTATGGGCGTTAAGTACTTGGAATGGCAAGCTGATTCATGTTGTTAATACTTAAGTCTTTGTGATAATGACCAAGGCGATGTGAGTATCTTGATTTACTCGGGCTTATTGATATTGTCTTGTTTGGTGATTATCTTCTACGACTGCAACAACACTAATTAACAATCATAGCTGTTGATTTATGAGGTTTGGGCTTTCTCACTTTGACCAGAGACTGTTATAAACTTTGACTACTATTGAGTACACTTTTCAATTTTTCCCTTAAATCTTGAATTTCTGCATCAGTTTGATCTAATTTTTATTTGCTTTTCATTTTTGCATTAAGAATTCTTTATAATTTCTTCAGCTATTTCCTTAACTGTAAGTTCTAATCCTGCAGTTTGTAATTTATTATCCGTGAATCTTCATCCATCTTTTGAACTTAACTATATCTTTGATTAATCTGCGGTGTTGTTTTATACGAATTTTTATGCAATTTCTACAATATTGCATCAACTTCTCTATCGCCTGTTTTTAAGCTCATCATTATGTATGTATGTTCTTGGCTAAATAAGAAATTATATTTTGATTATTTTGTATATTAATATACTCAACTGTCACTCATATGCAGATGTGTGTAATAATATGAAAAATATGAATGTAATCAACGAAATTGTCTATTTTTACGCAATTGTTGCAAATCATTCCAGATCTATGAGTCCATGTTTGCTTAATACTTTTTCTTACTTGTGCTTGTGGTTCTGGCGGGAGGCTGAAATCTAGCTGTTTTTTACATGTTATTTGTAAGCTAAAATTATGAAATTGGTTCGTTTTTATCAATTTTCTAATTACTGCTTTCAACATTGATAACATATTCGTTAATTTAGCGTACATTGTCCTCGAATCTAACTCCTGTTTTATTATTAGTATTTAGTTATCTTGTTGGTTATTTGGCTCCACTGAAACTAAAATACAATTAATCGCTGCTTTTGAAATTCTAAGTATTAAATTTGTTATTAGTTGGAGACTGTCTTTTATTATTGTTTAAAACTTATTCCTTGACTCTATCTTTACGTTTATTACTATTGTTATTACTATTACTATGGTTGTAGTTAAATGCTTACTGTTTAAGTGTAAAATTAAAAGTTGGATTAATTGTTATACTTTGATGATCTATGGACAGCAACTCGAATAGTTTCGGATCGGTATATTAACTAGCTGTGCTTGTCGAGTATGTCGGCTGGTATGAATATGGGCGGGATTGAGGGAAAGAGTGGGTTGAATATGATGTTGATGACGGGTGATAAGTAGTAGAAACACCGAAATTATTATTATTGTTTGATTTAACGTAATTTAATGGTTCATGTGGTTACATCGATTACTCAAATCTCTCATCAAACTTATTTTGACTAACATTATCTCTTTAACTTTATTTATGATTAGCATTATCTTGCTTTCCATTGTATACTTATATAACTTTGGATCTGTTTGTATTTCTGGAGGAGTCAGGTATAATAATACTCTTGATAATTTTATTGTCTTAACTTCTAGAGTTGGCATTTAGTGACAAATTTAACGAACCATTGTTATTGTTATTACTATTACTATTACTATTATGTTGGTGGTGTTGAGAATGCGCTTAGTTGAACCTTCTAAATATTTCAGCAGTACGATCTTTCTGCTTTTGTCTCTGCTATTTAAGTTCATGTTAATATTAATTATTATCTTTGGCTTTGATGAACTGACTAGTGCATTATACTGGTTACTTGTTGTACTGAACTGTATTATGAATGTGATTAGACTGTTATTAGTGTGTGACCGGCTGTTATTTGAGGTTGGAATTGTGAGAAATTGAATACGAAAATGGCACATGTTGTATCACTATATTTTGATTCTATTATTATTTATATTTTGTATTTATATTATTTTGTGGTTGTTGTTTGGACTATATCTCTATCTATTATTGTCTTTTTTATGGTTTATATTGAATATTAGTAGTCTTATTATTATTAAGCTAAGATACATTATTAATTGCATGTGGATATTTTACATGCGATTGATTATTATATGGAGTTCTAACATTTATATTTATTATCGGTTTGTTATGGGATGTCGTCGGACGAGGAGATAATTTAGGCGGTACTGCTAAAGTGTTTACTCTCTGCTATTTAAGTTTATTGCTTTGTTGCTATTGTTATACTGGGTTCGCTAATGGCTCAGTGGGTAAAGGAGGTTTAGTATTGAAGTTAGTATAACTTTGTACTCTCTGCAGAGTGTTTATACTGGGGTTTGTTGTACTGATATTAGTATTACTTTTATTACTTGAAACATGCACATGCTGTTTATCTACTGAATATACTCTTTCACTTACTCTATTTATACTCGGTCTAATGTTAACAGTGTTTAAGTTAATTCGAGCTGGAGATTTGTTATTTCGCAATGTGAGAAAATTTGGTTGTGGCGGTAGCGGAGGATAATTGATGACTGGCATAGAAATAATGTTTGGCCTGTGAGGGGACTGAATGTAGTTTATATTAGATAGAGGCCTTTGGCTATTGAGCTCAGCTATTGAAGGATTGTATTGCACTTTATCTATTATCTTGGGCTGCTCTCGATACCATTGCTGCACCTCTTGTTCAGGCACTCTTATTGAAGTTTTCCCTTAATTTGCTACCTATTTATTTGATGTTAAATTTTCAAGTGTATTGATTGTCATCATATTCTGAGTGGTATGCTATTATTTATGATTATTCTATAATTTAGCTTGCTGGTATATCAACTTCTCGATATCTTCCTTCGTAAAATGCGCAATACATTTCAATCGTTATGGTGGCTGCCAACCCCTATCTTTACAAACTTGCTTAAACACTGAATTAGCTTGCTCAAAAGTAGTAAAATGAGTTTGAGGTGGCAGATAACTGTACATAATTTGTTTCATATTGTTATTTTATGTTTTGTCTGTATTTTAATCGATGATGTTGATTATCCTGTATATCATATCTTCCTGTTTACCATTCGCATCAAGCAGATATGACTATGGCTGTAACTTGTATGATTGTGAATTGCACCATACTTTCGCCCTGCCATTTTCACAAATATGGAACATGTCTTAGAATACATCGAAGTATCCAAATTTATTATACATTATTGCAAATCCTTTCAAAGCTACTGAGTATAAATGTAGACTGTCTGCAAAAGGGATGTCGTTTATTAGAGACAGTGTTGCTATTGAGGACTAGAAGTATATGTTGCCTTTGTAATAATCACCACAGCCTTTGATACCTTGGTGTTCGCATGTCAGATATCGAGTCGGAACTAAGAATATATGCGTGTGCCGCATTTTAAATATGTCGTAGATTTGTGTGAGATCCTTAGGAGAGTTCACTACCATTTTACATTATATCAGCTATTAGTACGGGGCTGATCTGTTTCGCCAGACTGACAACGCTGAGTTTATTCTTTATTTCAGAATGTACTGGCCGAGGGGCATTTAGTACAGGCGATTGGTTTCCGAAATTGCCGAAGATTAGTGCCCCATTTAATTTACTTATCTAAACTTATAATAATTTATATTGTAATATTTTGAATCACAATGCCCTCATTAATTCCATATTCTCTCAATACCCTATTTTATTTGATTGTTATAAGAATCTATTGATATTCCCTCATTGACAATGTCTAAATAGATTCAACTGATATTGAGTATAAATAATCTGCAATCTTCAAAATTATTATCCCAAAAGCACAAAGATGGCCCTTATTACAATAATAATTGATGACATTGCAAGACAACAAAATAAAGGTAAAATTTAATTTTATGCAAAGTAAATTGCTGGCTTAGATTGTAAAAATATATTTATAGCATTGATATGCAGAACAATGTGGCCGAGATTATCAAAAGTACTAATCGGTTTCATCTAGATCGTCTCTATTTTATGATCAGTGACAAAGCTCCTCGAGATATTCCTAAGGCTTTTTACTTTAACATTGACAGCGTACCATGACTGTGAAACTCAGGATCTCGAATACGATGCTTTTTATTAAGATTTTGGACCCCTCAACCTGTCTAAAATATGGAAGTATATATCGGAAGTGCAAAAAATCATGAAGGACGAGAAGTTTAAAGATAATATTTTCTACCATCAGACGTCCACCGATTATAAGAAAAATTCCAATGCCGCACTGCTGATTGGCAGTGCTCAAGTACCCTTATAATAACAATAGATGATCCTGTTCGGTAAGACTGCCGATGAGGCGTGGAAGCCCCTGAGTAAAATATAATTCGTGCACTTTCGTGATGCCAGTTATGGAGTTTGCACCTATGAGTGCACTATATTGGACTGTCTACGCGGGCTTTAGTATGCCATGAAACTCGGTTGGTTTGACTTTAAGAAGTTCAATGTCACCGAGTATGATCACTACGAGAAAGTATAAAATGGGGATTTAAATTGGGTAATCCCCAATAAATTTTTGGGTTTTAGCTCGCCATCAGGAAAAAAGACAGACGAGCAAGGCAATATATATACAACTCCCAAAGATTATTTGTCTATTTTCAAAAAACTGGGAGTGACTAGCGTGATCCGCTTGAACACCGTAACATATAACCGTGATGATTTCATTAATAATGGAATTAAGCACTACGACATGTACTTCACCGATGGCACGAGTCCTCCTAAAGATATAGTTTACAGGTTTTTATAAACAACCTAGAACGATGATGTTTTCGCTGTGCACTGCAAGGCTGGTCTTGGCCGAACTGGTTCACTTATCGGATGCTATGCTATGAAACACTATTTTTTCAATGCTGCGGATTTTATTGGTTGGATTAGAATTTGCAGGCCTGGATCCATTTTAGGTCCTCAGCAACACTTTATGATCGATATTGAAAAATAAATGAAGGAAGTTGGCAAAACTTCGTTAATCTGGAAAGAAATTTCCTCGAAGTTTGAACAAAAGTAAGTGGAATAACAAATGAAGAAACTATCCTTAAAAACAAAGAAAATGAGTGAACAATAGAAGAAAATAAACTTAATGGGGGACGACGGGCAAGGTGATCGACTTGTAAATAGAAAAAAGCAGTCGATAAGAAGCTGATATTTGTTTATCATTAAATTTTTAATTATTGCCTTCACATGTTTACCCCACACTGAGCTAAGATTTGTTCTTGCTGTTCAAATATATTTTTAGTTCTCATAACTTCGAGTAGCAGATAATTCAACTCTTGGTCTCTTTGTGAAATCCTTTCACCAAGTTTGGCTTTACTAATTTTATCTTTCTTGTCCAAAACCATCAGCATGGTACCTTTCATATTATTTTTTAGCTTTTCTTGACTAAATATCTTCTTCTTCATGGACTGGTACTTCTGATCAAACACTTTCAATGGCAAAACTTCAGCATCTCCATTTTATTTCTCCTCAATAATCTTAATATCTTCTTATTGATCTTAAATTTTGTACACTTTATTAGCAATACTACTCCTAATATTAGTCTTACTCTACTCTGGCCTGTCTGTAACTTTGACTTCCTTCTTCCAAGCATTCATTTATCCCACTTTGATAAGATACTCCCATTTTTTATCAAGTGCATTTTATAATATTTTCTTCTTCAGCATTTCGTCATTTTGTTTAATTCTACTGTTTTTTATGAAAGCTTATGTACCTGAATGACACAATTTCTGAGTAATACTTGACTGATTAATATCTTTTAATTTGCTGATTCTACTTTGACTTTTATTATTGGCAGTTTGAGGTCTAACCCTCGATTTAGTATAATTAAAATTTCCAAAATTTTCAGCTTGATGCACGACATCGGTCCATATTCCAAGAGTATGGAAATTTTCTACAAAAAGTCTCTCTTACTTCTCAGCTATTTTCTTCAATGCAAGTAATTATTTAAAAGTAACATGGTACCCAAATTTCTATTAGATTAGATTGGCGAACTATGTAATCGTCAGTTGAGTGTTTGTGCCCCATAGTTATTCACTGCTGATGTTGTGGTACTCGATGAACGAAGTTAGTTTATGCAGGTCTTAATTAGTGGATAGGGATGAAGATGGGGATTATTCTGTGGGGGTTGGGTTTTGCTATAAGGGTTCGATCATAGAATATTATTGTTATGGAAATTATATTATCTATATACAAAGTGATATATTTATTAATATCGGCCCGTTAACCTGTCAATAGAACATACATTTAATCAAAAATAAAAGAGAAATCGTAAAATAAGTTTATAAAGAAATACTTTAATTGTAAAAATAAATAAATTACATAATACATATCATAAAAATAACCCAAAAATGTAAACCTTCACAAAAACTCCACTAAAATAGGGCTACATCACCTAATCGTGCCTTTACTGATATTTTTGGATTACGGGACCAAATTTTGGTACATTATCATCTTAGCTATAAAATATCGATCTTATAACCGTGGAGAATAGCCATAATACACGCAGAACACGGCTGATCTGATATTAATCGGGTTAATATTGGCGATTCTGGGGTTGTTGTTATAAAAATTAAGGAAACAGCTGAATGTTGCAGTTTGTCTTCGTATTTTACAATTTGGATAATTCGAAGATTATACTTCGCCTTTGGTATATTCAAGCTTAGACAATTCTTCTTGTTTCTATACCAACGTAATGATTGCTTTGGACCTCGTTCTCAGCAATTCTAGATTCAATAATTGAAAATTAGTTGGCCAAATAGGATAACAGACTTGTTGTGTTCTAGTGCCTTAGCTGCAGCTCAAATTATAAACATCAACATATTTAATCAGAGCATCATATTTACAGTAAGCCTTAGTCTGAGTCTGTTCAGTCTTGCCTATACTCTGCTGATGTGTGTAGTTACTGCACTCTGTGGAGAACAAGTTTGGAGTTATCCGCCATGTAATGACTCGCTTGAAAAAAACTGTTAGTGCTGCCAATTCAGGGAATTTTATGGTACAGCTCAAGTCAATGGGAAAAATTAGCTACTTG
>APMI01016218.1_pt1 | contig 28604 bp, 27 predicted proteins | sample 667938 | NCBI WGS metagenome assembly APMI01 (sample SAMN01084076, study PRJNA167559) | wastewater metagenome | biome: Wastewater | place: Denmark: Ejby Moelle, Odense | collected 2011-11-28
GCTGTTTTCTAATCCTGTTTTTAAAAATAAATTAAATAGTGAGTTTTGTTAAGGAACGACTATCTAATTTTTTTGAAATCCAATCTTCATATATTGGAAGTTCTTCTACAAAAATAGTCTTGTCAATATCTCCACCAGGACGTACAATTTTATTCAAAATTTTTTGGGAATGTTCGTTTTCAAAATCATACAACTGGTATGCTTTGTTAAGGATACGATTTCTTAGTGCAATTAAAGAATCAGATTTAAATAATCTAAAGTTCAAAATTGTAAATGCTGAACCTTTTGCTGAACCGAATTCTGTAAATTCCCAACCCAGCAATTTTTCCGATACATTTAGAAAAATGCCGTTGGCAATTAATTTTTCTACATCAGTCAATTTTTCATTTAACAGCACATCAAATAAGATATTCTGGCGCAAATAACCTTTTTCTAAATCTTCAACTCTATAACTAAAATAGTCATTTACGAATTTTAAAACTTCAGGTATACGACTTGGATTCTTCGCTACCATCTTTAATGTTAATTCTAGTGATGGAACTAATAATTCATTTGGATGATTCCAAAAATTGCGTAGTAATTCAAAATGTTTAGTCGCTTTTGTATGGTCGTTATGAACGTAACTAAATTCAAACTTTTCAGGATATTCTTCTTGAGAAAGTCCGTTAATCCATTTTTTTAAATAGATTAAACAATCCCGTCCTTTATAAAACCAAAAAAGACTGTAAAATTCATAAAATTCTTTGTCAGATTTTAACTGTGAAATTACCTCCTGCAAATGAGGCAAGACTAGGTCTTTTACGTGAAAATAAGCAAACGTATTATTTATATCAATGAGTGTAGCACTAATTCTATGTGAATATTTTTCAATGAAAGCCATTATCCAATTTGCATAATTAATAACAGCGGACTTCTTATCAGTAAAACATTTGTAAAAAGCATAGGTAGCCAAAACTTGGTCTGATACTTTTACAATTTCTTCAGAATAAACATCAAGAATTTCACTATTATGAAGCTCCATTATTGCTGACCATAATTCATTCCAATCAATTCCAAATTTGGTTAATAAAACATCCTTCAGTTCTTCATTATTTCTATCCAAAACTCCAAAAAAAGTTACAATTGCCAATGATTTGAGAATGATGGGTTTATTAAATATTCCTATTTCTTCAGATATCTTTTTAAAATATTTTTCATAAAGCAACACAGGGCTATCCAAATAATTAGTTTCTGCTTCTGGGAAAACTGAATTAGTTGCCATCAAAGCTACTCTGGCATTTCCTTTTGCTAATTCAACGATTTTTCTTTTAATGTCTGGATAATGCTTCAAATTAGGTAAGGCAGCAATAATTATTTTTCCAATTTCCTCATCCTTAAACTCTTTTATATTTAATTCTCTATGCGTGTAATTTTCAAGAGTATGCGAAACTTGTTTTTTCACATAGTCTCTCCAGAAAGACGCTTTTTGCCTACCTCGATAAACTCTTTGTTCCATTTGTAGAAGGTGAACTCCTGAAAAGCATATTTTCGGCAGAGTTAGGCAATGGATGTTTCTATTCTGAGTGCATCATAACAAGGATTTTTTGCTCAGCCGTGAAAATTCTTCTGATTTTTCTTCTGATGTCTTTCAGATAAGTCTCCGGCGTGGACTTCTTTTCTGTTCTCATAATATTCAAATTCAATTATTAAATGATTACAAAAAGCACTATCTTAATTTTAGTTTAAATCAATACACTTTTTGCTGACGATTTACACTAATTTTTAAATTCATTTTTTATAGTTTTTTTTAATTATTTTACCCTCTTTATTGGCTCGATAATATAAGAATATACCGATTAATAATAAAAAAAGAACCGTTACACAAGAACCCTCAATACCAACTGCCCCACCAGTAAATATTATCGGACCTTCAAACCTTGATTTAATAATTGTTCCCAAATTATTTAATCCCGTTAGATTTGAGCCATAAAATGGTTGCGCAAAATTCCAGCCAAGATGAAAGAAAAAAGGCAGCCAAATTCTTTTCGTATAAATAAAAAGCATCGACATCGTAAACCCCCAACACAAATCAAAAAAAAGGCTAAATAGATTGGCATTTGGATTAAAAACGTGCGATGTTTCAATTAACATAGAAATTACCAATGCAATGTGAGTCCCAAGCCATTTTTCTAATTCACGTAAAATTAATCCTCTATGAAAAAGATCCTCAATTAATGCAGCAACTACTAAAGTTGTAAATAATCTTATAGGATATTTGGCGGTTGATATTTCAATGAATTTATAGTATCCTAATAAATAGAGAATAAAAATAGACAATGAAATGGTTAAAAATCCTACTGCAAAACCCCCAAACATTTCTTTTGCTAAATATTTTACAGAAAGTTCTTTTACTTCTCTTTTATCATAAAAACGGAAAAGGAAGTAATAGCTAAGCAATAGAGTAAAAAACGAAATAATATGAATAAATGGGGCAGCATAATCTTTGTTTTGAATTAAGCTGTAGAATATTGGCTTTAAAATAAAATTTTGAGTTCCTACAAAAATTGAAAAGCAAATAGTAATTCCCAAAATAATTTTTGTAATTGGGAAATACAAGATTTTTTTGATTAATTGATTCATGATTGATTAAAGAATTGATTAAAGACTAGAGGAAAAGAATTCGAAATTGTAACAAAAAAACGATTTTAATTTCTCCTTTTTTTAGACTTACTGCTTACAACCCAATATAGCAATAGATATCACGGCAAAATAGAATGATAAACGGCAAATCATTATAAACAAGCTTAAAATGCGTTTACAATTAATTGTAAACAATTGAAGAGAAAAAATCACTAAAGGAATGCGAGATTTCTTATTTTTTCAATACTTTTCAAAATAGTTTTTAAAGTATTGAAAATCTTGCATTCAAAATATATTCAAAAAGTATTTACAAATTTTCATATAGAAAATCCACGATTATTTATTCCTTACAAGTTTACTGATGCTGTATGCTTTTGTGTAAAAAGGATGTAGCACATTATCCTTGGATAAAACGCTGGTGCATTTTAGAACCAAAGTATCTCCTGAATAGGTTACGTCAAATTTCGCAACACCGTTTACGAATTTCGGATTTAGCCCATATTCTGCTTCTGTAAAAAGATGACCATCCTTAAAGTAAAATTTTCCTGTATTTATAACAGTGCGGTTCATTCTGTTAAGTTTTTCTTCATCTGTCATAACCCATGAAACACCATTTGAATCATCGCTTGACCAACAGAAACTATACAGTTTACCAGCAAAAATTACGTGACTCTGTTTGGGGAAAACGCTTGATTTAGTGCCATCATTATTAATATTTTCAACTTTGACAATCTTCCATGAACCATCAATTGAACGTGGTTTCCATAAATTAAAACTTGATACAGAAAGTATGGCAATTAAGCCTAAAACTACTGATAACGATTGTAATTTCATATTTTTAAAGAGTTTTTTAATTTTATTTTTTGAAGATCCCCGCATTTAGTTCCGCGCCAAATGTGCCTCGTTTCACATGTAGATAATCTTTGTTAGCAGGGTTCATTTCCAATTCAATCAAGCCTTTTTGTTTTATATTGTTAAAAATTAGAAAATCTGAAGCATTTTGAGACTTTCCAGCCGGACCCGAACTGTAACCCATTACAGCAAAATTATCTGCGATAATTGAATCGTAAATTTTATACTTAGTGTTAAGGCTACTTTCCCGAATCCACGCTGTATTGCTTTTTGTGATGATGTTGTTACGGAAAACAAAATCGTTTTCACTGGTTTGCACAGTCCAAATCCCACTAAAACTGGCACCATATACTAAACAATTTCTCATTGCATCTCTCTTACTTACACCATCATCAGCAAGCCAAAATACAACTGGATTCTTACAGTTGTAGAACACACAATGTTCCACTACGACACCATTACCATTTGCTATAACACCCACGTGTAAAGGCATTACATTTTTGTCTCCCATGAAAACACATTGAGTTACTACGAGGTCATCCAGATTTTTTCCACCTCTCCAAATCGGATATGACCTTCTCAATTGATTTTCTTTCATATATTCGAAATCTAAACCTCCCAAGAAACGTAAACCTTGGATTGTAACATGGCTTACCTCAATATCAAATCCAAATGCAGTTTCCCCAAAATCGTCTTTCTGCAAGGGAACTGCCGTTACAATTGTAGGCATTAATTGCGGGTTCCAATTGACATCATCAGGCAAAATTTCTGCGCGAATTGTAATCCGATTATTTACAGATAGATTTCTGTTATTCTTCAACAAAGCAGTCTCTGAAATCAAATATCTACCTGCAGAAATAATAATTTCTGCGCCACCACTTTGATTATCGCTATTAACTCTTTTAGTTACTTCGGTAATTGTTTTTAGGGGTTTTTCTTTGGAACCCACATTGTTGTCACTACCAATATCTGCATTTACAAAGTAACGCTGTTGAGCAAATACATTGAAACTTAAGAAGATTAAGATTTGTGTCAAAAGTTTTGTTTTCATTGAATTTTAATTGTAAAATAAATATTAAAAAATAGCTTTAAAGTTTGTTATTATCTTGAATTGTTTTTTCTTCAGATATATATTGAATGGTCACACATCCTACTTCACTTAAATAACCAATAGGTGCATTATTAGGATCATAGCCAATTTGATTAGTGTCAATACTTAAAAAGGTCACTTTCAGGTTACGAAAATTCCATTTTGTTTCATAATAATCTAAATTCTTTCCAATGGGTGTCAGAATTGAATAGTTTTGTTTTGAAGATGGATTACCATATTTTTTAACCAAAGTTTGAAAAACGTTTGAAGCATTATGAATATTAAAATAAAATCTAATCCCTGTAATTTTATGATCCTGAATTCCGATCCAGATATCTTCTCTATCTGCAATTCCCGGCCTAGTATCTTTGGAATATATTAATTTAACTTTTTGGTTGTTGGGAGGTATTATGTCGGGTAGGTTTTCTGCACCCACTGTTCCGGGAGTTGGACTTTCTGTATAGTATAGACCGATACGTTGAAAACATTTGTCTTTTTGGGGCTGATTTTCGGTGTAAACATACATTTTTGAAATGTTTGGCTTTGCACCTATTAAGCCTCGGTTTTTATTTTTTTGGACAGAAATTCCATCTTTTGAGGAACTTTCTGCAATCTGAAACGCACATTCTCTGATATTCATGGGCTCTCCTAATTTCAAGTCAAAAACTTTTAAATCCTGGGCATGAACAATGATGTTTCCAATAAAAAAAAGAATTATTTTTTTCATAGATTGATTAAAATTTTATTTGATTTAATAATTTAAATAGGTCTCTCTATTTTATGAATTAAATTATATTTTGTCTGAAGTAAAAATAATTGGAAGTGTAACATTTATATATACTGATAAATCAGTATTTTTGTGATCAAGATTATTTTAGACAAATATCTTAGGAAGGTTACATTTTCATCGAGAATAGTAAATATCACATTTTGTTAATTTTTCAAAAACAGATTCAAATCAAGGATATACCGATTGTAGAAATCATAAAAAATCTTTAATATCTCTTGGTTTCGTAAAGTGGCTTTACTTGATTTGTTATAGGTAAAAATGGACTCAGGATAAACTTCCTCATATCTGTAAGGAGCAGAAAATTCGTAATAACCAAATGGTAAATTATTTTCTGATGACACATCATCATTATTATTAATCAATAATTTCGCTCCAACAATTGAAGAGTAAATTTCGTTTTCAAAACTTATCTTCACAAAGCCATCACCGTAATCCAAATAGAAAAAATTCTTGGCGACAATATCAGCCTTACATTTGTCTTTTTTACAGATGAAAGAAAAATCCCTGAAAACTATTCTGCTTTCTCCTGACAAAAAAGGCTGGTAAACAAAGTTTTTCTCTTTAATGAATCTGAAAATCTTGTCCTTAATCTGCTCTTTGTTGAGATTAGGGAAACTAAGCATTATACTTTTATTTGGGATATAAACCCCAAAATGTTCAATTTTGAAATAAGATTCCTGCGATTTTAATAAGATAGCCGAAAAAAGAAAAAGCATTATTAACAAATTTTGTTTCATCTTGTCCCTATATTTACTTTTACAATTACATTATTTTTGTCCGTATAAAAATCATAGAAATCGGTAAAGTCATAAGAATACCTATTGTCTTTGCTTGTTTCTTGATGCAAAATATTTCCAAATTGGTCAGAAACAACATATCCAGGTTCATATTTGCCGCTATTTCCATAATATCTTGTTTCATAAGAATAAACGGTGTAGCCATTTGGAGTTTCATTTTTCTTTGTAAAATTTCCCCATTTATTTATTAATTCTGTAATACTTGCTCCTGCCCAACTTGTTATGTTGAATATCTTTCGCTGACTATCTGCAAAGACTTTTTCCTTGTTCAGTCTTCCTTCTAGTTTAGTACTACTATTTGCAAGTGATTGCGCTTTAATGATTTGTGGCAATAATATTATTATACCAAGAATAATGATAGTCGTATTTTTCATTTGATTTAATTTATTCATATTTGATTTGCTTTTTTACCCCTTTCAAAATGAGCCATAATACCATATAAACTTCACCGATCCAAGTATATTGGCTTATGGTAATTTTAAATTCCGGAAAAAGGTAATGAAATCCGCGAGATAGCCTATGCAGGTAATGAGGAGTAAAAATCCTATAATTTTTGGAATATACTTTGACTTAATGATTAAATAACCCATTGGTAGTAGCCAAAGACCAAAGAAAATATTTGTAATTTTAATCCCATATTCGTGCATATTTAGGAATAAATATGAAAGTGATTTTCTGTCTTGGTCAGAAAATATAACAAAATATTCTGATTTTTGAGTGATGAATAAAACAGCAATATTATTCAACTCATTTAACAAAGTTATGGGAGCAAGTACCAATGTAAAAATTACTATCCATTTAGCAATTCTGTAATTAACGGGTTTTAAAACTTCCGAAATAAAAACCGCAGTAGCAATTGTAACTAGTGCACAGAGAATTGCACTAACTATACTTAATCTAAAAATAAATTCGTTAGAGGTAATATTAGTAATTGTTTGCGACCAGGATGATTTGTCTATCAAAAACTTCGGTCCGTACATAATGCCAAAAACACCAAGTGGTATTTGTAGTAAGTAAAGTAAGCCTGCAATTCGGGTGATTTTTATTTGGGCAACCTTCATTTTTAAAACTTGATTAAATTACTATACTATCTAAAATATTTAATAGCTAAAATCACCTCAAAAGCAAAGAAAATTAAGAAAAATTCATTGCGTTTGAAGTCTTCAGAAGTAAATTAAATCATTGAATTTGGTAAACCAAGGCACCGGAAGTCGAGGTAAACTCCTGAGATTTTACCGAAGCATTGTTTATCAATATTTCCAATTTTACAGATTGGTTTGCGTTTGTACCATAAGCCAATGTTATGACATCTCCCTTGTTCACGGTTCTGTTAAATGTTTTTGTAAATGGTAGCGACGGAGTTGGTACATCTGTATTGCCGCCTGTCTCATTTGTGTATTTTATCAACGATGCGGAAGATGTTGTTGTGCTCGTTACTTTGTAAGTTATAGAAACCTGTTTAGGATATGTACTCCCACTTGGATTATCATCATTACTGTCGCTTCTGCAGGAATTAGAAAAAATAACGAGAATAACCATTAAAAAAATTACTGCTAGAGATTTAATTGTTTTCATATTTTTTTTATTTTAGTGATTAAAAATTGATATTTTTTTATTTTAGGTTAAAATTATCATTATATCATTTTGCAAAAGGTAGTAGGTCTACTAAAGGCACTTTAACATATACAAACGGAATTTCGATTATAAAAAATCAATTTATTCTTTTCCAAGTCCATGCTTTCCAAACAATGACTGATGTTAGAATGCTCTCCAAAAAAGCAAGCATTACATAAAAAATTCGCCATTCTGAAATTGATGTCATTCCAATAAAGAATGTAAATAAAGCAAGGAATCCCGCAATTGAGATATTTAAAATTCTGTTGATTTTAGGTTTTAAAATCAATGAATGAAATATCATCAATGAAGGAACTGTGAGAAGTATGGTTGCATACAGTAATTTGTATGGCGTATTCAATAAATTTTTACCACTAATTAATCCTTCAACTTTTCCCGGAACATACAATTCAAAATAATCTCCATAGATATAGAGAAACATTACCGAAGTCCACAATCCTGCAAGTAAAATTTTAATATTAATATTAAAATCTTCAAACTCTGTTTTTTTATTTTTCATATTTCTATTTTTTTAGCAATAAATCATAAAAACTTAAGCTATAATGATACTAGTTCATTCGGCTAATTACTTTGGCCAAAAGTCAGTAGATTATTATCTGGATCAAGAATTGAAAATTCTTTTGTGCCCCAAGGTTTTTGTTCTAATTTTCCAGAAGAATGAATAGGTACTTCATCATTTAAGAATGATCGATATAAATGATCAATATCATCAGTTCTTATATAAGCCTGACCATAATTTTCTTTGGGGTCAAGATCAATAAATTTAAAGAAATGAAGCTCAACATCATCTTTTTTTACCAATAAATAATCATTATAATCAAAAGTTCCAATATCTTGAAAACCTAGAGTACCGTAGAATTTTTTAGTAACGAATTTGTCTCGCATGGGTAGTTTTGGATGAACATTTGTAAGCATAATTAAGGGGGCTATAAATTATTTGAATAGTTATGGGTTTGAGTGAAATAGGTTGTGGGGATTGAGTGAAAAAGTTTTTTGGAATAAAATAAAAAGGAGCGCAACAAAGAGAATAAGCCCAAATACAACCAACAATTGTTTTACTGAGATTTTCTGAATTTCATATTTGCGCTTGATATCGCACACTTCTCCCGGGCAATATTGTGCTTTGTCCTTTTTGATGAATCTATATATTTTACAACCAAAACAAATTCCGAAAGCCGATTCTGAAAACATCAAAATTAAACAAATGAGGCAAGCAACTCCTGTAATCGGACTAAAAGTATTCATAACGACTAAAAGAAAAAACATCACCAGGGAAATGGTGAAGCCAATAAACCATGCAAATTTTTTCTGTTCTGACCCTACATATTCCGGATTTTGGTTGCTTACAATCATTCTGCCTATAATCAACAAAGGCGCATATTTCGGATTAATGAATAACCGTGTGGAAAACTCTACCACAAAAATTGACAAAACATATTTTACAGGCACAAAGTTTCCATTGCTTAGTATTAAGACTAATGAAATAAATGCCATGAGAAACATTATTCCTGCAGTTGCTCGTATTTCTCGGTTATTGAGAACCGCAATTTCATAACCATTCACTATTTGTCCAAACTGTGTATTTTTATTCATATTTTTTTATCTTTAATTCTTAATTTCTTCTAATAAAAATTTCCAAAAACTGTTTTTGAACTTACTTTTAAACAAATCAAAATGTCCAATTTTAGAGACACCAAAATCTGCAGGAAATAAATGTTTTCTGGTTAGCTTCGCGTTCTGATATTGGTTGGTAAGCCAATCAACAGATTTTTCAGGAGCAAAAAAGTCATCGGCAACACTTATTGATAAAAGATTACATCTTATTTTGCTGAAAACCTCATCATCATCAGAAAAGTATCCAAATAAATAGTCAGGATTTCTGCACCATTTTGACCATTCATTTACTACATTTTTAGGTAAATTTTCCATTTTGCTAAATTTTTTGGAAGGCATATACCCAAAAAAAGAAGTAAGAAGAGGAAAGAGCAGATGCCAGTTTAAAAACATCTTAACTTCATTAAACCCTTTCCAAAATCCCCAAAAACCTGATTGTGCAGATACGAGAATAATTTTATTTAAATGAACTGATGATGATGCTAAACCAATTAATTGACCACCCACACTATGTCCTAAAACTACTTTTCTATGATTTGGAAATTTATCTATGGCGTATCTAATTACCATTTCTAAATCCTGGTTCCCCCAATCATGGAGAAACTCCTTATGCTTTTTAATATTTCCAGTTAATGACTTTCCTATTCCGCTATAATCAAATGTGATCACAGAAACGTTGTTTGAATTGGCAAACTCTGCAAAATTTTGATAAAATGACTGTTTGACACCCATTGCAGAAGCAATAATCAAAACGACATTTGAATTGTTATTTTCAAATAATTGCAAATCAATTGTATTCATTATTCAATCAAGTTTTTTTTTAAAAATCCGCTTTACGGAGCGGATTAACCATAGTGGTTGAAAAATTTAATTTGATATTAAGAAACTATGGCATTTAAAATTTATCCCAAAAAACTTTGGTCGTTAGTTTGTCACCACCAATTGCAGTGGAAGCATTACTGTAATTGGTTCCGTTTGTAGTTGCTTCCAAAGTTGGATACTGCAATCTAACCGGCACTTTCCCCTCAGCGTTCGGATTTGCAGTAGATGGTGCCTGCAATTGCGGATAATCTAATCTTCGATAAAAATTCCAAGAAATTAAAGGTTGATTGTACATAGCAACCCAAGCCTGTTCACCGATCGATTTTTTCCAATTTGTAGCATCATAAGGATGAGTACTGATATGATTTTGAGCATCTGCTGATGTAAAGCCCCATTCTAAAAATGAAGAGTTAACCGCAGAAGCATATAAATCTGATGGATTTCCTGCAATTCCAAATCTTGCCGATGCTTCCAATAGATAGAAGGCAACTTCTGTAGAAGTAATTATGTTGCCTGGTGTTGTTGGCGTATAAGCGAATTCTCCAGGTGCAGAAAAATCGGCAAATTCTCCAGGCTGGCCAATAACCTGCCCAATATAAGAACCATTAACATCCTGAAAATATTTTGAAATCCTTGCATCAGAAGTTGTATTAAGGTAATCTACAAATGGTTTTCCTGCAAAATAATCGTCTCTGTTTTTTGCATACACATTTTCATAAATAGGGCTGTAGTTTGGAGAGGATGATAAGTAGGAAAACTGAGCATTATCTGATACATTAATAATAACACCACCAGAAATAGCATCCGAAATGGTAGCCTTTGCTAAAGTAGGATTTACATCTGCTAAAGCAATCCCCAGTTTGAGGAGTAACGAGTTTCCAAATTTTTTCCATTGACCGATATTGCCATTGTATACAATATCTGCAGATCCGAACGCTCCACCGTTTTGCAATTTAGAAAGATCCTCTTTTAATCTCGTTATTAATTTCGGATAAATCTCAGAGTCGTTATCATAAACCGGAAGTGGAAATTCTGCATTATTTAGGGACTGTGTATAAGGTATATCACCATGAATATCTACCAAAATTTGATAAGTAAAAACCATCATCATATCGGCGATTGCCAATTGGTTTTGCTTCTTGACAGGCCAGGAGGAAAGTTCCGAAGGTGTAGGCTGATAACTGGAAATTAATTCTTTTGCTTTGTTCAGATTATTAAGCACATTTACATAATTATCTGTCCAAATATTATTGGCTACATTTCTGTTTGTGAAATCGTAATTGCTTTCGTTAACGTATGTAGTTTCCTGCCAATACTGCATGGTAAGCCTGAAATTGTTCTCATTTACATTCGGTGTATTTAGGAAGTCGCTTAGTTCTTTTTCGGCGTATGTTACAAGAGATTCAGAAGTTACATCGTATGTTGCATGCTGATCTTCGTTTACATTATCCCTTGTGCAACTCGACAGTAAAACTCCCAAAAAGATTGACAAAATTATCTTGTTTTTCATTTTTTTAACTTTTAAAAATTTACTTTTAGATTAAATGAATAGTTTCTGGTTGTTGGCATTACACCAGATTGATAGCCTTGGATATTTCCTGAAGACAACCCAGCTTCAGGATCGGCATACGGAAGATTTTTGTGGATAATCCAAAGATTGCTTCCTGAGACTCCCAATGTTAATCCTTGAATAAAAGTATTACCCAAAACTTTTTTGTCGAAAGTATAAGAAAGTGACGCTTCTCTTAGTTTTATATAACTAGCATCGTAAACGAATGCTGCTGTAGGAAGATCTGTACCTAAAACCTGACTTGACATTGACCTGTCTAAACGTATTGTATTCGGAATATAATTATTCGGATTGTTTGGATCTACCATTACACCAGGCAGAATAACACCACCACCATTACTAAGTTCATTTCTTATAGGATTTCCCAAATCATTTAATCCCACAGAATCTGCGTAAATACCGGTTCCGTAGCCATAGTATTGGTCTAAAGAAAATATTTTACCGCCTTTTTTCCAATCGATAAGGAAACTGAAATTGAAGTTTTTATATTTAAAACTATTATTCAAACCGGCAATAAAATCAGCCTGAAAACTTCCCAAATTATGGTTGGTATCCGATGTGGAAAGATAGGCTCCGTTTTCGCCCACTACTTTGTTGCCATTAGGATCATATACAAAGTCTGCTCCCCAAATGCTTCCATAATCTCCATTTAGAGGTGCATTTATTGTAATTCCTCCCTGCAAACTACCTATTGTGATATTTTCTATACCAGTTCTTAATTGAGTAACCTTAGTTCTTGGGTTTGACCAGTTAAGATTCATATTCCAGTTAAAGTTATCGGATTTAAGAGGTGTGATGTTTAATGATACTTCAAAACCTTTTGTAGTAAGCTCTCCAGTGTTTTGAATTTTGCTGATTGAGCCATTTGCAAGCGAAATTGGCAAAGGCAAGATTTGGTCGAAAGCAATATTACGGAACCAAGAAACATCAAAACCAAATCTATTATTGAATAGCTGAACATTGGCTCCGACCTCTAAATTTTTTAATTTTTGCGGCAACAAATCTGCATTTCTTAAGGTAGTATTAAATGAATATACCGGAGATTCTCCAAAGGCCGATTGCACAATATATCTGTTTCGTAACTGATCTGCTCCTGTGTCTGATCCAACTTCTGCATATGCAGCCCTTATTTTACCGAAACTTAGCCACTTTTCTTTGATTAAGTTAGAAAAGACGATACTTGCAGAAACAGATGGATAGTAATAAACAGATTTTTCAGAAGGCAAAGCCGTTGATTGATCCCGTCTAAAAGTTCCTTCAACATAGTAAGTATTCTTATATCCCAAAGATGCCTGTGCAAAAGCGCCATAAATATATTTTGATGTGTCAGAAATGATTGGTTTCTCCGGTGTCGCTGCAGAATTGGAAATAGTATAAAGATTAGGAATATATAATCCGCCAGAAGTTGTCTGCGCATTAGAGTAATTGGTCTGCACATTAATATTTCCCCCTAAAATTGCCTGCAAATTAAAATCATCTAACAATGTTTTTTTGTAGGTTGCGATTACATCATAATTGGTTTCTCTAAACCTTAAATTTGTAACTGCATAACCGGATGGTTGTTCCAGAGGATTAAAGCTAAAAAATGCAGGCACTGAACCAACAGCTCTTCTTTCTTCAATCATCATATTATATCCATCGATACCCATTCTTCCGAGAATGCTAAAGTCTTTTGAAATATCATAACTCAAACTAAAGTTTCCAGCAAAACGGTCGCGATTATCAGTCTGATAATTCTCGTATCTTTGAAAGTATGGATTATCCCAGTATTGAGGGGCAAGATTGGAAACGCTTTTAATGTTCCATGTGTAATTTTTTCTGAAATTTTCATATAGATATTGCTGTGTTTTCAGATCCACATTTGTAGCCCACCACTGCCGGAAATTGGTCATAATATTATCACCGTAACCGGTAGAATTTCTTCCTTTTGTATTTTGAGTGATATAATTTGCAAAGATGGTTGCAGTAAGCTTTTCTGTCAATTTATAAGATGCATTACCACCAAAATTATTTTTCATTAAAGAAGAATTTGGTAAAATGTCGGTTGCATTTGTATTAGCATAGCTTAATCTAAAAGATGCTTTATCATTACCTCCGCTAAAAGCAATATTATTTACTTGGTTAGTTCCTTTCTGGAAAAAAGTAATCGGTCCATTTTTGGTCATTACCCATGGTGTCTTTTTACCATAATTCTGTGAATCCGGAATAAATGCATCGTATTGCCAAACCAATAAATTAGGATCATAAGGCGCACCATAAGATGCATCGTGACCAAATAATGCTCTTGGACTTCCTTGGTAAGTTGCAAAAACATTTCCTAAATAACCTTGTCCATATTGTGTTTGATATTCGGGAAAAGTTGCTTTGTCTACAGCAGAAACCGTAATAGAACTGGAAAATTCCAAGCCTATACCTTCTTTATTCTTTTTCCCTTTTTTTGTTGTAATAATAATTGCCCCATTTTGTGCCCGAGAACCATACAGTGCAGTTGCAGCTGCACCTTTTAGAACATTTACAGATTCTATGTCGCTTGGGTTAATATCTGAAACGGGACTACCGTAATCATAACCGCCACCACCGTTTTGCTGAAAATTTGAATTAATGTTACTATTGATAATTGGAACACCATCTACAACAAAGAGTGCCTGATTATTTCCCAAAATACTCTTGTAGCCCCTTGAAACGGCATTAATGGAGCCTCCAAAATTGGTAGATTGCTTAATTTCCAAACCGGCAACTTTACCTGATAGATTGTTAAGAAAATTTGTGGTTGGATTTTTGTTGATTTCATCGCTCTTCACTTCCTGTGTGGAATATCCCAGCGATTTTTTTTCGCGTTTTATCCCTAAAGCAGTAACAACGACCCCTTCAATATTTTGGGTTTTCAAGGTATCTTTTTCCTGTGCAGAAACCAAATGTTGTCCCAAAAAAAAGCTTACACCTATCCCAATAATCTTTAGTTGATGTTTCATGATTTTGAATTTTGTTAAATAATTGTTAACCAAAAGTCAAAATTTGTTAAAGAGTAAAGAAAAAATATCTACAAACTGCTGTTAATGGTCTATTAATATTACAAGGTGAATGTAATACGTTGATATTTTTTATATGATAAGCGGTTTATATGTTCTACCAATTGGAAGTTTCTTACCATCAACCTGAATTTCGGAGGCGGATTTCGTTTCAATCTTAGAAATAGAAACAATGTAGGATTTGTGGATGCGGATAAATTGTTTTTTATCCAAAGCTTCCTCCATTCTACTTATGGGCAGCTTTACAATGAAGATTTCAGCTTTAGTATGGATATTGATGTATTCACGAAAACTTTCGATATAGAAAATATCATCCAGAAAAATCTTAATTTTCTTTTTGCCGATGTTTATATAGATAAAATTACGGTCGGCAACTTCCAGCAAAGCATCTTCTGCCTTTGCAGAATGCTTAAATTTCCCTATAGCAGTAAGGAATCTGCTGTAAGAAATTGGCTTCATTAAATAATCTACAATATCAAGCTCGTAACCTTCAACTGCATATTCATGATACGCAGTCGTTACGATTACAAATGGAGGATTTTTCATTTTTCTTAAAAAGTCAAACCCTTTTATTACCGGTAAATGCAGATCCAAAAAAATCAAATCTACTTTGTGAATATTTAGAAGACTACTTGCATGCACCACATCAGAACTTTTCCCAACGAGATTCAATTCTTTATCTTGTTTTACGAAATTTTCTATAATGTCCGCAGCAATGGGCTCATCTTCTACAATAATGCAGTTATATTTTCTATTAATTTTCATTATTCAAAGAGGATTTTTAGGGTGACAAAATAGAGATTTTCACTATCTACAATTGATAAGTTATGTTTGGTATACAATAACTCTAATTGTCTTCTGATATTATTTAGTCCTATTTTCGTGCTGTCCTTTGGAACATTCTGTTCTTTTGAGTTTTCTACTTCATATATAAGTATCTGGTTTTCAAGTCTTAAATCAATTTTTATAAAAGAATCAAATCTGCTTTCCGAGGCTCCATGTTTAAAGGCATTTTCAACAAAATGAAGCAGAATTAACGGAGAAATTTCCTGTGAGCTATTATCAATGAAATGATTAAAAACTACATTTACTGCTTTATGTCTAATCTTTTGGATGTCAATAAAATCCTGAATATTTTCAATCTCCTTAAGAATAGAGACTTTATCTTTTGCAGAGTCAAAAATATTATAGCGCATAATTTTGGAAAGCTTCAGAATAATTTCCGGAGTTTCATCTGACTTTTTAAGTGAAAGCCCATAAATATTATTGAGCGTATTGAAAAGAAAATGTGGATTTATCTGTGTTTTCAGAAATTTCAGTTCTGCATCTGTTTTCTCTTTATGTATTTCTGCTAATTTTTTCTGCGTTTCATTCTGCTGGATAAATTTCATAAAGCCCAAGGCAATTCCTACTGCAAAGACAATGTTCATAATAGCATTGAAAATACCAGATAAAGAAAAGCGGGTAGTTTCTTCAGCGTGTAAGAAATAATAGGGATAAACCAAATCATGACAAAGAATCCGATATAAAATCACAAAAAATACAAGGATAGCCAATATGGATATAACTTTGAAAAATTTGTTACTGATAAACTTTATTTTACCGTCAATAACTGCCAAAACAAGATAAAAAGCAGGAATCTCCGCAATAAGAAAAGTAAATTCTGAAACTACTGACAAAAAAAAGAGCTTCTTCAGCGTAAAATCTTTAAAAATTTCCTGGAGAAAAAGGAATTGCGCATTAACTTCAAAAAGATAATAGGCAATCCAAAAGTAGAGCTGATATTTTATATTTCGCTGAAGTTTCAAAACTATTAATTTAACTTAAATAAAAAGCAGACAAAGCTCTAACCATTTTACCTGTAATTTTAAACAAATCTACGAATTACAATCTAAAGTCTATAAACGGGAATATACTTTCTAAGGAAAAAGGATATCTTTTCTATTGCTCCCTATTTTTTTAGAGGTACAAAATTAAAATTTATACAATCCTTTTGGAAAAACAAAAGAAAGAAAACAAAATATTAAAAGGAAATTATATTCGATGCCGTTTCTTCCACCACCAACGACGTACCATCCTTCATCAGCATGAATCATTATGATTCCCATAACCAAGACTAAAATATTTAGAACGGATATATACTTTAAATTTTTATTCCATATAAGTAAAGGAACGCTTAATAAATGGATGAGTTTAACCAAAATTGCAGCCGGAATGCCAAAACTACCAAAACCTTGTCCCGACAAATAATTCCTACCAAAATCTAAAACATCCATTGAAATAAAAGACGGAACTGCATGCGTCGCCATAATGACAGCCAACGAAAATCTGAGAAAAAATGAATTGACCATAATTTTTTTTCCGAAATTATACTTTGCATAATTTAAGTTTAGCAAAAAAAATACGAATAACTCTTTACTGGCTACTAAAATTTTTTGCAGTGTAGTTGTTAAACTATTAATATAAAATCTCTCGTCAATTGAAACTCCCTTTTATTAAAAAATCATATCAAAATTATTTTTTTGGTCTCACACAAATAGTTTATAATTTTACAAAACAAGCTCCATTGTCATTTGTCTCCCATTTGCATTGATTTCCTGTTTCAAAAGCTGTCTTGTATAGCAATCTATATAATAGGTTGAAGTGGTGGATTCTCCAGAAATTTCATCTGAAACAGTAACAATAAAAACCTCTTTATTTAATAATTTTCCTCCTTTTGTGTTTTTGATGTAAGCATTCAAAAGTTGCTTTTTATTTGTAGGATTATAATCGAAAATCGGAATTGTGGCCGTATAATTTTCCTTCAACGGTAAAAAACGTATTAGATATGGATAGACATTACTATCGAAAAAATTTCCTTTGTTATCTTTGTAAATTAGACTTTTAATCTTACTGTTTTTATCGAAATAATATCCTTCAACTTTTTTGCTAAATTTCAAAACCATATCTCTTTGCTTATTAAAAGAAGAATGGTAAATAGGTGTAAGATTCTTTCTTCCTACTTTTGTAGAATCTGTCCATGGATCAGAAGCCATTTTCATTTTTACCGAAGTTATAATCAGTATTTCATTCTTACTTTTAGTAACCTTCGTGCTTACATCTGCAATCTCAATCTTTTGTTCTCCTTGTTTTGCAAACCATTTCATCGTATAAGTTTCATTATGAATAGTCTTTTGGCTCAATTTCACATTAGTTGGAGTAACCAATGCTTGGGCGGATATTTTGACGCTTGTCAAAAAAAGTAAGAGAATTATTTTTTTCATATTAATTTTTGAAAGCAATACTCTAAATGATTTTTTCTTTAGTGTTTTCATATTTTTTAATTTATTAAAGTGTGTGTAGAAATGCAAGCATGCCAACTCTTCACAAGAGTTTAAAAAAAAATTATAACATAAATTACCGAACTATATTTGCTATAGAAAATACTGATAAATAATTATTTTGATGCCATCAGAGAAAATTTGCATCATATCACCTTAATTCTGTGCTAAATAATATTTCATAACTTTACAAAAACTTTATTCAAAAAATGGCCGAAACAAATAGTATCCATGAAATTTTTTTCAAATATCTGTCTCAATATGATTTCAATGAAGAAATTTTAGATTATTCTATTGTAGATAATTATATCAAAACATTGCAATCTATTTCTGAAATCGGAAATTCCGGAACAGGAATATTTGATATCTCAAAGAAAGAAGCCATTTTCTATTCCTCTAATTTTGGAAAATTACTGGGCTATTCTCCCACAGATTATGAAATATTAGGACAAGATTTTTTTGCAAAAAAAATTCATCCGGATGATGCTTATAAATGTAGCGTAAGCGGGGTTACTATTTTAAAAATTTTAAGCAATTTTAATAGTTCTGAAAAACTTACGCACAAAATGATTTCTGAATACCGTATGTTGAATAAACAAAACAAATACATTAAGCTTATTGAGCAATATCAGGTTTTAGAACTTGATGAGAAAGGACAAATTTGGCTATTGATGAATATTGTAGATATTTCGCCTAACCAAGATGAGTTTGAAGGCAGTAAGAGTAAATTGTATAACTATAAAACAGGACAAATTATTCCTCTAGAAGATAACCCAAAGATACAATTTGAATTAACTAAACGAGAAACAGAAATTCTTAGTCTTGTGAGAGATGGTTTTCTAAGCAAAGAAATTTCTGATAAACTATCAATAAGTGTGCATACAGTAAATACACACCGACAAAGATTTCTAGAAAAATTGGGAGCAAATAATTCTATGGAAGCAGTCATTTTTGCTTCCAAATATGGCCTTTTATAGTTGTTTTTACTGATTAATCAGTATTTCTTAACTTTTTGTTTTCAAGGAGATTTGCAGAAAAGTAAATTTTCATGAAAACAAAAGCAATCTTCTTATTTCTTTTAGCCATTACGCTACAAATTTTTGCCCAAACTCCCACACAAACAATTAAAGGTTTAGTTTTAGACGCATCTTCTAACAAACCTATAGAAAATGCAATATTTTCTATTAACAATACTGAGATTTTCACTAAAACTGATGTTTCAGGAAATTTCAATTTAAAAAATATTCCTATAGGAACTTATTCCTTTAAAATTTCTGCTGAAAATTATGAAACTTACTTCATCAGTGAGGCAATAATCAACTCTGCTAAAGAGACCAACCTTAATATTTTTCTATCTGAAAAAATTAAAACAATTGACGAGGTTGTAATAAAACGGAAAATCAACAAACAAACTCCCTTAAATACAACAGCTTCCGTTGGTGCAAAAATGTTGAGCATGGAAGAAGCAAGTAGATATGCTGGAGGATTTGATGATCCAGCGAGGTTGGTTTCTACTTTTGCAGGAGTAAGCAGTAATGTTGGCAACAATGGCATAAGTGTTCACGGAAATAATCCGAAATATTTGCAATGGAAATTGGAAGGGATTGAAATCCCAAACCCAAATCATTTTGCCGACACCAGCACTTTTGGAGCAGGAATACTTTCTGGTTTGAGTAGCCACAACCTAGGAAATTCGGATTTTTTTTCAGGTGCTTTTCCAGCAGAATACAGCAATGCCCTTTCAGGTATTTTTGACATGAACATTAGGAAGGGAAATACAGGAAAAAAAGAAAGAACATTTCAGGCCGGATTTACAGGCTTTGATTACTCGGAAGAAGGTCCTTTTAAAAAGGGAGGAAATTCAAGTTATATTTTCAACTATAGGTATTCTTCATTGTCATTGCTTAAAAATTTATTTCCACAGGACGCAGGAAAAGGCATTAAATATCAAGATCTCTCTTTTAAATTGAATTTTCCGACAAAAAAAGCCGGCACATTTTCTCTCTGGGGATTGGAAATGAAAGATTTCACAGGAATTGACGCCAAAACAAATCCCAATGATTGGGAAACTATTGCCGACAAGCAAACCATGAACATCGATTATAAATTAAGCACTCTTGGTTTAAGTCATAAAATACTGGTCAACGAGAAATCATATATAAAATCGATTCTAGCTACAACATCCAACAACATAAATATTGATGTTGACCTAATTGATCAAAATGGAAATTTAAATCCTGATTCCAATGTTAAAAACAGCATGACAAACATTATATTATCATCTTATATCAACACAAAATTCAGTCCTAAAAACATCAATAAAACTGGATTCACCATTACAAATATGAGATACAACATGCTGATTGATAAAAACTCCTTGAATATCGTCGATAATGATGGCAACTCGTTTCTAATGAATGCTTATTCCAATACGACATATAATATTAGCAACAACCTGAATTTTAACATTGGCGTAAGTTCCCAGTATTTTGCACTGAATAACAAATTCACTATTGAACCTAGATTTGGATTGAAATACTATTTTTCACCTGAACATATTGTAAGTTTCGGATATGGCCTTCATAGTCGTTTAGAAAGTTTAAACTACTATTTCTCCAAAAACCCGAGTTACAATAATGAACTTATCAATAAAAACCTTGATTTCACGAAATCTCATCATTTTGCCATAGATTATGATTTCAATATTTCACAAAACGTACATCTCAAAACGGAAATTTTTTTCCAGAATATTTATAATGTACCCGTTATAAAAGATAGCTCTTTTTCAATACTAAATAATGTAAATGATTGGTTTGTTAATAGCAAGTTAGAAAACACAGGAAAAGGTAGAAACTATGGCATAGATATTAGTTTGGATAAATACATTACCAATGGATTTTACTATAATATCAATGTGTCCCTTTTCAGCACAGAATATACAGGAGGTCACAATATTTGGAAAAAAACAAGGTTTGACAGGAACTACGCCATTAATATTTTAGGAGGCAAGGAATGGACATTCGGTGAAGAAAAAAATAGAGCATTTGGTGCCAACTTTAGACTAATTTTCAAGGTGGTGATAGATATTCACCAATCGATCTAGGAAATTCAATAATTAAACAAGATGTTGTCTTTGATGAAAACAGAGCATTTTCACAACAACTTTCACCATCGTTTGTAACACATTTTACATTTTTATATCGAGTAAATAAGAAAAAATCAACACAAGAAATTGCATTGAAAATATTAAATGCAAATAGATATAAAGAGTTTTACGATTTCAGGTTTAATTATAAAACACAAAGCGTTGATGAACATAGAGACGCTATCGTAATTCCTAACTTGAGTTATAAAATTGAGTTTTAATAGAATTCTTTTTTTAATTTAAAACCAGGTATTTTACCCAAAATTGTTTGCTTATTTTTGTTTGCATTCCCTTCATAAACATGATCTTTGATTGTAAATTTATATTGCATCATTTTTTAATTTATGCTTTATATTTAATAATATTTTTAAATTTGACATATCCTCGCTCACTTTCTTATCCAATATTTTTGCATAATGCTGTGTCGTTTTAATTCTTTTATGGCCAAGCATTTTACTTACGCCTTTAATGGAAACATTATTTGACAAAGTAACTGTAGTAGCAAAAGTATGACGTGCACAGTGAAAAGTAAGTTTCTTTGAGATTTCGCAATTGTCGGCAATCTCGAAGGTCACCTTTTGATTTGAGAAAAATTGGATTGTTTTGATATTCATCCAAAAGAAAAAGCCCCTAAATCCTACGATTTAAGGGCTTTTGTTTGAAATTGTTGTAATTTCTGTGGTTTCTCCAGGAATATGTATATCTTTCCAAACACCGATTGATAGGCAATTTTTTGGAAAGGGAGATTTTCAAGGTAACCGATTATTCCACCATGTGAAATACAACAATTTTTGCTTAAATCTTAGATTGTAAATTTATGAATATATTTTGAATTAAATACACTTAAAATTAATGTCTTTATCTCATTTTATGTTCCAATTTTCTATGGTGGGTAGTTCCGTTTTTTAAAACCACTTTTTCAAAAAAACAATTTTTCAAAATCACCTTTCAAAATAGAAAAACGAGTTCCGAGTTTTTTCAAATCCTTTCCGACAGGAAGGCAAGAATTCTTTGAAACCCAATTTGAAAAATTGTGGGCACAAAGACACATCTTGCCGTTACTTTGTAATAATTAAATAGAAATATTTTAGAGCTCTAAAATTTTAAAGCACCAATAATTAAATCACTAATAATCAATATTTTAAATTTTATTTAAACAATCTTTGCTGTTGAAAGAAAAAAGAACAGATTGTAGAGAAGTAAAAAAATAGGCTTACCTGTATTCATTTTACTCAAGTTGGAGCATAAGCTGTATCTATTTTACGCAAGTTTGAGGCTGGGTTGTATCTTTTTTGCGCAGGTTGACAATTAACCTGTATCTTTTTTACAAACATTTTTGAAAAATGGTTACTAACCAATTAAAATAAATACAAATTTTATTTCAAATCTTATATTTGCAAAATAATTTTTAATATTACTATTATGAAAGAACTTATCGAAAAAATTAATGCTGAATTTGAAGCTTTTTCTAAAGAAGCGGAACAACAATCTGAAAAAGGGAACAAAGCGGCAGGAACAAGAGCAAGAAAATCAGCCTTGGAATTGAGCAAGTTATTTAAGGAATTTAGAAAAGTTTCTGTAGAAGAAGCTAAAAAATAAATTTTCTTTGCCTATTGTAATCCTTGTTTCAAAAACAAGGATTTTTTATTAATAAATACTTTTAATTTTTTTAAATACTTAATATGTATTATCTTAAAATCTTTTCACATAAAATAACATGATTTGGTTGTGATTTCAGACGAGCAAGTGATTATTAAACTGAAAATAAAATAATTTTGTTTTAAAATTAAATATATAAATTTGCTTAAAAAAATAGTCTTGAGCAATAAAATTCTTATCATCGATGACGAAGAAAAATTAAGAAACCTACTTTCAAGAATCATTGAAATGGAAGGTTTTGAAGTTTTCCAAGCCAAAGATTGTACTTCGGGTTTAAAAATTTTAGATAAAAATGATATCGATGTGGTGATTAGCGATGTGAAATTACCAGACGGTTCAGGAGTAGATTTGGTAAAGAGCATCAAAGAAAAAAATCCTATCCCCGAAATTATTTTGCTCACCGCTTACGGAAATATTCCAGATAGTGTAACCGCCATTAAAAACGGTGCATTCGATTATCTTACAAAAGGTGATGACAACAATAAGATAATTCCGCTTATCTACAAAGCATTAGAAAAGGTTGCCCTTGCAAAAAAAGTGGCTAATTTGGAAAAAAAACTTCATAAAAATTTTTCTTTTGATACCATAGCAGGAAATTCAAAAACAATTTTTGAAATTAAAAATTTAGCAAAAAAAGTTGCCAAAACCGATACCACGGTTTTGCTTACTGGCGAAACAGGAACGGGCAAAGAACTTTTTGCACAAGCCATACATCACGAAAGTTTGAGAAGCAAACAAAATTTTGTTGCCATCAATTGTTCAGCTTTTAGTAAAGATTTATTAGAAAATGAACTTTTCGGTCATAAAGCAGGCTCGTTTACTGGTGCCAATAAAGACCAAAAAGGACTTTTCGAAGAAGCACATAAAGGCACTTTATTTCTGGATGAAATTGGCGAGATGCCTTTGGAATTACAAGCCAAAATTTTGAGAGCATTAGAAACTGGAGAATTTCTGAAAATTGGCGATACCAAATCCACCAAAATTGATGTCCGCATTATTACGGCTACCAACAGAAACCTCATACAAGAGATACAGAATGGTAATTTTAGAGAAGATTTGTTTTACAGAATTTCTGCTTTCCAAATCCATATTCCTCCACTTCGTGAAAGAAGAGAAGACATACCCGAACTCATCAAAACTTTTGTTGCACAATTTGCTTATAATCAAGGAAAAAAGGTAGAGAATATTTCAGAGAATTTTATAAAAATACTCCAAAACCACTCTTGGAACGGAAATATCAGAGAATTGAAAAATATAGTGGAAAGAAGCCTGATTTTGATGGAAGGAACCGAACTTTCAAAAGAAACACTACCTTTAGAAATCCTAACAAAATCTAATTTTTTAGAAAGTAACAACCCTATTTTCAATCTTTCAGAAATAGAAAAAAAACATATCCTAAAAATTTTAGAGCATACCCAAAATAACAAAACCAAAACTGCCGAACTTTTGGGAATTGGTACCGCAACGCTTTACAGAAAACTTTCGGAATATGGAATTTCTTAAAAAAATCCTATCAAAATGATAATTACACCCTCTCAAAATGAGAGGGTTTTTTATTTTAAAATAATAGCAAAAAATTTTATTTATATACAAATCAGTCACTTAGATTAATTTTTATTTTTTGGTTAAAGAATTGAGTATAGCAAACCAAAATATTTACGCTATGATTACAACAATTCTTTTAACCCTGCTCGGAATCTTGGGATTCATCTTATTTTTTCGTTCCATTCAATTTTTTGAAAAAATCTAAATTATGACACTATTATTTATCGTTGCCATTGCAGTTTTTGCATATATGTGCTATGTACTTTTAAAACCAGAAAAATTCTAAAATGAATGTCCAGAAAACAAAAACCTATTTACTCTTAGTAATAATTTGCTTGTTTTTACTGGCTTTTATTGGGCTACTTTTATTAAGACTAAAACTATTATTTAATTAAAATGAATACAGAAATACTAGGAATAATCCTAATGTTTGGTTTGGTAGTTGCAATTGCCATTCCACTCGGAAAATACATCAGTAAAGTTTTTCAAGGAGAAAAAACTTGGCTAGATTTTATGATGAATCCTTTGGATAATATTATTTATAAATCTGGAGGCATTAATCCAAATAAACAAATGAATTGGAAGCAACATTTGTTAGCAATGCTTTCCATCAATTTGGTTTGGTTTATACTTACAATGCTTGTTCTTACCAATATGAGTTGGCTTCCGCTAAATCCAGATAAAAACCCTTCAATGAGTGGAGATTTGGCATTTAATACCGCCATAAGTTTCATTGCCAATACTAATTTACAACACTATTCTGGCGAAACAGGAATCTCCTATTTAGGACAAATGTTGCTAATGCTTTGGCAGTTTTTTAGTGCTGGAATCGGGATTGCAATGGCAGCAGTTTTATTCAGCGCCATGCGTGAAAAAACGACTACAGAGTTAGGCAATTTTTATTTTTATTTCGTAAGAAGTTGCACCCGAATTTTATTGCCAATTTCTATTGTGGTGGCAAGTATTTTTGTTTTCAATGGGATGCCAATGACATTTGATGGAAAAGCAAAAATGACTACACTTCAAGGCGATAACATACAAGTAAGCCAAGGTCCTGTTGCAAGTTTTGTAGCAATAAAACATTTGGGGACCAATGGCGGCGGATTTTTCGGAGCCAACTCGGCTCATCCGTTTGAAAATCCTAATTATCTTACCAACATAGTAGAAATGGTAGTGCAGATGCTTATTCCTTTAGCCTTAATTTTTACATTAGGTTTTATGCTTAAAAGGAGAAAATTGTCTTGGACTATTTTTGGAGTGATGACTATCGGTTTTTTATTATTGACCATTCCTACCATTATGGCAGAAAACGGAGGAAATCCTGCTATTTCAAAAATGGGTATCAATCAACATCTCGGAAGTATGGAAGGAAAAGAAATTCGTTTTGGCACACCTGCTTCTGCCTATTGGAGCATCGCAACCACCGTAATTTCTACAGGAAGTGTAAACAGTATGCACGATAGTTTCACGCCTTTAAGTGGAATGAACCAAATGCTCGGAATGATGGTAAATGCGTTCTATGGCGGTTGTGGTGTAGGAATGCTCAATTTCTATATTTTCATTATTCTGGCTGTATTCATCAGTGGTTTGATGGTGGGTAGAACCCCCGAGTTTTTAGGAAAAAAAATTGAAGCCAAAGAAATGAAAATCGCCATGATTGTGGCACTCTTACATCCTTTCTTAATTTTGGTGGGAACAGCAATTTCAAGTTATCTCTACAATATTAATCCACAAGTAAATGCAGGTTGGTTGGCTAATCCAAATTTCCACGGATTTAGCGAAATGTTGTACGAATTTACTTCGTCTAGTGCTAATAATGGAAGTGGTTTTGAAGGTTTGGGCGATAATGTTCCGCTTTGGAATATCGCTTGCGGAATCGTAATGCTTATTGGAAGATTTTTGCCAATAATTGGTCCAATTGCAATTGCAGGAATTTTGGCAAATAAAAAATATATTCCAGAAAGCAACGGTACTTTAAAAACCGATACTGCAACTTTTGGTTTGATGGTTTTTGCCGTAATAGCGATTGTCGCTGCACTTTCCTTCTTCCCAGCATTAGCATTGGGACCTATCGCAGAATATTTTACCCTTAAATAAATTTTAAAGAAATGTCAACTAATAATACTTCTTTATTTCAAAAAGATTTAATGAAAGAGGCTTTCAGAGAATCTTTTATAAAATTAAATCCAAAATTAATGTTCCGAAATCCTGTAATGTTTACGGTAGAAATAGGAACTTTTGTAATGTTCGTAGTTTGTATATGGATTTTATTAGGCGAAAAATCGCAAGGTAGTTTCGCCTATAACTTCACTATATTTTCAGTACTATTTTTAACGCTTTTATTTGCGAATTTTGCTGAAGCCATCGCCGAAGCCAGAGGAAAAGCACAAGCCGACAGTTTGCGGAGAACAAGGGAAGAAACGCCTGCAAAATTAGAAAACGGAGAAACCATTTCTTCTTCAAAACTAAAAAAAGGAGATGTATTTGTTTGTGAATCTGGTGATGTAATTCCGTCTGATGGTGAAATTATCGAAGGTTTGGCAACTATTGATGAAAGTGCTATCACAGGCGAATCTGCTCCCGTAATTCGGGAAGCAGGTGGCGATAAAAGTTCGGTAACTGGCGGAACAAAAGTACTTTCAGACAAAATAAAAGTACAAGTTACCACCAATCCTGGTGAAAGTTTTTTGGATAAAATGATTGCTTTGGTAGAAGGGGCAAGCCGACAAAAAACACCGAACGAAATTGCGCTAACCATACTTTTAGCAGGCTTTACATTGGTTTTCATCATCGTTACCATTACCTTAAAACCATTTGCAGATTTTGCAAACGCACCAATAACCATTGCATCGTTTATTTCATTATTTGTTTGCCTTATTCCTACTACAATAGGCGGTTTGCTTTCCGCAATTGGTATTGCGGGAATGGACAGAGCTTTGCGCGCTAATGTCATTACAAAAAGTGGCAAAGCGGTAGAAACTGCGGGAGATATTGATGTACTTTTATTAGACAAAACAGGTACCATTACCATAGGAAATAGAAAAGCCACACATTTTTATCCAGCAAATGGTGTAGATGAAAATAATTTTATAAAAGATGTGGTGCTAAGTTCAATGGCAGATGAAACGCCAGAAGGAAAATCGATAATTGAATTAGCAAACATCAACCCATTAAATTATAATATTCAAAATCCTGTTTATATAAAATTCACTGCGGAAACTAGAAGTTCTGGAATTGATTTTGAAAATACAAGAATTAGAAAAGGAGCATCTGATGCAATGAAAAAACTCACAGAAAGTGCTGGTTACAACTTTCCTATAGAAGTTAACGAAAGAGTTACTGAAATTTCTAAAAATGGAGGAACCCCTTTGGTAGTTACCGAAAATGAAAAAGTAATGGGCGTAATAGAATTACAAGACATTATAAAAACAGGAATTCAGGAGCGTTTTGAACGTTTGCGAAAAATGGGCATTAAAACCGTAATGGTAACAGGAGACAATCCTTTAACAGCAAAATTTATCGCCAATAAAGCAGGTGTAGATGATTTTATTGCAGAAGCAAAACCTGAAGATAAAATGAACTACATTAAAAAAGAACAACAAGAAGGACGTTTGGTAGCAATGATGGGAGATGGAACAAACGATGCACCAGCACTGGCTCAAGCAGATGTGGGCGTAGCCATGAATAGTGGAACACAGGCTGCCAAAGAAGCAGGAAATATGGTAGATTTAGATAACGACCCTACCAAATTAATTGAAGTAGTAGAAATTGGTAAACAATTATTGATGACACGAGGAACGCTTACTACGTTTAGTATTGCGAATGATGTAGCCAAATATTTTGCGATAATTCCTGCATTGTTTATTCTTGCGATTCCATCTTTGAATGCACTCAACATCATGCATTTGCACAGTCCAGAAAGTGCAATTCTTTCTGCGGTTATTTTCAATGCAATTATTATCCCGATGCTGATTCCTTTGGCTTTGAAAGGTGTTGCTTACAAGCCAATTGGCGCAAGTGCTTTATTGAGAAGAAACCTTTTAATTTATGGCTTAGGAGGCGTTATTGTACCTTTCATTGGCATCAAATTAATTGATTTGTTAGTCTCTATCTTTAT
>APMI01003063.1_pt1 | contig 28603 bp, 24 predicted proteins | sample 667938 | NCBI WGS metagenome assembly APMI01 (sample SAMN01084076, study PRJNA167559) | wastewater metagenome | biome: Wastewater | place: Denmark: Ejby Moelle, Odense | collected 2011-11-28
GGAGCCGGACCTAAGGGGAACAAAGACCGGGGCACATGGTCGGATTGATCAGTATATATTCATTCATTCATTATATCTATAAATGGATAATCGTCCTATCAAAGGCAATAAAACAGGAAAATACACGTTCGTACTTGACCCAACTAACGATATCGCAGCATATCACAATGGTATGCACTAGCTCAAGCATGAAATAGTAAAGCATGTGTCATTTATTTTAGGAAAAATACTTTAAAACTCTAGAATATCACAAGCCGGAACTACGTGAGGGTTCATCGAAATAAGCTGCCTTTAATAAAAATAATAATTAATTTCAAAATGCAAGCATGTGTTCAGTATGTTTGATTGAGTTTAAAGACAGTAAGTTTGTAGTTATTTAGAATAAATAATAAAATTACTTCAATGTGGGCACTGTTTTCATACTGATTGTGTACTATAGTGGTTTTCGCAGCAGCCCACTTGTCCCAACTGCAGATTCAGTCTGGAAAATAAAGCAGATTAGCAGTGAAATTGATTCATGTATACGGTGTCCATAAAAAACTATTTAGATATCATTGAGTACTAAAGATTTTCACCCTAAATCTCTGCGAAAATTTCTCATTTTCTCCGCAGTTTATGCCATTTTGGCACGTATTAAATCCCTGTTCCTACGGTTGGTTTCCTTTGAGCACTGCTCCATTAGCATATTAAATTTTTCGTTAAGCTCCTCAATTTAGTTCATGGTGTTGAGAGTGTCACCTTCCTCCATGATGATGGTACCTTTCATAGCGGCTACTGATTCCGGTAACATGCTCCGTTATGTGCTCTGCTTCGACATTTTGGAGGAACTAGCATGCCAGGATGTTGGTTTAGTGTTTGAGCGGGGAGTCAGTGGACCTAGTCCGGTTACTGGCGATTGCGAGTTTCCGTTGCGTTCCATAGTCCTTATTTACTTGCGTAACTGGTCTATGTAGTTAGTGAGCACTTATTCATTTTTCTGTCTCTTATTTATTTATTTTATCAGATATTTGTTCTGCTGTCTTAGGTTCTCATTTTCTTTTTTGTACAGTTAAACGATATTCTCAAAAGCCACACTTTCCCGTACTCTGCTAAAATTGTCAACTGATCGAATTCGTCCTAGTTTGGTTTGACACACATCCTCACTGCTACTCTGCTGACTATTATTTTGATTGGTCGCATATTTGGGACGAATGGACTCGAATTTTGGTCTTGTTGTTGCAAGCGGAGGCTGAGGAGCTGCTTTGTTTTTGAATTGCAGAGTCTGCAAAGAACGGCATTTGCCTAGTTTATTGCAGTCTGATACGCAGTTTGGCACCTGCATTGTTTTCGTTATGATATGGAAAATTATTATAAAACTAATGTACTCTGAGATTAGCCAGTAGGATACAAATTAGCTTAGTATTGCGATTAGACTGGATCAAATTAACACATTTCGAAATAGAAAATGAATAAATGTTGGATATAAATAAGTAAATGATGACTTATATCTGCCCATAATTAATAATCAACCATCAGATATTAAAAACTTCCGTCGACTCCACACAATGATGCCCAAACATTTCATGAAGCTGCTGAGCCGTAACGCAGTCTTGCCCTTCACTCGCACACCCGCGTACATGTTTTGCTCAAACCAGCAGCAGACATAACTATTGAAGCAAGTTTAAGCCAAAGTGTTCGAGGTCTTGCGCAGTGCAGCCAAATGCGACCAGTCCAAACTGGCCAAAACTGCCACTTTCGAACAGTTGGGCTTTGATTCGCTAGACTCAGTCGAACTAGTTGTCGCCATGGAGGAAAACATGGGCTTAGACATTCCTAATGAGTAAGCTGAGAAGATATCAACTGTAGAAGCAGCCATCAACACCTTCTACAGGCACTTAAACGAAAAAGTGAGCAAGAGTTAAACTAAATGATGCTATGTACTCATCCAATAAATCGCATCTTTGTGTTTTGGCGTTGAATTAAATAGCTTAATTGAATGTATTTTTATCTAGAGTTCAATCTTATTGTACCCTGTTTATATCATTATTATTACTATTAATGCCTCAGTACAATAGTTATTGTTTGCTTTAACAACATGCTTATAAATTTGCCTATGGCCTACAATAGTAATACCTTCATCAGCATCAAATATGTGATCTTTATTACTCTACTAATCAGTTGTGGTCTATGCGTGCAGAGTCAGCATAAGAATATGTACATGCCGTTCAATAATGATTGGAAAGTATAGATTTTATAAGACCCTCGCACAAACTCCGATATCCGAGGCAAATCTTTCACGACTAGCACACCCACGAACATACACCTTGACTTACTAAAGCATAACAGAATCGATGACCCATATTTTGGAACCAATGTACTGAAACTATCATGGCTGGCTTAGTGCAAATTAAGATATTCAAAGTAATTCAGTATTGACCAGGCAAATCATGGTCGCACTGCTTAAATTGTGTTCTACGGGATTGATACTTTTGCGACTGTCAGCATTAACGGAAAAGTTATCATATAGGCGAATAATGCGCATCGGACATACACTGCCCGTATCGATAAATATATTCTTTAGTAAAAAACTAATCTATTGGAAGTCATAATCGAGCCGACTTCTAAATACTAAAAAGAGCAGGCTCAAAAATATAATGAAACTAATCCTTACGGTTTCGTACGTAAACCTGTGTACCAGTACGGAGGTGAATGGACACCAAATTTGGTCACATTAGGTATCTGGCAGCCAGTTGAACTTAGATTCTATGATTAAATCAGGATAGACTATGTATGGGTAAGAAATAAAGTTGTCAGTGATTAAAGAGCTGTACTAAATTTTGCAGTCAAATTCGAGCTAAATTTGTTCAAAAACTAGGTCATTATCAATAATGTGTACGTGCTTGAAATTTATCTCAAAGATAAGAAAATAGGCAGTCACAGAGTTACATAAGATACGGCATACACAGACGTTACTATTGAAAATCCTAAGTTATGGTGGCCTAATGGAATCGGTTAGCCATACCTTTATAATTTTACAGTATATCTAACGAAGCACAAGGAAAGAATAGACCATAGATTCATCCCTTTTGGAATTCGCACAGTATAGCTAAATCTTTAATCTAAAAAATTTGAGTTAAAAGTAAATGGGTACCTAATCTACTGCAAGGGAGCTAATTACATGCCAATAGATATGCTATACCCAAGACTTCTAAATGCTGACTTTATAAAGCCAAAAACAAAATCACTTTTCTCATCGTTGTCTTTGTCAACAAAATCAAACATAATTTCATAATTTTCAATATAGAAGCTATTGGATGATGCGGTGGACTCAAACTTCAACATGTTGAGAATATGGGGCGGTGGTAACTATGAGTCTGAACATTTCATTCACCAAGCTAGTAAGAGGGGCATTATGATTTTCTACGATTTCATGTTCAGTCAAACCAGCTACCCGATCGAAGCTGAATTTTTGGAAAATGTAGAAGAATAAATTAAGTAACAAGTAAGAAAAGTGAGAAATCATCCCTCCGTTGTTATATGGAGTGGCAGTGATGAAGTACTATATAAATTGGAGCAAAAGAGCATGAAAAATGCAACAATCAAGAAAAATTATTAAAAATTATTTGATAAATTGATCAGAGAAGTTGTGAAAATTGAAGACCCTTTTACTCCTTATATTGTAACTTCACCTATATATGGTGCTGGGTCACGTAAGTTTGAATAAAAAGGAGGCGACGCTCATCTTTGGGGAGTCTGGGGTAACAAACAACCATTTGAAACTTTATATCAGACAGTTCCTCACTTTACGACTGAGTTTGGAATTCAGTCTCTGCCATTAATGCACACAGTCAAGTAGTTTATTTAAGATCAATAAGATATAAATTATGCTTCGGCTACTTTACAAGCTCATCAAAGACACTATAATAATTTCACAACATTGACACAATACTTATAAAAATATTATCTAAAACCTACTCACTTCAAATATGAAATATACTTGAGCGAAATAATGCAGGCCTATGCACTAGAGACTGGTATTATTGCTCAGCGAACTGCCAAATAAAAGAGTAGTGGGTGTTTATATTGGTCTTTCAATGAACCTTGGCCTTCAGTATCAATGGCTACTGTCGACTATTATGGGCGCTGGAAAGCAGCACAGTACATAGTCAAACGTGCTTTCTCAGATATTGCTATTTTTACATTACCTAATAACTCAGTGATTGCCATTAATGATCACTTATATCCTGCAGAGGTGAGTGCTAAATTGTTGCTAATCTATTTGAATGGTAGCATTATTCATCAAGAGTAGAAACAAGTCAAATTATAACCGAACTCCGCCAGTATAGTGTATCAAATAGAACCATCACTGATCAAGAACAAAGAGAAGTAAGTGATGACTTATACACAAATATATTACAACCATACCTTAATGATGAGATCAAGCAAATTCTACAGTGCACCCCGAGATCTCACTTTGATGAAAGCCATTCTTACAGTTACGATTGAGAAGGCAGGTAACCATCTCACAGTTTCATCAAACAGAGTTATCAAAAGTTTGTTTATCAACGCCAAGAAGTAGTATGTGCGCTTCAGTGACAACTACTTTGATGTAGTACCAGGTTTACCTATCGAAATTAAAGTAGTATCATAAGATATGGAGATTAGCTAACTGCAGAAAGATTTAGAGTTCTACTCTGTGCGAGAGACAAGCTTAGAAGACGATCACTTAGAAGTTATTTATAAATGAAACCTGTGAAAGAGCTTAATGATTATTCATATCCACTTTCTTATATTAACAAATATAGTATAAAAATAGAAAAATCATACAAATGGTAAAAAGGTAACAATAGGGATAGATACAGGGAACCCATTCGCAGATATTGGTTTTGTTATTTTAATTCCTTATACTTTGTTTAGTTGAATTCCATCAACAAACACTTTGAATAAATGATCTTTATCTTTGTATTACTTAGCACCTGTGTTAAATTTCAAGCTAAATGACTTGATAGAGTAATTAACGAATAAATCTTTAAAAGCTAATGATATTTATTATGATCCTCTGTTTTCTCTGAAGTTCTATTTGTTGTGAATCTATTTCTGAAATACTTTACCATTGGACTCGTTCAATAATGCCATTTTAACTGAATTACCGGAAGGGTCGGGCTTGTTTCCAAAGAAATTTTCCTTTGGCAGTATGCATAACTGTAAATCATAAAATTTATAATTTTTCTACTTCTTGTGATAAACTTAATGAGTTATGGGTTCCAAATACTCAAATTAAATGTCGGCATCTAGAGCTATATACTTAGGTATTTTCTATTTAATTATTTCAAGCGAATTTATGTGATAATATTTTGATATTTTCTATTAATTTTTTAGTTTTGTTTGTCGAATAGCTTCAGCTTCAGCAAAAAGTCCAATCATCACGTGTGATGTGAAATAGATAATTTAGACTTGAGCTTGATCCTTTATTTTTACTTCGATTCTGAAAACACTAAGCTGGAAAACTCTCTTAGCTTCACGCAGGTACATATGCACAGCCTTATTATAAATATAAGATGGGAATAAGTTCTTAGTGCTGCTATTGGTATCGAGAGTCGGAAATAGACTATTTTATTTGAAGATTTTGTACACGAAATTACGATACCATACATCCTTACATGCAATATAGTCACTGATATCGTATCTGCTTCTACTGTCTGGCTTGGGCAGATAGAACAGCTAAAGTTTTCTGCACTCCTCGATATCAGCTTACTCAAGAAAACGAGCTAATAAGATAGTGATGCTAGTGAAATCCACACTCTTGCCATAAAAAATAATAGACAGATTGCCTCGGTAAAATAGCAATGAAGACTGTTCTGCACGATATCTTTTCAATATGGAGTGAAAACTGTATTGCGATTTTGATGTCAGAAAGTCTGTCAGCTTCACATAAGTAATTTCGTAAAGAGGATATCGAAAGATGTGCAAATTGTTGTCGTTTAAGATTAATGAGTCGAACTATTATGACTCCATGGCAGTCGCACGCTTGCCTTACAAGTTATACTTTTTCCTGCACTCACCCAAAGCACTCAGTATTTTTTCTCTCATAATATTTTTAATTTCGTCAATAACCTCAAACTGAGAGCAGATATCTACAATTTTGAGAGCCTTAAAGTACATGACATATGTGAGTTAGTTAGCCATAGTTCTAATCATGGGAATCTCATCGGCTATTTAATCTTCATCGAGTCCTGCCACTTTCATGATATGCCACACAATCAATTTCCTAAGGTTAATTAGTGAGCGATCTTCAGGGCAGCTGAAACTGTCTTCATTTTTGGTAACGAAGTAGTATTACTTATTTAGAAAGGTGCTTTACTTACAGTCTAGTGCAGGAAAATCATATCTCAGTTTCTTTCTAAAGGCAAACCCAGGAATTTTTAATTAATTCTGCAGTAGTTCGAAGAGTTATGTAGCAAGCTCTCCGACAGGCCCCCAACAACTTCTTAGTGTGTTCGTGTAGATAAGAATTTGTTTTATAATTTCGTCTTCAATACATGAGTAGAAAGTGATACAATTAATTAAGAAGTGAAGAAACGCAATCAGATTATGCATTCCGATCATCGATTATCTTGCATAGTGTATCAACGCACGAAGAGTTAATATTATCTTATCATATTCTGAAGATTTGATTTCATTCATACTTCCACGAGTATAATCTAAGAAGCATACATATACAAGAGGAAGAATGCAAGCTGGAACACCACTACTTTATGAATAGTTCATGCAACGTATTTTTTAAAATGGTTACGATTTCCGATTTAATAACTCGTTTTTACGAAGCTCATGCTCCTGTAGTTTCTTAATTTAGAATTAGACTTGAAGCCCTATATTGCTATCCCAGTTAATATCATTAGGTACTCTGCCAATAGAACTGAAAAAACCGTCAATAAAACAGTTATCTTTATTGTTATTAATAACCATTTAAATTGTCCATTTCATATCACTAGGTCGATTTGTTTGGTTTTGCATCTCCTGATATTTTATCAAGGGCTTGGTTATTTGATCACTCTTTGGTTTACGGTTTTTATAGTACTCAAGCACAAACAAAGTACTGTATATACGCTACTCATTCAGTACCCAAAATTCATTTTTATAAAAATTTGGATCAGTCAGGCATTCCACCAATTTTTCACAGTAGTACGATGCATTATCTTCAAAGTTTAGTTTCTCTAATGTTTGCCATATTTATTCAGCATTAACTTGAATGCCCTTAAGCAAGTCTCTTATACTGTTGGCGAAATATTTATCGATCATAATTCGAGATGCTGGTTTGAATGCGCCTTTTTATAATCATAATATCATATTAAATTAATTCTCCTATAATGCGCTTAGCTTTATGTTAGAGCGTTTGGCTAAAATCAAAATCATATATTTATATTAGTGTTTTAATGATTGCAAAGATACTATTTTCTGATTAATACGAGTAAGCTAACCTATAATTTATAAAGTGATTTCATTAATAGTTTTAATGATCATCTAGCAATAACAAAATCTAGCCACTCCTTAAGCATTACAGAAAAAATGTCCCTTTGATACATAAATATCGCAGGATCCTCAACCTCACGGGGAAGATCGAGAGTTTTCTCCATGGATTCAACAGAAAACAATGAAAAATATTAATTAATAATAATCTAAGTAAATTGACAATCATTAGTTTCTCGCTCGAGTTCGGCTCTCACCAAAGCATAAGAGTAAGATGGTAAATTACAAAAATCTCGAAGATTGTGGAAATCTATAGATCATTAAAGCTGATCTCACTTGCAAGCTAAATGCCTAAAAAATAATTAATTCACAAGGTATTTAATAAAAAAGTACAAGTAGAAGTCCACAATCTAGAAATTTCTTTCAAAGAAGAGCCAATTTATCTAAACTTTACAGGAGACCAAAATCAATAGATTTAAGCTTGGAATTCGAGCCGATGAATATCTTAAAGTTTTCTCAATTTAATGCCAGAATTAAAGTCCCTTTTGGTAATGAGACTGAACTACAAAACAAGAAATAATACAAAAGTATACATAAATTGAGAAAGAGGAAAGAAGATGAGGGAGAACAAGGTCGATTTGCTGAAACAATGAAAGATTTTCGGATAAATATTCTTCATACTCAGAAGAAAATGTATAAAACATTGTAACTGAATTTAAGCGAAATTTCGCAGAAGCTGAAGAAAAATGATATAGTTGAGAACGATATCATACAACTTAAAACTTTATCAAACCAGAACCGTCCTAAATTTGTCAAGCCCAAAATTTCAAAACAGACTATCGAGCTTGGTGATACCTTAGCGTGCTTAGGCAAAAATGCTTTGTTAAATCTCGGGCATAAAAGTTGTCGCGAAAAAATCAGGGAACAATCACAGAGAGCAAGTAGTCGCCAAAATGATGATCTCATCTTCATGGTATGATAATTAATAATAATTTGTATATTTTAAAATTCAATAGATGTTGAGTTATCAGCCTGCGTAGGGAATTCGCCCCACGTTTGCTCCTGAGCTCTTGTAACACTGAGGGTTGAGTTCATTATGAGGATGATGCTCAGTAGCACAACAAGTTTTATTTAAATTTTGAGCAATTTAGCCAGCCATTTGTCTATTACCCCACGCTTTATCTAATATTTACGATTTATTAGCTCTTAATGCATCATGGCGCCCTCCTCGATCATTTTGGTATTAATTTTGCCCTTGCCAGTCTTGATCATCATAGTTGCTTCTATTTAAATTAGCCTTTCCACGACCTTGAGTGCCCTGCTGGCCTTGAAGACCTTGGATATTCTGTGTATTCGTAGTAGAGACAAAACTTTTATTCGCATTATAACCGGTCGGAGAGTTAGCACCGACTTTTTGTGGGCTGCGAACGTTGAGCTTTCCCTGATTTTGAGTTTTTCCTCCACTAATAGTTACTCCAGTCTTGTTAGACAACATTTTTAATACTTCAGGCTCTTCGCAGTTTCGAAGCAAGTAGTGAGAAGGATACACTTACTCATGACCTTTCTTGCAATTTGCCTTTCTAATTGCATCGATGTGCTGATTTTCACCTTCGACCCTGATCGGGAAAATAGGGCTGCGGTTATTAAGTTCAGCTACATAAGCTGCTTCGTTTTCTGGGAAGTTCATATCTACAAAGCAAGTCATTCCGTGTCTATCCGCTGCAAGTCGCACATTTCCATCTTTGTCGTGGTATCGGTAGATGACTTGTTGATTAAGCTTGGCATCGAATTCCTCAGGACTCAGATTGGATCCTGTCAAGTCTAAAGATTGTCTAGTAGAAAGACTGTCTGCAATTCGCTCTTTCTTCTTAGCATAATATTCGTTGATATCGTCAAGGTATTGCTGGTGTTTTTCTTTCTTGTAATCTAGCTCTCGATTGTGAATCTAGTCTCGATTAGCCTTTTGGAATTCGTGATTTTCCTTCATAACCTGGTACTTGTTATTATCGTCGACGTCAACATATAAGACTTATTTACCTTCCTTTATGGTTTCGTTTTTATCTTTCAAGCCTAATTTTTTACTTAACTCTCTCTCAAGACGCTTCCATTTTGCATCTTAGCATACTTTTGCTCTTTTTCCATAGTTTATCGCAGTTGTGTGAGTTTGATAATACTCAGGATTGTTTGTAAATACATGCGGGTTTATGTTGAAAGTCTTCAAATGGTTCCCATAAATGATACCGCCGATTGGTTCATTTGTATTGGCGCGACCATAACACTCAGGGGCTGCTTTGTTGAAATAGTCTTGAAATTTGGTGTTCGACATCCCTCTCGTGTATGGTCTAATTCCTTAAATATAATCAATAACCTTTTGCCTATTTTCTTCATTTTTTGCTCTTTAGGCTTATTCATCTTTGACTAAACGTGATTTTTTCTGAAAAGCGGATGCTGGTCTTTTGTTAGAGTTTTGCTTTCTATTGTTAATATTACTAGTCTCATTAACAAACGGATTCGACTGATTTCGACCGACGTTTGTGTCGTCAAAAGCAACACGGCGGTTGTCTTTATTATCCGAGGCTAGCTGTTGTTGTTTTCTTATTCCTTCAGCGCCTGCTTATAGTTGGCCACCTTTGAGTAATTCATAGTGATCCTTTAAGTTGATGTTTTGATCTTGGATTGGTGCTTCATTATTGCCCCAAGCAAAGGCACCCCAGATTCCACAAGAGTTGTTCCTCAAGTAGTTGAAATGCTCTCTTTGAGTCACACAATTATTAACTGTTTTCTTGCAGCACTCTTCAGATTGTCCTCTCATCGTTAAGCGAGTATTAATAAATAAAATTTATTTTTTTGCCCGTAAATTATTATTTACTGTCAGCAACAAATGTGCACAATGATGAGCATAATCAAATCAACGGCTATCTGAGGATGATCCTCTCTTTTTAGATTTTCTCTTCTTCTCGCCACTTCTGCTTCTGCTCCTACTCTTGCTCTTGCTGTTGCTATCTTCTCTCTTCTTGCGGTCGTACCTGTCGTTATCGCGGTAGTTTCTTCCACTTCCTCCTCTGAAGCCGCCATCTCGATCGTTCCTGTCCCTATTGTCTCTAGGTTGGCGGGCTAAATTTTAATAAAAAATTACGTTTGGGGCACTCCTTAGCAAAGTGACCTTCCTCTCCACAGTTGAAGCATCCTCTTGGCCTGTCACCTCCACTGGGTCTTCTGTCATAGTCACCCCTTCCTCCTCTGAAGCCCCTGTCGCCTCGATCTCCTCGGTCTCTGAAGCCACCTCTGTCGTTTCTTTCGTTGCGGCCTCTAGCGAACTCAACTTTGAGTTATTTGCCTAGGAATTATTTTTTGTTCATGCTAAGTAAGTCAAATCGAGGAGCAAAAAGAGAATGGCGAAATTGTATATTTCATCCAGATAGAAGTTAGAGTACGCGTCAACTGCTTTCTCAGCCGAGTCCACAGAGTCAAATTCGATAAAAGCGAAGGTTATTCCATTGTCCTTGGATTTCACATTGACATCTACAATCGTGCCATAAGATTCAAAGGCTTTCCTCAGTCCAGGTTCATCAGTCTTAATCATCAGAAAAGCCCTACATCCATGCTCAAGTTCGAAATATATATCTTCTGAGAAGGTGGAGCTTCTCTTCTTTGGTAGCCGTCCATTGTTTTAGTTACTTAATTATTATGTTGAAAACTTAAGCAACCCACTTGAATTTTGATTTAAATATAACCATTAATTAGATGCCTATTCTATTTAAAATGATAGAACACAATGAGTTCAACCTGATAAATCAATTTGTTTTCAAATTTAAAATTAACTTGCAAAGTAGAATCGATAATTTAAAATAATTCTCCTTTAGTAGACCAGTCCTCTAAAACAAATTAAAAAGAGGGTAGAAATACATAACATTAATTATTTTTAATAGTGCGGCACTTTTCTATAAATAATTAGATAGTAATAAAAAATTCGCTCTTATATATTTTATCATAATTCAATGTTCCCAAATTTTGGTCAAAACCCAAATCCATCTCTGCCTAGCTTCTTAAACAATAATAATCTATCAACTACTAACAATTTATTTCAACCGCAGGCAACTATTGGTAATACGACAAGTTAATCCATTATTAATGGATTGATGGAAAGGATTGTCACCCTTGAGAAGGAGTCTCAATGGGCTAGAGCTTAACTGTTTAATCTTAGGAATGAATTCGACAACTATAGAAAATTTAACCCTGCTCAAAACTTCAGTAATTAACCCCATAGTAATATCAAAAACGAAACACAGTCAGCATAGAACAATCAACTGAAAGCATATCTTGCTTAATCTTTCACATAGATAAAAAACATGCAGAATAGACATACTACAGAGATGGCACATGTTCTAAAAATGCTGAATTACCAATCGTAAAAAATATGTACTCTCAGTAGTAAAGTTAATTCATCATCTGAAAACGACCACAGAAATGAAGTACCTAAATTTATGTTCTTCATACCTGAGAAATAGGGAACGGAGAAATATTACTAACCTGAATTAAGTGATCTTCCGGCATAAGTTTATTATTAGTCAGCAGGATACAATATCAGCTTCATCAAAAATAAGAGTAATATATTTGCAAATTTATTCATTCAGAACGAGCACGGTAACATCAGTTTCAATTCATTTGTGCCCAATGACTTAATTAATAGTTTATTGAAGAATCCCTCCAAAATGGTGAAAATAAACTAGATGGGATGCCAAATATATAATAATTAGCTTGAAAAGTACCCATTCAATTTAAAAATAAATAATTTTATGGGTTATACAAATTTGAGTCAATCACAGCGTGCAGATATTAAATAAAAACTATTATTGCAAGAAAAAGCAACAGGACTCAAATCGAATTTGAATACTGAGACAGGTTCGCTAACTATCAATAGTATGTGAGAACTAGTTCAAAATTATTTGTGTATTATGTTTGAGATATTTTATTTTTGTCTGTGTAAATATATATGATTATATTCTGACTGATTGCCTCTGTTTTTGAATATTAATTACATATATCCAGCACAGTAAATGTTTGGAAATAGCACAACAAATAATTCAGGCACACCAATGTTTGGGCAATCTCCTAATGTTTTCGGAACCTCAACACCAAAACAATCAGTGTTCGCAAATTCAACATCATCTTCTGGTATTTTTGGTTCGACAAACAAAACTTAGTAATCTGCTGTAGTTCCAACATTCGGAACTATTAAACCTATAAGTGCTCCGCTTAATTTTGATCCGACCACCAAGTAATTATTAGAGAGAATCATCAAGCTGGAGAAGAAGAGCTAAGAGACTCAAGCAGAAATGACAAAAGTAAAAGCTGATTTTGAAAAATATAAGAAAGAGAATCCGACTAAGAAAGAGTATGACGATCTCCGCAAACAATTGAACATCCTAAGCTAGTCATTTAAGCAATAGATTTCATGTAAAAATGTTTTTCAAAGGTCTGATGAACCCGCCAAACAACAAAATAATTTGTTTAACAGCTCGATCCAACCATCACAATCGACTAATAATTGGGGAAATTAGACTCAGCCAAACACTAAGCAACCAGATTTATCGACTATTGAGAAAGAGATGAAGGAGTTGAAGACAACACAAATGAAGCAGCAGGAATATTTTGATAAGATTTTAGATGGAGTCCAAGCTTCCATGAAAGCTATCACTACACAAGCAACTAGCATCAATAATTTAGACAACAAGATGTTTAATTATTTTAATAAGATTGATAACCGCCTCAATGAGATCTCTAAAAATACAACTCCCTCTAAGAATGTATTCCCAAATCAAAATAATTTCAACAACAATTTGAACAATTTGAACAATTTTAATAACAATAATAAGAGTAATGGTTCAAACTTGAATCAAGGTAATAATTTTATGAATTTAAATAGTCAAGGTAACAATAATCCATGGAATAATATTTATTCTGGTTTCTCTAATCGCAACAATGTGAACCCTCTTTCTCAATCTGCAGTGTTCGACTCCAAGAATAATGTAAACATTCTCAATAGTATTTATGGTCAACCTACAGATCGATCATTCGACAACTCATATGTTAAACTGCAAGATGGTTATAACATAAAGTACAGCACAAAGAACAATTTATTTGGTGGAAAATTTTATACCAATTTATAAATAAGTAATCAGTTTGGCAAAGTGGAAATCTTGAAAAATCTGCCAATGTAGCTATTCGATGTTGACAACAAGAAAATCACAGATTATGTGCGCATTGGTGAAAGTGACTGTCAAATACTGGATTAAAAATGGGAGTCCCATCCTTTCAAGCTGACCACTTACAACTTCATGAACATGCGAAACATGTCACCAAACCAGAAATTCGAGCTGAGTTCCAAGGTGAAAGAGCAAGCGATGAAGACAGGCCTTAAGTTCAACTTGGACATGCAGGCGGGCAATCTGGAGATCATCACTGGCAAATGATAGCCGTCAAACATCACATTTTAAATAATTATACTATACTATATAAAGTGTAAGGATTCATAGTTTGTTGTTAATAAATAATGAATAATAATATACAGCAGGTGCGATATGAATGCGGGCATTCTCAAATTACTAATAGTGTTATTCTGTCTACTGAGTGTGGGGTTAGGATTCTATTCTAAAAACTATCGCAAATGTCAGCTTGATAGCAATACTACTAACTTTGGAGCATTCAAGATGGAGCGAGTACCTGAGTATGGAGTCGACTACAATTTTACATAACATACTGATATAACCAAGCCACTTTAATATAGAAATTTCGATTTTATTTACTTGGAGTACATCGGAGCAGGAGGCTCGGGTTAAGTGTACCGCGTTGAGAATTTGTAGAATAATTAAGTTCGAGTTGTTAAACGATTTTTCAAATAAAAAAGACTTGAGTTTTAGGAAGAAAACTATATCATGAACATGATGAATTATGATGTAAAATGGCATCGAGAAGATAATAACCCTAACAAAAGCACTCTCGCAAGTTATCCATCTCGCGAGTCTGTTGTGCTCAGTGATGTTGAGGTATTTTAGGTGGAGGATTTTGCAGTCATATTCTATAAAATTTGCAGAGAACTCGACAAGGCTCATCGAAGAGGCTTAATTCACGATGATATTAAAATGGGCAACATTCTTATTAACTCAGTGGGTGAAAGTTTAAGAACTATATAAGTGCAACTGATCGACTGGAACTTAGCTTCATTCTATTCATATGGTTATTCGTCCACGATGAAAAAGGGCACAGTCTGCTATTATCCACCTGAAGCTCTGCTCCGAACATTATTTACAACTCCAGCTATTGACGTTTGGGCACTCGCAGTTGTGTATTTCTCATTTATTACTACGAAGAAACCATTTGCCGTCGATTGCAAATAGTCAAACTTTGAAGCTGTTCTCACTCTTGTTGGGAGTGAACGATTCTTGAAAGTTTATAACAAATATCATAAGACAAATTCCAATTAAAATACGTTAATTAATTAAATAAAACAAAATCCAAAGCTTTATTAAGGATTTTCTGTAGGAAATAGGATACCAACAGCTTCAGCGAAATTCTTTGATGCTCAGTTTATTGATTTATTTGATAAAATGCTTGAACCTGATCCTGAGTATAGGCTGACTATAACCGAAGTGTTAAATCATCCTTATTTTGATAGAATAAAGCGATTGCCTAAAATGTACTTCAAGAAAAATGAATAAAAGCTAAAAGATAAAAATGAGGGCCAGCCTCAGCGCCAGAGACCAATCCCAGCAGATAACTTAGTACCGGCATAGCCTCCAATATAATAATAATGAAAAAATTGATGATATTAAATATGCATAAGTTGCTACTACGAAATGCTGCTTAAATACTTGATCACTTATTTTTGAGCTCAGTTATTCGCTGGAGTTATGCAACTCGTTAGATCATTTCCCTTTTTACTTTGGCTTTCATCTGTGGCTCATCAAGATGATCAATCTCATCCAAATATCTTTGGCGTTCTTCTATTTCCTGAACAATTTGCTCAAATAGTTCATCAAGCTCATCAGCTTGGTTAGAATTGTTTTGCTTTGGCCCATCTTTTTTCTACATTATATATTTATTTTACAGTAGGATCTGAGAAATTTTTGTATTTCTTTTACACTCGCAGCTTGGCTTTTTACTTAATTTACTGTTAATTAAACTGAAATTCGTTATCTAAATTCGGAAGAGTGGCTCCTTTAGGTAAAATACCGCCCTTCATATTGAATTTTTATTGCAATTTCCTGACCAACATCGCACGATCTACTCCTCTATTCGCGGGTAACATTTGTGATCGCTTACGTTTATACTATTCTATTTATTGCCTAATCACACTTTCTGCTTTCCTTTTCGGCACAAAATCAATAGGGTGAAACTTAGTGCCTGTGCTTACTGGCATTTCTGGGTACTATATCGCTGTCTTCTGTGGACATTTTTTAGTACTGATCATCTTTTGCTTCTCGGCTTCGATTTATTTTTATGTCTTTGAGCGAACTTTGGGGTATTAGATTTTGGGTTTCTCAGCTTTGTTATACATTGCGAATAGTTCCTTACCCATCTTACTTTCCCGACCATATATTTTCCAAAGACTCTTGAGCTGCTATTGCTGCTCTTCATCCATGCCTTCGAGGTCCATTTCGAATTTGTTATTATAATGTAAGCTATAACTTAAGACGTTTCGAATTATAGCGACTATTTTAATTATTACACAAAGAGAACACTTTAAATTATTGACAAATTTACACATTAAATTAAAGTCCTAATAATCCCTCAAATTAGCAAGAGCTTTATATGTTAAAATCAAGAGTATTTTGATTATTTATTTGTTACCGATTTAATAATAATTATTTGATTAACTCATAAACTGCAATGATAAACCTGTCAGGAGAAGTAATCATAATTTTACTGTGTATATTCCAAAGATTCATTAAGAACTTAAAAAAGCCTAATACATCGGATCATAAAGAAGTCCAAAAAACTGCTCCATAACAAAAGGAACCATAATAAAATAAATAAATTGCAGAACTTATGTAGTTAGAGGCTAAAAAGAAATAAATTGAAAGTACAATATAGGAGTTGAATAACCCGAGCACATTTGCAAAATATTCAAAAATGAAGAGGGAGCTTATAAAGATAGATGCCAAAATAAACGATCTCAAATAAAAAGGAGTCGAAGTCAGCAAGCCAAAAGATGAGACAACTCCTTTACTTAAGTAAAAGTCTAGTTCAGTAAAATAAAAATAGACTAAAAAATAGGGATAGAATTTAATTCCCGCCTGGTTCGGAGTGGTATTCAACGTAGTAATCATCTGCCTATCATATACCTTGGAGACAAGCGTGCTGCCAAATTACGATAGATTTCCACTTAGTTATGTAGCTTACGGGAGCGGGAGAGCCAACTGCATACTGGTCTACTTCGCATGTAAAATGATAATGTATTGATTTATATTCTAAATATTTGAATTTGTAATGTTGAGCGCCAATCAGCAAGCTGAAGCCTAAAGGAGACTCAAAGTACTCGCCGAATAGCAAGAAGCAGAGAAGACGATCAAAAACAGAATAAGTAAGCCAGCCTTAATACAGAAAATGTTTCCAAATCGCTTAATGATAAGTTAAAAACCTTGACTGAGGCTGATGCGAAAAAGGTATGCGAAACATTAAGCAAACTGAATGAAGATCATGTATAGTATATTTAAATTAGCTTGCTAAATTCCTGAACGACCTCGAGAACAAGAATAGATTTTTGTTGGATGAGCACGAGAAGCTTAAAAATGAAAAAGAGCACTGTAAATAACAATCTATTTAGTGAATCGTGAAAAAATGAACGCAATTGACGATAAAGAACGATATAGCCGATCGATTGTAGAAATTAAAGACACTATTGGCAAGATTCAAAAGGCTATTGAAGAGAGTGTTAAAGACGAAGAGAACAAGAGAAAAAAAATATAGGAAGATCTAGATAAATCTATTGCAGAAATCAGATAGAAAATTGTCGCATTCGAAAAATAATCTGTATAGCTCGAGGAGGAAAATAAAACACTTCGTGAAAAGAAATAAGGCTTAATCAAGAAGATGAGCGGCCTTTAAGACTAGTTTAGATCGAAGGCATAATAAAAAGTATTCCATTATTTGATTTTAGGATGAAGTTGTTAGAAAAGATAAAGAAGGGCTAATGTAAAACTTAAAATAAGTTTAAAATCACGTTAACGAGGCTACATAATTAAACAAGCAGTTCGCAACATTGTAGAAAAAGAATTTCGACGACAAGCTATCAATTTATTTAAGAACAAAGAAATTTCCATAAATTTGCAACTCGATGTAGAACTCAGCGACAACAATCGATAAATGCAAGCAATAACTGACTAAAGGAGTTCAGAGGTTGCAAAAAGCCATGGATATCACAAAAAAATGCGAAGGATAATGCAAATAATTAAACGATGAATGTATACGTAAGTTAAAGATTCAAAATTAGAAGGAAGATAAGTTGAAAGAAGTTAAAGCCGAAAAATAACAGATCAGACTCCGAATTCTAGAATTGCAGGCACAGAAGAAGCAGAAATTATAAGCTAAAGTCCAATGATTGTGTTACAAATTAAAATACTCAAATATTACTCTTGCCCACATCAATTTACTTTAGATTCCTAATTATGTTATCGCGAGCAATCCCACAGAACTAGTTAGCCCTTTTATGTAATTCCTAGTTTTTATTTTGATAGCATGTAAGTTCGCGATTGAGCAATTCCACTTTCTGGCACTTCAGGTCGTATAACTATTTTAGAGTGGCTAGTTGTTGCTAGACTTCCGCTAGCTTCTAGTTTCTGTCTTCCTGCTCGAACAGTTGCTGTTTTAGTTGGTAATTTTGTCGCCGAATCTACTCGCATGAGAAACATTTTATTGAACTCAATGCATCGCTTATTACATTTGAGTTTTATTGAGAAAATTTAGTGCTCGCGGCCAGCGCAAATGGTTCAGTTTTCAATTATGTATTGGCTTTGCTTATGAGTTGCTTGATTTTATGTGTCTGCATTTAAAAAAATTATAAGAATTTTTCGAGCGGCCAGCGCAAATGGTTCAGTTTTCAATTCTGCATTAGTTTTGTTTATGAGCTGTTTGATTTTATGTGTCTGCATTTAAAAAATATAAAAATTTTCTAGCGGCCCGCGCCTTGACTTGATGGCCGTACATTATTATATACTTTCGGAAAAATTTGTATATATATATTATTAAAAATTAAACTCGCGCAAAAATATGTCAGTTTATTCTCAAATCGAAAAAGGTCTTCACAGCATTCTCAAAGATAGTAACATGATCAACGAGTACATTTCAATGAAGCACAAATTAGTCTTGAAAAAATCTGACAGGCCAGTCTTCATACTGTTAGGGCTCTTGATTCTCTGTCATAAACTTGAGTCATGGGACTAGCTAGACACAGCAGATGCCATTAACAGAAGCATACAAGCGCTAAGGACCAAGATTTAAGAACAACGACATTTTCTTACTTATTTGTTAAGTGGCACGCATAATAAAGTATTCGAGGTGTTAGCTGTTTACTAATCTTTGCTGTTGGATCAGAATAAAGAATAGTTATGGATGGCCAAACACATTGAAGCTCTCAATCACTTACACGACCCGTATGGGTAAGCTGAGCACAAACTGATCCGCTCTTCCCAGAAAGATCTGATGCTTGAGATGATACAAGAAAAGGGCATTATCATAAGCAAACTATACTTGCTATCTGATTGTGGACCAATGGAAGCTCCACTGCACGGATAACCAACCGGCTTTAATTTGCTTGATTGATGAATTCTATTTGTTATTAGTTTCTTTTATTATTGAATGTTGAAATGGAAATATATCCCTTCATTAAAAATTTTTACATATATCTAAATGAAAAATGAAATAAATGTATTTGAATATCAAAATGCAAGATCCTCTAACACTGCCTGGATTGGTTTTTTTATACCCTTAAGCTTCTTGACTGGAGTTTTAAAAAAGGTTGATATGTTCTTTTCTCGAAGCCAAAACAAATCTCCCTCCGCCTCATTTTCAGCTCCAAAACTGAACTATCGTTTTCCGAGCTCCCAGTGAATACCATTTTTTAGTAAGAGTATTACTTTACCTTTGTAGTAAGTCACTCCCTCGATGTCAGAGCTAAGCTATTTGACTTTTACCACCTACTATTAGTGGAAATGTAGATCTCGAATGATGAGATCTCGAGGCCCTTCGATTTGTACCACCTTGAGACCTTACTCATCAAACGCTATTCTATCGAATTAAATTTTTTATTGCTTCTATTTTAGACTGTTCAAATTCCAAACTGCAATATTTCCGCCAATCGTGCTTTCGTATAAAAGGCTTTCATCATGATTAATTGCTACCGCTGTCCCCTTCTAATTAAGTCTAAAAATTTTGATCTCTTTTCCCTCGTCCATGTCCACTACTCTTAGTTTGCCATCCTCCGAAGAAAAGCATACATATTTTTTCTGGAAGCTCAGCAGTGATGTTACTGGGATACTGTTTTCTATCTTTTTAGAAAGGGTCGATCGAAGATGGTTCCAAATGAGAACATGTCCATTTTTTAGTGCCGCAACCAGAAAAGCATCACCATGAAACGCCATGCATGTTATGGAGTCTGTGTTAGGTCCAAGTTCTTCCATTCTGTTAATAGTGTTTCCGCCTTCTCCAACTTGATAAATAGCAATATATTTTTAGCTTCCTCCGACAGCCATAATTTTTTAATCTTTGTTGAACTCGATGCACTAAACTCGGCCTTCTTCCTTGGTGCTCAAAACAATCTTGATACCCGTGAAATCAGCGATTACTAAATCTTGAGCTACTGAACTAGTTGCAATTATACGATTTCTCTCATTTAGTTTCATTTGGATCACGGTTGCAGAGTGAAGGTCAAGTACTCTCGGCTCTCTACGTACAGATAAATTCCATATGCGGATTGGGCCATCAGATCCTGCTGCGTATAATTTACCTGATTTATCGAATTGAAGGCATGTAACAGGACCGTTGTGGCTAATTAATTGATCTATTTGTTTATTATCGCTTGCAGCGAATATGTTTATTTATCCATTTTAATGACCAGTTACATATTTTTGAGAGATCTTATCAAACGCTAGAGCTAAGATAGATCCTTTTTACTTCTTCAAATTTAGCTTTCTTTCTTATATATATTTTCTTTCTTCAATTTATGAGATCTTATCAAAGTCCCAAATTTTAACAGTTTTATCTCGACCCAAAGAAACTAATTTTCTAAAAACTGAATCAAAATTTAAGCTGACAATACGCCCTTTATGTCCCTCAAGTACAAAAACAATATTTAGTGTTTCAACGTGCAAAACAGTGATATAATTTTCTCTCGATAGTGCTACAATAACAAATTTTTATTTTTCATCTAAGCATATTTCTGTAACTTAGTCAGACATTTTCTTCTTTGAGACTTAAACAGAATTGTCGAAACTCCATACTGATAAATCTTTATCTTTGCTTGATGATGCCACTATTTTCTTCATGGGAGACACCTTTAACGCTATTATTTCCGCAGAGTGGCCTTTGAATGTTTTAATGAGATCTCCCTTTTTAGTTGACCATATCTTAACAGTGGTGTCACGAGAACCTGTAATAATATGATTACCGTCATGACTAAACTCAAGACAGGTTATCAAATCGTTATGACCTTCAAGTGTGAATTCATTAGCCATAGATTTGATATTCCATACTTTTAATGAGCTTTTCATAACTGAAGCGATCATGTCGGTTTAACTGCTGAATGCAATAGTCCCTTTCTGGGGTAATTTAAAAACCACAGAGCGATAAGAACGAGTATCCCACATTCGTAGTGTTTTGTCATCGGCAATAGTGATCAGAGTGTTATTGTCACGTGAATATTTCACGCTACGGATAATATCCATATGCGCTTATATTTTTTTGAGTTACTTTCCAGTTTCTGTTTGTAAGATAATCAAATAATTGCCACAACCGAGGGCAATATTGCGACCGTCTGTAGAAAGTGCAGCCGTTAAGACAGTGTACTAAATTTAATATTTTTTCTGATAGAGTCCAACATTATCGAAGAGTGCATTATCAACCAAGCAATTTAAAAACTGAGCTTTATAGACAATAGTGTTGAGCATGTTAGCACCTCTAAATGTACAGTTGTAAAACACTGACTCAGTGAGATCAGCTTATAGTAATTCTGTTTCGTCAAAATTGTAGTTGCTGAACACAAAGTTTATTTTGTTCAATAAAGATATTGCATTTGAGGATTGTTCCCATGTTGACTTATATTTGCGGGATTTTTCAATTACATCGATCAGTCGGCTGTGAGTTTTCTCAATTGAGTAGTGCTATTTGACGAGAGATAACAGATCTTGATTCGAATATAGTTTAGACATTGACAGATTTCGATATGATTTTTACAAATAGTGACAGTATGCTTCGGTTAAGAAAAAGTACAAATACTCTTTGTGCACGAACAATTCTTTATCTCTATTAACTATGGCATCCACATTAACAGGATAGAATGAAAGCTGATTTGTAATAATTTCAGTTGCAGTATACTTGTCTATGGCTTATCTGATGCCGTCAGTAATTATTAGGTTGCGTACAAAATACTCAAAGGCTATTTTACGAAGATCTTACAAGCATTACTGAAATTTAATCTCAGTTTATCGACATTAGCGTAGTTGTCGATTCCAGCACATATTGTACGCCTCTTTCAGAAGACAGTATCGATTGAAAGTGTTCAACAAACAAGTCGATGTATCTGTAATTGACTCTTTCTGTGACAAATAACAGCAATATATGTGCAAGTATAAAGGGTTACGAAGCAAAGTTACATAAGTGCGCTTAGGGTGGCTCTCAGTAATTGGAATATTTTATACTCCTAAGCATTCTTCAATGATAGCTTTCTTATCAGTCACATTATGGAATTGAATAGCCTTTGTCATATAATTTCTAATCTCTTCTATATCGAGAGGCAACAATGTGCAATACACAACTTGAACATTAAGAGTTCCGAGACTAACTTTAAGTTTGGTGATTTCTGAGTTAGTAGCCAAGCAGAAAGAGATTTATGGCCTGGAACGAGAATCTTATTTGCTGTATATTTTCTCGATAAATTGTATTGCCTGCATAACATAAAATTCCGGATCGTCTATTATTATGATTTGTTTGCGATACTCATCTAAAATTTCGTCCAGTTTCTTCTTCGTGAGGGCTTAATCATTCAAAATCTACGATGTAATATGCCTAATTCTAAGTTTATCGCCATACTTAAGATCCAAGTTGTGACTCATAGATTCTATAAATGTAGTTTTCCCTAGCCCAGACTCGCCGTAGATTATAACAAAAGTATCTTTATTCCTGATGTGCTTCTCCACTTATGAACTTGAGACAACTTTATCTTGATACTGAAATTTACGCTCGATGTCTAACACTTATTTTTGATTGTCTGATTTTTTAAGTTGGTTTTCTAAGGTGAATGAAAGTTTTGGCTGTAAAGTCCTATATTTTTTGTAGGAATATATTTAGCCTTTGTGGTATTCCATAATTTGCTATCTTCTTGATCTCAGCATCTCCATAAATTCACCCACTATTTGAGTGTCAACTTTTTCGGTCCTCATTGAAAGTAAAGAATTACGAAATACTTTGTGCGATGGTGACATATGGATAAATGTTTCCTCAAAATATTTTAGCAGTTATGTAAATACTTGATTATCAGTTATTTTGGTCAGCATTGCCACAAACTATATTTAAACATGTTCAGTAGTTCTCTACAATGGAATTACACCATGTTTGCCATTTTTGTCCTTTTCCACCATAATTTTATTTTTCGCAAAAGCAGCTTTATCCTTAATTTCGAAAGCATCGGCTGAGATCTTAAATATTTCCTTGACTTCCTAATTACTGATGACAACACCGACATGACTTCTTTATTTTTAAAACACTTGCTAGTCCCCAATAAAATAAGCCAGTGCTAGAAATCCGCCGTAGTTTGAGAATTTAATTGCCTGTTTGCTGTTCTTGAAGGTCAGTATTTCTGAAAGCGGGTACTTCATCTCATTGTCTTAGTATTATTAGAACTGCGGAAAATACTGCAGTTAAGGGTTGTCAGAAGTCATTATGTGGATTAAAGATGTCGTTGAAGTTTTTGACGTTTTTTATTAGATTATTATGTTTGAGCATGTTTGAAACGACATTCTTTTCTCAGTTGTCTTTATGCCGAAATAGTTGTAAAAGCAGAAGACTAAACACTCAAGTAAGAAATTCTTTCTAATTTCTTCAACTGCAATTTTCTACTGAGCTCTTCCTATCCATTTATATCTGGTTGCTTTTTCTTCAAATTTATCAACACTGAAGAAACTTTGTTGATCGACAATATTTCTTCTTTTCTCGTAAAGATGGACGAATGCTGCATCAATAGAGTTGAACTCGTCCTTTGAAAGCTGCTTTATTTCTTCTTAGGGAAATTGGTAGCTTCTATTAATCAACACTTTTATTTATGTGTTAGTTTCCTATTATTTTATTTATTTTGTTATTGTCTGAGTTTATATTGTGGACTCATGTTTTGGTAATGGAATCTAAGCTTGAGTTTGTTCATCTAGCATGTATGGTTTTGGAGGTGGCTTTTGAACTTATGTAGCAAATTCTACCTTCTATGTTTGCACAAAATGAGTGTTTTTCTATTTTGGTAAAGTTCCATCGTCAATTTGTAAACCATAGTCACAGTGTAACCCTTACTATTATTCATACTGAATCGATCGGTTCATGAAATCTTTTTGAGGTCCATAATCAGAATACTGTACTGAGCGATCTTCAAATATTTTCATATCTTCATCTTACTTATCATATTTATCTTTCATATCCATTGACTCATTCCTTTCAAGTACCAAGGAACTAAACTGGTTATCTTCAATACTACCTTTTCTTATAAAGCTTTGGTCTGACTTCTCGAATTGCTCAATGGAATTAAATATTTTCTTAAGGCTTTCTTGTTTCTATTACGGCATCCTTTAATTTTGTGAGTAACGTAAACTTGATTTTCTTTACCTACTTGTAGAGTTATCAAGTTGTTCACTTTCTTGAAAATTTATTGTGTTGCGAAGTGGTGGTAGTTTTGTGTTACCTTACATTATTGACTCTGCTTGATTTAATTCTTAGAACTGCTTATCTTTTTATAATAGAGTACGTCTGCCTTGCTTTTTCTTAATTAGCACGGGATCGAGTTCTCTTTGCTTTTTAACTGGAGACTAGAGCATAAATGTTTTGTCTTTACTTTTATACACTCTATAATCTTTCTTCTTTTTTTTGGCCACTTCTCCTTTAGCCAATATATCTTTTTCATTTTTGTCACTCTTTTATAGTTTCTCTTTGTCTTACATTTGGACTGGATGCCTGTATACTGAAAACTAATCCAAACTTTATCCTTTTTTCTTGGCCTACACAATTTTAGTAAGAAGCTGCACCATTTTGTAATGGTTAGGCCAGTTATTGCTCAGCAACTTCGAGTATATCAGCACATTGTATATGTATATCTAGAAGGCACCTATGCGCGGGAATGTCACCGTCTCGCTCGTTTACTTATTCATGTATGTATTAGGTGGCAGTCTAGCTTATGCTGGCTTCACTAGCTAGTCAGGAATTGGATTCTTTACTACAATTGTGTTATTCACGAATCTTTACAGTTTTCTTTTCACTACATCATGGTGCGATTACATTAATTGAACTGCTCAAAATATTTCCACTACGAGTGGCGGGAGAAGGACTGGTGCGTTTCGCAGTTTTAGCAACATTCCACAATGATGACTTAATAGCTGTCGGATGCTTACTAATTAGACGCCATGCACTTGTAATAGCTGTAATTTATGCAAGATAAGTTACAATAACAAACACGAATCCAAACCCAACTTCTAAATTTATAGCATCAACATAAGAGATCGCGCACGACTGCGGGTGATTGACATCTCCAAAATTTAAACCCGCTTGATAAATATATATTAATGTTTGCTATTATGTGGATCATGCTCATATTGTAATACCTGATAAAATTAGCTAATATATCCACAATGCACATTATTCTCATTAATAAACAGCTATATCTAAGCCATATATATATTGATTGTTATTATAATAACTATTTGTAAATATGCTGGCCAGACTGCGAGTAATAATCAACAAAAGTGGAACACTTATCGCTAAATGGATTGTGCTTGTTGCTTTCATCATTTAGTTTATACTGTGCATTGTGATATTGTCTGAGAATTCGTCATCGCCTTCGATCAGTATGACTGTGCCAAGGATGTTTGCAGCTTTCACTACTGTGCTGCTTGTAGTGCTGCTCATTAAGAAATTGCCTATCAAATCTGACACTCAAATATTGTTAGTGAAAGTACTGGCATGTGTAGCCATGTTGCTCAGAATTGTGACAGTAATTATGCTGCAGTATCACTCCCGAAATCCAACAGAAGAGTGTTTCGTTAGCTCACAGGCCTCAAGTGCGCTTACTTATATGGACATCGTATCCTTTGCAGGCATTGCAGCGCTTACATGGCAACACTTAAGAGAGGATAAAATACAGAAGATGGTGTTTATAGAGACCAGCTGATTACCTATACTTTTATGATATTTGATAAATATATGTATTTACTCAGTTTGCGTATAGAATAATGACTATATAAATATTAATCACACGATTCGAAAACTAATCTTAAGAGATTGAATTGTTCGCAGAAATTATTTTATCGATTAAGATTTAAGTTCATTCTTATTTAGCTTTGAAAGGTGAATAGTAATATGTTTTAAATTTTAAAATAGTTTGCCATCTATATTCCCTAAATCCTTATAAAATTCTATAATAAACTTAAAAGTACATAACGAAAGAATTCTCAATTTAGTAGAATGTGTAAGAATTTTTTACATAACCCACAGCAGAGTGGATTTTTCATCCTTTGGACGACCTTGTTATGCAGAGCCGATTGACTTGATACACAGTCCAACAATTCCAAGTTTCCTCAATTTACTTAGAAACACTTAAAATCTCGACAAATCATATAGGCATATGTTGGTGTTATCAATGCAGAGTTATTTTATTCTAGGCATTTTCTACAGATTTAACAAAGAACGACAAGTCACACTTTTACATTATCCTACGTTCATGAACGAGATCCGACACTGACTTTTCATAGAAGCCAATTGTTCAATAGATCTATCACCAATATTATTATCTTCTGTGAAAGTAGAGTCAACTAAATATTTGTTGATTTACATATGGAGAAATTCTATAAATTGTACGCTCTGCTGAGACCGTCCAAAGCTATTTTGCTTGTGAATGTGCAATTCTCAACAATCAGAGTTTTTAATGTTTAGGGTACGGTTAGCGTATGAGTTATATTTTTAATTTGGTCCCATATTATACTTTCAAGCTTTGAATTTTTAATGGCTTATAATAGTAGCACATCGCTGAATTCTATGAATTAGCTGAACCATATATTTTTGAGAGTGTTGAAGTTTGACTAAAAAACGTTTGCGATGAATGTACTATCTAATTTTTTAAAATCTGCGTAATATTTTTTGTACTGAATAAATTAAGGGTTATTAGCCCTTTGCATTCTGATGTGAATATTTTCAAATAAGCGGGTATTTATTTATCTTGATATTACTGTTAGTAGCTCCCCAAAGTAACATGTTTAATATTCTAATTTTTAATTCGCAATTGTTGGTTCCAAAACATATTAGTCGAGCTAATCAAAATATTTTACAGGTCTTTGAATCGAGCATAAATGTCGAGCAGCGCTTGACTCATGGGTAACTCCTTGGCCAGTGTCCGTGATCTTATAAAGAATACTTGCTCCTGTTCTAATTTGAGCCCACACTCTTCAAAGTTCCAAATATAATTGAATTTAGTCAGCTAAGGAAAACACGAAGCAAGTTTCTACAAGCATTCAAGATCGAATTAATTTTCATCTTAAATTATGAACTATTTTAGATTTGTTGCAAAGTTTCGATCAATTAAAAGTTTGCTTATAGTACTCATAATTTATGCTTTGCTTATTTTATTTTGAGGCCCTTTATTTTCCAAAACAAACTTTTGATAATTTTGTTGTTCTAAAGGTTTATTAATTGAATTCTTTGAATATTCTTGGCATTATTATGTCTTAATCAGAATATTTGAATGTCTTATTTAGTTTTTTATATTTGCTTTTTATTCACTCTTAAATTAACTCTATAGTCTGTGCTATTGAGATGAATTATTTAATGCTAAATTGCGATGACTAAAAACTTCAGTGAACATATTATCAATTAATTTTTGCAACTAAGGATCAATCAATGCTGTCTCACCTTATTTAAACTAATTTATTATTTGTTTGCTTTCGCGAAATAATTTATTTGACTTCTAGTGAGCAGTAGCAGTTTCTTCGGCAATCTACTTACTTACGGTAAAGAGTTTTTAAGCATATTTTTTGTTGTTATCAAATGGTTGCTTTATTTTACTATTTACTTATGATTTTACCTTTTTTATATGAAGCCAGTTTTTTACATCGCATTACTAAATTTGGAAATAGAGTTCTGTAAATGCATTTTATATTTTGTTCTTCCAATTGGTTATTGCAGAGCTAAGCTTCAAGCTAACACTTTAAACGATTTCCTATATCTATTAAATGTTTTCTGCTTTGGAGTCCTCGATCATTCTCAAAATAGATGCAACATGCTAAAATTATACTTAATTGTTGCCAAATTTCATTAAATTTGTCAGCTGGTTGCCTAATGTCTGTTGAAAGGTGAAATTCATATATGAAAAAGGCGGCACAATTTTCAAAGGTATTGACATCTGACTGCTATGAATCATCTTTGAGAAATTGCTGCACTGCTACGAGAAACTGTTCACTATCGAAAATATAAGCGTTTGATATTTACTATTGTCATATATCGGCATCTTGTATGATCCCGATGCTTAATTTAAATCCTTAGTAATGTTATTTAATGATTAAATTGTTCGACATTGATGATTATGATGAATCTACTTCCTACACTGCTAGCAACACAGTCTTTTAAATGCACAAGTCTGACCAATACAAAAGTAGTTAATTGGAGCATTATGAATTATACATAATGATATCTTTTTGTTATC
>APMI01009147.1_pt1 | contig 28567 bp, 20 predicted proteins | sample 667938 | NCBI WGS metagenome assembly APMI01 (sample SAMN01084076, study PRJNA167559) | wastewater metagenome | biome: Wastewater | place: Denmark: Ejby Moelle, Odense | collected 2011-11-28
CTGAATAAGGCCCAATGAGGAGATTCTGCCCACTCGAGTTCTGGCGCGGTCTCGACCGAGTCCAGCCGTAAAGTGATCCATGATCTTCTTTCGGTCCGCTTCGTCCTCCATGTCGATGAAGTCGCAGACGATGATTCCGCCCATGTCTCGCAAGCGGAGCTGACGAAGAATCTCGTTCGAAGCTTCGAGGTTCACCTTCAGGATTGTGTCATTGAGCGACGTGTTTCCAACTTGTTTGCCGGTATTCACGTCGATGGCAGTCAAAGCCTCCATTTCATCGATGACAAGATAGCCGCCCGACTTAAGCGGCACTTTGTGCTGCATGATTCGGTCTAGCTCTTTCTCGATGCCGTAATGGTCAAAAATCGGCGAATCCTGATCGTACAGTTGAATCTTGTCGCGCATCTCAGGAGCAACCATCGCCGCTACCAGGTGAACCTTTTCGTATTCATCGGGGTCATCAATGACCATCTTTTGAATGCCCTCGCCGAACATGTCACGCAAGGTTCTGAAAAGAAGGCTCTGGTCACGATGGACGATTGCAGGTGCCCGCATTCGTTTCGCGTTTTTCAGGACCTCTCCCCAGAGATTCACTAGATACGCAACGTCCGCTCTCAACTCGGCTTCGGTTCTACCTTCGCATTCTGTGCGCAGAATCAACCCGAAACCTTCTGGCTGGATACGATCACCGACTTTGCGCAAACGATCTCGTTCGCTTCGGTCCTCAATCTTTCGAGAGACGCCCACGCTTCCCGCTTCTGGCATCAACACAACATATCGGCCAGGAAGTGCAATTCGGCTACTGACACGCGCGCCTTTGGTGCCACGAGGCCCCTTAGTAACCTGAACCATCAACTGTTGGCCAGGACGCAACAAGTCTTTGATCTTCCGACGACGCAGTTCACTACGACGCATCGATGCTGGACTGTTATCCGTTGGGTCATCTGGAACGATATCGCCAACATGAATGAAGGCATTTCGTTCGAGTCCAATGTCGACGAACGCTGCGTCCATTCCTGGCAAAACGTTTTGCACGATGCCTTTGAAGATCGAGCCGACAACACGCTCCTCGCGTTCTACACGGTACTCCATCAACTGCCCGTTTTCGAGCATGGCAATTCGGGTCTCGCGGTTCGAGACATTGACGATAATTTCTTTCGCGGAGTTGCTGCTGGTATTGCGGCTCTCAACGCTTAAATCTTTGGTTTGGCGCCCCTTTCGAGGTCGCCCGTTTTGTTTGCTCATGAGCATCTAAGCGGTCTAATTCTCTCTAGTTTACCGTGGACGCCACAAAACTTATGGCGGCGTTTCCGGTTTGACGGGTGACAAGTGAATCTTCTATTTGAGTTTTCTCACTTTTGCATCTGCTCACTCTATTCAGTTCGATCAGTTTCTTAATACAAAACAGAATGGTTGCTTTTGCACAATACGGCATCTAGCCTTGAAATTTTTACCGTAAGTGACGAACTCTCCAACACTGACGTGTAAGAATCAGTCGAATTTATGCCGATATGCAATCTACCTCTCATGAAATCGGTACAAAACCTTAGCGTCGGTTTGAAGCTCGCGGTCACTCTTTCTGTCATGATCGCATTCCAGTTGTTGCTCACTGCTTGTGGGTTCTGGTCGCTTTCAAAGGCTGATCATTCGATTCAAACGATCGGAAAAGATGGAGTGAACGGAAGCATCTTACTTGCGAATTTCGACGCCAAAGTTCTGAACTACCGGATGATCCATTACCGGGTGTTGCTGGCTAAGACCGATGCTGAGCGAAACAAATTACTTGACGAAATGGAGAAGATCGGCCAAGACGCCGACAAACTAACGGGACAGCTAGCTACAGGCTTGCCAGAATCAAGTCAGAACTTAGTCAAGCCAGCCCAAACAGACTGGAAAGACTATAGAAATCTTGATCAGGAGTTTATTTCGGCGGCGCGAGCTAACTCTTCAAAGCGGCTAGCCGTGGTTACGCCTGCACTCCGAGCAATCTACACCGAACATCTCGGTCCAACGCTAGAAAAGCTGTACAGTGGCAACCACAAGTTAATGACGGATATCAGTTCCGACGCCAAGAACACTATGGCGAGTGTCAAATCACTGATGGTCTTCGCCTGTATTTTAGCAACGACCGTCGGAATTGCATTGGCTTACGTCATCACGAAGGTCATCACAACGCCAATTAAACTGTTAGTAGCTAACTTCCGGAAGATGTCGGAAGGCAATCTCGTTCAACTCCGACAGTCGGCCGAAGCCATGGCAGCTGGAGACTTAACGTCTCGTATCTCGCCTGAAAGGCTTTCTGTGACCTGGAAACCAAAAGACGAAATTGGTGTTCTGTGCGATACCTTTAATTCGATGTCTTCTGATTTAACCGAGACGCTTGAAGCAGTCGCCATTAGCTAACTCAATTTTGGCGCGCTGGTTCAGACCGTCATTCAGAACTCGAGTTCGGTTAACCATGCAGGGGAAACCATCAATGCGTTAGCAGCTGAAAGCACCAACCTTTCTAATGAATCTTCTGAGACCATAAACCAGATTTCGATGGCGACTCAGGAAGCTGCAAAAGCCAGCGAGCAAATTGCTCAGGACAGCTCCCGACTCGCAGAAGCCTCAACCACCGCATCGAAAGATATCGCAAACCTTCATATCGAAGCACAAGAGTTGACTGATGCAAGCAACCGACAGTCGGCTTGTGTTGACCAATCGAGGAGAAGTGTCGACGATGCCACCAAAGCCCTGAGTGCGACAATCAGTGCAGTTACTAACGCAGCGGATCGTGTCGAATCTTCCCAGCAGGCCGTATCTGAACTCGCCGGGAAGCAAGCAAAAATCGGAACAATTGTCCAAACGATTGGAGCAATCTCAGACCAAACAAATCTGCTGGCACTAAATGCCGCAATCGAAGCTGCTCGAGCTGGCGAACACGGTCGAGGCTTTTCGGTTGTTGCGGACGAAGTTCGTAAACTCGCCGCCAACGCAAACACAGCTGCGCAAGAAATTGCGGCACTTATTGAGAGCGTCCGGCATGACGTCGAACTGGCTTTCACTGCAATGTCAGCGACGTCAGAAGAAGTAGCCAAAGTCGTTAACCAATCAAGCCAAGCTCAAACCAGCCTTAGTGGCATTTTGAAGTCGTCAGATGAGACTGCTACCATCGCAGCCGAGAACAACTCGCGGGTTATGAAGATCGAGGAACACATCAATGAACTAAACGAACTGATCCGCCAGGTGGCAACGGTTGCTGAACAGAGCGCGGCAGCTTCTCAGGAGCTGAGCGCCACAACCCAAGAGATGAGCGCTTCAGCCATGCAAGCAATGGAAGGATTACGTCATCAATTGAGGCAGTCCGAACAGACTCAAACTTCTGCATGCGAAGTTGAAGCATGTGCCAAAGCTCTCAACGACAGCTTGGCAAAGATCAAAGTTTCCGAGGATTCCTCAAGAAATCACCTCAAAGTCGCCTAGCCTAGAATTGCGCTCAATGTCGCAATATCTTGAGGCCCGAAGCATGGACAGTCATAGTCAAAAGATACAGGTTGATTGCATGAGTTCCCCCAAGGCTCGCAAACAACCAATGTCATGATCCCTAAATGGCTCTGGTGGCAGGTTCGCCAGAGTCCTTTTTTTGTCTATATATAGGAAAACGAGCAGTTCCTTTGCTGGGACTGCTCGTTTTTTGTTGGTATAAGACTTCTTACCAGCCACGTGGAGCCATGCGGTCGCCTTCTGCGAGAGACGAAACATTGATTCCGACCATCGGCTCGCCAAGACCAGCACTGATCTCAGCCAGCTTCTTTGGCTCTTTGTAAAACAGCACCGCTTCCACGATCGCTTTTGCTCGCTTTGACCATGCCTCTGCTCGTTCGGCACCAACGATCGATGGAGCACTCTTGAAGATTCCCGAACCCACAAAAACTGTCTCAGCGCCGAGTTGCATCATCAACGACGCATCAGCAGGGGTGGCGATTCCACCCGCTGAGAAGTTGGGTACAGGCAGGCGACCAAGTTCGTGTACTTGCTTGACCAATTCAAAAGGTGCTTGGTATTCCTTAGCAAGAACGTAAAGCTCGTCTTCTCGGGCGCTTTGAACCTTGCGGATATCGCTCATGATCTGTCGCATGTGTCGAACGGCTTCAACGACGTCGCCCGTTCCTGCTTCTCCCTTAGTTCGGATCATGGCAGCACCTTCGGCGCATCTTCTCAACGCTTCGCCAAGGTTACGGGCTCCGCAAACAAACGGAACCGTAAACTGATGCTTGTCAACATGGTTCTCTTCATCCGCAGGAGTCAAAACCTCACTCTCGTCGATGAAGTCCACTTCCAAAGCTTCGAGAATCTGAGCCTCGGCGAAGTGACCGATTCGGCATTTTGCCATGACTGGAATCGAAACTGCTTCTTTGATCCCCTGAATCATTTCGGGATCGCTCATTCTAGCGACGCCGCCATCTCGACGAATGTCGGCAGGAACTCTTTCGAGAGCCATGACCGCAACGGCTCCTGCATCTTCGGCGATAATCGCCTGCTCCGGAGTGACAACGTCCATAATGACGCCGCCCTTTAACATTTCAGCAAGGCCGACCTTTTCGCGCCAAGTTTTCTGATGAGAAGGTGAAGTGCTCATTTGAGGAATAGATGCGGGAACGTAGCGTTCTCTGCTTCTCTCTCTATTATGGCGCTTCGCGAAATTAGCCGCTTGCCTGACTAACTTTCATTGCACTGTAGCAGAAAGAACGATTCTATTCGAAGGATAAACGAGAAATGCCCCGAAGCACTCAAAGCTTCGAGGCATTGAAACGCATATTGCTCAATCCTATCGTGGATGGAAGTTGATCTCGTTCGGATCGGTTGGATTGGGCTGATTGGGTTGCATGACTCGGTTGAATGCCGAGTCATCTTTGTTATCAAAGCCCGGAACGATCTCGGGTGCTCGTGTAGCGTAGTCCATGAGAATAATTCCCATGAGGCTCGCAGTGACGAATCCACCGATGATCCACATTCGAGTGAGCCAACTTGACCACCGGACATGCATAAAGAACATGATGACGAGGATCGCCTTGATCGTCGCGATCGTCATCGCGACGATGTTGTTGACGGCTACACCTGATAGAGGACCAATCGCGGGGAGTTGAACGTAGCTCATGCCAACTGTCAACGCCATCAGCGATGCCAGCGCAATCAAGTTAAGAACATACACCCAGATTGGGATCACGTGGTGAGCGTTTGTAAGTGGTGTTTTCGACATGATCTTAGTGCGGCTTTGGCATGAGATAGAAAAGTGGGAACAAGAAAATCCACACTAGGTCAACGAAGTGCCAGTACAGACCAACCATTTCGGTGGGAATGTAATCCTTGGTTACAGAAGGAGCCTTCTTCAACCACAGGAACATCAAGATTCCGATGGTGATAATGCCACCGATGATGTGCACTGCATGAAGGCCAGTCATCGCGAAGTAGAGACCGTAGAATAGCTGTGCGTGGTCCAGATTAGCACCACCGACGTGCTCAACATTGTTCGTAAATCCTAAACCTGGATAGAGCTGGTTCTCAAATTTCGAAGCGTATTCAAATCCTTTGATGACCAAAAACGCCATTGCGCAAGCAACAGTCAATCCGAGTGAAGCCAGAACCTTCATCCGGTCTTGAAGTTGAGCAAAGTGAACTCCGAGAACCATCGAGAAAGAACTGAACAGCAGAATCGTCGTGTTGATGGCTCCCAACTTAACGTCCAGGTGCTCGTGAGCTTTGTAGAAGTCAAGTTGGTAGTTCCAGCGGTACAGCGTGAAGACAAGGAACAGGGCACCGAAGAACATTATCTCCGTGACCAAGAACGTCCACATGCCTACCACGTAGGTTTCGTTCTGCTGTTCGATATCCTCAAACTGGTGATGAACCGGGGTCGGCTCAATGTTATGAGAAGCAGCTGCCATTAGACTTATTCCTTACCTGCCTCGGTTGGTTCGTCCACCTTGGTAGGTTGCTCTGACTCAGACGGGAGTTCGATCTCTTTGCCAGCAAGATTGGCCTCGTGCTCGGCAACAGGGTCGAAGTCGTAAACCTCGTCGGTGACAATCGGGATTTCAGTGAAGTTCTCGGTCGGAGGCGGCGATGGAATCGTCCACTCCAGACCATGAGCTCCCCAAGGGTTCGCAGAAGCTTTCTCGCCCTTGATCAACGAATGAGTCAAGTAGATCGCAGGGAGGATCAAACCGACACCTAGAAGGCTTGCACCCAAGCTCGACAGAATGTGATAGATCTGATACTCAGGCGCGAAGTAGTAGTAGTGGTATCTTCGCGGCATTCCCATGTAGCCCATGATGAACTGCGGGAAGAACGTGAGGTTAAAGCCACAGAACACGATGATCGCAGTGATCTTCGCAGCTGTATCGCTGTACAACCGACCAAACATCTTTGGCCACCAGTAATGCAAACCACCGAGGAAGCCAGTCAACGCTCCGCCAACCATGACGTAGTGGAAGTGCGCAACGATAAAGTAGGTGTTGGTCAAGTGAATGTCGGTACCCATGTTTGCCAAGTACAGACCAGTCAGACCGCCAATTGTGAACAGACCGATGAACGACAGTGCGTAGTACATCGGAGCGTGCAATCGAATGTTGCCTTTATACAAGGTCGCAGTCCAGTTGAAGATCTTGATTGCAGATGGAACGGCAACAAGATAAGTCAACAGCGAGAAGACTGTGCTCTCGTACATCGACTGGCTGGAGACGAACATGTGGTGGCCCCAGACTACAAAGCCAAGACCAGCGATGGCCAATGAGCTGAACGCGACAAAGTGGTAACCAAAAATCCGCTTTCGAGCAAAGTTCGCGATTAGTTCCGACTGAATACCAAATGCCGGAAGGATCATGATGTAAACGGCAGGGTGGCTATAGAACCAGAACAAGTGCTGGAACAGAACCGGGTCGCCGCCTAACTCTGGCGAAAAGATCGGAAGTTTGAATGCTCTCTCCATCAAAACTAGAAGGAGCGTAATCGCAACTACTGGCGTACCCAAAATGACAACCACCGATGTGGCATAGCTCGACCATGCCATGAGGGGCAGTCTGAACCATGTCATGCCTGGTGCTCGCATCTTGTGGATGGTAGCGATGATGTTGATAGCGGTAAAGATGCTCGAGAACCCGTTGATGAAAGCCGCTACGATAACAAGCGTCACCTGTGAGTTCGAATACATGCTGGAATACGGCGGATAGAACGTCCATGCCGTATCGATACCACCGCTACAAAGCGCGATGACCGCTAGGATTCCTGAGAAGACATAAAGGTACCAACTTGCCAAGTTCAGTCGCGGGAACGCCAAGTCTCTCGCGCCGATGACAATAGGTATGAAGAAGTTTCCAAAGACAGCGGGGATTGCTGGAATCAGGAAGAAGAAGATCATCACAACGCCGTGAGCCGTGAAGACCTTGTTATAGGTTTCAGACTCCAGCATGGTGCCGCTCGGACTCATCAGCTCAAGGCGGATCAGTCCAGCTAAGAACGAACCCACGATGAAGAAGATGGTGACCGAGACTAAATAGAGAACCGCAATTCTCTTATGGTCGCCAGTTAGAAGCCACGAACGGACCGTGTGCTGAGCGTTTAAATAGTTCTTCTCAGCAACCGGTTGATCGTGCGCAGGTGTACTCGTAGCGCTCATTCTTATTTCTGTCCCTCAGTTTGTTTTTGTGCTGCCATGGCACCGACGGAGAGTGATCCCCTTCGTTTGGTTGGTGTTGCCGCAGGATCAGTCGTTTGTGCTTCGATAGCATTGACCGCTAGACCATTTTTTGTGTCGGTCTTTGCTGCCAAGCCTTCTTCACGTGATGTTCCACTGCTTACAGAAGAGCCTTTGGTAGCTCCAGGGTTCTTCATGTAAGCAATCAGGCTTAAAACTTCCTCTTCAGTCAGTGTGCTTTCGTAGGCTGGCATCTCTTTGCCATATCCCATCGTGATCTTGTTCCAAGGTCGTAGCACTGACTCGCGCAGATAGGCTTCATCCGCGTTTTGGACTGTGCCGTCGCTCATCTTCCGCTTCGACATATAAATGCCGGCCAGTGAAGGGGCTCGCGGTGAGTCAGTTGCGCCATGGCAGTTGTTGCAGCCTATTTTATTGAACAGCTTCTCGCCCGCTTGAGCCATGCTGACCGGTGCTGCATTCTGTCCGCCATTATTGAGCCAGTTTCGATACTCGGTCTCCGTTTGAACGACGACGGTTCCACCCATCTCACTATGCTGCGTTCCGCAGTACAGGTTACAGAACAGGTGGTAGTTGCCAGTCTTGGTAGCATTGAACCAAATCTGCGTATACCGGCCCGGAACGACATACATCTGCGTTCGGAATGCGGGAATGTAGAAAGCGTGAATAACGTCTTGCGAGATCATGGTCAGCTTGACGGGCCGACCCATCGGAACGTGAAGCGTGTTGTTTTCTCGCACTCCATTTGAGTGCTGTACGTGCCACATCCACTGCTTTCCGATAACGAAGATCTCTTCTGCGTCCTTCGGAGGAGTGCGCTGCGCAATATACAGTTTTGCGCCAAAGAAGAACATGATCAGCCCCAAAATTGTTGGGACAACCGTCAAGACCATTTCCAGTTTCGGGTTCTCATAAACTGGGCTTGATCGATCGGCCTTGGTTCCTTCGCGATATTTGATCACGAAGAAGACCGCTGTTACACAGACAATAAGCGTAAACAGCAGCGTCAGCGCAGTGAGCACTAAGAAGATAGCATCATGCTCAGGGGCCAACGTTGAGGCCTGGGGCGGCATTACAGAGAAGTTCCACATAGACGCAACACCGGCTAGGCGCCGGTAGCCTGACCTCCTCGGTCGGTCGTTGATTTGTTGCCTGCTCTCAGAAGACTGATGATCCAGCCGGCAACAACAATTACAGTGATGACACACATGTAGTTGAGCCAACGCTCAACGGTGTCTCGAATATGCATGGTCTTCGGGTCCTCGCTAAGACAACCGAACATCCCTGTCTGGTCTGCTTTAACGCCGACCTCGTTGTGAGATGCCAAACGAATCGCCTCGACGAGAGGAGTCGTTTGGAACTGTAACCCGATGGTGTAGCTCGAAATAGTTCCGTTGTTCGAAACCATTACGGAACCCGTTGGATGCTTGATAACATCCAGATCGGGTTGATAAATCCAGCGAAAACCAAGCCCGTCCGTCACCTTCTTGATGTTCTCGTAGTTACCCGTCAAAAGGTGAAGGTGGTCTTCAATCCCTTTCTCCTCTAGAATGCTAAGGATGAATTTCTTTTTCTCCATAGCAACCTCAGGGGATTCCTTGGGGTTGATGCTCACCATAACCATGTCGAAATCTTTGCCGAGGAGCAGAATCTTCTGACCTTCACTCTTTTTTCGACCGGTCGGGTGGGCTGCACGGGTTAGTGTCTTGAATAAGTCGTCCATTAAGACAGGGCAACCCGACTTACAGGTGTAGTACACAGGCACGATCATTACGGGCCGCTGCCCGAAATAACTCGCGAGTTGAACGGTCTTACCGTTGTCATCGGTGAACTGCGCGTCGGGCACTTTTGAGCCAAGCTTCTGGTCGATCCCCATTAGCTTTCGGATGTCCGTTTCTTGGGCATTCGCGACGCACGACACCGCAATCGCCACAATCATGAAGACTGTGCGGATCATTATGGTGGTGACGTCTACGATTCTCATCTTATTTAGCCTTACTTGCTTCGATCTCAGCCGGGGACATCGCGTTCTGCGTAATAGTGTTGCCTGGGCTATTTGCAGGCTTGCTGTAGCCGGTTGCAACAAAGCCCCGACTTGCTAGTAATTGCATAGCTCGGTCAATCGGAATCCTCACGGAGCCGTCTGCCAGAGTCGCCGTTGTATTCAGTTCCTCGTTCTCGTGCTTACGAAGAGTCATGATATCGATCTTCGCAGCCTTGTTCGATTGAAGTACAGGGGTGTTGGCTGGCATCGGTTTTCGAGGTTGCTTGGCGATAGCCTGCGCATCCTCGGACGAGTTATTACCGAGCACATTAAAGTGAAACATAGCGCTCACGATAGCAACGGAAACAACCGTGAAGATCAAGAATCCAGCCGTGACCTTGGCGATATTTGGGAAGTTGATATCCCTAACTTCATATCCCATATCGACGAGCGGATCTTCTTTCGGACCATGTCCGTGACCGTGTCCCTTAGTGCTCATACTTCTTTGCCTCCTGAAGTCGATTATCGTAAAGCGGCATCAACGGAGCCTTTCCAATCTTGGTTCCAAATGCGAGTAGCCAGAATCCGCCTACGGAAACTAGTGCTAAAACGTCCATCCAAAGATTCGTACCGGGTGATCTTTGGTGGATTGAGCCGGTCGGAAGCGATGGAATGACGACTTGGTAAACATCGATGACATGGACAACGAGAATCCACGCGGCGATCTTCGCCAGAATGCTTCCAATTCTCTTTGCTCGTGGAGCTAACAGCCAGAGGAATGGAAGAAGGAATTGACCGACAATCGTGATCAGTCCGATTATGTTCCACCCGAACTCGCTTCGTGCCCGATAGTAGGTAGTGAACTCGGGAAGGTTACCGTTCCAGATAATCAGGAACTGCGAAAGCGATGTGTACGCCCACAGCAACGTGAAGACAAACAGCATGTTGCCGAAGTCTTTTGTGACATTGCCAGTGACGGCATCGTTGTATGGCGCTTTGTCCTTATTCAAGCAGACGATAAGTGTGGTTAGCGATAGTGCTCCAAGCGCAGACCCCACCATCAGCCAAACTCCATAGATGGTTGAGAACCATGCGGTGTCAACCGACATAACCCAGTCGGTGAATGCGAACGTGATCGTTAGAACGTAGAAGACCAGAGAACCGGCACCACCAGAACTTCTCTTCGCTTCGTGTCGGAAGTTGCCATCAACATCCTGCTTGCGAGCGGACTTTTGCATCTTGTTCGCAATGAGCGCCCAAGTGACAAAGTAGAACACTAGTCGAATAGCGAAGAACGGCACATTAAGGTACGGTTGCCGATGTTCGATGAGGTGACCGTGAGGTCCTTGGAGTGCTTCGGGATTCGCCCACTCATAGAGAGAAGGCATGAAACCCAAAATCGGAAGGAAAAGCGCGCCCATAACACCGAAGGTGATAGGACTTGCGCCTGCTTCCCAAAGTCTGATCAGGGGCAGCGACCACGAACCGCGAACGGTGTAGTAGAGCAGGCTAAGACCAAAGCAGCCGAGCGTAATTCCGATCCAGAACGTCCAACCGAAAAGGTAAGAACCGATCATCGCCTGACGAGTCGCTGGACTCGCAATCAAAGCAATACTGGCGAGAACTCCGACGAGACCGAGAAGTCCGCCCGCAGGGCCAAACTTACTTAAGCCAATCGTGTCGTGATTCTTCGACGGCATTTCTGGTTGGTTTTCAAAAGTCGTGGCACTCATTTCTGGGCAAGCCGTCCGTTTGTTTCGTTCTGGGCCTGAGCCTTACTCAAATCAGCCTGATCGGCATCGGCAGGCGAGGCGTGTTGACTAAGTTGGAGCGCTCGAATGTAGGCAACAATTGCCCATCGATCTTGCGGCTCGACACGACTGGCATACGAGTACATGGCTCCGTATCCATTCGTGATGACATCGTAAAAGTGTCCAACCGGCATATTGCGAAGTCGGTCCGTATGATAGTTGCCGACCGGACGTTTAAGAGAAAACCCGCGCTGGGCGATCATTCCCTTTCCGTCTCCGACCTGTCCGTGACAAGGTGAGCAGTAGATGTTATATCGCTCTTGACCACGAAGAAGCAGGGTTTTTCGTTTCCCTGCGGAATCGACGAGTTTCAATGGAATCTGGTCGACAAATTTCCCGTTCTCAATTCCGGTGAAGTAACCGTCGTCCAAGCGAAGGTGACCACGAGCAATCGATCCAGGAACGAGAGGACGACTAGCTGCACCGTCCGCAAAGAGCGAAGCGCTCTCATCGAGCGGCTCGGTCTTGGGCTGCTTCCACATGTCAGTGTGGCAACCGGCGATTAACAAGCCGAGTGAGACGAGTCCGAAAATCTGCTTACGCATTATGGTTCCACCTCGTTCACTGAAACAGGCTTGAGTCCTTCGAGGAAAGTCTTAACCGAATCAGCATCGTACTTCTCATCCGTCGCCTCAATCGCGAGGAAGAAACGATCATGCGATGCACGATCAAACCCTGGCGCGTTGAAGATCGAATGGTAAGGCTTTGGAAGGCCGTTCAAAGCAAGCATTCCGAAGAACGCTCCAAATGCAGCAAACAAAACCGTGCATTCGAATGTGATTGGAATGAATGCAGGAAGTGAGTTGAGCGGCTTGCCTCCTACGTTGAACGAGTTGTCAAAAACCGCAACGTAATATTGGAGAGAATAGCCAGTCAATGCACCAATGACGCCCCCGGCAAATACGATCCATGGGATCTTCTTGTCTTGGAACCCAATTGCATCAGATAGCCCGTGAATTGGGAAGGGCGAGTAGGCATCCATCCGCTTATAGCCGGCGTTCTTGGCCGCTTCTGCAGCGGAGACCAACTCGTGAGCTTCCAAAAACTCGGCCACCATCGCGTATGGCCCGACTGCAACAGCTTCGTGACCGTGACTCATTATTCGCCACCTCCCACTGAAGCCTCTTCAGCATGAGGTTCATCGTGCTTTTGAAGGGCATGGTTGATTTTGTGAAGCAGATCCTTCATTTCAAACATGTTGATGATAGGCAGGAACCGCATGAAGAGGAACATCAGCGTGATGAACAAGCCAATGGTTCCAATGTACATGCCGAAGTCCCAGAACGTTGGGTAGTACATCTTGTCGCTACTTGGCAGGTAGTTGCTTGTGAGCGACATCGGAATGATCACAAATCGCTCTAGCCACATACCGATGCTGACCGAGGTACAGACAAACAGAAGCGTGAAGGTGTTTCTACGGGCCCAGGGGAACCAGAAGAGCTGCGGGATGATTCCGTTACAGAGGATCAGCGACCAGAATGCCCAGGCATAAGGTCCAACGAATCGCCTGTAGTAAGTGTTGTTCCACTCAAAAACGTTTCCGCTGTACCAAGCATAGAAAGCTTCAAGTACATAGCCGTAGAATACGATCAACCCTGTTGCAAGCAAAATCTTCGCCATCCAGTCGAGGTGGCGATCGGTGATGAGATCCTGCAGTCCGTAGAGCTTTCGAATTGGAATTGCGAAGGTCATAACCATCGCGAATCCGGCGAAGACTGCTCCAGCGACGAAGTAAGGCGGGAAAACCGTGACGTTCCAGCCTGGGACAATCGAAACCGCAAAGTCGAACGAAACAATTGAGTGCACCGAAAGAACCAGCGGAGTTGACAGTCCAGCTAGCAAAAGGTAAGACTGCTCGTAGCGGTGCCAGTGCTGGTTGCTACCGCGCCATCCCATGCTGGCGATTCCGAGGCCAACCTTTGCGAGCTTGTTCGTAGCTCTATCGCGCAGAGTTGCCAAGTCAGGGATTAAACCCATGAACCAGAACAAGACTGAAACCGTAAGGTAGGTGCTAACCGCAAAAACGTCCCACATGAGCGGAGACCGGAACTGCGGCCACATCGCCATGATGTTAGGATACGGCAATAGCCAATAGGCAGCCACCCATGGTCGGCCGGTGTGCAGAAGCGGGAACATGCCCGCGCACATAACGGCAAAAACCGTCATCGCTTCCGCAAATCGGTTGATTGAGTTCCTCCAGCTTTGACGAAGGAGCAAAAGAATCGCCGAAATGAGCGTTCCTGCGTGGCCGATACCGATCCACCAAACAAAGTTGACGATGTCGAACGACCAGGAAACGGGAATGTTGTTACCCCAGATGCCGATGCCTTGGTACAGAAGCCAAGTTACCGATGCGCCTAAGAGGCCCAAAAGCGAAACGCCAAGGGCAAACATGACCCACCACGGCTTTTTATGCCGCTTCTGATCAAGGATGAGCGACGAGATACTATCGTCCAGCGACTTATAAGTCTGCTGGCCGGTAATCATCACGTCGTTAAGCGGTTGTTTTGGCATGGCTCTTAGGCTTTGGCCTCCGTCTTCGTGGTCTTCACTTCAATCTCCGGATTGGGGTTTCGAAGCTTAGCCAGGTGCGACGTTCGCGGCCTGGTTTGCAGCTCTTCGAGTAGCAGATAGCTTCGCGGATCTTCGCGCAACTTGCTCACTTCGCTGGTTTTATCAGCGATGTTGCCAAAAACAATGGTCTTGGTTGGACAAGCCGACTGACATGCGGTGACAATCTCGCCATCGCGGATGTCTCGGCCTTCCTTCTTCGCATCAATTCGAGCAGTGTTAATGCGTTGTACGCAGTACGTGCACTTCTCCATGATGCCTCGGCCTCGAACCGTAACGTCAGGATTGCTGATCATCTTCAAGAGTTCGACGCCTTGCTTACGTGGCGTGTGAATAGGCCCAGGAAGTCGTCTTTCCGATGCGTTGCCTCCCGATATCCCAGCAAATGGAGCGATCTTATCCGTAAAGTTCGGCTGGTTATCTGAGTAGTTCAGATAATTGAAGCGGCGAACCTTATACGGGCAGTTGTTACTACAGTATCGAGTGCCAACGCAGCGGTTATAAACCATCTGGTTTAAGCCCTCATGGCTGTGAACAGTTGCAGCGACCGGGCAAACCGGCTCACAAGGAGCTTTCTCGCACTGAACGCACATAACCGGCTGATAGGTCGAAGACGGATTCTCATCTTCGCCGCTATAGTAACGGTCAATTCGAATCCAGTGCATCTCCCTGTGTCTCAGAACTTGCAACTTACCAACGACCGGAATATTGTTCTCGCTCTGGCAAGCGGTCACACAGGCATTACATCCGATACAAGTGTTGAGGTCAACCGTCATGCCCCATTGAGGACCGTTCCAATCAAAGATTCTCTCAGGGTAGAGGTTCTGCTCTTTGATCTCTTCAGGATCTGGAGCATGAGACGGGATGAGAGACTTGGGATTCTTGAGGAACTCTACAAGAGTTCCTTCGCGGATGATGTCTCGGTCATCCAAGACTTTATCGCCTTTGCCTTCCAGCGGCTGATGACCTTGAGTCGTCGAGAGGTTATAAACCGTTCCACCGACCTTGGCAATTTCAACCGACGTGAAAGCCGTCGCATTGGACGTCCTCAGAAGATAGGCATTGAAACCACCACCATCTGAAGTCGCCAATTCCTCGTTGTACTTACCGTTCTGATCGAGGTTTGGAGTAGCAACCTTTCCGCCAGCCAACCGACCGTAACCGAGGTGAACCGTTACCGAATTGTTGGGATGCCCCGGCTGAATGAAGACCGGGAGATTCATCTGGCGTTCGCCAGCCGACACACGAACCATGTCATCGTCTTGAACCCCAAGTCCCTTCGCCATGTCTGGAGACATAATCGCCGCGTTGTCCCATGTCAACTTCGTGACCGGGTGAGGCAGCTCTTGCAACCATCCATTATTCGCGTAGCGACCGTCGTAGATCTTAGGATCAACCTTAAAGATCAGTTCAGTACCCTTCGATACCGTCGGAGCGGGGAGCATTGCCATCGCAAGCTTTACTGGCGATACAGCAAGTTCGGAATTCTTGATAACGCCATCGTGAACGGCAGTTCTCCAAGCTTTTTCAAAGGCATCGGTTGGCTTGCCGGTTGATGGACTAACCCCAGCAAAGCCTCGCGTCTGCCACTGAGATCGAACGATATCATAACCGTTCCCGTCTCGCCCCAACAGACCGCTCAACAGCTCAATATCGCTCTTCGTATCCCAGATCGGAGCCATCAGCGGCTGTTGCAAACCAACAGTTCCGTCGAACGCCCGTGAATCGCCCCAACACTCAAGCGTGTGAGATGCCGCCAGATGCCAGTCGCAGAAGGCACTCGTTTCGTCTTCGATCAGACCAAAGTGAGCCCTAAACTTAGCCTTGCTTAGCGCGGACTCAAACAGATAGTCTGCGGGTGCATCATAAACTGGGTTTCCGCCTAGAATGAGCAGGAACTCCACCTTGTTAGCATTAAGGTCACCGACCAGATCCTTGAGGGTGGACGCGTTAAGAGCTACATTCGCCTCTACCGGCTTCGTGAACTTTACAGTTGTCCCGATGTTGCCCAACGCATTGTTAATCGCAAAAGCAAGCGCATGAACTGCAGGCGGTTGCTGTGGACCAGCCACCACAACCGATGCACCTCGGTTCGCCTTTAGATCCCGAACAATCGCAGGTAGATCCTTTAGGTTAACGCTACCCGTTACACCAGGAACCTCCAGACTCTCGGCGAAAGCGCTCGCAACGCTGTGGATATCCCCGGATTTAACCGGCCATCGGTGGTCCGCACTGAGACCCGTCATCGAAGGCGTGCTTTCAATGACGTAAAGGCGATTCATCGTGCCTTCAGTGCCGGTAACGCGCCTTCCATCAGCGAAATCGCGAGCGTACTTGAGTGCACCCGGCTCTTCGGCCGGATTCAAGAAGTCACTATCGAGTGAAACAATAACCTTGGCTTTCGAGAAGTCGTAAACCACGGAGTAAGGCGAACCAAAAGCGAGTCTGGTGCCATCTGTGACATTGTCTCGACCGACTGGCTCGTAGCTGTGCCACTTAGCCGACGGGTATGTCTTCTGAAAGTCCTGAATGGTCGAAGCTAACGTTGGCGAAGTCACCGCGCCAGTCAGGATGCGAATACCAGAACCTTGGACAGCTTTTTGTTTTTCCAGGATCTTTCGGGAATCACTGAAAAATGCGGACCAAGTCGAAACGTCGCCTGCATGCGCAAGACCAAAGCTCAAACGATTGGTTGGCCCAACTGCGCGATCGGGATCGTACAGCGACAGGATTTCGGCTTGTGACATCGAGTCGAGAGCGCCATTAGAAGCCGGATGAAGCAAGTTGCCTTCTATCTTCGTCGGACGGCCTTCGTGCTGCTCAACAAGCACACCAGTTCCGTAACCGCCCCGGACGAGAGTAGTGGCGTAGAAAAGCGGAACGCCCTCGACAAGCTCCTCAGGTTGCTTAACGTAAGGAACCACCTTGTCGACCGGCATAAAGACGCTTCGACAACCAGAAAGTCCGGCAAGGGCAAGCGAAGCACCCATGAAGCGAAGCAGATCACGTCGATTAATCTGCATGATTGAGGACCGGTTCGGGAACTCATCCTCAAGGAATTGCTGGAACTGCTCGGTCTCAGCGACCTCTTCCAAACTCCTCCAATATTTTTGACCAGACTTTCCACGGAGCTTTTCACGCACCGCATCAAGGTCTATTCGCTGTTTATCTTTGACGCTCATTGATCTCTAGTCCAACCCACTCTCTTACCGATGGCACGTCCAGCAGTCGGCAAGCTGCTGCGTTTTAACCCCGTATTCGTTGATCAGTTTCTTGCCGGCCAGGATATCAGCCGGATCGTTTGTGCCGTCAAAATGACCGCTCATCAACTGCTTCTCTCGTTCATCCAGCGACTTCATGCCGCCTTCCTGTAACTTCTTATACAGATCAAAAACCTGCTGGCGCGGAGCGCGACCCTGAGCCTCTGGAGCTTTGTCTTTATACAGATAGCGCTCAGGAGCTCGGTGGCACTGAAGGCACCATGCCATCTGGAAGGAGTTACCCTTTGCAGTGATGTGCATATTGTTGATTGCTCCGTGACATGTGTTGCAGTTCAGTCCACGGTTAACGTGAATGCTGTGATTGAAGAAAACAAACTGAGGAACCTTGTTGACTTTGGTCCACTTGATCGGAGTGTTTGTCTCCATGCTTTGTCGAATCGGCTCAAGGAGCGGCGAGTTCGTCCAAATCTGCGAGTGACAGCTCATGCAGGTCTCAGTTGCCGGCAGACCAGCGAAGGACGATTTCTCAACATCCTTGTGGCAGTAACGACAGTCTAGCCCAAGCTCAACGGCATGGTGCTGGTGTGAAAATGGAACCGGCTGGTTTAAAGGTACATCAACCTTCGTGTTCCAAGGCGAACGCGACAAGGCGGCAATCGCCAGGCCGAGCACGAGGGGGACAATTGCCACCCCGAGCAAGCTCGCGTGTGCGATAGAGTTGGCACTCGGTCTAAAGATTTGCGCCATTCAAGTGTGCTCCAGATTCCTCTTAGTTAAAAAGTTTCAAAAATCGACAGATATGTTCGATATTCGTTAGACGGATATCCTATCACAATCAGCGCAATTTTTGCTGGGATATTTATCCCAATACGATTGTTCTGTCAATGGCGAGCATTAAAAATAAGATCGCCAGATATAGCATCGAGTAGTGGAAAAGCCGACTTGCGCTTGCTCGCTCCGTCTTTCGGTAGAGTTGAACACACTGCTGAAGCAAAATCGCGTTCAGGAGCGTTGCGGAAGCCGCGTAAACCCATCCGACTCTTGCTACCTGCGGTAGAAAGAACGGGAGAAGGGTCACCACTGTTGTCACGACCGCGTATGCCGCGATCTGTTGAACCGTTGCCTTATCCCCCTTAACCACGGGAAGCATTGGAACTCCAGCCGCAGCATAGTCATCTTTGATGAGAAGCGCTAGTGCCCAGAAATGAACAGGCGTCCAAACAAAGATGATGGCGAATAAGTACAGGGCCAAAGGAGGTAGTGAATTTGTCACTGCGGCCCATCCGACGAGTGGCGGAAAGGCTCCTGCCGCCCCACCAATAACAATGTTGTGCCACGTTCTTCTCTTCAGAAGCATCGTGTACACAACAACATAGAAAACAAGCCCACTAAACGCCATGACGGCGCTGAGCAGATTTGCAAAACCCCAAAGGATTGCGAAAGAAAGCGAAGCCAACGAAAACGCGAACCATAAAGCATGCTGTGTCGGGATCGCCTGAGTAACGGTTGGCCGCGTTCGCGTTCTCTTCATCGCAAAGTCAATGTCGCGGTCAACCACCATATTAATGGTATTAGCGGCTCCAGCGGCGAAGTATCCGCCGATAAAGACAGCCATAAAGATCTCAAATCCGGGCCAAGATCCCTTCGCGGCAATGGCAGACGCAAGCGCAGTGAACAGAAGCAGCGAGATAACTCGCGGCTTAGTCAAAGCGACATACGCCTTTATCAAATCTTTACCTTTGGTCGGACCGAGGTTCTCTAGTTCATCGGGGACAGGACGGTGCTCGACCTGCTCAACTCCCTCTTGCAAACACAGCGCCGCAAACAAAACTAGAGCGACCCAGTTCATATCGGCGACAACAAGATGAACCATCTGCATCGCAATCGGCGCATCTAAAAAGATGTTCGCTCCACCGACAAGAACTTGCGCCCCGAATATGCCGACAACCCACCGCCCCAATCGCTGAGCTTGAGCATCAGGCCTAAGGTGATGCAACATCCCGACCGCAAGTAAGATGTAGAGCCCGACCGACGCTGCGATTAATGGATGAAGAGGCTGCAATCTAACCATCCAGTGCGTTTTGGGGTCCATCGCAGCTTTGAGCACATCAGGTGTTGCGTGCAATTGGTGAGCAAGCGCCGAAATACCACCACTCACTCCGAGAAGACACAGCCCGACGGCAGCCATACCAAGCACCGTGAGCACATGACCTTGACCCGAAAGCCTGATTGGACGTAGTCGACCTGCCGAAATCGCCGTGAAGGCGATAGCTCCGACAAGGATGAGCGTACTAACTCCGTGTGTCCCCATCGCAACGGCGCGAAGGACGCTGTCGTTCTTAACGACAAGTTCGTTTTTAACTAGCCATGCCCCAATCAACCCCTCGAACAAGGTCATCGCCATCGTGCAGCTAGCACCAAACCGAACTATCGAGCCCTTTGGAAACTGCCGGAAAGCCCAAACGATTAATACGATCGCGAATACGCCGCAAAGCATCGTAGAGAAGCGATGAGAGCCTTCGATTAACCGGGATATTGCACCCATGAATGGGGTCGTGTCGTCACCGCAAAGTGGCCAGTGCTTTCCGCAACCGTCTCCGTATTCACCCGCGCGCAAAAAGACGCCCCAGGCAATTGCGGCTAGGTTATAAATAAGGACAAACCAAGCGTACTTCGCAAAACGGTTTTCGGTCATAGCGCGTGATTGGGAGCAACTGAACTGACCAACCGGACAGTTCCGTCTATTAAACCCGATTCCTAGGCATCTCATGAATGAAACTTGCGCATTCTGTCGCAAATTCTGGACATCAACGGTAAACCAAGAAGGATCGTAACGCGTGATAATAGTGCGCTTGCAAATATCTCCGTTTCACTAAAGTTTCAAACATTGAACATGCACATAACATGTCGAAACGCTTCGATAGGTTATGTTTCGTAAAACTGATTATTCACGCTTGACTGCCATGCGTAGCTCAAGCGAAGGTGAGTGAGCTATCGGAGCCCATCCAGATCAAGACTTTGCAACCTATTCACACGTAAACAGTAGATCAGAAGCCCGGTGTTGGACCAACTTGAGCTAGATCAGCAATTCGTGAATTGAGTTCGTTCAGACCGACATTGGGATACAAGTGCCAACGCTCTGTGTGATCAATCGATTCGCCACAAGTCAGTCGTCGTTGGGGACCAAGCGATTCGACCTCAAGAAACGTCCCTTTTGTGAATAGTTCGCAATTTGAACCGTAATCGGGATAAGTTTCGCCTTCTTGATACGCGAACGCCTTAACGAATAGTGTCTCTTGCTTATGGTAGGCGGCCCACCCCTGCTTATTCGCCAAGCCGATTTTCTGTGGAGTGTTCGCATTTTCGTCAGAAGCTAAAGTGATGCTGCTCTTATTCAAAGACAACCTTGGATCCGAGAGATCGGTAAACGGCCAAAGAATCAGCGGCTGAGAAGGCAAGAAGACATCTCCGTGATCTCGGTGAGGTTCGAGCGGCAAAATAGCCCGGCCTCCACTCATGATCGTGAGAGCCCACGGGGCAGCCAACACTTCCCCTGCGCCCCGGTACGTGATTCGATGATGCAAATCTACACGACTACCAGATGGGTATATCGAAACTGAAATCTCCTTCTGAAATCCAGAAGCATCCACGGGTTGAATGAGCCTGATTGCGTAATTGCCTTCGACCCGAGCCTCAATCGAAGTGTTATCCGGTGCGTATGAGAAAGGTTTAGCTTCTGGGCCGACCCACAGTCTGTGACCGCCGAGAGGTTTCCATTCGCCCCACTCAGTCCCTTCAGCCAAATCTGGAAAATGACCAAGGATATTTGGGCCGCCGACGAAGCCGTAATGCAAGATGCGTGGTCCTACATCGGTGGTCACGATGAGCTCTATCTCATCGTTAGTCATTCGGAAACAGTTTGGTAGTCCGACACAGGATACGCGATCCATAGATGCGAAGTAGGTTACCGCTGATGGTGCAGTCACATTTTCGTAGCAAAGGATTGTTTGCGACTAAATTCGCTACCCGAGTCATTCTTTGCTCAAACGTTTGACTAATTCTAAATTTGCTTCAAAACTGTGTTCTTTCAGGGCACTGAAAGCGGTAGCCTCACCAGTTGTGAGCTACCCTCTGCCCGATTTTGAAAACCCAGAAATCACGCATCTCAATCGCCTTCATTCAAGAGCGTTTTTTACGCCTTATCGCTCTATGGAGGAGATCCGGGCAGACCAATCCAGTCTGATACAAAGCCTAAATGGAACGTGGCTTTTTCAATTTGGGTCGTTACCGGCAAATCAATACCCAGATTTCTTCGAAACGGATTTTGATGATAGTCTTTGGGACCCAATCCCTGTCCCAAGCAACTGGCAAATGCTCGGCTACGGCGCGCCACATTACACGAACGTCCAGTACCCTTTCCCGATTGACCCACCTCATGTGCCTAAAACCCGGTCGGATACTATCGACGGGTATTCGAACTTCCGAGCTCGTGGATTGGTCAGCAGATCATTCTGCGGTTTGATGGAATCGATTCTTGCGCCTCGATTTGGGTAAACGGTCAGCAGGTCGGCGTTACGAAGGGGAGTAGGCTCGCTTCGGAATTTGATATCACTGGATTTGTTGAGGTTGGAGAAAACATTCTGGCCGTTCAAGTCCTTCAGTGGAGCGATGGAAGCTACCTCGAAGATCAAGATATGTGGTGGCTGAGCGGAATCTTCCGCGATGTCACTTTGATTGCCAGATCCGAAGGTTCCATTCGCGATGCTTACGTTCGGGCAAGGGCAGACGGTTCAGTTCGCATCGAAGTTGATTGCCCTCTCCCAGTTCTTTACGAACTCAGAGACGGCTCAACAAAAGTTGCTGATGGGGCATTTCGCGACTCTGTTGAGTTCTCGGTCCCAACTCCTAAATTGTGGTCAGCCGAGACCCCATATCTCTACGACCTCTTCCTGAGTTCTGAAGGTGGTGAGGTCATTCCGCTCAAAGTTGGCTTCCGAACTCTAGAGTTAAAGGACGGACAATTATTCGTAAACGGCAAGATTGTGATGTTCAAAGGGGTCAATCGACATGAACATCATCCTGAACTTGGGCGCGCGATCACCTATGAATCGATGCTTCAGGACGTTTTGCTGATGAAGACGCACAACGTGAACGCGGTTCGAACCAGCCACTACCCGCCTCACCCACGCTTCGTCGACCTTTGCGACGAGTTTGGTCTTTACGTCATTCTTGAATGCGATATCGAAACCCATGGTTTTGGTGAAGATGGGTGGAAACAAAACCCATCCGGCTTGCCGATGTGGAAAAGCGCCTACCTCGACCGGATGGAACGAACGGTCATGCGCGACCGCAACCATCCCAGTATCGTGATGTGGTCGCTTGGAAATGAGTCGGCTTTCGGCGAAAACCACATTGCGATGGCGGAACTTACCCGAAAGCTGGACCCAGGCACACCTATTCATTACGAGGGCGATTATGAGGCGGTGGTCTCTGACTTTTACAGTCAGATGTATGCCAGCCATGCCTACCTCGAAACCGTTGGAAAGCGCGAAGAAGTGATCGAGGGCAACCCTGATCAAACCGAGATTCGCCGTCAAAAGCCTTATGTTTTGTGCGAATACGCCCATGCAATGGGCAACGGCCCAGGAGGGATAAAAGAGTATTGGGACATCATGTACCGCTACCCTCGTCTGCAAGGAGCATTCGTTTGGGAGTGGATCGATCACGGGATCCTTGACCCTAATGGATCCGGCGACTACCTCTATGGAGGCGATTTTGGCGAGCAACCTCACGACGGAAACTTCGTCATCGATGGCTTGGTTTTCCCAGATCGTACACCGTCTCCAGGTTTGCTAGAACTCAAAGCTTGCATTCAGCCTGTCATCATTCGCGATCTCGGTGATGGCAAGATTGAGGTTGAAAATCGATACGATTTCATCGGGCTGAATCACCTGTCAACCACTTGGATCCTAACCGGTGAAACTGGTTTTGTTCGCTCCGGCTTGCTACTCTTACCGGAAATCGCTCCGCGTACTACCGCCGTGGTTGAGTTGCCCGCAGAGGCTCGCCCAGGCGTTAACGAATGGCTAGACATCAATGTGACGCTGGCGGTGCCAACCAAGTGGGCCGAAGTCGGTCATGTAGTTGCGACCGGACAAGTGATCGGCAAGATCGAAAACCTAATTCAAACTGGCTACGCCGAGATATTCCAAACGTGGGAAATGCTTGAACATCCAGGAAGACTGGCGCTATCGGTAGACGAAACCGACCTCATCTACGAACTCGGCGAATTACAATTCTGGCGAGCAACGACTGACAACGACCGTGGCGGCTGGCCCGAACCTGCCGCTACTGGGTGGAAGAAGTTTGGATTCGATAAGCTCAGGTGTCGATTTGTTGGTGGTGAAGAAGATGACGACACTTTCGTTGTCGAAGAACGCTACGCTCCCGCAGTTCGCTCGAATGGAATCAAGACCAAGTCTTCATATGAGTTCCTAGACGATGGCGGGCTCAAAGTTACGGTTACCGGTAATTTTGAAGGTGAATGGACTGAGACCGTCCCTCGAATTGGTCTAAAACTCAAAGTCTCTCCCAGATTCGTAGGAGCTCGCTGGCTCGGCCTTGGTCCTGGCGAAAGCTATGCAGACACAAAAGAAGCCTGTCGATTTGGCGTTTTCGAGTCAGACCTTGAAGGTTTGTTCACAGACTACGTGTTCCCCCAGGAGAACGGTAACCGATCTGAGGTTCGTTGGTTAAGATTAGTCGCCGAATCTGGCCCAGAACTGCTGATAGAAGCAACCGACAAGCTCAATTTCAGCCTACATCCCTATTCGGCAGAACAAATCGAATTAGCAAAGCATCGGTCCGATCTCACATTGGGTGAGCACCTAATACTGAATCTCGACTACGCTCAAAATGGGATCGGTACGGCAAGCTGCGGACCACGTCCTCTACCGCAATATTTGCTCAAGCCTGAGCCATTCGAGTTCTCGTTCGTAATACGTGCTGTTCCGCAGACCAGCCGATGGGTACGCTGATCAGCATGTCTGATGCACCTCTAACCTACAGATCGGCTGGAGTTGATATTGACGAAGCGCAACGTGCGTTGCGCTCCGTCTCTGATTCGATCCGCAGTACCTACTCAGAAAATGTCGTCGGCGGTATTGGCGGCTTCGGAGGTTTGTTCAGAGCGACCTTTCCTGAAACTAACCCTGTCCTCGTCAGCTCGATTGATGGTGTCGGAACAAAAACCAAGGTTGCCATGATGGTTGGTCGTTACGACGGCTTAGGCAAGGATATCGTGAACCACTGCGTCAACGATATTTTGTGCCAGGGCGCAAGACCGCTTTTCTTCATGGATTACTATGGGTGCAGCCACCTACAGGGCCTCGTATTTGAGGAGGTCGTCCATGGTATGTCCGAAGCCTGCAAGGCCGTTGGAGCAGCTCTCATCGGTGGAGAGACAGCAGAAATGCCTGGTGTCTATACAGATGATGAAGTCGATGTTGTTGGCAGCATCGTAGGAGTTGTCGATTTCGATAAAAAACTCCCCAGAGGAAAGGTCCAACCTGGAGATGCCATTATCGGCGTAGCCAGTAGCGGGTTACACACGAACGGTTATACGTTAGCTCGACGAGCACTTTTCGAAATAGGTGGTTTTTCGGTAAGAGATACTTTGCCTGGGACAGATCAGTCCATTGGTGATGCCCTTATCGAACCCCACAAATGTTATTTCAATAGTGTTTATCCACTTCTACAAGAAAGCGAGAACATCCACGCTATCGCTCATATCACAGGAGGGGGGTTATACGATAACTTGCCCAGAGTAATGCCATCAGACGTTCGGGCTGTGATCGAAAGAAGAACATGGACTCCGCCTGCAATTTTCTCTCAAATTCAATCCTCTGGTGACATTCCTGAAATTGAAATGTATCGTGCTTTTAATATGGGAATTGGCCTTATATTATTGGTAAATCGCTTTACAGCAAACTCAGTTGTTGATAAGCTAATTGCGTCTGGCGAGGCTGCTGCAATTATAGGCGAAATACAGGCTGGCGCAAACGACGTTCAGATTGCATAGAGCCTTGTAAACTAGTATAATTACCTAGTCAATCTTCGGTCAGACAAACGTCCTTTTCTGCCAAGGCTGACGAAAATTATGCATAGCTCTAGTGCCGGAATAGCGAGTTTAACCACTGAATCTCGACTAATGGCTATCGCGCACATTACTGCGATGGGAAGCCAACATGAGTCGTCTGAGATTCAGTTTCGTGAGATATCGCGGCTCGTATGTTTAGCGCTACAATCCGACGCTTGTGTTATTCGCGAGTTACGCGAAGGACAACTCGAACTACGTGGTAAACATGGGCTTGGAGAAGAGTTTGCGCATTCTTCGATCTCCGCAGGATATGGCATCGGCAATATCCTGGTTTCAACAGGAGAAATTCTCTCTATTGAAGATGTGTTAACCTCAGAAGTCACTGCACAGTTAGCTTCAAATGGAACCGGCTTCCCCTTTCGGTCGTACTGTGGTTGCCCACTTATCTTTGGCGGAGAAGTGTTAGGAGTTATCGGTGTTTTCATGCAAAATACCCCCCGTCGATTCACCCGAACGGAGGAGCTACAATTGCTTTGCATCGCCAATCATGTTTCGGTGATGATCGCCAATCGGTTAGTTGTTGAGGAGATGCACGACTCGAACCTGGATTTGGATAGAAGAGTCGCGCATCGAACTAAACAATTACGAGCAGCAAACGCCGACCTAGAGCAGTTCACCTATGCGATCGGACACGACCTCAGATCCCCCCTTCGCAGCATTCTTGAAATGGTCCACGTTGCTAGGCAGCGAACCTCTGGAAATCCAGAAATGCACTCTCTCATCGGGGACGTACTCGACCGAGAAGAGCGCACGGTCATACAAGCTGGCAAACTCATTGATGACCTTCTAAGTCTTGCCCGGCTAGGCGCTTCAGCCTTACAGATCAACCCATTTCCGATTAGCCTTGTGGCGCAATCTGTTTGGGACCGAATCAGTAAGCAAGCTGATGTAGAGGCTCAGTTTATTTGTCAAGAAGATTTGACTGCCGTCGCCGATCGTGCGATGGTTGAAGTTGTACTTCAGAACCTTTTTGAGAACTCAGTCAAGTTTCGTCAAACTGATAAACCTCTAATCGTCGAATTTGGCATTGCCGAAGATGGATATTTCTTCGTTCGAGACAATGGTATTGGCTTTGAGATGAAATATGCCGATAAGTTGTTTAATCCAATGGAGAGACTCGTCGGAAAGTCTCAATATCCTGGTAACGGAATCGGATTAGCCACTGTTAGACGTATTATTGAGCACCATGGTGGGGCTGTCCGAGCAAACGCAAAGCCTCATGTGGGAACGACTATTTCTTTCTCTTTTGGATCTCTTCCCAAAGCTGCCGTTTCTGCTTAAATTACAGATTAAGCGCAAAACTGGTATTCATCGCTCAAATTCCTCGTTCCATATGCCGATCTATCTAATAGTGACGCCCTAGGCAATTGGATTGAGCTAGATGAAAAACCTAAAGATTTCGCACAAACTCGCAGTGGCTTTCGGAGTATGTTTTGCTTTCGTTCTATTCGTAGCAATCTCCGCAGGAAGAGGGATGGGACGAATGCAGGAGTCCACTCACAAACTCTCTGCCCACTCGGTTCATAAACTGAATGCTTTAGGCGAAATGATCAGTTGTTTCAAACAGGCCAGGACGCTTGGTTACCGGCATTTATTGAACAAGACCAACGAGGAAAAGCAGAAGACAGAAAAGGTATGGCCGGAGTTTCAGACCCGACTAGATAACGCCATCAAGGAATTCAGCGAGGCCAGTGCAACAGAAAAAGACAAGCAGTGGCTTGCAACTTTCCAAGAGCATCTGAACCAATACTTGGAACTTAACAAGCAGTTCTATTCGATCAGCTATACAAACGACATCGATGCCGGGCTCAAGCTGTTTAACAAGCCAATGCGCGACACCTATTACAAGGTCGACAAAGATATCCTTGAGGGTCAAAAGATGACCCAAGCCGAAGCAGAAGCAAATTCTAAGGAAGTCGACAGTGACTTCGCCACGGCTAAGTCCGTACTCTTCGGGGCGACCTTCTTGGCGCTGATCGTCTGTTCATTTTCTGGCTGGATGGTGACGCGAGTTATCCGTTCCGGCATCAACTCAACTACGGCCAAGCTAGCCGAAATTGAAAAGGAACATTTGCCAGCAATCGCCCACGTGATCGAAGGCCTGGAATCTGGAGACCTAACTCGGGATCTCAACTTCAACCCGACATATGCACAGGTGAACTCGAATGATGAGATTGGTGAACTGCAGAACAGCTTGAACAGTGTTATCAAGCAACTAGATTCACTGGTCACTTCGTTCCACACTTCACAAAGCGCTTTGACGATGGTTGTTGCTCAGCTCCAGAACTCTGCGTCACAGATCTCATCATCAGCACAAACTGTAGCCGCAGAGGCTGACAAGGTTGGACATGGAGCGGCGATGGTCAGTCGAACAATGAGCGAAGTCTCGATGGCTTCTGAGGAGAGTGCGCGCGGAATCGGCTATGTCGCCGCTGGAACCGCAAGTCAATCGAGAGCAATTTCAGAAGGCGCTGAGCACATGTCAAAACTTGCTTCTACGGTGCGCGAAGTAGCCTCTGACGCAGAGAACTCAGCCAAAGCCTCTTCCCTCTCGCTTGAAGTCTCAGCCAAAGGCTCTGACGCGGTCGGTAAATCCATCGCTGCCATGGAGCGGATTCAGAACAAGGTCGAGGATTCGTCGCAGGCGATCAAGAGTCTCGGCGCTTCAAGCGATCAAATCGGTTCGATCGTCGCGACCATTCATGACATTGCGGAACAGACGAACTTGCTAGCCCTGAATGCGGCAATCGAAGCCGCCAGAGCAGGTGAGCAAGGTCGCGGTTTTGCAGTCGTTGCCGACGAAGTTCGAAAGCTTGCAGAAAGATCGACTTCAGCCACGCAAGAGATCGGATCTCTCATAAGTAAAGTGCAGGAGTTGACCGAGGTAGCTGTAAAGGCGATGGAAGCAGGTGCCGTCGAAGTTAAGTCTGGTGCCGAGCTCACGACCGGGGCTGGCGCGGTCCTCGAGGAAATCCGCTCGATCTCCAGAGAAGTTGCCACCCGATCAGAAGCTATCGCCAAGGCTAGCGGTGCGATGACTTCTGCTGCTGAAGAAGCAAATAGTTCGATTCGTGAAGTCAGTGAAGTTATCGAGCAAACAAGTGCAGCGGCCCAGGAGATGAGTGC
>APMI01017309.1_pt1 | contig 28542 bp, 28 predicted proteins | sample 667938 | NCBI WGS metagenome assembly APMI01 (sample SAMN01084076, study PRJNA167559) | wastewater metagenome | biome: Wastewater | place: Denmark: Ejby Moelle, Odense | collected 2011-11-28
AGAAAATGAAATGGTTGGCATGGATATGGCTGGCGGTAATATGGGAAGGCCCGATATAATTACCCTGAATTATGACAAGCTCCGTTCTCCGGTCAAAACTACTTTACCGGATGCCTCCACAAAGGTTTTGAGCTTTATGCTTACGGGCAATATGAACAGGTATGTATGGACATTGGATAACAAAACGGTAAATGAGGCCGATAGGATATTGATTAAAAAGGGTGAGAACGTCCGTTTGATACTGACGAATAACTCTATGATGCGCCACCCCATGCACCTTCATGGACATGACTTTAGGGTGGTTAACAGCCAGGGCGAATATGCACCGCTTAAAAATGTCATTGATATTATGCCAATGGAAACAGATACCATTGAATTTGCCGCCAGTCAAAGTGGCGATTGGTTTTTCCATTGCCACATCCTGTTTCATATGATGGCTGGAATGGGTAGAGTTTTTACCTATGAAAAAAGTCCTGATAATCCTGAATTGCCCGATAAACGAAAGGCATACAGTTTGTTCAAAAGGGATAACAGGATGTACCACTTAATGGCAAAAGTTGGTTTGGAATTCAACGGCACTGATGGTGAGGCTATGCTTGCAACTAACAGATATGCAGTACAGGAAATGTGGCATTTAGGTACTCACGCTCATCATGGGTATGAAAGCGAAACTAATGTGGGTCGATACTTTGGCCGAAACCAATGGCTATTCGCATATGCTGGCTTTGATTATCATTATAAGAAAGAAGACCCTATGCATATGGAAGGGGGGCATGATTTAATTGGTGATAATATTTTCGGCAGTGAGACCTATAATATGTTTGGGCAATTGAGCAACAAGAATGACCGAAAAACAATTATGGTGGGCATTCAATACCTACTACCGATGCTTGTACTAGCTGATGCCAGAATAGATGGTAATGGAAAGTTTCGCTTTCAGTTAAGCCGCGAAGATGTTCCTGTTACAAAAAGACTGCGTTTCAATATAATGGTGAATACAGATAAGGAGTATATGGCAGGGTTTCGGTATGTCATTAATAAATGGTTTGCCGTTTCCACTCATTACGACAACGATATGGGATTGGGGGCAGGTATCACCCTAACGTATTAACGATTTAGCACTAATAGCTTATGCATCTAATTTAACCTGGTGTCTAATAATAGAAATATGAAAAATCAAAACACTAGCATGTCCGATACAGCTCATGGGAACATAGATCATTCACATATGGGACATAGCACTCAGGCATCACATGGTATGGCAGGCCACGACCATCATAAAATGATGATAGCCGATTTCAAAAAACGGTTTTATGTGGTGTTGGTGCTAACTATTCCTATTATGCTTTTGTCGGTTATGATACAGCGGTTTATCGGCGTTAATTGGGAGTTTACAGGTTCGCAATATATTTTATTCGCATTGTCGTCAGTAGTGTTTTTTTACGGTGGGTGGCCCTTTTTAAAGGGATTGGTTGATGAGACGAAAGCAAAGAATCCCGGAATGATGTTTTTGATTGGTTTTGCAATATCGGTTGCATACATATACAGCGTTGCGATTGTGTTTGGTTTGCAAGGCATGGATTTCTTTTGGGAACTGGCAACGCTTATCCTTATTATGCTTTTAGGGCATTGGATAGAAATGAAATCTGTTGCTGGTGCGTCAAGAGAGTTAGAGCTATTAGTACAGCTGATGCCTTCCGATGCCCACATGGTCATGGCCGATATGGTACATGATGTAAAGACCGATACACTTAAAGAGGCGGACGTTATATTGGTAAAGCCGGGAGAGAAAGTTGCCGCAGATGGAATCATATTGGAGGGCGAAAGTTATCTGAACGAATCTATGTTGACTGGAGAATCAAAGCCAGTACATAAAATTGAAGGTGATAAGGTAATTGCAGGCGCAATTAATGGGAACGGTTCTATTAAAGTTACTGTATCTCATGCTGCAAAGGATTCTTACCTCTCGCAGGTAATACAATTGGTTAGTGATGCACAAAAATCTAAATCACAAACGCAGTTATTAGCAGACAAAGCAGCCAGGTGGTTAACTATTGTTGCATTAGTATCTGGTATTGCTACATTTTTGTATTGGTATTTTACGGGGCAACCTTTGGCATTTGCAATGGAAAGGATGGTAACCGTTATTGTTATTTGTTGCCCACATGCCTTAGGCTTGGCTGTGCCGCTGGTGGTTGCTAAATCAACCGCCTTATCTGCCAAAAATGGCTTGCTTATCAAGAACAGAACGGCATTTGAAAATGCCAGGAAAATAACCACTATTGTATTTGATAAGACCGGTACACTTACCATAGGGAAATTTGAAGTGTCGAAGGTTATTTCACTGCAAGATAAAATTGCTGAAAACGACATCATACGGGTGGCATCGGCACTAGAACAAAATTCTGAACACCCCATTGCCACTGGGATCATGCAAAAAGCAAAAGATCTGTCTATAGCAGTGCCAGCAACTGAAAATTTCAAAGCACTTACCGGACAGGGTGTAGAAGCTATGGTGAAGGGGAAAAAAGTGTTAGTTGTTAGCCCCGGTTATTTAAAGGAAAACAATATTGCCATGCCCGCTGGCTTTGCAACAGATGGCGCTGAAACAACCGTGTTTGTAATTATTAATGATGCTTTAGCAGGGTATGTTGCTTTATCCGACGAAGTAAGGCCTGAATCATCGGAAGCGATACGAACTTTAAAAGAAAATGATATCAAATCAATACTGCTTACTGGCGACAATAGTAAAGTAGCTGAGAGTGTAAGCAAAACATTGGGAATGGATAGCTTTTTTGCTGAGGTGCTGCCGCATCAAAAATTGGAAAAGATAAAGGAACTTCAAAGTAAAGGTGATTTTGTAGCCATGACAGGTGATGGTGTAAATGATGCACCTGCATTGGCACAGGCTGATATCGGTATTGCGGTGGGCTCAGGTAGCGATATTGCAGCTGAAACCGCAGGAATTATTTTAGTGAATAGTAATCCCAAAGATATTGTAAGCCTAGTCTTATTTGGGAAAGCTACGTATCGAAAGATGATACAGAATTTGGTTTGGGCAACAGGTTACAACTTGGTTGCGCTTCCATTGGCAGCAGGCGTGTTGTATAAGGCTGGGATATTGTTAAGTCCGGCAGCAGGGGCAATTTTGATGACGGTAAGCACCATTGTCGTGGCAATAAATGCGAGTTTACTTAGGATAAAATAGTACGACAATCTAAAAGTTAGGAAAGAGCAAGAACGGACGTCTTGTCCCTTTAATTTTGGATGCTAGTTACGTGTTTTGGTAATGAATTTTATTGTAACTTACACGTAACCTTAATTGTACATTTTATGAAAAAACTATTTACTACTCTTTTTACATTAATGAGTCTAGGAGCCGTTGCCCAGGTAACATGGTCGCCTCCTGTAACTATTGCAAACAACACGCATAGTAATATGCATCCACGCATTGCGTTGGATAAGAATGGCAATGCTCTTGTAATATGGGGGAAAATGAGTGGCAACATCGCTTATTTCTCTCGGTGGACGGGAACAACTTTTTCTCCTCCCGTGGGATTAAACCCCGGTACTATTCCTGTATTCACTGCTGATTGGGCTGGCCCCGACATTGCATCGCACGGAGACACAGTATATGTGGTTTTTAAGAAAACTCCTGAAACGGATTCAACCAACTACATGTATATGGTACGTTCATTCAATGGAGGACAGACGTTTGATCCTGCCGTGCGTATAGATGGGATAGCAGACAGCGTGTCTCGTTTCCCAATAGTAACTACTGAGGACAATGGCAATCCACTTGTGGCATTTATGAAGTTTGATCCTGGGTTCGGTAATGCACGTTGGGTTGTTACTAAATCTATGGATTATGGAAGTACATTCATGCCCGATGTAATGGCAAGCAGTATGATGGATGATGTGTGCGACTGTTGCCCCGCATCAATTTTGAGCAAAGGAAATAATAAGATTATGCTGTATCGTAATAATGCTAGCAATATCAGGACAATGTATGCGGGAATATCTACCAATAATGGCACTTCATTTAACAGCAACGTCCAGATCGATAGTACCAATTGGATGGTAATGGCATGTCCTTCGAGTGGCCCAGATGGCGTCATTCTTGGGGATACGGTATACAGTGCGTTTATGAGTTCGGCAAGCGGGAGTGCACGAGTATATAAGAGCAAGATGTCAATATCAACAGGCGCAACTACCAGCACCTCTTTAATCACCGGAACATTTGCTGGTCTTACAGGACAAAACTTCCCCCGCATGGCGAGTGCTGGTAATGCCGGTGCGATTGTTTGGAAAGAAAATGCAAACTCTACAACACGAGTATGTATGTCGTTCACTGATACCATAACGCAAGGGTTTCCAGCTGCATATGACACGATTGCTTCCGGAAGCATTTCAAATGCAGATATAGCTATGAAACCAGGAACTGTGTATGTCGTATGGCAAGATGATAATTCAGGCAGCGTTATGTACCGTAAGGGTACATACCCGTTGCCTACGGCATCGGTAGAAAGTATGGTAAAGGCAGCCAGAGCGGTTGAGGTGTATCCTAATCCGGCTCAAAGCTATTTTTCTGTAAATGATGTTACCAACATTGTTACCTGCACATTAATTGATATGGCAGGTAAAAGCATAGATGTAACTCCTGAAAATAAGAATGGTAAAGTAGTGGTTTCGGTTAGCGGAGTAAGCAAGGGTCAGTATTTTATCCTGCTCTCTGACGCTCACGGTACGAAATACTCTTCTAAGATTGTTATTCAATAAGAAAGGTACTTGTGTAACAAAAATGCCCTGCTGTTGCGGGGCATTTTTTATGGATATTATTGAACGATTATTCTTTTCATAACATGCCGGGTATCTCCTGCCGAAATTCTCACAAAATATATTCCTGCGGTTAGAGCGGCGACATCGAATCTTAGAATTTGATCGCCTGGGTACAATGTTCCGTAGTTTTTATGTGCAACGACGTTCCCCAGTACATCGAGAATTTCCACTGTGGTCGGACTTGCTACATTTAATCCAAAATAGATTGAGATCGTATTCCTAGCAGGGTTCGGATATATAGAGACGGGGTTTTTATCATTCAGGTTATCAATGCCTGTGGCAAAACACAAATTATCCGCTACATATTCCCATGTTTTAACCGGAGGATTTAATTCTAAGGTATCGTGGAAGATTCTTTTATCAGGGCAGATTAGGAAAAAGGTAGGATAAAAAGACACTGCAAGGTTATTCTTAAAGGTATTGAGATCACTACCTGCCAAGGGGTCAATAATTGTGTAATTTGCTCCTTGTACCCAATCACCTTGAGTATTTGTTCCCGCACCGTGTAAGTCAGCGGAATCGGTACTGCCATCACCTTCTATGAACAGTACTTTCCAGTCCTGCAGCCCAGGCTGATCATGTTTATTGTACAGGCTATCTATGGTATTGGTATTATGGTACGCCCAGCAAGGGACGCACCAAGTCGCCGAGATATCAAGTACTACGTATTTGCCTTGATTAAGGTAAGAATAGAGATTTTGGGAATTGCCGTTTATATCGGTAAAGGTAAAGTCAGGAGCTATAGATCCATCGGGAACCTGTGCATGCAGTTGACTTACACTTAACGCTAAAAGACAAACAACATTACGGAGCAGTTGTTTCATACTTAAAGATACGCATTTTATCAATGTGCCTAAACAAGCCTGTAAGAATGCATTATGTCGGTAGTACGGCAGAGGTCTTGTAGGGACAGACCTTTAAAAGTTTCTAGCCTTTCGCTAGTTTATCAATAATGACTCTAGATAACATTTCTTGCAATTGAGTTAGTTGAGGTGTTAGAAACCCTACTATTTCCCAATCACCAAGCCGCCCAGGAACCATCGTAACTGGTGATTCAAGCCCAAATATTAAGTACAAGGCTTGGTAATCTGTTACGGCAACAAACTGTTTAAAATAAAGTTCTCTGCTTTCCGTCCCAACTTGCATTCGATGTTTGAAGTCCATGGTGATAGTTCCTTTGTACCAAAAATCGAATAAGGAAAATCTAAACTCCCGGTTAATTATCTATAAAATATAAAAGCCCCTTTCGTGGGGGCTTTTATTAACATCTACCTCATTTTTTAATCGGTGGGTCATGAGTAGGCTTTGTGTGTTTTCCAAAGAAGTATCCAATAGATAAATTGAAAACTCGATGATTTTCTGTGGTATTCGCAGCTGGGCTAATATTTGCGAAGCCAAAGCCATACTGCATACTAAAAAATAAACCTGCCGGTAGCGCATAACCTGCTTTTAGATTTATTCCTGCATCAAGTCGTTGTATTCCGTCAGTAGCAGGATTATTTCCAATTGGTATCTTCTCAGTAAGATTTGTATCAACCGAGATAAGTTTAACCTTGCCGTTGAAGACTGGCCCTATGTATGGGCCTGCGGCAATGAATATATTTTTGAAGCAGTATTTGAAAAGCACAGGAATTTCAAGATAATGGTATGTATACCTTAATTCAAGCTCATTACCGGTCAGTTTTACGCCCTTCATTGAATAATATGCCCCTGTTTGGATACATATATGGTCTGTAATTCTCAGATCGGCAATTAGTCCAAGTTTAACGCCCGGTTTGTTACTGACTTTTACATTTGTGCTAAAGGCAGATGCTGGCGGTGAGAAATGTAACGTAGATATGTTTATTCCTGCTTCTAATCCAATGTGAGACTGTTGTGCGAAGGTGGTTTGAGTAAAAGCTGTTATACCGCATATAAGTACTGTTTTTATGTTCATGGTATGTATTTAATAGTGAACATTACATTTTGGAATACAACATCCAACGGGCTGGATTATTGCTAACTCTTAGTGTTAGGAGTGAGAAGGTTAGTGTTTCAATATGGGATGTCAATGTACCATTTGAGTCCGTAATCTTTAGGTCTTGGTCGCCATTTATAAGCTGCCACGTCATGGGTTCATAGTCAGTATGACTGCCATCCGTATTTAGTAATCTAAAATACCCGCTGTGGTCTATTCGATAGAGATCGAAGTATGCATCTCCGACATAGAGCTTAATTTCATTAGAATCCATTTGGCCATTCGCGTTACTGTCATATGCCATTTTGAAGATATGCCATTGGCGTCCTGATATGAAGCTGTCTGCCTGGGAACGTGCGGTAGACGTTGTGGTGGTAGTTGTTGTTGAGTTGTCCTTCTTGCAGGAGGCTACCACCATAAGAATTACTACAACAAGCGCTGTAATGAGTGAGATCGTTTTTTTCATACGTTATTACTGTTTTTGAAGATGAAGAATACTAAAGCATTAAAATAATTATATAAATATAGGGAGAATTCTCCCTATGGCAAATTATTCTGAAAGTTTCTTTTTGTAGTGTGAAAACCAAAGGGAGTAAACGTTACTTTAAGGATGAGGAATTTCTTAAGAAAGTAGGCGCAAACATTAGGCGGATACGTATGGAGAAAGGAATGACCCAGATGGAACTAGCTTTTGCCTGTAACGAGGTGGATTATTCGCAAATTAACAGAATGGAGCGTGGTACAGTCAACTTTTCGGTTTCTTACCTTCCTTTAATTGCAGGTGCTTTGAAGGTAACACCACAAGATCTGCTGGGTTGAGACGAGCATAAGTGTGGTTATTTTTTCTCTTTTCTACTGTCAATTAAGTCTTGTACAAATTTAATTCCCCTTTCAAGTAGTGGAGGTAATTTGTATTCATGGACTAAATTCTCTGTTGCATTGTTATATGACTGCGCAATATTAATATCTCCAAAATGGGCGAAAAGCGAGGCAGCCATAAGGTTGGCAGTACCATTTAGTTCATGAAATACCGACCCTCGTAACATGGTGCAGCACTCTACGATGAGTTCCATTGCAGTTTGGGTATCTCCGGTCAACATATGTGTATCGCTAAGACTAAGTAAAATTGTAGCTTTTTCAAAGATATCATCATTGCGGTACAGCTTAAGTACTCGGGTATTAATGCGGATAGCCTTGTTAAGATCATTGAGCATGTAATACACTTCCGCTACTTTTCGCAATAAAGTGATCTTGTTTTTATCGGGGTTATCATAGTTAAACTCACTTAAACACTTATCTAGTAAGATATACAGCCGTTTTCGTTTTTCTTCGGAAAATATTTGTATGAGGGTATGGGGATTAATAGCGGTAAAGGCATCCAGCTCAGCCTCGTGTAATTTGTGCTTAACCGCAATTTCAAATAATTCTGTGTATAAATCAGATGCTCTAAGGAAGTCTTCAATTTGTTCAGAGATAATTGCGCACTCTTTTAGATAGGAGCACAGTAGTCGCATATCTTTTAATTCAAGGGACAAGACGTGTAGCTCGTCAACGAGAGCTGCAGCTTTTTTGAAGTTTTTTTTATGGGCTTCTGCCTTTGCCTCCAGAATGATACAATTCATATATCCAGTCTTATGATTACGCATCATTTTCTTGGCCGATATAATAGCTTCATTAAACTTTTCACTATCAATGTTATTATCCATCGCTTCAATTTGTGCGAGATAATAGCATAAAAGACCATACTCCTCAGGTTTTTCAGTCCCTACGATGGCGTAGGTTTTTAACGCTTTAATCGAGAAGCTTTTCGCGTTTAGAAAGTCTCCCTGGTCAACATAGACGGAGCATTTCGAAGTGTAGGTTGTGGCTAATATATGATTCGCTAGTTCCTTGTCCGTTTCATTGATACTATTGTGTAATTCATTTGCAGTATGAATGGCTAAATCCCAGTTTTTTAATGCTTCAGTCTGTAATCCCATGCCGCTAAACGCATGCCCGACATGATGATACGCCCAAGCAACCATAAATTGTGTATCATTCTTTTTCATTTCTTCTACCAACGCTTTACCGTAGAGTTCAACTGAGATATGGTCTTTTAAGGCGGCTTTACAATTCAACAAGTGCGTATATACATTGACTATTTTTTTATGGGATTGGTGTTTGACAAATATTGGTAATACCTTTTGAAGGAAATAAATCTCTTGTCCGAAGTCCCTATGTGTCTTTCTGAGTATTTGGGCATGTACGAAATCTACCCGTGCCTGCCAATACTCGTTTAAAGTACCGTGAAATTGTGTTTTAAGGGCTGCATATTCCTTTTCTGCTTCTGCAACTAGTTTTTCAGAAAGGAGTTGCTCAATCCTGTCTACTATGGGGCCGACCTGGTGTTCGTCATCGGGTTGCTTCGGAGGGATGGTAATATTGTGAAAGTCGCAGTAGGCTGTTATGAATATCCGAATAGCCTCAACTTTGATTACGCTTTTGGTAGGGGATTTATTTGATTTATTATATATGTCAGCTATAAAACCTGCTTTTATTGTTGTATCCCGGTATCGTTTAAAGAACGTATTTATTTGATCTGCGAGTGGCTCAAAATTGTTCTCAACTGTTGTGAGTTTTATTTCTGTGGGATAGAAAAAGTGTCGGTAGAAAGCATCAATCATTGCATGAAGCCAATCTAAATGATTGTCGTCATAAGCCTTACTCTTAGACCCTAGCGTGATCTGAAAGTACTCTTTAAGATATGGTTCGTAAAAAGGCTGATTGTAGGTTTCTGCCACTGTACTCTGTTTGATACTAAATTTAAGCTAATCTGTCTTTCTTTCAAAAATGGAATTTTGGAAGGGTTTTGGGAGAATTTCTGCAAACAGCGTATACGGATTGCACAAGACCTTTGTGCGAGTGGGCAATTGGTAGAAAAAAACCTACCAATACTTTAACTGGTAGGCCCACAAAATACTTCGGAAAGGACCCGAAATAGATGTGTAATCTACGGCTGTTGAAGCAACCATAGCTTACCAAATATCATAAGCGAATATCCGCTATTTGCCAAGCATCTCCTTTGGGTTGTTCCGAATCACCCTTTAAAACAGTGATTTTTTATGGAACACACTTTTTTATGCCATTACGTGGCGAGCACTACATCGACCTTCTACAGAAAGCGTGCTGAAGCTATAAAGCTTCACATTTTTCAAATTCCCTGGACAGCCATTCGGAACCAGACCGCCATTTTTTTTCTAAACCATTTCTAAAACCAGCGTATGAAAAACAAAATAGTATCACTCCAGATGGCTAAGCCACAGGAGTGTCAACCGAACACAGCCATTATTGATTTTGTCTTTGTTGACGGATTGCTGTACTCCAGCCTGAACCCCGAAAAGGCATACTTACCCAAAGATGTTGTAAAGGGATGCAAGCCGTGTTCTATTAAGCGATGCAATGAATATTTAATAGAGACACCAGACGGCGATACCGGAGTGGCAACCATAGCCTGGTCTGATTTTCAAACTGCCGACATATAATTTCTCACTAATAAATTTCTCAAAAATGAAAGCATTTTTTATTATTCTGTTACTCGCAGTAAGTGGAATTATTGCCCTTAACCATAAGGGCCATACGCATTCAGAAGAAAGCACCATAGAATCCTGGCAATCCTCATTTAAACAGGGTATCTCTATTGTGTACTTCCAAGATATATCCGGCAGTATTACAACTCATGGTGTTGAAATTGACTCGACAAGTATTTTCAATCGCTATTATGAGTGCGTAGATCGGGATGTTAATCTCTATTACGGAACTATTTCTAGTAATTCAGCGCATAAACTCATTCACCTTGAACTTCCCCCATTCGCAATCCCAAAACCTATTGAGCCGAATTTGCAGACCGCAGTTAATGTAAGAGAACTGAAAGACCGATATGACACTGCCTTAAAGCAGTTTTTGTCAGACAGCATTACATATTACGCCGATAGGAAACGCAGAATACAACAATTTAATGGAGAGGTTGCATATCTACTTGTGCTCAATAAGGATTCACTGGCTTCAAAGTCCGATGTCGTTACGGCAATCTCTTTGGCAGAAAAGGTATTTAACGGATATGCTGATAAAGCGGTTCGGACGTTTCTTATTCTGAATAGCGATGGCATGGATTCATATAATAGAGTTGCGCCAGTACTAAAACATGCTGCAACGGTAATACTTGTAAATGCAAGCGGTTCTCTGAGAACTTGTCTAGCAAACGTGCCTCATACTGAAATGGCATCTACGGAAGATGCCATCACATTCACTCTAAATCATAACAATTAAATCTTCTTATATGGCGAAGCTCAAGCAGTCGGTTGAACGAGAAATGGCTTTCGTATTTAAGGCCATCGAAAACCTATTCAATATATTCCTCCGAGGTAAGGAACTGGTTAATATCAATCCTACAAATGCTATTCAGGAGTTGGACAGTAATCATCCCGATTATGTGGATATATTGAATGACCATCAGGAGCAAATAAAGGTATGGTGTTGGCTTATTGTCATTCTTTTGGCAGGGTGCGTGGATTACCTGTTATTTTCGGCGGCTATATCTATTATTTGTATTCAATTTCAGTTGCCGCACCTTTTAAAGTGGATAGTGCCATTCTTTCTCATTGCTCTGGAAGTAATAGTAAGTTACGTATGCATCATTAATGAGCGATCTGGGGAATGGAAAGGATGGTTTTCAAAACTAGTTAAGTACTTCGTTTTTGGCATATTGATAGGATTTGCCATTGTCGCGTGTCTCAATACGCTTATTGGGTATCGTGAATCTCTGGACGGGTTGTTTATTCCGTTCTCGATAGTTACTATTCTTTATCAGTCATTACTACTCATAGCCAGCATTTTGCTCCATTTATGGCTCATTCACAGTGCTGAAAGGATTGTAGTGGCTATAGGCTATTTCCGATTCAAAATGATACGGGATGCACTTGTTCGTAAGGAAGCAACAATAGTTAGGAATGCCAAGGCGTGTCATTCCCAATTTGTTAAGGATGTTGCAAGCACTTGCAAGGCTGTTGAGAAATTCCATACGAGACATCTCGATGTGCATGTGGATTTCACCATTGGTATGCCTGAAGATTTCATTGCAGCAGTCAATCGAGTGATGGGTAGAGAAGTGCTTGCTTCAAATCGCGGAAATCACAATAACCCACCAAAAAATTCACTCAATGGGTAGTCATAATCACGGCAGCGGCGTTTGGCCGATCTCTAAGCTTTTAATTGTTTCCCTGTTAAAAGTGATAGCTATTGCCTGTGCCTGGGTATTTATTTTTTCGGGGAAAATTTTGCTTGCCATCGGGGAAGCGATTCATAAACCATTTAATCATTAGGTATGGCAGGGTTTGGGACAATAGTTGGTTTACTGTTATTAGCTGGCTGTATAGGCTGGGTATATCAATTGTTTAATCAGGAAGAAGGCATGACCTATAATGCCTCTTTTGGTGATGAGCACAAGTATCTTTCTCGTTGGAACAAAGGATGGGCTGTTACTGGGCTACGTAGCACAACGAGGGAATTGGCCCGGACTAACTGTGCGGTATTTGGGCCGACAGGTTCGGGAAAAAGCTCGACGATAATCATAAGTAGCTGCATTTCTTTAGCCCGCGGGATGTCTACCGTTATAGTTAATGATATAAGTGGCGAGGTGTGGGACGCTGTAAGTGGATATTTATATTCATTGGGGTATCGGTTATTCAAATTCAATTTCGCGGATTTTCTTCATTCTGAGAGGTTTAATCCGTTAGAATACTGCAAAACGATCTCCGATATACAAAAGACTGCATTGTTAATTATTCGCAATACAATTGGGGAAAGTAAATCCGATCCTTACTGGGAAAATATGAGCATTATTCTCTTAGGAACACTCCTCAGGTACTTGGTGTTTCATGCGGAGTTAAAGTATCGGACAATGCAGAATGCTCTCTTACTGCTTGAGAGATTTGCATACGATCCAAAGTCTGTGGACAAATTATTTGCAGCTACGATGGATGCTGATTTATTGAATTCCTACAAAGCCACGATCACACTTTCCGATAAGACAATGAGCTCAGTGGTCAGTACTCTTAGGACGGCGCTTGCGATTTGGATAGATCCAGCGGTGTGTGCGACTACGTCTTGTAATACAATTGATTTAAATGATTTACGAAGTAAGCCAGTGGCTATCTTCCTCAATACACCATTGAATGATTTAGCGTATTATCGGCCAATATCTGCATTATTCATTCAATCATTATTCAATTCTGTTTTGTCTCGTATTCCCGCAAATAATGAGAGAGATATTTTTTTTGTTCTTGACGAATTCAATTCATACGTGTTTCCCAATTTTGTAACTACTATTTCCAATATCCGCAAGTATGCAGGCATGCTGATATGTATGCAAGACGAGCAAGCCCTTATTTCGCGCTATGGTGTTGCGGATGCCCACCAGATAAAGACCAATGCAGGAGTTAAAGTGTACTTAAAAGGTCAACCGTTACAAACCTGCCAAAGTTTGTCTCAAATTTTAGGTAAATACTCCTTTGTGCCAACAGGATCAAGCACAGAAAAGCAGCGCGAATTGCTTACTGTGGACGAACTCAGGGTTATTGACGATTCAATAATTATAATAAATAACCAATTGCCGCTCCGGTGCAAGATGGTTCCATATTTCAAAAACAGATGGATTCGGAAGTATACGAGTATGCCGCCGTATCAACCAGCAGCAAAAGAAATTGTTGAACCGGCATTAATTCAGTTTACATGAGCAAACGGGCAACGCAATCCTCATTTCATACTTACTTAGATTCTATTCTGAGTAGCGGGACTGATGTAGATATTGCCCAAGCTAAAAAGGACTTTTTGCGCCAATACAAAGCGGCATGGCGCAAGAATTATCGCAAACAGAAGCATAGCTTCACTATTGCTCTAACGGATAAGGAAGAGGCTGTAATTGCAAAGAATGCACAATTTCATAAGCGTTCACGTACCGCTTTTATCAAAGAAGCTGCCTTTGCATACACAAGATTAGCTTTCCTAGTTCCGAATAGCCAGGAATTAGATGAAATACGCACATTGCTTGCTGGACTATATGCAGTTCTTGAAAAGATTAAGATTGCGAATGTTTTGCCTGAAGCTGCTGCTGCGTTTATCGTAATGAAGATTGCGGAAGTTGAGGAAACTATTCTTAATATTTGTGAACACCCTAAACTGATGTATCGTGATCGTTAAGAGCCTTTCTAGACGTTCAGGTAGTCCGCAATTGGTACGTTACATCCTGCGGTACATTATGCAGAAAGAAGGTGGACGCGGTAAGGCTAAGACTCCAAAACAAATTGCCTATAGGCCCAACCCGCATGCGAAATACCAAAAGGATGAATACAGGAGGTTGTTCAAAACTATTGCCATACGGTATAAGGAGAAGGATTTAGAGAATGTAATGAAGGAACTCTCGGACGGCAAGTTTATGGCTCTTATTAGGCAGTATTCGCCCAATCTCGACTTTAAGACCTTTTCTGAACGGTACTTTAAAACGGAAGATGCTAAGGAGGTAAAAGAGCAACCATTTATCATTAAGCACAATATTAGAGCACATGATATTGATGGCTTTATTCGGGAGTTCAAGGAGAACGAAAGCCACAGAGTAAATCACAGGGTAAATGAAGTGAAGATATATCACTCGATACTTAGCTGGTCTAACTTGGACAGCCATAAGATAACGGATGAGATGCTCCGGGATATGGTAAACAAGTACATAGAACTGCGGGGAAAGAATAACCTGTATTTGGGTTCCAAGCACACAGACCGGGATCATTTACATATTCACCTATGCGTGTCTGCTTCGGATATCAATGGCAAGGCAAGTAGGATGTCTAAGGAGCATTTCCAGGATTTAAAAATTAAGCTGCAGGAATACCAAAAGGAGAAATATCCGGAACTCATACACAGTCTGCCGGAGCACACCAAGGAGAGGGTGCAAAAATACGATAAGGACGATTTTAAAAATAAAAGACACGCCGAACGAGGTAGTGTAAAGCAATCTTTATATCAGTGTATCGAAACGCTTAAGGCGAATTCTACAAAGGAGTTGTTTCAAGGATTAGAACCTGCTGGATTTGCACCTTATTATAGAGCGGGCAGGCTCGCGGGATTACAACACGAAGATGGATTGAAATTCAGGTTCTCGCGCTTACATATTGATTTGGACAAGTTACTTGAAAAGGACATTCAACTAGAAAAGGAAGCCGAAGAATTAGCAAGCATTCATAGAATACGATCTGGAAAGAAGTACGACTTAACAAAAGAAATTAAGACAGATCAGGACATATTGGAAGCACGAGATGAAGTGGAGCGGCTCATGGCTGAAATAGAGAGTATTCGCGGCAGTGGCCGGAATAGAGTCGCCTTTGATAAGGAAAAAGACATGTCGGATGATGATAAAGACCAGGAACAGCCTGATTGTGAGATTGATGAGGATGAACACGAACGTGAACCGGATCGCGTAGAGGAAGAAAATGAAGATGAACAAGAACAGGAAGAAGATACCGATTGTGGCGATGACGATGCCACGGAACCTTAAATGTGTAATGTATGGATATTGCGAATGCTCAAATATTAGTGCCTTTCGAGGTAACCGAGCTTAAGGAAATGATACGGCAGCTTTTACGAAGTGAACTGCAAACACTCAGCAAACCTAAAAATGGAATGTCGTATGAAGTGCCCGGCATGACTCAAAAGCCCATTTATAAGGCGGCAGAAGTGTGTAAAATGCTACAAATTAGCAGAGTAACACTTCATGCATGGGCAAAAGAAGGGCTTATCAAGCCCTACAAGATCAAGAGCCGTCTTTTCTTTTTATGGTCGGATATTGAGGTCTTGATTAAAAAGAACAATGGCAGTGGCGTTACTGAGGCATAAGTCCGCGATGTATCATCTGCACCCTAATATGGGGCAATGTTTCGCTAATCATAAGGCCTGTTTGCAGGCCGATGTTGTGAGGGGCAACAGTATGCCAGCTCGTAATAGTGTCCCGCTTCAACACGCGAAAGCTAAACGTAGTTACTGTTAACCATTCGGGGCGCTTTTCCTCAGGTAAATCTACCGTGCATGCAATCATTCGTTGATTGCCGGTTCCTTCAACGGAATACTTAACAGGAATTGACGTCTCCTCAAAATAAATTGAAACTCTGTTCTCCACCATATCTATCTTTTTTTTGTAAAGTTACTAATAGATAACACGTATTTACGATAACATTTTTATGTACTTATCCACATTTTGTGTGAGTACCTATGCGGATTTTGACGTGTTGAAAGCAGTCAATCCATTCCTTTCCTCCCATAATTTTTTGATTTTGTTTGCCGCTTCCATCGGGCTTATTCTGATGTACTTGTAAAAGTCCTTTTCATTTTTGTGGCCGCTAATTTGCATTATGAGTTTAACAGGTGTACCTGCTAAAAACTCATTCGTACAAAAGCTGCGCCGGGCGGTATGGGTCGTAATCCAGTCATACTTTGGGCGTGTTTCAATAATATCTTCATTGCCTTTTTTTCTCCCGAAGGTTATTAATTTCGTCAGGCCCGCAAGCTTGCCTACCGTTTTTATATGGCGGTTGAATTCGGGGTTTGTTAGGTGTGGGATGCGTTCTTTGAATTGAGCGGTAAAGATTGCCTTTGCTTCGTGCCGCAATGGAATTATTACCCAATGGTCTGATTTGCCCTGCTTTTTGTGCAACATATCATTGCGGAGGTCTTCCGGCCTCAGGCTTGAAAAGTCCGAAAAACGTAATCCGGTTAAGCACGCTAAAACGAAGAAGTCGCGATATTCTATCAGGGATGGATAGTCAGATAAATCTGTATTGTATAGCTTGGCGATTTCCGTGTGGGTGAGGTAAATGGCATCGGTTTCCTCGTCCGGTATTTTGAAGTCGGACAAATCAATAGGGTGAATGATTTTTCTCCGTACACGATCTCCAATGAAAATACGAAGCTGCTTTATTGTTTTCCCAACTGTATTAGTCTTTAGGCCATAGATTGGCTTTTTGCGGCGGGGTTGGAGATAGTCAAAAGATAAAAACTCTATAAAATCTTCATAAAAATTATAGTCGAAAGAGTTAAACGAAAGATTAACTTTTTTGAATGTCTGATAGGCATGTAAATGATCTTTCATGCTTTTAAAGGTTGCAAGGGCCTTTTCGCATACTTTCCGCTCTTTGGATTTTATATAGTCATCGATTTGAGAAAAAAGTTCTGGCTGCTTTTTCTTGGATATATAGGTAGATTGTGGCTTTGGTAGTTCGATAGGCTGTTCTGTTGGCTCTAGTGATGGTGCAAAGGTGTCCTTCACGAACCCAAGTATGTTTTCTATGCCTGCGCTTTGCGCCTGGGTTATTAGATCTTCAATAAGGCGGTGTTGGCGGGTTAATTCGCTATTCAAGTGTTCATAATCCCCATATGAGTTTGGCAGGTCTGGTGAAATACACAGTTTGCGTTTATTCCAATGTTTGGCTGGAATGGCTATTTCTGTGTTTAAAAGCGTTCTGTTTTCGGAGGTATAGCAGTACTGGATGTATATGAGGCTTGTGCCGTCCCTACGGGCTTTTTTGGGGTCGCAAATTGCTTTGAGTGGTAACAACATACTTAGTCGATTTTTTAGTCGATTAAACAATTGTTAACCCTTGTAAATGTAGGAAAACCCGATCAGTGCTCTTTGTTATATAATCGCCAAAAACCGCACCCCGCTTGTAAAGAAGCGTAAAAAGAAATAAGGATTGCGATTCGCAACCCTTATTTATGTAGTCCGACCTGGATTCGAACCAGGACAAACAGAACCAAAATCTGTTGTGCTACCTTTACACAATCGGACTGGGTAGCTATTTTGAGGCTGCAAATGTACGTTTCGTTTTCTAAAACCCCAAACAATTTTTTATATAATACGTAATCAACACGGGGCTTTTTGCACAAAAAATTGGGGATAATTTAAAGCGGCGGCATACTGTATAATCATCTTTTCTAAGTAGGTTTGTATTGTCCCCATTTTTAACAGGATAGTCTATGTCTTTTGCGGCAAACCCGCGCCAGTTCGTTATACGTTTTATTTTTATCAGTGTTGCTGCTGTAATACTGGTAAGGTTACTTTTCCTGCAGGTTTTCGAGGATAAGTATAAGGTGATGGCCAACGATATTACCATTTACCGCAAGGTGGTGTACCCGCCCCGGGGAGTGATATACGACCGTAAAGGCAAGCCCATGCTGTATAACGATGTGGTTTATGACCTTGCCGTAACCCCCAATAATGTTCCTAAAACGCTCGACACGATGCAGTTGTGCAATGTGTTGGGCATAAATAAGGAGGCGTACAAAAAACTGCTGTACCGCGTTATTATCAAGAACGGGTATATGCGGCAAAGCCCCTTTATAGAACAGCTGAGCGAAGCGCAAACAGCGCGTTTTCATGAGAATACTTACAACTTCCCCGGTTTTGAGCTGGTGGAGCGCAATATCCGTACTTATCCAGGCGCAAGCGCAGGCATCATACTGGGTTATATTGGCGAAGTGTCACCGGCCATGCTGAAGAAAGAAAGATATTCCAGCTATAACCAGGGCGACTATGTGGGCATGAACGGGCTGGAGAGCAGCTATGAAGAGATATTAAGAGGCCAGCGTGGTGTACACTTCCTGGAGCGCGATAACTTTAATCGTCCGCGTGATCCATACCTTGGTGGTGCGCTGGATACACCGGAAATAGCAGGTCACTCATTGCAGCTATCCGTTGATGCAGAGCTGCAGGCATTTGCCGAAAAACTGCTGGCAAACAAGATAGGCAGTTGCGTGGCCATAGATCCTAAGACAGGGGGTATCCTGGCCATGGTGAGCAGCCCCAGTTATGATCCTAACCTGCTGCGCGGATCGGAACGTGCAAAGAATTTTGCCGCCCTGTATCGCGATGCTACGCATCCGCTTTTCAACCGTGCTATGCAGGCCAGTTACCAACCGGGTTCTACTATCAAGCCGATGACCGGGGTTGTGGCGCTGGACGTAGGTGCAATTTCCCCATCGTACGGTTATCCCTGCTATGGCAGCTACAATGGCTGTACCCGGCCTATAGCCTGCGAGCATCACGATGCCGGCCATGCTGCCAACTTCCGCTTAGCCCTGGCACATTCATGCAACTCATACTTTTGTAACATTTTCAGGCTTACTGTTGATAATAAGAAATTGGGTGGTGTAAGAAATGGCTTGCAGCGCTGGCACGACTACTTTTATTCTTTTGGTTACGGCCACCCTACGGGCGTAGACCTTCCTTACGAGGGAAAGGGTTTGTTGCCGGACTCTAATTATTATAACAAAAGGTACAATGGCAGTTGGAACTCCTGTACTGTTGTGTTTGTTGGTATGGGACAAGGTGAATTGGCGCTGACCCCGCTTCAGATGGCGAACGGGATGTGCATTTTAGCCAACAGGGGATATTATTATACACCGCATTTGGTGCGGGCCATAGATAGCAACGCCAATCATGCAATGCTGAAAAATTATAAAGTAAAGCACCAGGTAACACATATAGCCGATACTACTTTCAATTTGATAGGCAGGGCCATGCAGGATGTGGTAGAGAGTGGCACCGCAAGAGGCGCTATGCTGGAAGGTGTGGATATATGTGCCAAAACAGGTACGGTGGAAAATAAGGCGATAGTTAACGGACAGGTGATAAAAATGAAAGATCACTCCATGTTCGTGGCTTTCGCGCCGAGAGACAATCCAAGGATAGCCATTGCAGTAGCGGTTGAAAATGCAGGATTTGGCGCCACATGGGCCGGCCCGATAGCCAGCCTTATGATAGAAAAATATTTAAGGGACACCATAGCTGCATCGCGCCAACCTATGGTGGACAGGCTACTGGCTGCACACCTGATAGATAAGAATGTGTACCTCATAGACTCTGCACAGCGGCTGCGCGACAAGCGTATTTATGAAATGAAACAGATGAGCAAGCGGCTAAGCGACAGTACGATGAGGAGTACCGACTCTTTAATGGTGCAGGCATGGATAAAAAGAAACCTTTCACCCCTGAAAAACAAGCAGAAATAGAAGATGAGCTTAGAGCGCAAATCATTATTCAGCCGGCTTGATAGCGTAACATTAATGCTGTATTTCGCATTGGTGGTAATAGGTATATTGACCGTATTCTCGGTTGAACACAGGAGCGCCGATCCCATTATCATGTTTGGCAAAGGTTATATGAAGCAATTGCTTTGGCTTGGCATATCGCTTTTTATCGGGCTTATTATTATAATGACGGAAAGTAAATTCTTTTCGTCAGTAGCCAACTTGTCATATACTTTCGGTTTGTTCCTGCTGATCATTACCATATTTATTGGTACTGATGTTAAAGGTTCACATTCCTGGCTCGGCATAGGCAGTTTCCGGTTTCAGCCCGGGGAGGTCTGTAAGATATTTACCTCCCTGGCCATGTCACGGTTCCTGTCCTCACCTGAAACGAATTTTAAAACACTGAAGCATCGTTTAATAGGCGCAGCTATTGCACTGGTGCCTGTGGTGTTCATTATTTTGCAAAAAGAGACGGGACTGGCGCTGGTATACTTCTGTTTCTTCCTGGTGATGTATCGTGAGGGCCTGCCTAATTCGATACTCGTTATCGGTTTCTCAACAATCGTGCTTGCACTGGCTACTTTGCTGATCAACAGGCTGGCCCTGCTGATCATTCTTACTGTACTGGGGGTCGGCGTGGGTATCCTGATGCGCCGCACACTTCGCAGGAATGTGATAGCAAGAGTAGTACTGCTGGTAGTATTCGGGGTCAGCGTCTTATTCTCGCAATTGGTGGTGCCATTTGCATTCAAACATGTGCTGCAAAAACACCAGGTGGACCGTATCTACTCAATGATAGGTATGGACGTGCCAGACGCATATCGCAAAGCTCCGGCAGCGGGAGAGGAAAAGGACAAAAAAGGCAATGTTTCCGACTACAATGTGAAGCAATCCAAAATAGCGATAGGCTCTGGTGGCTTTTGGGGAAAGGGCTTCCTGAACGGAACTTCTACGAAAAATGAATTTGTCCCCGAGCAGAATACCGATTTTATCTTTTGTGCTGTGGGCGAGCAGTTTGGCTTTGTAGGCAGCACGGTGCTGATAGGTATCTATTTGTCGCTTATGCTCCGGCTCATTTACCTTGCCGAGCGGCAGCGTTCTTCTTTTTCCCGTATTTATGGTTATTGCGTAGCTGCAATTTTGTTCTTCCACTTTGCCATTAATATATCCATGACGATTGGGCTCGCGCCCGTGATAGGGATCACGCTGCCCTTCCTGAGCTATGGAGGCTCATCACTCATGTCCTTCAGTGTGCTTATTTTCATTATGATACGCCTCGATTCGGACAGGCAGGTGCTGATTCGCTAATTTTGTATTTTCTATGGCTAAGATATTTCCTTTATCGGAAGGCAGTTTTACGGTTGGACATGATAAATCATTTGTTCCCTTTAACCTTGCTCAGGATGAACTTACTGCGCGGCCCACGGGTTCGCTGCTTGTTGAGGTGCAGCCTTTCCTGGTAGATACCGGTAAAGACCTGCTGGTGTTTGACACCGGTTTGCGCTTCACTACCAACGATGGGATACTGCAAATACATGATAATATAAAGCAGGCTGGTTATGAGCCGGCTGATGTTACTAAAGTGCTCATGTCGCACCTCCACAAAGACCATGCGGGCTGCCTGGTGTACAAGGACACCAATGGATTAGTGAAACCTACTTTTGCAAATGCCATGTATCATATCTATCGTCCTGAGGCCGACTTTGCATTAAAGACCGGCGCGCCTTCATACATAGTTGCCGATATAGAGCCTATACTGGCCACAAACCAGGTAGCCTGGCTGGAAGGCGATGAAGGAGTGATAGATAACTACATACGTTTCACCCATTCGGGCGGGCATTCACCGCAGCACATTGTTTTTCTTGTCGATGACGGAACGGATAAAATATTCTACGGTGGCGATGAAGCGCCTCAGCTTAAGCAAATGAAGATAAAGTACATAGCCAAGTATGACTATGACGGTAAAAAAGCCATGATGCTTCGTCAGCAGTATGTGGAGCAGGGCAGGAAAGAGGGCTGGAAATTCTTATTTTATCATGATGTAAAAACACCGGTGGCAGAACTGTAGGCATTTTATTCCCGAAGATGCCCTTTATTGTTCAGCTGTTGCAGTAGCATTATTTTGAATTCGCGCTCTGCCTGGTATAGGCTTGCAAGCTGCTGTGGCGATAATACTTTCAGGAATTTCTCTTTGTATTTGCGGCGCAGGGCCAGTTCCTCCGATTGGTAATCAAGGTCATCATCCACGTAACGCATCGCCTTATCGTCGTCTGTTAAATTACCTGCCTTCCTTGCTTTTTGAAAGAAGTTTTTTCGCAGTTCTCTTTTCTCTTCATCAAAGCGGTTATATACCGGCCAGAATTTGGCAGATTCCTCGCCACTCAGGTGCATTTTGTCGGTAATGTAGGCCACTTTTATAGCATGCACACGTTCAAAGCGACGTTCCGGCTGCGCTATTGCAACATTTGAGAGAAACAGCAGTAAAAGAGCAGTATGTAATACTTTGTTCATCGTGTTGTCAGTTAATTTCGGTTTTCACGTCCCATCCTTCTTCGTTAAGGTATTGAATGATCTCCTGTTCATTAAGTTGCCCGCCTGTATTTATTGCCCTATCGGCACTTAAGTTATTCAAAATAAGCTCTGTTTCAAAATCATCTACATTCTGCGCCACATAGGCATTAATAGTTCCCGCAGGCAATGCAGCTAATGCTTTTTTGGTGTCCGCATGTTTTGTATGCATAACTTTATAAGAACCCAGGCCTATGCCTAAAACTACAATAGCCGCAGCGGCCCATTTTACAGCCTTTTGCCATTTTATTACTATCCTGCCCTCTATGGGAGCAGTCTGTTCTTCTGCTTTTACTTTTTGCAATATTTGCTGTGGCAGCGCATCAAAATAATTTAGCGGTATTTCGTAAGCTCCGGCTTTGGTGAACGTTTGTGCGGTATCGCCAATGAGGGCTTCGCCAAGAATTTCTTCGGGCAACTGCTCAAAATAACCTTCGGGTGTGGTGTAAGCATTGTCGTTAACCCAATTGGTTGATACCCGGTCAATGTTGCTAATGAGCTCATCCGCAAATTCAGCGAAATAATTGTTAGGAACAGGAAATGGCATAACACGTGTCACCCCTGCCAGCGTGCTACCCATTTCCCGTAGTTCCATCAATATTTCATTCTGCACATTCATCTGTATATAAGACGTAGTTTTTTATTTACGGTTTAATGATTTAGCAGGTACTCCTCTACTTTTTTCACTGCGTGATGGTAAGATGCTTTTAACGCTCCTGTTGATGTACCTAATACTTCCGACATCCTTTCATATGGCATTTCGTCATAGTACCTCAGGCTGAATACCAGTTTTTGTTTTTCCGGCAGCAGCGCCATGGCTTGTTGCAGTTTCCATTCCGCCTTGCCGGGGTCGTAGCCTTTTTGTGCTATGATCTTATTGGCGAATATATCTTCATTGTTGCCGTCCAGCGATATAGCTGTCCTGCGTTTTTCTTTTTCTATCCAGGTCAGGGTCTCATTGGTCGCTATCCGGTATAGCCAGGTGTAGAGATTCGATTCCTGCCGGAAATCAGCCAGGTTCTTCCATACTTTTATAAATACATTCTGTAATATATCGTTGGTGTCCTCATGCGCCACTACCATGCGGCGTATATGCCAATAGATACGCTCCTGGTACTTATGCACCAGCTGGGTGAAAGCCTTTTCTTTGGTACCTTCCTCCTTAAAAGACAAGATCAGCAAATGATCTTCGGATAGTATGGCCTCTTCCGGCATATGGCCTTTTATAGACACTATTAAATTAGGAAAGTTTAATTGTTCGGGAAAAAATGTTTAGTCTGTTTAGCTTTGCAGGCTGATGAAGAACGCAGAAGACTTAAGGATAGTATTTTATGGCACACCGGGCTTTGCCGTTGCCTCGCTTAAGGCCATGGTAGATGCGGGTTTGAAGGTGGTAGCGGTGGTAACAGCGCCCGATAAACCGGCCGGCCGCGGCATGCAACTGCGTGCTCCTGAGGTGAAAGAATATGCACTAAGTCAAAATATACCAGTATTGCAGCCCGAAAAGTTAAAGAACCCCCAATTCCTGGAAGAGCTGGCGTCTTACCAGGCCGATCTGCAGGTGGTAGTGGCCTTCCGCATGCTGCCTGAACTGGTTTGGAATATGCCACCTATGGGTACGATCAATGTGCACGCATCTTTGCTACCCCAATACCGTGGGGCAGCGCCCATCAATTGGGCTATCATAAATGGGGAGACCGAAACGGGTGTTACCACCTTCAAGCTGCAGCATGCAATTGATACAGGCAATATCCTCCTGCAGGAGAAAGTAGAGATACTGCCCGAAGACAACATTGGCAGCCTGTATGAAAAACTAATGATAAAGGGTGGCGAGCTGCTTGTTCGCACAGTAAAAGGTTTGGCAGAAGGCAGCATTAAAGAAATGCCGCAAAATGATATCCCGGTAGCGGAGCTAAAGCATGCCCCTAAAATATTCAAGGAAGACACGCATATCAACTGGAGCAAACCGGTAAGGGATATTCATAACCTTATACGCGGCATGTCGCCCATACCTGCTGCCTATACTGAAATAGGGGGCAAGACAGCGAAGATATACAGCGCACATTATACAAATGACAAACCTGCAGTTGCGCCCGGTGCCTATGATACCGATTCAAAAACATACCTGCGCATAGCCGCGGCCGATGGCTGGCTGTATGTGGATGAACTGCAGCAGGAAGGCAAAAAGCGTATGAATATCGTCGAGTTCCTACGGGGTTTCCGAGGGTAGTATACTAATGAAATGCTGTATGGCCATTTCATAGCCATGCAGCCCAAGCCCGGTAATGCAGCCCACGCATTTTTCCGCGGTAATTGAATGTCTCCTGTATTCTTCCCTTGCGTATATATTGGAGATATGCACTTCTATGGTAGGTATCTGTATAGCGGCTATGGCATCAGCCAGTGCTATGCTGGTGTGTGTATAGCCAGCACCATTCAGTATTATGCCATCTATCTTGCCACGGCAGTCGTGTATATAGTTGATCAGCTCACCCTCTATATTGCTCTGGTAGCTGTGCAGGATGATGTTTTTATACTTGTCCTTTAGTTCTATAATATAGTTCGTCAGGCTCTGGCTGCCGTATATGGCGGTTTCGCGCGTGCCTATCAAATTCAGGTTCGGGCCATTCACTATTGCAAGGTGTAACATGGGTAAATTTTTGACAAGATAAGAATCCTTTTTAGGGAAATGCCCCTTATGCTAGTTGATCCAGGTAATAAATGTCGCAACCATGGTCCATTTTGTATTTATTCGATAGTAAACCGAAATATCCCCATGTCCACAAAGTTCACCGCAAGAATAGCTATGAGAAAATATTGCCTTGTTTCCATTGTCAAAAAAAATCGGTCTTGATAGTGAATGATAACCATTTATTACGCCCATTTTATCATGAATGTACTTCCAGGCGCTCACTGCCCCAGGTTTATGATGAATATAGCTCCACCAATCATCCTTTTTAAATACTTCTTCCAATTTTTGTGATGAAATAAGCCGTGCATGATGAAGATACTGTGCATTTAAAAAAGATGTATCGAAATTTGTGTTGACCAATTGTTTAGTTATCTCAAGACTATCCAGTTTTGTAAATGGAGTAAATGGCGATGATGGAAATTCTTTTTTATTCTTCTTAAAGAATGTAGAGTCTGTGCTGATTGTTATGTCATATGCCATAATGTTGACAACTTCTGCTTTATCCTTAATGAAATAGTCTGCGGAATCACTACTCGTTCCCCAATTATCTATAATCTGGTTTAAAAATTCATAAGACTCATCTATACTGATAGTTTGCGCGAACACTGAGACATTAAAGAAATAAAGGGTTACGAATAATAAGGTTTTCACTTCTATCTTCCAGTAGTTTTAATGAAGTTAGGAAAATCATCGCGTATTATAATGTTTTATCTTTACCCCCGTGTGGGAATCATACCTGAAAGGATTTAAGGCTTATATGCAACTGGAGCGTTCATTGTCGGACAATACGGTTGAGGCATATTTGCACGATGTGGCGCTGCTCGAGGATTATATCCGTAATGAGCAGGAAGGTTTAGCCCTGCAAAAACTGGAGCTAAAACAACTGCAAGCCTTCGTAGCCCATGTAAACGATATGGAGCTGTCAGCGGGCACGCAGTCGCGCGTATTGAGTGGTATCAAAGCCTTCTTCCGCTACATGATGCTCGAAGAAATAATAAAAAAAGACCCAACAGAATTGCTGGAAGCGCCTAAGATGAGGCGCACCTTGCCCTCAGTCCTCAGTATAGATGAGATAAGCCAGATATTCGAAGCCATAGACCACAGCACACCCGAAGGTCAGCGCAACCGCGCTATGCTGGAGACCATGTATAGCTGCGGGTTGCGTGTGAGTGAACTAATAAACCTCGCCATGTCCAATCTATACCTCGATGTTGGTTTTGTACGTGTGGTGGGTAAAGGGAATAAGGAACGCCTTGTGCCCATTGGCAGCACCGCCGTTACACAAATAAAGCTGTACCGTGATCACGTGCGCAGCCATTTAAAAAGCATCAAAACCGGTAACGAGGATATCCTCTTCCTCAACAGGCGGGGTGGAGCACTATCACGCGTTATGGTCTTCCTCATATTGCAGGAACTTACCCAAAAGTGCGGCTTCAAGAAAAATGTTCATCCCCACACCTTGCGACATTCCTTTGCCACTCACCTCGTAGAGGCCGGTGCTGATCTCCGCGCAGTGCAGGAGATGATGGGACATAAAAGCATTACTACCACAGAGATATACACCCACCTCGACCGCGCCTACCTGCGCCAGACATTGGAAAAATATCATCCGCGCTTCGGGAAATGATACCCGGATCCTTGCCGGTTGACAAAGATCACTGAACAGCCTGATGCCGGTCATTTTTTGATCTGGCTGCGCTTGGTTGTTTTGTAAGAAATTTATCGACATGGCTATCTTAATTTTCTTCATAGCGCACTGGTATCTTTCTTTGTTCTCCCAAACTTTCTTGATGCACAGGTACGCATCGCATGGAGCATTTAGTATGAGCAAACCCTGGGAGCGGTTTTTCTACATTTTTGCTTATGTCACCATGGGCTCATCTTACCTCAGTCCACGCGCATATGCCATTATGCACAGGCTGCACCATGCTTATACCGATACACCTAAAGATCCGCATTCCCCTAAATATTACCCCAGTATATACTCTATGATGCGCCAGGCGGCCAAGGTATATAGCGAAATTGCCGCAGGCAGAATGGAAGTGGAGGAGCGTTTTAAAAAGAATGTGCCCGACTGGCCGGCTATGGATAAATGGGCACAGTCATGGACCTCAAGAATAATGTGGGGCATCCTTTATTGCGCGTACTATTTTTTCTTCGCGCATTCTTACTGGCTGTATTTGCTGCTGCCCATCCACTTCCTGATGGGACCCGTTCATGGTGTTATCATTAACTGGTTCGCACATAAATACGGTTATACCAATTTTAAGCTGAATAATACTTCAAAGAACCTCCTGCCGGTCGATTTTCTGATGCTTGGTGAAGCCTACCACAACAATCACCACAAATATGCATCAAGCATCAACTTTGGTGTAAGATGGTTCGAGCTTGATCCGGTGTATCCGGTAATACTTTTTCTAAACTTCCTGGGTATCGTTAAAGTAAAGAAGCAGGCCAGGGAACGTATTGCCACTGAGTTTTAAAGAAAATTAGCCCTTCTTATAACCCTGGTAACCTCCCTTAAATGTGCTCCCGCCAAGGTGCCGGCATCCGTATATATGGATCAGGTAACAATTAGGTAATCTGCCCCCGGTATCTTTGCAGCCGCAAAATTGCGTGCTAAAAATTATGAACTCGGGACACCTGAAACTTCCTTTTCTGGTTATAATACTGGTTTTTTTTACATGCCCTGGTCTCAAGGCACAGGTCAATATTTCTGCCGGCCATACAGGCCAGGAACTGGCACAAAAGCTGGCAGGAAAGGGCGTCACGATACAGAATGCAGTTTTGGATTGCTCCCCGAAAGCTAATGGCGTTTTCAGCGTAGTCACCAGTGATCTGGGTATCGACAGTGGGATCGTACTTACTACAGGCAGGGCCGCCACTGACAATAACGGCATTGGTGTAAATGGTTTTGAAAATAACCTCGCCAGTACCAATAACCATACTGCCGGCGATCCCCAGCTAACGACGCTTGCCGGGCAAAATACAACAGATGCCTGCGTACTTGAGTTCGACTTTATACCCAAAGGCGATACCGTAAAATTCAATTACGTTTTCAGCTCCGAGGAGTACGTCAATTCTACATGCGGGCCTTATAATGACGTGTTTGCCTTCTACATATCCGGCCCTAATATTAGCGGGCAGCAAAATATGGCCCTTGTTCCCGGCACTAACATTCCCGTTACCATCAACAGTATTAACAGTGGTATGCCGGGTTCCAATGGCGACATAGCCGACTGCACAGCCATGGGGCCCGGCTCCCCCTTTACCCAATATTATATTGACAATGCCCTCGGCGAAACTATTACACATAATGGCTTTACTACTGTTCTTCGGGCAATACACGATGTTGTGCCATGCAATACTTATCATCTCC
>APMI01011215.1_pt1 | contig 28521 bp, 28 predicted proteins | sample 667938 | NCBI WGS metagenome assembly APMI01 (sample SAMN01084076, study PRJNA167559) | wastewater metagenome | biome: Wastewater | place: Denmark: Ejby Moelle, Odense | collected 2011-11-28
CGCGGGGCGACGGACAGGGCCAGCAGGCGCAGCAGCAGTTCTCCAGCCAGCCGCAGGCCCGCGAGGGCGGCAACGGCCGCGGACAGCGCGGTGACGAGGGCGCAGGCCCGTTTGGACGCGAGGGAAGGTCCCATGAAGGCAACATGTCGGAAACCGCTGCTGGCCTTTCTGGTGGCCAGCCTGGGCGTTCTGGCGGCGTCTATCTCTGACGCCACGGCCGCCGTCGGCTCCTGCGAGCGGGAAATCCTCGCCGCCGCCGCCAAATACGACATCCCTGCCGGCATCCTCTATTCGGTCGGTCTCACCGAGACCGGCCGCAAGGGATCGCTCCAGCCCTATGCCCTGAACGTGGAAGGCAAGGCCTATTTCGGCGCGAACCGGGAGGAGGCGCTGCGCACTTTCGAGGCGGCGCGCGCGGGCGGCGCGAAGCTGATCGACCTAGGCTGCATGCAGATCAACCATCACTTCCATGGCGACCAGTTCGCGTCGCCCGCGGAGATGTTCGACCCGCACAAGAATGTCGAATATGCGGCGGCGTTCCTTGCCCGCCTGCATGCCCGGCACGAGACCTGGACCATGGCGGTCGCACGCTATCATGCCGGCCCCAACAACGATCCGGCGCAGAAGCGCTATGTCTGCCGGGTGATCGCGAACTTGGTTGCAACCGGTTACGGTAGCTGGACGACGAACGCGAAGCGGTTCTGTCAATAATTCGCCAGAAAGTTGAAATTTCACCCTCTGGGTGCACTGTCCCATAATGTGGCAGGAATGCGCCCACTTTGGGCATGACAAGGCGGCGCGTTAACCTTTGTTAACTTTTCCACCGTAAAATTGTGGCAAATCCCGATTGGGCCTACTATATGTAGACCAAATCGGCACGCAATTCTTAATCAACTGTTAAAACCAGCCAATTAGTTCCTCTAGTTGCCGGTGATTCGCCCGATTCGTACCACTGCCTGAACGAAGCACCACACTGATTCGGAGGCGGACGAATGATCGTAGTGGTTGATGAGCGCGAGCTCGTTAAGGACGGCTATACTTCTCTATTTGGTCGCGAGGGCGTGCCCTCGACGGGGTTCGATCCCCGTGAATTCGGCGAGTGGGTCAACACCGCCGCCGATTCGGACATCGACGCGGTCGAGGCATTTCTGATCGGCCAGGGCCAGCTTTCCATGGAGCTGCCGCGGGCCATCCGCGATCGCTCGCAGGCCCCGGTGATCGCGGTCAGCGACACCCCCTCTCTCGAAACCACGCTTGCCTTCTTCGACAGCGGTGTCGACGACGTCGTGCGCAAGCCGGTTCATCCCCGCGAGATTCTGGCCCGTGCGGCGGCCATCCGGCGTCGCCTCAAGGCGCTTGCCAATTACACCGATATCGGCCCGATCCGCGTCTTCTCGGACGGCCGCGACCCGGAAATCAACGACGAAGTCTTTCCCCTGCCGCGCCGCGAGCGCCGCATCCTGGAATACTTGGTCGCCAACCGCGGCCGCCGTCTTTCCAAGACCCAGATCTTCAATGCGATCTACGGCATCTTCGACGAGGACGTCGAAGAAAATGTCGTCGAGAGCCACATCAGCAAGCTGCGCAAGAAACTGCGCAAGAAGCTCGGTTTCGACCCGATCGATTCCAAGCGCTTCCTTGGCTACTGCATCGACTGGCAGGGTTGAAACCCGATGGCCGGCCGGCGGGAAGGCGGATCCCTCCGGCGGCCTCGGCAGCCAGCTTCACGCAAGGCCCGTCCCATAGGGTCTGAGCACGAGACGAACGGGGAAATCCAATGAGCCTTTACGGTACGATGAGAACGGGTGTTTCCGGCATGAATGCCCAGGCCAACCGCCTGAGCACGGTCGCCGACAACATCGCCAATGCGAACACGACGGGCTACAAGAAGGCCTCGACCCAGTTCTCCTCGCTGATTCTGCCCACCACGGGCGGCGCCTACAATTCGGGCGGCGTCACCACGGACGTGCGCTATTCCATCTCCGCTCAGGGCACTTTCACCTACACGACATCGGCGACGGACCTTGCCATCAACGGCAAGGGCTTCTTCATCGTCAACGGTTCGGATGGCGTCGAATACCTGACCCGCGCCGGTGCCTTCACCGTGATGGACGACGGCACGCTGAAGAACTCCGCCGGCTTCACGCTGATGGGCTATCCCTATTCCTCGACCGAGGACCCGACGATCGTCATCAACGGCTTCGCCGGTCTCGAAGAGATCAACCTTGCTTCCGGCGAGCTGAACGTGAAGGCCTCCGAAAAGGGCTACCTGCACGTCAACCTGCCGTCGAACGAGGAGGTGGGCTTCAAGAAGGCGACCTCGCTGGTCGCCTATGACAGCCTCGGCAACACCCGCAAGCTCGACTTCACCTACACGAAAGTCAGCTCGACCGCAGGCCCGCCGCCGACCAGCGACTGGTCCGTTGGCGTGACCTACACCGATCCGGTGACCGGCGATATTTACGACATGATGAGCGGCACGACGCCGCCACCGACCATCGGCTCGGCAGATCTGGCCTCGACGAAGACGCTGACCTTCGGCGCGGACGGCAAGCTCGACCTTAACACAAGCCCGGCGGACCTCGTCCTCGACGAACTTCCGATCGACGGCGCGATGCTCAATTCGCTGACGGTCTCCATCGGCGGCGCCAGCGGCGGCAGCACGCAGCTCGCCGCAGCCTTCGCGGCGAAGGGTGACATTGACGGCATCGGCCCGAGCGGCGTCGCCGGCTACGAGATCAGCGACGACGGCATCGTCTACCTGAAGTACGAGAACGGCGACCTTGCGCCGAAGTACCGTATCGCGATGGCGAACGTGCAGAGCCCGGACAACCTCAAGCCGCTCGCCGGAAACGTCTATTCGCAGAGCCCCGATTCGGGTGTCATCGTCATGGGCTACGCCGGCAACGGCGGCTACGGCACCATCATTTCCGGTGCTCTGGAAGACTCCAACGTCGATATCGCCGAGGAGCTGACCAGCATGATCGAATCGCAGCGTAACTACACGGCGAATTCGAAGGTCTTCCAGACCGGTTCGGAACTCATGGAAGTCCTCGTCAATCTGAAGAGATAAGGCGTCCGTCGCCGCGCAAGCATTCGAGAGTTAGGTAGAACCGATGTCGCTTTCAACAGCAATGAAGACTGCACAGTCCAGCTTCTCCAACGTGGGGCTGCAGTCGGCCGTCGCGTCGAAGAACATTGCCAATGCAAGCAACCCGGCCTACGCACGCCGCGCGGCGATCCTCGCCACGGCGTCCTCGGGCGCGACCGTGGTGGAAACGCAGCGTGCCCAGAACGAGGCGCTGCTGAAGCAGAACCTGCTTTCGATCTCCAAGGCCGGCGGTCAGGATACCCTCCTCGCCGGTCTCACGCAGATGAAGATGATGCTCGGCGGCGAGGACTACGAACTCGCCCCGTCAACCTATCTCGCGAAGCTGCGTGACAATCTGCAGACCTTCGCGGACAAGCCGAATGAAGTCTCGCTCGCCGAGACCGTCGTCTCCGACGCGGTTGATGTCGCCAACTCCCTGAACAGCACCTCGCAATCCCTGCAGAAGCTGCGCGCCGAGTCGGATGCGGATATCAATACGGCGGTGGTCGAACTCAATCGCCTGCTCAAGGAATTCCGGACCTACAACGACCAGGTCCGTCAGGGCACGGCCGCAGGCACGGATGTCAACGACGCCCTGGACCAGCGCGACAAGCTGCTGACCCAGATTTCGGCGATCGTCGGCGTCAATACCGTGACCCGGACCAACAACGACCTTGCGCTGTACACCAGCGACGGCACCGTGCTGTTCGAGACGGTCGAGCGCAGCGTGTCCTTCCAGCCGACGACGACCTACACCGCTACGGTCACGGGCAACCAGGTGCTGATCGACGGCGTGCCGGTGCAGGCGGGCGCGGGCGGCAACACCAGCGCGCGCGGCTCGATCGCGGCCCTGCTCCAGATTCGCGACCACACGGCCCCGACCTTCCAGGCGCAGCTCGACGAGATGGCGCGCGGCCTGATCAACATGTTCTCCGAAAACACCGCCGGCGGCGTGGTGGACGGGCTGTTCATCCGCAACGGCGTCGCCGTCGGGGACGACCTCAGCGTCGATGCCGTCGTTCCGGGCCTTTCGACCGTCATCAAGGTCAATCCGGAGGTGATCACCAGCCAGGGCGGCAACGCCATGAAGCTGCGTGACGGCATCTACGAGACCTTCAACAATCCCGGCGGCGACCCGCTCGCGAGCTTCTCGGACCTTCTGAACAATTATGCCTCGGCGTTCGAGAAGCCGATGACGTTCAATACGGGGGCCGCGATCGACACGACCGGCACGATCCTGGCGTTCTCGAGCGGTTCGGTCGGCTGGCTGGAGGAAATCCGCAGCGCCGCCACTACCGCGGGCGACGACAAGAACGCGCTGCTCGGCCGCACGCAGGAAGCCCTTCAGAACGTGACGTCCGTCAGCCTCGACGAGGAGCTGGCGCTGCTTCTCGATCTCGAGCAGTCCTACAAGGCGTCGGCGAAACTCGTGGCGGCGGTCGATGAGATGATCACCGCGCTCATGCAAGCGGCGGGCTAAGTCATGAAGGCTTCTTTCGTTTCCAACATGTCCCTTCAGAACGCCATGCGGCTTACCGTGTCCAAGGCGCAGAAGGAGATGGTGCAGCTTCAGGAAGAGACGGTCACTGGCCGCCACGCGGATGTCGGCGCCACGCTCGGCGCCAAGACGGCGCGCACGCTGAACCTGCATCGCGACCTGCAGCGCATGGAAGCCTTGAAGAGCACCAATGCGCTGACCACCCAGCGGCTTGCCGCCTCGCAGGAAGCCCTCGGCAAGATGTCGGAAGCGGCGAACGGGGCGATGGAGGTGCTGATCGCGCTTTCCGGCATCACCACGGCGGACCAGCTGGAACTGGCGCAGAAGAACATGGGCAACGCGCTCTCCACCTTCACGGCGGCGGCGAACACGTCCTTCAGCGGCGAATATCTCTTTGCCGGCATCAATTCCGACGTGATCCCGTTCAAGGACTACTTCGAGGGTTCACCGTCCGACGCCAAGACCGCCTTCGACGATGCGTTCTTCACGCATTTCGGCTTCACGCAGACCGATCCGGGTGTCAGTTCGATCACGCCGGACGAGATGACCGCCTTTATCGGTGATCTCGAGACGAGCTTCATGGGCCCCGACTGGCAGGCCAACTGGTCGATGGCCTCGGACGAGAACATGCAGAGCCGTGTCAGCACAGCCGAAACGGTGCAGAGCTCGACCAACACCAACACGAACGGCATGCGCTACATGGCGCTCGGCCTCGTGCTCGGCCAGGAGCTGCTGGCGCTCGGCATTTCCGAGCAGACGCGCAAGACGGTCAGCGATGCGGCGATCAACTATATGGGCCGCGCTGTTTCCGGCGTCGACAGCGAGCGCTCCAAGCTCGGCATTTCCGAATCCCGCGTCACGCAGGCAAATGTCTCGCTCAACGCGCAGATCACCATCCTGGGCACCAGCATCAAGGATATGGAGGGTATCGATACCTATGAGGCCGCGACGCGTGTCACCACGCTCGAGTCGCAGCTCTCGCTCGCCTACACGCTGACTTCGAGGATCCAGAATCTCAGTCTGCTGAATTACCTCTGATGAACCAGAGGGTACGGACACACATGAAGGATGTCTGAATGTACCAGTTTTCATATGCCGAGATCATGGAGGAGGGCGTCACCGTCTCCAAGGATCGGGAGCGGCAGGTTCTCGATCGGTCGATCGCGCTTCTGAAAGCGGCGATGGACAGCGGGGAAAGCTACGGAAAGGAGACGGTGGAAGCCGTCTATTTCACGCGCCGGGTCTGGATCCGCTTCATCGAGGATCTCGGAAACCCGGAAAACCAGCTCGAAGAGGAGCTGCGGGCCAATCTCATCTCGATCGCCATCTGGATTCTCAAAGAGGTCGAAAAGATCCGCAAGCGGGAATCCACGAATTTTCAGGGCATCATCGACATTACCACCATCATCAAGGATGGCATCAAATGAAAAGTACACTGCGTATATCGCTGAAGTCCGGAGAGCGCATTTTCGTCAACGGCGCGGTTCTGAGGGTCGACCGCAAGGTCGCCATCGAGTTCCTCAATGACGTGACCTTCCTTCTGGAAAACCACGTCCTGCAGCCGGAACAGGCGACGACGCCGCTCCGCCAGCTCTATTTCATCGCGCAGATGTCGCTGATCAATCCGGAAGGCGCCGAGCAGTCGATCGCCATGTTCCGCAAGTCGGTCATCATGCTGCTGTCGTGCTTCAAGAACGAGGAAGTGCTGGCCGAGCTGAAGCGCGTCGACGCCCTCGTCACGCAGGGCCGCGCCTTCGAGGCGCTGAAGGCGATCCGCGGTCTCTATCCGATCGAGGACCGCATCCTCAACAATCAGGAAATGGCTCCGGCCACCATCGAACAGATCCGCAGGGAGATCGCACCATGGTAGACACAACCGCCGTCGGCTCCGCGACCTCGAGCGGCTACACGCCCTCCGTGACCGCCGCCGATTCGGCCAAGGCCACGAAGGATGCGACGCTGAACTACGAGAGCTTCCTGAAGCTGCTCGTGGCGCAGATGAAGAACCAGGATCCGACCGAACCGATGGACGCGACGCAGCAGATGGCGCAGCTTGCGACCTTCTCGCAGGTCGAACAGACCATCAAGACGAACAAGAACCTGGAAAGCATGCTTCAGCGCACCTCGCTGCAGGAGGCGAACGCCGTCATCGGCCGCACGGTCGTCAGCAACGACGGCCAGACGACTGGCGTGGTCAAGGAAGTGACGCTATACAATGACGGTATTGTTGCGACGCTTGATTCGGGCAAGAAGCTTGTCATCGGACCCGGCGTAACCGTGAAGTGATCCTATCCCGTGAATGAGGCAGACGCCCTCGACATAGCGCAGGCAGCCATCTGGACGGTCGTCGTGGCCTCCGGTCCGGCCGTTCTCGTCGCCATGCTCGTGGGCGTCGCCATTGCTTTCGTGCAGGCGCTGACGCAGGTGCAGGAAATGACCCTCACCTTCGTGCCCAAGATCCTCGCGATCTTCGTGACGATCGCCATCTCGGCCCCGTTCATCGGCTCCCAGATCTCCATTTTCACCAATCTCGTCTTCTCGCGAATAGAATCCGGATTCTAGCGCCCTTCCGCGCTTCTTCGGACCGCGAAAACGCTCTCCTCCTTTGGTCTTGCGCGTTTCCGGACGCAAAACTGCTGCGCACTCTTGCTGGAAAAGCTTCAGCCCACCCTCGCGCAAGCTTCGTTCTGTACCTCATCGGTTGAAATGGGCGACGCGTGTGACGCGCCGCTGCCTCTCATGATGAGACGGGACGCATTCTGATGGCGCAAGTACCGGCAATAAACCTTCCGAAGGTCAGCCCCAGCGGCCGCGATATCGCATTCGCCGTCGGCATCCTGACGATCCTGTCGATCCTGTTCCTGCCGATCCCGGCCTTCATGATCGATATCGGCCTTGCCTTCTCCATCGCCTTCTCGGTGCTGATCCTGATGGTCTCGCTGTGGATCCAGCGGCCGCTCGATTTCTCGTCCTTCCCGACCGTCCTCCTCATCGCGACCATGGTGCGCCTCGCGCTCAACATCGCGACGACGCGCGTCATCCTTTCGCACGGTAACGAGGGGCACGATGCGGCCGGCGGGGTGATCGCGGGCTTTGCCAGCCTCGTCATGTCCGGCGATTTCGTCATCGGTATCATCGTCTTCATGATCCTGATCGTGGTGAACTTCATCGTCATCACCAAGGGTGCGACGCGTATCGCGGAAGTGGGCGCGCGCTTCACCCTTGACGCCATTCCCGGCAAGCAGATGTCGATCGACGCCGACCTTTCGGCCGGCCTCATCGACGAGAAGCAGGCGCAGCTGCGCCGCCGTGAACTGGAAGAGGAAAGCTCCTTCTTCGGTTCGATGGACGGTGCCTCGAAATTCGTGCGCGGCGATGCCATCGCCGGCCTTCTCATCACCGCCATCAACGTCTTCGGCGGCATCATCATCGGCTACTTCCGCCACGGCATGGAACTCGGTGAAGCCGCCGACGTCTTCGTCAAGCTCTCGGTCGGCGACGGTCTCGTCTCGCAGATCCCGGCGCTCATCGTTTCGCTCGCCGCAGGCCTCATCGTCTCGCGCGGCGGCACCTCCGGCTCCACCGACCAGGCGGTCGTTAACCAGCTCTCCGGCTATCCGCGCGCACTGCTCGTCGCCGCCGCGCTGATGATCATGCTCGCCCTCATGCCGGGCCTGCCGTTCCTGCCCTTCATGGTGCTCGGCGGCGTCATGGCCTTCGGCGGCTGGATCATCCCGCGCCGTATCGAGGCGGAAAACCAGGCCAAGCGTGCGGCGGAAGCCCAGCAGGTCCAGGCGAACCGCGAGCAGGAGAAGGATTCGGTCAAGTCTGTGCTCAAGACCGCTGAGATCGAACTGCTGCTCGGCAAGCAGGTCTCCACCCGTCTTCTCGGCGCGCACCAGGAACTGGCCTTCCGTGTCGGCAAGATGCGCAAGAAATTCGCCTCGCAGTACGGTTTCGTCGTGCCGGAAATCAAGGTTTCCGACGACATCGCCATCCCCGACAAGTCTTACCAGATCCGCATCCACGGCACGACGATCGCCTCCAACATCGTGCGCGTCGGCGAAGTCCTCGTCGTCACCGGCGGTGGCCGCAAGCCGAGCGTGCCGGGGGATGATATCCGCGAACCCGCCTTCGGCATGCCGGCCGTCTCGATCCTCGAGACTTTCGCCGAAGACCTGCGCCGTGAGGGCTTCCACCCGATCGACAACGTCTCGGTGGTCCTCACCCACCTTTCGGAAGTCATCCGCAACAACCTGCCGCAGCTCCTGTCTTACAAGGACGTCAAGGTGTTGATCGAGCGCCTCGACCCGGAATACCGCAAGCTCGCCGACGAAATCTGCTCGTCGCACATGTCCTATTCCGGCCTGCAGGCCGTCTTGAAGCTGCTGCTCGCCGAGCGCGTCTCCATCCGCAACCTGCATCTCATCCTCGAAGCCGTCGCCGAACTTGCGCCGCATGTGCGCAAGACCGAGCAGATCGTCGAGCATGTGCGCATCCGCATGGCGCAGCAGATCTGCGGCGACCTGACCGACAACGGCGTGCTGCCGGTGCTGCGTCTCGGCAACAAGTGGGACATGGTGTTCCACCAGGCGCTCAAGCGCGACACGAAGGGCGAAATCGTCGAATTCGACATCGATCCGCGCCAGCTCGAGGAGTTTTCCGAGCAGGCGACCCGGGTTATCCGCGAGTTTCTCGACCGCGGCGCGCCTTTCGTGCTGGTCACGTCGCCCGAATCCCGCTCTTATGTGCGCATGATCATCGAACGCCTGTTTGCCACATTGCCGGTTCTCTCGCATGTCGAGCTCGCCAAGGGCATCGAGATCAAGATTCTCGGCTCCATTTCATGATAACGGACCCGCAGGGCACGGTGCTGGCGCTGTTCGCCGCCTTCTGCCGTGTCGGCGGGTGTTTCATGCTGCTGCCGGGCTTTTCCTCCGCTCGCATCTCGCTGCAGATCCGCCTTTTCCTTGCGGTCGCGGTGTCCATGGCGGTGCTGCCCATCATGTGGGACGTTATCTATCCGCGCGCTACCGGCTCGCTTGACGGCTATCTCTCGATGATCGCCCTGGAGACGCTGACGGGCGCTGCCATCGGCCTCATCGCCCGCTACTATGTGCTCGGCCTGCAATTTGCCGGCACGGTGCTGACGATGATGATGGGCTTCAACGCCCCTCCGACGCCTGATGTTCTGGAGGACACGGCGGAGAACCAGCTGACCAACCTCATCTCGTTCGCAGGCTTGCTGGTGCTGTTCATGCTGGATTTCCACCATGTCGTCATGCGGGCGCTGGTCGAATCCTACAATGTCATGCCGCTTGGTGCGGGCTTCAATCCGCAGAGCGCGCTCATCACGCTCACCGATACGCTGAGCCAGACCTTCATGATCATGCTTCGGCTGGCGAGCCCCTTCATTCTCTACGGCCTCGTGTTCAACGTCTCCGTTGGTCTCATCAACAAGCTCGCGCCGCAGATCCCGATCTATTTCGTTTCGCTGCCCTTCATCATCATGGGCGGCCTGTTCCTGATCTATTTCGGCATCTCCTCGCTGCTCGAGATCTTTGCCGCCGGCTTCATTCCGGTGTTCAGGGGGGAATAGGCGATGGCGCAGAACCGCTCGAACAAGCTCAAGCGCCTTGTCACCGTGCAGCGGCATCTGGAGAAGATGGCGGAGATCGATCTCGCCAACACCACGCGCCAGCGGCAGGAGGCGGCCGAGACCATGGACGCGGTGGCCGATGCGATCAATTCGCTCAATCCCGTGCATCGCTCCTTCTCGCGTCACTATTCCGGCCAGTACAACAAGCTGCAGCAGCAGGACCAGATGCTGGCCAACGTGCAGCAGATGCACGAGATGCGCGTGGTGCGCGAGCGCACCAAGGGCGACCGCATGGAAGACCGCATGAAGGAGGCGCGCGACGCCGAGGATCGTGTGGCCGCCGATGACGCGATCTACGACCTGATCGACCAGCATATCGCCTACAAGAATAGCGGCGAATAGAATGGTTCTCTCAAGCCTATGAAGGGAAAGGCGAATTACCGCCTTCTCATCAAGCTTGCGTGAAAGTGGATTGAAGATGCGTCATCGTCACGGCATCGTCATCCGCCACCAGCCTCCCGTAAGGTTGAGCAGCGATAGTCTCACTCAAGGACGATGACGAGGTTTGCCGATGCGGCTGCTGTATGCGGCGCGGGCAGGCTGGATGTCCTTGATGGTCATGAGGCCGGCGGACCGCCATGAGGACGGGTCCGGCTCTGGGTTTCACCTGAAAGGCTCTGAGACGTGGCAATTTCTCCCCCCAGCGATCTGGTGCTCGATGTCGTGCGTGCTGCCGACCCGACCCAGGTTCAGGAAGCGCAAGCCAAGCTGAAATCGAACCGCGCTTCCTTCGAAGCGACAAGCCTCGCCGAAGCAGGCGCCGGATTCCAGGCCGCCGTCGGCAGCATTCTCAATCGTGATTCGGCCGGGGCGACCCAGGCTGCGGGCGGCGTTTCCGCTGCCGGCAAGGTGGCCGTGCCGGAACATCTGCGCAAGTTCGAGACGATGGTTCTGCAGAATTTCGTGAAATCGATGATGCCGACCGAGAGCGAGCAGATCTATGGCGAAGGCACCGCCGGCGAGATGTGGCGCGGCATGATGGCCGACCAGCTCGGCGAGGCGATCGGCAAGGGCGGCGGCATCGGCATTGCCGAGGCGCTGGCCAAGAAGAGCGGCATCAGCGGCGGCGTGCGCGAGAACGATAAGGACCGGGTCGCCTCCGGCATGGTCCAGTCCCTGCAGCGGGAGGCTTTTGCCGACCTGACGCCGGGCATCAAGGACCACGAAACATACAAGGTATAAGCGGAGAACAACAAAATGGAACAGGCAAACAACGAACTCCGGATCCGCACCGTTCTCGGACGGCTTGAAACCATCATCGACCATGAGAACGACAATATCGGCCGCGACCCCGATTTCGATCTGCCGACGTCGAACGCCCACAAGAGCCGATGCCTCTATGAGCTGGCGATGCTGACGCGCGACGTGCGCCCGGACGAAGTGCCGCCGGCCTTCTCGCCGCTGCTCGGCCGCGTGCGTGAAAAGCTCGCCACCAATGCGCAGCGCGTCTCGGCCCATCTGGAGGCTGTGCGCGAAGTCGTCACCATCCTGAAGAACGCCGTGCAGGACCTCGAGGCCGACGGCACCTATTCGCAGGAACAGTTCCGCCTGGGTTACGGCACATGATCAAGCTCATCGGCACCGGTGTCTGGATTCTCGCGATCACGCTCGCCTCGGTCTATTTCTCGCTGACGATGGCCTCGGCCCCCAAGGTCGATACGGCTGCCGCCGAGCGTGAGGCGGCCATGGAGTTCGTCACCGGCTACACCACGACGGTTCCGGTCATCGGGGAGGGTGGCGTCAACGGCTACCTGCTGACCAAGCTCGCCTACAAGGCGAACAAGGAGCTGGCGGCCAAGCAGGTCGTGCCTCTGCCGCAGATGATCACTGATGAACTCTATACGCTGCTCGTCGGCAAGAAGATGATCGACGTGACGTCGACCGAGCATTTCGACCTCGACGCCTTCCGGGGTGTGGTGAAGGAGGGGCTGAACCGGCGCTTCGGCGCGGAGGTCATCGCAGAAGTCTATGTCGAGCAGATCGACTATATCACCACCGCTTCGGTGGAGGATCCGGCGCCCAAGAAGGGCGTGACGCTTTTGAAGGGCGATGTGCCGGAAGCCAAGCACGCGGAAAAAAGCGGCGGGCACTGATGCCTGCCGCCTGAAACGGAAGAGAACGATAGAGCCGGCCGCTCAGCGCATACCGGCTTTCATTGTTTCGTTGGCCCGGCGTCTCGCCACGGTGCCCGAGAGCTTGTAGCGAAGGACGTGGTAAAGGAAGAGCGGGTTGCCCAGCACATAGCGCCGCCACAGGCGCTTGGGTTCCTGCGCCAGCCGGTAGATCCACTCAAGGCGCAGTTTGCGCAGGCCTTCCGGCGCGCGGCGCACATCGCCGGCGACGAAATCGAAGAGCGCGCCAACACTCAGCACCAGGCGGGCATGGCCGGGACCGACATGCCGGTCGATCCACTTTTCCTGCGCCGGGCTACCCATGGCGACCAGGAGGATATCGACATTGGCCGCGCGTACCCGCTCCATGATCTCGTCGGATTTCGCGCGGTCGAAGTAGCCATCGGAAATCGGGATGAATTCATGCCAGGGGGTGTGACGGCGGAAATTCTCCGTCGCGCGCTCCAGCGTCGTCGCCCGGGTGCCGATCAGGGCCACGCGCATCGGTTTGGTGATATAGGTCAGAAGCGCGGGAACGAAATCCGTGCCGTTGAGGTTGGCCGGGAACTCCCGCCCGTGGAACACCATGGAGGCGATATCGACGCCGTGACCATCGGGGAAGACGACCTGCCGCTCCAGCACCGCCCGGTATTCCGGGTCGCGCATCATCAGGTTGGCATTGTTGGCGTTGATAAAGGCGACGACCGTCTGGCCGAAGGGCATGGTCGCGACCTCTTCAGCAAAGGCGAAGGCGTCCGCCCAGCTGAGTTCGCAGACCGGCAAGCCGAGGATATCACGCTGCGCGGCGACAAGGTTGCCCGACATGAGATTCATGATATCGCTCCTTTTGCGATCACGCCGCAGATAGGACACCCGGTCCGGGCCGCGCGCATGCCCTGCCCACCGGCGCATTCGATAGGGTCTGACGAAAAGGGCTTCATGCTGCTCCCGCAAAGGCTCGTGCTGCTTGATGCGGATGTAGCAATTCCGTCTGAAGGGGCCTTAAAGGAATTCCCTAGAAGGCTGCGCAACGTGTTTACAGTGTGCTAACCATCAACGCCGCTGTTGTTCCATCACTATGAAATGAAACGGATTTTCAGACCTATTCGCGTGTTTTCCGGTGCTTCTGCGTGGAATTATTTGTGGAGGTTGCTTCAAAATCGAACTCGTTTGCCGGCATGACCGGCTTGCGCATGCGGAGGTCGCGCGCTCTCATCGCTGAAAGGAAAACCGGCGTTAACGAATTGGGCGGACGCTTTCGACCATGTGGCGCTTGAAATTATCCGTTTTGGACAGCATAGGGCGTTAAGAGGCCATCCCGCCGTGCGACCGCGTCCCTAGAATGGGCGCACTTCATTCAGGGAGAGAAATGTGACCACCATTATCGATGGGAAGCAGGTTGCCGCTTCCGTGATTGACGCCGTGAAGTCCGCTACCGCGGCCCTGGATAAGGATGCCGGCGTCAGGCCCGGCCTTGCCGTGGTCATCGTCGGCAACGATCCGGCCAGTCACGCCTATGTTTCTGCCAAGGGCCGCATGGCCAAGGAATGCGGCTTCAACTCCATCCAGCATACGCTGCCTGAAGAGACGACCCAGGAAGAGCTTGCCCGCCTCGTCGCGACGCTGAACGCGGATGAAAGCATCCACGGCATCCTCGTCCAGCTACCCTTGCCGAAACACCTGAATTCCGATCCGATCATCCAGTCGATCAAGCCGGAAAAGGATGTCGACGGCCTTCACGTCGTCAATGCCGGCAAGGTCGCGACCGGCGATCTCGACGGCGGCCTCGTTTCCTGCACGCCGGCCGGGGCCATGGTCTTCGTGCGCCGCACGTATGGCAACGACCTGTCCGGCCTCAATGCCGTTGTGATCGGCCGTTCCAATCTCTTCGGCAAGCCGATGTCGGCCTTGCTGCTCGCCGCCAATGCGACGGTGACGACGGCCCATTCGCGCACGAAGGATCTCGCCGCCGTCTGCCGCAACGCCGATATCCTCGTTGCCGCCGTTGGCCGGCCGGAAATGGTGAAGGCCGACTGGGTCAAGCCCGGCGCGACCGTCATCGATGTCGGTATCAATCGTGTCGCCACCGCCGAGGGCAAGTCCCGTCTCGTCGGCGACGTCGCCTTCGAGGAATGCGCGAAGGTCGCAGGCGTCATCACCCCGGTTCCCGGCGGCGTCGGCCCGATGACCATCGCCATGCTGATGGCCAATACCGTGATCGCTGCCTATCGCAAGGCCGGCAGGACGCCGCCGAAGTTCTGATAAGAGGTGTCGATGGATGAAATGACCCTGTCGGACCTGCAGGGATTGCAAGGTCAATGGCGCCAGGTCAGGTTTGAGGAAAACGGGATTGCTGATCCTCCCGACACGCATTCGGCGCCGGGAGCCATCCTGACGATCGACGGCAATGGTTTCCACGTCGGCGTGCCGGGGCAGGCGGCTATCCTCGAGGGCAGTTTCGTGCTGGATGCGCGGAAGCTTCCCAAAGTCATCACCTGGACGGATGCGACGGGAGAGGATGCCGGAAAATCCTTCCCGGCGATCTACGAACTGTCAGACAAGGACTTTACCTTCATCGCGGCGGACGAAGGCATGCCGTGCCCGACGGATTTCAGCGGCGGGCAAGGGCTGACACTCAGGTCACTGACACGCATCGAACCGTTATAGGAATTCTGGAGGGCGCCCGCGGGCGCCTTTTCATTTGCCCGGCGCCGGTCCCGTGGACGCGCGCACGATGAGATCGGCCTTCCACATTTCCTGCAAAGGCAAGGTTTCCAGTTGCAGGATGTCGGCGATGAGGCGGCGGGCGATGCGCTGGCCGGCAGCCCGCAGCGACGACCGCGTGGTTGTCAGCGGCACCATGAAGTTCTCGGGCTTCAGCATCGGCAAAACGTCGTCATGGGCGATCAGCGATATGTCCGTACCGAGCTTCAGGCCGGCCTGGCTGATGGCGCGCACCGCGCCGAGCGCCAGCACTGTGCTGGAACACAGGACCGCCGTCGGCGGCGTGTCGAGCTGGAGGAAGCGTTCCATGGCGCGAAAGCCGTGCTCGTCCGTCATTTGAGAATGCTGCACGCAGTCCTCGCGCAGGTGGAGGCCGTATTCGGCGAGCGCGCGGATGGTGCCCTTTTTCCGGCGGATGGCGAAGGCGAGGTGCTCCGAACCGTTGAGAAGCGCGAAATGGCGGTGGCCAAGCTGGGCCAGGAGACGGGCGGCATCGTAGAAGGCGCCGGTATTGTCGATATCGAGATACGGATAGTCTGTCGGAATGCCGATCGAGCGCCCATGCACGACGAAGGGCGTCTTCAGCGATTTCAGCATGGCGATGCGCGGATCCTTCTCGCGTATATAGGCGAGGAACAGCGCGTCCACGTTACCGCTCGCCACCAGACGCCGGCAGGTGGCGACCTCGTCTTCCGGGTGACTGGGATTGATGACGAAATGAAAATCATGCTTGACCGCCTCGTCGCCGAGGCCGGCCAGGAACTCGCCGAAATGCACGTCGGACTCGATGCCGTCGGCTGTCGGCATGACGAGGCCGATCGAGCCGGCGCGCCCGGTCGCAAGGCGCTGGGCGGCGCGGTTGGGGCGATATCCCGTCTCCCGGACCGCGTCGAGCACGCGCTGGCGCGTCTCGGCGTTTACCTCCGGATAGCCGTTCAGCGCTCTGCTCACGGTCGTCTGCGAGAGGCCCAGCAATTGCGATAACTGCTTGAGATTCACATGCTTAGCTTTCTTGAAGCGCCTAAAGCGCTTTGGATATCCCGGCCCGGCGTCTGGAAGTCGTCTCCAAAGCGCTTCGGCATGTAACATCAGCAAATCATGCAGGAAAAGCACGATTTCGTCATTTTGCGCCGCAAAACTACGCTGCAGTGCGGCAATGCCGGCATTTTCACACGCAAATGATTCGGAGGGCCTTGACGAAGGCAAGGGGGAAATGGGATGAAAGCAAATCCAAAGCGCTTTGAATTTTGGGGCATTTTAGAGACCGCCCGCTCCGGGAGAGAGCGGGTTTGCTATGGGAGGCAAATCACGTGAAAAAGACATTGTTGATGACGGCTGCGCTCGCTCTGTTCATGGCGGGCGGCGCTATTGCTGCCGACTTGAAATTCAAGCCGGGCGAGGATTCCAAGTTCAACTGGCAGAGCTTCGAGGACTTCAAGAAGGGTCACGACCTCAAGGGCCAGACGCTGACCATCTTCGGCCCCTGGCGCGGCGAGGACGAAGCTCTCTTCAAGAATGTCTACGCCTATTTCGTCGAGGCGACGGGCGTCGATCTGAAATATTCCTCTTCCGAGAACTATGAGCAGCAGATCGTCATCGATACGCAGGCCGGTAGCCCGCCGGACGTCGCCATCCTGCCGCAGCCGGGCCTGATCGCCGACCTTGCCTCCAAGGGCTACCTGACGCCGCTCGGCGACGAGACCAAGCAGTGGCTGCTCGACAACTACGCCGCCGGCCAGTCCTGGGTCGATCTTTCGACCTATAAGGGCAAGGACGGTAATGCCGCACTCTATGCCTTCCCCTACAAGATCGACGTGAAGTCGCTCGTCTGGTACGTGCCGGAAAACTTCGAGGACGCCGGCTACGAAGTGCCGAAGACCATGGAAGACCTGAAGGCGCTGACGGAGAAGATCGTCGCCGACGGCGGCACGCCCTGGTGCATCGGCCTCGGTTCGGGCGGCGCGACCGGCTGGCCGGCGACCGACTGGGTCGAAGACCTGATGCTGCGCACGCAGACGCCGGAAACCTACGACAAGTGGGTGAAGAACGAGATTCCCTTCACCGATGCCGCCGTTGTCGGCGCGCTGGATGAATTCGGCTGGTTCGCCAAGAACGACAAGTTCGTCGATGGCGGCGCGGCTGCCGTCGCCTCCACCGACTTCCGCGATAGCCCGAAGGGCCTCTTCGCCTCGCCGCCGAAGTGCTACCTGCACCATCAGGCCTCGTTCATCCCGTCCTTCTTCCCGGAAGGCACGGTCGTCGGCGAGGATGCGGACTTCTTCTACATGCCGCCCTATGCCAGCAAGCCGGAACTTGGCAATCCCGTCCTCGGCGCCGGCACGCTCGCCATGATCACCAAGGACACGCCGGCCTCGCGCGCCTTCATCGAGTTCCTGAAGACGCCGATCGCCCATGAACTCTGGATGGCGCAGACCAGCTTCCTGACGCCCTTCAAGAGCGCCAACAAGGACGCCTACGCCAACGCGCCGATGAAGAAGCAGGGTGAAATCCTGCTGAACTCGACCACCTTCCGTTTCGACGGTTCCGACCTGATGCCGGGCAAGATCGGCGCGGGCGCGTTCTGGACGGGCATGGTCGACTTCGTCGGCGGCAAGTCCGCCGCTGACGTCGCCGCCGGCGTCCAGAAGGCCTGGGACGCCATCAAGTAAATCTCTGGTGAACCGGCCGGCATCCGCCGGCCGGTTTTCTCTACGCATGCGAAAGTGCAGCCGGACCATGCGGTGGGAGCCGCGTGAACGATCGATGCGCCCAAGAGGGCGGGGTGCATTCCTGGGGAGGGACCGCCATGCAGCAATTGTTATTCGCCATCTTCACGATGGTCGGGGGCGTTCTCGCCTGTGTCGTCTATTTCTTCGGAACGAACTGGCTGCTCGACAGGATATTTCCGTCCAAGGGCATGACGGGGCCTGAAGCATCGCGTAATCTGCGGCTTACCAATGCCATCCGCCCCTGGCTCTTCATGGCCCCCGCGCTCTTCGCGCTCGCCATCTATCTCGTCTATCCGGTTTTCGAGTCCGTGCGGCTCTCCTTCCTCGATCGCTCCGGCCAGCAGTTCGTCGGCTTCAGCAATTACATCTGGATGTTCGGCGACGGCGAATTCCGCCAGTCGATCTTCAACAATTTCCTCTGGCTCCTCGTGGTGCCGGCGCTTTCCACCTTCTTCGGCCTCGTGGTCGCCGCGCTGACCGACCGCATCTGGTGGGGCAATATCGCAAAGACCCTCATCTTCATGCCGATGGCGATCTCCTTCGTCGGCGCGGCCGTCATCTGGAAGTTCGTCTACGACTTCCGCCCGGAAGGCTCCGAACAGATCGGCATCCTCAACGCGGTCGTCGTCGCCTTCGGCGGCACGCCCGAGGCATGGATGACCATTCCCTTCTGGAACAACTTCTTCCTGATGGTCATCCTGATCTGGATCCAGACGGGCTTCGCCATGGTCATCCTTTCCGCCGCCCTGCGCGGCATTCCGGAAGAGACCATCGAGGCGGCCGTCATCGACGGGGCCAACGGCTTCCAGATATTCTTCAAGATCATGGTGCCGCAGATCTGGGGCACGATCGCCGTCGTCTGGACGACGATCACCATCCTCGTCCTCAAGGTCTTCGATATCGTGCTGGCGATGACCAACGGCCAGTGGCAGACGCAGGTTCTGGCGAACCTGATGTTCGACTGGATGTTCCGCGGCGGCGGCGATTTCGGGCGCGGCGCGTCCATCGCCGTCGTCATCATGATCCTCGTCGTCCCGATCATGATCTGGAACATCCGCAACGCCACCAAGGAAATGGAAGGCCACTGAGATGATCGCTTCGTCCCGTTCGCCGCTCACCATCGCCGTCCATATTTCCGTCCTGCTGCTCGTCGCGCTCTGGACCCTGCCGACCGCCGGCCTCCTGATTTCCTCGCTGCGCGACAAGGACCAGCTCGCCGTTTCCGGCTGGTGGACCGCGCTTTCCACCTCCTCGCAGAACCTCACCGGCCGCGCCGCCTCGCCGGAGGCGCAGGTGGAGAAGGACGGCAAGTTCGTCATCGCGGGGGATTTGCTGGAGGGCGGCGACGCCAAGGTCTCCGCCTTCGGCTTCCGCCCCATGCAGCCCGCCGCCTTCGAGGCCGGCAAGCCTGCCGATATCGGCGACGGCCAGACGCTGACCGTCAACGCGGACGGCAGCTACGAGATCGTCTCGCCGACCAAGATGGAAGGCACGCGCGGCCAGCGCATCTTCTATACGGCCTCCGTGCCGCCGCGCTTCACGCTCGACAATTATCGCGAGGTGCTGAGCGCCGCCGGCATCGGCTCGTCCTTCATCAACTCGCTGACGGTGGCGATCCCCTCGACCATCATCCCGATCCTCGTCGCCGCCTTCTGCGCCTATGCGCTGGCCTGGATGCCGTTCCCCGGCCGGGCGATCCTGATCGCCGTCATCGTCGGCCTGCTCGTCGTGCCGCTGCAAATGTCGCTGATCCCGCTGCTGCGTCTCTACAATGGCGTCGGCGCCTTCCTCGGCGTGCCCGCAAAAACCTATGTCGGCATCTGGCTCGCGCATATGGGCTTCGGCCTGCCGCTCGCGGTCTATCTCCTGCGCAACTACATGGCCGGCCTGCCGCGCGAGATCATGGAATCGGCCCGCGTCGACGGCGCGTCGGATTTCGATATCTTCGTGAAGATCATCCTGCCGCTCTCCTTCCCGGCGCTCGCCTCCTTCGCCATCTTCCAGTTCCTCTGGACGTGGAACGACCTGCTCGTCGCCATGGTCTTCCTCGGCACGGGCAATGACGAACTGGTGCTGACCGGGCGTCTGGTAAACCTGCTCGGCTCGCGCGGCGGCAACTGGGAAATCCTCACGGCCTCCGCCTTCATCACCATCGTCGTCCCCCTCATCGTCTTCTTCAGCCTGCAGCGCTATCTCGTGCGCGGCCTGCTGGCGGGGTCGGTCAAGGGCGGCTGACGCATACCCATAGGACAAGCAGAATGACGACGTTGGATTCCACTCTTCTCACGCCGGACAAGGACTGGTGGCGCGGCGCGGTGATCTACCAGATCTATCCACGCTCCTTCCAGGACACCAATGGCGACGGGATCGGCGACCTCAAGGGCATCACCGAACGGCTCGCCCATGTCGCCTCCCTCGGGGCGGATGCGATCTGGATCTCGCCCTTCTTCACCTCGCCGATGAAGGATTTCGGCTACGACGTCTCGGATTATCAGGACGTCGACCCGATCTTCGGCGTGCTTGCCGATTTTGACGCGCTGATCGCCGAGGCGCATCGCCTAAACATCCGCGTCATGATCGACCTCGTGCTGTCGCACACGTCCGATAAGCACCCCTGGTTCGTCGAAAGCCGCTCGCGCCGCAGCAATCCCAAGGCCGACTGGTATGTCTGGGCCGATTCCAGGCCGGACGGCACGCCGCCCAACAACTGGCTGTCGATCTTCGGTGGTTCCGCCTGGCAATGGGACCCGACGCGCCTGCAATATTACATGCATAACTTCCTGACCTCGCAGCCGGACCTGAACCTGCACAATCCCGAGGTTCAGGATGCGCTGCTTTCTGTCGCCCGCTTCTGGCTGGAGCGCGGCGTCGACGGCTTCCGCCTCGACACGATCAACTTCTATTTCCACGACAAGCAGCTTCGCGACAACCCGTCGCTCGCCCCCGAGCGCCGCAACGCGCAGACCGCGCCGGCCGTGAACCCCTATAACTATCAGGAACATATCTACGACAAGAACCAGCCGGAAAACCTGGAGTTCCTGAAGCGCTTCCGCGCCGTCATGGAGGAGTTCCCGGCGATTGCCGCCGTGGGCGAGGTGGGCGACAGCCAGCGTGGCCTCGAAATCGCCGGTGAATACACCTCCGGCGGCGACAAGATGCACATGTGCTACGCCTTCGAGTTTCTCGCCCCCGAACCGCTGACGCCGGCCTTCGTCGCCGAGACGCAGCACGCGCTGGAAAAGGCCGCGCCCGAAGGCTGGGTCTGCTGGGCCTTCTCGAACCATGACGTGATGCGCCATGTCAGCCGCTGGGGTAACGCAGTCACCGACCACGAGGCCCATGCCAAGCTGCTCGCCAGCCTCCTGATGTCGCTGCGCGGCTCCGTCTGCATCTATCAGGGTGAGGAACTGGCCCTGCCGGAGGCCGAGCTTGCCTACGAGGACCTTCAGGACCCCTACGGCATCCAGTTCTGGCCGGATTTCAAGGGCCGTGACGGCTGCCGCACGCCCATGGTCTGGGATGGCCGCCAGCAATCCGGCGGCTTCAGCCTCGGCAAGCCCTGGCTGCCGGTGCCGGCCGCCCATCTGGAGCGCGCGGTCAACGTGCAGGAGGGGGACGAGGCGTCGGTTCTGGCGCACTATCGCCGCTTCCTCGCCTTCCGCAAGGAGCATGTGGCGCTGGTCAAGGGCGAGATCGAATTCCACGTCGCGGAGGGCGCGGTGCTGTCCTTCGTGCGCACGCATGGCAACAAGAAGATCTTCTGCGCCTTCAACATGAGTCCCGTCGCGCGCCTTGCCGATCTGCCGTCCGGTACGCTGGAAGCGCTGGAAGGCCACGGCTTCGGCAGCGTGATGCATGAGGAAAATATCGAACTTCCGGCCTGGAGCGGGTTCTTCGCCCGCTTCGCATAGTCGGTCAGAAACACAGGGGAGTGAGTGACATGACAGGGCTGGTTCTCAGGGATATCCGCAAGTCCTACGGTTCGGTGGACGTGATCCACGGCATCGATCTCGATATCAAGCAGGGCGAGTTCATCGTCTTCGTCGGCCCGTCCGGCTGCGGGAAGTCGACGCTCTTGCGCATGATCGCGGGTCTGGAGGAAATCACTGGCGGCGACATGACCATCGATGGCGAGCGCGTCAACGACGTGCCGCCCTCCAAGCGCGGCATCGCCATGGTCTTCCAGTCGTACGCGCTCTACCCGCACATGACCGTCTACGACAACATGGCCTTCGGCATGCGGATCGCCGGGGAAAGCAAGGAGGAGATCGACCGTCGCGTGCGCTCGGCCGCCGATATCCTCCAGCTCACCAAATATCTCGACCGTCTGCCCAAGGCGCTTTCGGGCGGCCAGCGCCAGCGCGTCGCCATCGGCCGAGCCATCTGCCGCAACCCGAAGGTCTTCCTCTTCGACGAGCCGCTGTCGAACCTCGACGCGGCGCTGCGCGTCGCCACCCGCATCGAGATCGCCAAGCTCAACGAGCAGATGGCCGATACGACGATGATCTACGTCACGCACGACCAGGTGGAGGCGATGACGCTCGCCGACCGCATCGTCGTGCTCTCGGCCGGCCATATCGAGCAGGTCGGCCCGCCGCTGGAACTCTATGAGCGCCCGGCGAACCTCTTCGTCGCCCGCTTCATCGGCTCGCCGGCCATGAACATCATCCCGGCGAAGATCACCGCTGCCGGCGAGACGACTTCGCTGGAGCTGACCGGCGGGCGCACCTGCGGCGTTGGTATCGCCACGGCGGCATCCGAGATCGGCAAGACGGCGAGCTTCGGCGTGCGGCCGGAGGATCTGCAGATCACGACCGGCGATGATTTCCTCTTCGAAGGCACCGTCTCCATCGTCGAGGCGCTGGGCGAGGTGACGCTGCTCTATATCGACGGCCTCGTCCAGGGTGAGCCGATCATCGCCAAGATCCCCGGCATCCTCGACGTCAAGCGCGGCGACAAGGTTCGCTTCACCGCCGACAGGACCAAGCTGCATCTCTTCGACGCCGCCGGCAAGAGCTACCGCGCGGCCTGATTTGTCCCGTGGGCGGCAGGATTTTGCCCTGCCGCTCAACCCGATGTTAAGCGTTAGTGCCTAGTCTTTTTCTCGGAATTGATCATGCCGGGGGGCATCGGGCATATGCGTTTTCAGGATCAGGCGTCGCGGAGCAACTACCTGAACAAGGAAGAGTCCTTCATGTACGATCGGGAGAAGAGTTTCCCGATGGAGGACACCTGCAACGAGGCCCGCATCGAGTTCACCGAGAGCGGCGGCATCGTCAATCTCGTTTCGCGGCGCGGGGTGATCATCAAGCTGTCGCGCAGCGGCGCGGTCCTCACCATGACCTCGAAGTTCCAGCTTCCGCGCAACTTCTATCTCGATATCGTCAGCGCCCGCATCCCGATGATCGGCTGCCTGACGCAGCGCGTCTATCCCAACGACGTGGTCGAGGCCCGCTTCCTGCGGCTTCTGTCCGACAAGGACCTCCAGCGCATCTTCGTCTACTCGACGCACCGGAACCATCAGGGCCGGACGCTGGATATCTATAGCTGATAGTTCCGGGATAGCCCCTCATCCGGCCTGCCGGCCACCTTCTCCTTGGCTGCGGGGCGAAGGGGCATTGCCGCACCGTTTTCCTTCAATCATGGCAAAGCATCGCCACGATTCCCTTCTCCCCGCTTGCGGGGAGAAGGTTGCGGCAGCGGGATGAGGGGCTGTGCGCCCGCTTACGCGAACAGCACGCTCGCCCCGTGATCCGCCGGCCCGGCAATCGCGCGGAAGGGTGCGAAGAGTTCGCGGCCCATGCCGAATTCGTTGCCGGAAAGGTCGGCCGCCGCCTGCGGGCGGGCGGCGAATTCCGCGGCGTCCACCAGAACCTCGATCGTGCCATGGGTGGCGTCGAGGCGGATCGTGTCGCCGTTGCGGATGCGGCCGATGGGGCCGTTGTCCACCGCTTCGGGCGTGACGTGGATTGCGGCGGGCACCTTGCCGGAAGCGCCGGACATGCGGCCGTCCGTCAGCAGCGCGACCTTCTGGCCGCGATCCTGCAGGATGCCGAGCACGGTGGTCAGCTTGTGCAGTTCCGGCATGCCGTTCGACTTCGGTCCCTGGAAGCGCACGACGGCGATGAAATCGCCCGTCAGCTCGCCGTTCTTGAAGGCGACGTTGAGTTCCTGCTGGTCGTGGAAGACCTTGGCCGGCGCTTCGATGACATGGCGCTCCGGCTTGACGGCGGAGATTTTTATGACGGCGCTGCCGATATTGCCGGTCAGCATCTTCAGGCCGCCGGTCGGCTGGAAGGGGGTCTCGATATTGGCGAGCACCTTCGGGTCGTGGCTGACTTTCGGCGCAGGCTCGCGGTGCACCGCGCCGTTCTCGCCGAGCCGGGGATCGATCGTATAGGCGTGAAGGCCCTGGCCGTAGACGGTGCGCACGTCGTCATGCAGCATGCCGCCCTTCAGGAGTTCCTGGATGAGGAAGCCCATACCGCCGGCCGCGTGGAAATGGTTCACGTCGGCAAGGCCGTTGGGGTAGACGCGGGCGAGCAGCGGCACGACGTCGGAAAGGTCGGAAATGTCCTTCCAGGTCAGCACGATGCCGGCGGCGCGCGCCATGGCGAGAAGGTGCAGCGTGTGGTTGGTCGAACCGCCCGTGGCGTGGAGGCCGACGACGCCGTTGACGATGGAGCGCTCGTCGATCATCTCGCCGGCCGGGGTGAATTCATTGCCCTGCGCGGTGATGGCGAGGGCGCGCTTGGCGGCTTCCTTGGTCAGTGCGTCGCGCAGCGGCGTGCCGGGATTGATGAAGGAGGCGCCGGGCATGTGGAAGCCCATGATCTCCATCAGCATCTGGTTGGAATTGGCGGTGCCGTAGAAAGTGCAGGTGCCGGGGCCGTGATAGGACTTGGATTCGGCTTCCAGCAGCTCGGCGCGGCCGGCCTTGCCTTCCGCATAGAGCTGGCGCACGCGGGCCTTCTCGTCATTCGGCAGGCCCGAGGTCATGGGACCTGCGGGAATGAAGACGGCCGGCAGGTGGCCGAAGGTCAGCGCGGCGATGGTGAGGCCCGGCACGATCTTGTCGCAGACGCCGAGATAGACGACCGAGTCGAACATGTTGTGCGAGAGGCCGACGCCCGCCGCCATGGCGATAAGATCGCGCGAGAAGAGCGAGAGTTCCATGCCCGGCTGGCCCTGGGTGACGCCGTCGCACATGGCTGGCACGCCGCCGGCAACCTGCGCCACGCCACCCGCTTCCCGGGCGGCCTCGCGGATGAGGGCGGGGTAGGTCTCGAACGGCTGATGGGCCGAGAGCATGTCGTTATAGGAGGTGATGATGCCGAGGTTCGGGACGCGGTCGCCGGCGAGCGCGTCCTTCTCGGCGGGGGAACAGACGGCAAAGCCGTGCGCAAGGTTGCCGCAGGAGAGCACGCCGCGATGCACGCCCTTGGAGGCGGCGGCGCGCACGCGGTCCAGATAGGGCTGGCGGTGCGGCTTCGAACGTTCGACGATGCGGGCGGTGATGGCTTCGATGCGCTTGTCGGCGGACATGGGAGTTATCCTGACTTCCTCGATTGCATGTTTGCACGAAAAGGCGAGCGGGAAAGCTGCGCCATCCGCGGGTAAGCGGCGTCCTCGGACGCCAGTCATGTTCGGCTTCAGCCGGCTGGGCGCGCTAGGGCGCCCAGTAGATGTCGAGCGGCGTTGCCGCGCGCCGCAGAATGGCGCGGATCGGCATGTCTTCCTCCGGTCCGTCCGCTTGCGCGGCGGCAAGAACGTCCTTCTTGCCCTGTCCCTCGATATGCAGCACCAGAAGGCGGGCATCCTGAAGGCTGGCGAAGGTGAAGGTGAGGCGGGTTTCGCCCGCGCCTTCCGCTTCCATGGTGATCACGCCGCGCGGCGTTGTGGCCGAGATCGCTTCTGCAAGTCGGCTGCCGCGCGGGAAGAACGAGGCCGTATGACCGTCCGTTCCCATGCCGAGGATCGCGACGTCGAAGGGATGGCCGAGGCTGGCAGCATCAGTGGAGGCGATCTTCGCCGCCTCTTCCGCGCTGCCGGCGTCCTTGTAGAGCGGCAGGAAGCCTGCGGCCTTCGCCTTGCCCTGCAACAGGTTGTCGGCGACGAGCAGGTGGTTCGAGCGCGGATTGTCCGCCGGCACGAAGCGCTCGTCGACGAGCGTCACGGTTACTTTGCTCCAGTCGATATCGCGGCCGGAAAGCGCCTTGAAGAAGGCCTTGGGCGTGGAACCGCCGGAGACCGCGATGGTCGCGCGGCCGCGCGCGGTGATGGCGTCCGAAAGCGTGGCGGAGACTTTGTCCGCTAGCCCCTCGGCCAATGCCGCGCCATCCTTGAATTCATGCAATTGCGCGCTCATCGGCCGTCCTTACGTTTCATGCCAGGTGCGGCCATCGCGCTCGATGAGGGCGATGGCCTGGCTCGGGCCCCAGGTGCCGGCGGTGTAGCCCTGCGCCTGCTGGCCGGTCGCTTCCCAGGCCTTGAGGATCGGGTCGACCCAGCGCCATGCGGCTTCCACTTCGTCACGGCGCATGAAGAGCGTCTGGTTGTTGCGGATGACGTCGAGCAGCAGGCGCTCGTAGGCGTCGGCGTTGCGCGCGTCGAAGGCCTCGGCGAAGCTCATGTCGAGCGAGACGTTGCGCAGGCGCATGCCGCCGGGACCCGGGTCCTTGATCATCAGCGACTGCTTGACGCCTTCGTCGGGCTGCAGGCGGATGATGAGCTGGTTGGCCTCGATGCGGCCCGCCGAAGGATCGAAGATCGAATGGGGGATCGGCTTGAAGGTGATGACGATCTCCGACATGCGCGCGGCAAGGCGCTTGCCCGTGCGGATGTAGAAGGGCACGCCCGCCCAGCGCCAGTTGCCGATCTCGGCCTTGACGGCGACGAAGGTCTCCGTATTGGAGACGCCGCCTTCCAACTCTTCGAGGTAACCCTTGACCGGGCCGCCCGCAGACGCGCCGGCGCGGTACTGGCCGCGCACGGTAAGGCGCTCGACATTGTACTGGTCGATGGGCTTCAGGGCGCGCAGCACTTTCAGCTTCTCGTCGCGAACGGCCTCGGCGTCCATCGAGGAGGGCACTTCCATCGCCACGAGGCAGAGAAGCTGGAGGATGTGGTTCTGCACCATGTCGCGCAGCGCGCCCGCCTTGTCGTAGTAGCCGGCGCGGCTTTCGAGGCCGACCGATTCGGCGACGGTGATCTGCACATGGTCGATATGGGCGGAGTTCCACAGCGGCTCGTAGAGCGCGTTGGCGAAGCGCAGCGCCATCAGGTTCTGCACCGTCTCCTTGCCGAGATAGTGGTCGATGCGGAAGATCTGCTCTTCGTGGAAGACCTTGCCGATCGTGTTGTTCAGTTCGTTGGCGGAGGCAAGGTCGCGGCCGATCGGCTTTTCGACGACGATGCGCGTCTGCCTGGTGATCAGCTTGTGGTCGCGGATCTTCTCCGAGATGTCGCCGAAGATGGCGGGCGCGACGGCCAGATAGAAGGCGCGCACGCGATCCTTGCCTTCGTCCAGCAGGGCCTTCAGCTTGTCCCAGCCCTGATCGGACTTGGCGTCGACCGCCACATAGAACAGCCGGTCGCAGAAGGTCTTGACCTGCGCGTCGTCGAATTCCTCGGCCTTCAGATGCTCCTTCAGCGCATCGACCGCGAACTTGCGGTATTCCTCGTCCGTGAAGGCGGTGCGAGACGCGCCGATGATGCGCGTCGGGTCCGAAAGCTGGCCGGCGAGCTGCCGGTGGTAGAGGGCCGGAAGGAGCTTGCGTTCCGCAAGGTCGCCGGTTCCGCCGAAGACGACATAGTCGAAAGGCTCAACGGGAATGATCTGGCTGCTCATCGGATATCTCGATCTCGTTCTGTTGGCTTGCGTTATAATCTAATCGATTTAAAAACACCAGCATGCAACGCAACAAAATCGGTTTTTCCGTGTCGGTCAGAGCCGGTCGCGCATCGCATACCATGTCATGGCGAGGAAGAGGAGCGGCGAGCGGAAGCGCGCACCGCCCGGGAAGGCCGGGATTTTCAGGGCCTTCAACAGGTCGAGCTGGCTGCCGCCGCCGGTCACCTCGTCCGCATAGAGCTTGCCGCAATAGTTCGACAGCATCACGCCATGGCCGGAATAGCCGCCGATGGTGGTAATGCCGGGCAGGACCTCGCGCACATAGGGCTTGCGCGGCATGGTGATGCCGACCGAACCGCCCCAGGCATGGGTAAGCTCGATGCCCTTCAGTTCCGGATAGACCTCCTCGATCTGCCGGCGGATCGGCGGGGTCATGTCGTCGAGATTTTCAGAATAGGCCTCGCGCCCGCCGAAGAGCAGCCGGCCGTCGCGGGTCTTGCGGAAATAGCGCACGACGAAGCGCGTGTCGGCGATGGCCTCGCCGCCGGGAATGACGGACGGGAATTTGTCGAGCGGCACGGTCGCGCCGACGAAGGAGCGGATGGGCATGACATGCGCCGCCGTCTTCGGCTCGAGGTCGCCGATATAGGCGTTGCAGGCGATCAGCGCCTTGTCGGCGCGGATGGTGCCCTTGGCGGTGGTGATGACCGCCTTGCCGCCGGCCCGCTCGATCTTCAGGGCAGGGGTCTTTTCGTGCAGGCTGGCGCCGGCTTCCCGCGCGGCGCGGGCGACGCCGACCAGCAGCTTCATCGGGTGGATATGGCCGGTGCCGGTGTCGCGGAGGCCGAAGAAGAAG